>Ga0209061_1004732_pt1 | contig 12734 bp, 12 predicted proteins | sample Coa_R1_10_FD_187157 | JGI IMG/M metagenome (GOLD analysis project Ga0209061, IMG submission 187157) | Surface soil microbial communities from Centralia Pennsylvania, which are recovering from an underground coalmine fire - Coalmine... | ecosystem: Environmental > Terrestrial > Soil >...
TTTATCTGATCTATAAATTATGACGTGTGATCGTTTCGATTTATAAATGACGGCGGTATCCAGCAAGCTGGCGTTTTCTGTAGCAATGGATGTGGCTCTTTCTTTCAGGTTGACCCGTGTTTCTTTTAAATAAAGGGATCGGTCTGAGGGAGAAAATAATGAAGAAGCGCATCCTTGTAATTAACGATACTCAAGAGCTGCTAGAGCTTTTTCGCATACTCTTAGAAAAAGAGGGGTATGAAGTTATTCTTTCGGGTGTCCCAACTCAAAAAGTTGCGGAAATTGAGCAACTTCATCCCGATCTTGTTCTGCTAGATATCCTTTTCAGACAGGAAAGGATCGGGTGGCAGATACTTGAGATGCTCAGAACGAACCGGGCAACGGCCTCTATCCCAATTATTATCTGTTCTGTAGCCATCAAAGATGTAGAAGAGCAGGAAGGATACCTCAATAGTCAGGGCATTCGCGTCGTGTATAAACCCTTTGATATCGATGTTCTCTTGAGTGCCATAAAATCCGCGCTAGAGAGCCCTTTCCGAAACGAGCTTCTTCGAGCAGAAAAAGAGCCTCCGGAAAATACACGTGATAAGTCATAGATATTCTCGGAAAAATGCTGGCTCCCCATTGTTAGCATGCCCTAAACCCGCTTCTAGAGCCTTGACACAGCCTTTCCAAAATCATACTATACCTGTATGACAATTGAGAATGGTTATCATTAGTTAGCATGCCCTAATACGGGGATATGCGTGTGGAAGTAAGACATGAGCACAGAGAAGAATACCGAGAAGAGAGGGAGCGTAAGCGGGCTGGCCAGTGCTGGCGATGGGGCCGGGGGATCGCAGCCGCTGCAAGGGTCTACGAAGGAGGAGTTGATCGCCGCGCTCAACCAGAACTGGCAGCGCGAGGTTGAGGGCATGCGCACCTATCGCGAACTGGCGGCACATGAGAAGGATACGGGCCGGCGTAATGTGTTGCTCAAGCTGGCCGAGGCGGAGGAGCGGCACGCGCAAAAATGGGAACGCAAACTGGCCGAACTGGGCGCACCCACACCCCAGGAGAAACGCACGCTAGGAGGGAGACTGAAGAGTTGGGTGCGGCGTCAGGTGGGCACGGAGGCGGCCCTGCGGCATATGGAGGGCGAGGAGGATCGCGATATCGCGCGTTACGAGGCCCAGGCGCTTAGCCTCAACGACGCGGAGGCTGCGAGTATGCTGCGCGAAGTGCGAAGGGAAGAGGAGAGCCACGGGCGTGTGATCCGCGAGATTGTCAGGCCAATTGGTCCCCAGGGTATGCTCGATGTGATCCTGCGCCGAGAACGCTGGCACAAACGGGGCGGCGGTTGGCTTGGCGATGCAATCTACGGCGCGAACGACGGCCTGGGCGCGGTCTTTGGTATCGTCAGCGGCGTAGCAGGCGCCACTGGTGCGGCCAGCCATGTTGTTCTGATCAGCGGTCTGGCCGGTATGCTGGCCAGCGCACTCTCAATGGGCTCAGGAGCGTATCTAGCAACCAAAAGCGAGCGCGAGGTCTACGAGGCTGAGATTGGACGCGAACGCGGCGAGATCGAGGAGGATCCCGAAGAAGAGCGCGAGGAGCTTTCACTGATGTACCAGCTCAAGGGCTTCAGCGAAGAGGAGGCTAACCTGCTTGCCACGCGCCTCTCTGAGCAGCCGGAGCAGTTTTTGCGCACGCTGGCGCACGAGGAACTGGGCCTTTCCGAAGAGAGTTTTCCCAACCCGTGGACCGCGGCCTTCTCTGCCATGATCTCTACTGGCTTGGGAGCCTTTATTCCGATCATCCCGTTCTTCTTCCTGCAAGGCATTCCGGCCATCATCACGGCTGCCGCGATCAGTCTGGCGGCTCACTTTGCCGTGGGCGCTGCCAAAACGCTCGTTACAGGGCGCTCGTGGGTGAGCAGTGGCACAGAGATGACGGTAGTGGGCGCGATTGAGGCGGTGATCACGTACCTGCTGGGCATGGCTTTCCGTGGCGTCTAAAGCCCTTGCCTGGATAATGGTTGCGCTGCCTGGCGTTCTATGTTATAATGCCACTCGCACGCGGGGGTCGCTCCTGAAACAGGCTTCTCTGCGCCTTCGATGGAGCACATGGGATTGAATTTTGCGTTGCTATGCACCACATCAATCTCCCTTAGTTGGTTCTGCCTCTTGCCTTTTCTGTACACCGTGCGTCTGTGGGTAAGGGCGCGGGCCTTGATTGTTTGATATCTGTGTAGCCCCGCTTGAAAGAAAGAGTATTATGAAGCAGAAATTGAAAACACACACCGCGATGGCCAAGCGGGTGAAGATCACCGGCTCTGGCAAAATTATGCGCCGCAAGCTTGCTACCAGCCACCTGCGTCGCAACAAGTCTCCTCATGCCGTTCGCTCAATGGATAAATGTTATCCGCTTGCTACCGCCGATACCCGTCGGATGAAGCGCCTGCTGCCCTACGGTTAATGGCAGATCAGGATCGAATGGAGGATTAGAAAAGACCTATGCCAAGAGTCAAACGTGGTGTACCCGCGCACAAGAGACATAAGAAACTGCTCCAATTGGCGGAGGGCCATCGAGGCACACGCCGCCGTCTGTACCGTCCCGCGCACGAATCCGTCATGCGCTCGCTGGCGTATATGTATCGCGACCGGCGCAACCGCAAACGCGACATGCGCCGTCTGTGGATCACTCGCATCAATGCGGCCGCGCGTATGCGTGGGGTAAGCTACAGCACATTGATTCATGCTATCCATGCTGCTAATATCGGTGTAGATCGCAAGATTCTGGCCGAAATGGCCGTCAACGACGAGACCGCATTCACTGCTCTGGTGGAAAAGGCTCTGGCCTCAATTCAATAGGATTGTTGCCAGCTTTCCAGGCTGGTGAAAGCGTATGATTCGGATTACCAGTCTCGCCAATCCGCACGTCGCGCAGATCCGCGACTTGCATACGACAAGAGGCCGCAAAAAAAGCGGCCTCTTGTTGATAGAAGGACTGCATCTGCTAGAGGTATTGCTTACTGCCGGGATGTTTCCCCGTGAGATCTATTATCAGCCAGAACTGCTCCAGCGAACACCCGAGGGGCGTACCTTGCTGGGTCGCTTGCTACATTCTCCCTCATCCTGGCCAGACGTGGCGTTATTTGAAGTCAGTGAGCGTGTGGCGGAAGCTTTAAGCGACGCGCAGACCTCACAGGGTGTGCTCTGCGTTGTCTCTACACAGCTCTTTCAACCCGAACGCCTGCTGGCTCGTCGCCCACCGTCTGATCGTCCGGCTGTGCTGATTCTTGATGACCTGGCTGATCCCGGCAATCTAGGCACTATCCTGCGCACAGCCCTGGCTGCCGATGTGCGAGAAGTTCTGCTCACTCAGCGCTGCGTCGATTGCTATAGTCCAAAGGTGATACGTGCCGCCGCCGGAGCGCATGTTGCCCTGCCAGTCTGGCCCGATCTTTCCTGGAATACGATTGCTGAGAGAACAGCAAGCCACTGCGAGGCCGAGCGCGTTTTTATAGCTGAGGCTGCCGGCGCTCATCCATACTACGCGGAAAATTTCCTTCGGCCTTTTGCCTTGATCATCGGCAACGAAGCTCATGGTCCCTCGCAAGAGGCGCGGGCGCTAGCCCGGCGGAGCATTAGCATTCCGCTGGCTAATCGGGTCGAATCGCTCAATGCTGCGATGGCCGCGGGCATCCTCCTCTTCGAGGCCGTTCGCCAACTGCATCTCTCTGGAGGCAAAAAGGGTTGAGCTTGCCTCACAATATACGAGGCAAGCTCAACCCTTTTTGCTTTCAGACGTCTACCAGTGGCTATTTATTTCATGGTGAATATCAACTTGAGGTACCAACACCATGTGGCCGCAGCTTTCACAGGCCGGGGGCATCTGCCCAAGGTGAATCATGCCGCATACTTCGCAATCCCAGCGCGGGAGACGGACTGGATGGCGCTGGCTCAGCAGGGCCAGCACCGCCTGAATGGCTCCTTTTTCACTCATCTCCATTGGATTATAGCTGGTGTTTCTTTGTGCGATCATGATCGTTTCTCCTTGATTCATGTATCCTGATCCATAAGCGTTCCAGATGCTTATGGATTATGGAAAGCGTCTCTACATGTATCAAGTCTACCAGCCCCACCGCTGGAAAGTCTATGTATTGAGATAGGGGTTGTGGATACTATCGATAATGAAAAGGTTATGAGAGCAGAGAGAGAAAGTCCTCGTAGCCAATCAGACTTGCCCCCAGTGCTCAGGCGGTCGATTCCACTCGCCTGCTATTGGCCGTTGCGCCTGCGTGGATTCATTCTCCTGCGCGGGAAGTCGCCCTGGGCCACTGCCGTAATTTCGTGAGGCGAATGGTTGCTGGCCGCTCTGGCTGTCCAGAGGTGGGAGGCTGCTTAGCCCGCTGCTCTTTCCATTTCCCTGGGGCAGGAATAATTGCTGGTCGTTGGTATTGCCGGGCATATAAGGTCCCGCATATAAAGGGAAACCACTTCCTCCGCTGCTTGCCATCTCAGGATTATAGGATCCTCCGCTGCTAATTGGCTGAGCTGTAGAGGTCACGGTGCGGGCAATACCGCCAGCCATCGGAGGAATTCCCGTTTCCTCTCCTATCGGGTCTGAGATGTGATGGGTGTTAGAGGTAAGGTAACTCATAGTATCGCGCAGCTTAAAGGCTTCGACGGAGGCCAGGAGTTGTTCGGCCAGGCGAGCCACACGTTCCATATTCTGCGCAGCCTCGCGGGTGCTATTGGCGCTTATCTGCGTGGATGCAGAAACTCCCTGCATAATCTGCACAACATGGTTGGAGGATTGCTGCTGTTGCGTGGCCATCTGATTGATCACATCAATTTCGCGCGCCTGCTGTTCAATCACGGCGAAAATCGATCCCAGGGAAGCTCCGGCTTCTTCGGCCAGTTTTGCCCCGGCATCGGACTCTCGTTCGGTGTCGCGCATGGCGACTGCCACGGCTCCGATATCATCGCGCACGCTGCGGACAATGCGCCCGACAGAGGTTGCTTGCTCTTTGGCCTGTTCCGCCAGGCGACGAATATCGGTAGCGACCGCGCCGAACCCCTTGCCGTTTTCACCGGCCATGGCCGCTTGAATAGCCGCGTCCAGGGCCAGACGATTTGTCTGATGCGCGATACTGGAGATGGCTTCCACGATGTTGTTGATTTCTCGCGAGCGCTCTCCCAGCGTTTGAACCTTGCTGGAAGTCTCCTGCACGTTGCTATGAATACGGCCCATGCCTTCGATGGCTTGCTGCACTGCCAGGCGTCCACCCTGGGCGTTGCTGCGCGCCTGGCGAGCGCTACTGGCCAGGGCTGTTGCGCGGCTTGCTACCTGCTGACTGGCCAGAGCCATTCGTTCGATTTCAAAAGCGGCATTGGCAATTTGCTGGATCTGCCGGTCGGCTGTCTCGACCAGTTCCGTCATACGATCCGAGGTCATCGTGGTAGATGCCTCTACTTCGTTGGCCACAGACTTCACTCGTACAACCAGGCTCCCTAGCTCTTCAACCATATAGTTAAAGGAGTCTGCCAGCACGCCCAGAGCGTCCGCGGTAACTTCGGCTTTAATGCGCAGGTCACCCTCACCGACACCGCTGACTTCGGCTACCAGCTTCTCCACCTGCCCTTGCAGCATGTCGCGCTGCGCCTGGGTATTCTGGATCAGGTGAACGATATTGTCCATCATATTATTCATCGCGGTGGCCACAATGGCGAACTCGTCATGGCTAGTGACCTGGGCGCGCGCACGTGTATCTCCCTTTGAGATGCGCCTGGTTAGCGAGACAAGCTCGGAGAGTGGGCCGGTGATCGACTTCTGTACAAGCACTCCCGAAGTAATTACCAGAAATATGACGAGCAGAATAGCGCCTATCGTGCCGACCATGACTGGCTGCATGTCGCCGGAGGTCTCGGCGCTGATGGTCTTGCTCATCTGGTTCACGTTGGCCATTACCAGGCCCCAGTTGGAATTGAGCGTGTTATAGGCTGCGGTCAACTGATTGGAGTCGCTGGTGATCTGGCTCACGATGTGCTGGGGAGTGAAACTACCATCGGGAGAATTGAGCACTTGCTGGAGGAACGATGCTTCCGCCTGTTGCGCTGTGCGATAGGCTGGCCAGGATTGCGTTATAATGGTATTCAGAAGATTGCTTTCCACCTGCGGCGCATCATTGTTCTGTGAGATGGAGTTGAGCATCGTGTATACTGGCCGCATGTTCGCGCTTTGAAGCGGATCGTACTGGCTCTGATAATTGCTGAATTGCTTGCCAAGCTGGCTTATATCAGTAGCAGCCTGGCTCGCGGTCTGGGTTGCTGCCGTGCGGGCAGTATGATCGGAAGGCACAAGAGTCACGCTCAGAACCTGGGATTCCAGGCTCCGTGTCTCTGTGTACGTGTGCTGAAGGGCGCTTGCCAGACTATCGGTTTGATTCTGCGCATCAATCATAATGGCTGAAGCCGACCCACGGCCGCTCATCTGGTTGACATAATAAAAGCCCACGAGAGAGAAAATCACACTCGGAAAAAGCGCGGCTAGCGTAAATGCCACGATCAGGCGGCGGGAAATTGGGTAGTTCGATATGAATTTCAACATGTCTGTAGCATCCCTTCTCAGGCAGCGCAGGGCTTCTGAGGTATAGGTATACTTGTACTGGTCTAAATACGTTAATCTGAAAAATGGGGGAATATTTTAAAGTATTCCCCAATCAGTGTACATCACAATTCAAAGAATTTAAAATTCACCTTATAGAATGACCTCTTTTTCCTACTCATTTATTCCAACGTGATATGATGAAATTTACAGCAAGTAACGGGACCAGGAGAAGGAGAACCACCCTTGAATAATCCAGCCATCACCCACTGGCCTTTTCGGAAGGTCTTGATTGCCAATCGCGGCGAGATTGCTCTGCGCGTCATCCGTGCCTGCCGCGAACTGGGTCTTGCCAGCGTAGCGGTCTATAGCGAGGTTGATCGCCATGCCCTGCATGTGCGTATGGCAGACGAGGCATATGCTATCGGCCCGGCCCCGGCCAACCAGAGCTATTTAAATATCCCGGCTCTGATCGATGTGGCACGCCGCTCTGGTGCTCAGGCTGTGCATCCCGGCTATGGCTTTCTCTCGGAGAACGCCTCATTTGTGGAGGCATGCGTAGAGGCCGGTTTGATCTTCGTCGGGCCTTCGGCAGATTTGCAGCGCGCAGTCGGCGAGAAGACGGCCGCGCGCAATACCGCACGGCAGGCCGATGTGCCTGTTGTCCCTGGCGCTCTGCTGGACGGAGTAGCAGAAGACGAGGTTGCTGGACTGGCTGCCGGGATTGGCTATCCCCTGCTGCTCAAAGCGGCGGCCGGCGGCGGCGGCAAGGGTATCCGCTTCGTGCGTGATCCACACGACCTGACTTCTTCGCTGCGTGTGGCGCGCAGCGAGGCGAAGAGCGCTTTTGGCGACGACCGGGTTTACATAGAAAAAGCGGTTGCTCCAGCCCGCCATATCGAGGTGCAATTTATCGCCGATACCCATGGCAACGTGGTACACCTGGGCGAACGCGAGTGCAGCATTCAGCGCCGTCATCAAAAGCTCATCGAAGAATCTCCTTCGCCCGCGCTGGATGAGGAGTTGCGCCAGCGCATCACCTCGGCAACGGTGAATCTGATCCGCACCATCGGCTATGTAAACGCTGGCACCGCCGAATTCCTGCTGGGGCCCGACCGCAACTTCTATTTTCTGGAGATCAATGCTCGCATTCAAGTGGAGCATCCGGTGACAGAGTGGTGTACCGGCCTGGATCTGGTGCAGGAACAATTTCGCGTGGCGGCGGGCCTGCCGCTCTCCTTCACGCAGGAGCAGGTAGTCTTTCGCGGCGCGGCCATCGAAAGCCGTATTTCAGCCGAGGACCCGGAAAACCGCTTCCTGCCCGCAACCGGCGTCGTTCAGGCGCTGCAAGAACCCTCCGGCCCCGGCGTGCGCGTCGATAGCGGACTCTACCCCGGCCTGCAAGTTCCCCTCTTTTACGATCCGCTGCTCTCCAAGCTGATTGTCTGGGGCCGCGACCGCGAACAGGCCATTGCCCGCATGCGCCGCGCCCTGGACGAGTATCAAATCCTGGGAGTGCGTACTACCTTGCCCTTCGCGCGCTGGTTGATGGACCATCCGCGTTTTATCGCCGGAGATTTCTCGACCGACTTTATCGCCGAGGAGTGGGGCGACAAAGGCCGCTTGCAAGAGGCCACCTCGCCTGCTCAGTCCGAAGAGATTACGCCTGAGCAGGTGGCAGCTATTATGGGGGCGCTGCTGATGCATGAAGAGGTACACGAGGAACAGAGCCGCCGTCGTCCTCTGGGCGCAGAGAGGGCAGAAGAGGGCAGCCGCTGGAAGATGGCCGGGCGCATGGAGGCTCTGCGGCATATGTAGCCAGATTGCCTGTTTCCATTCTTCAATTTGCGGATTATTCAATGGCGGTCTCGACAGATTCCTCACTCTCGGATATAATGGGAAACTGGTGATGATCACGATTCACGATGAATATAGAGGCAGTTACCAGATCAAGCCTGAGAGTAAGGAGCGCTATACCATGTATCATGCTCGATCGTATGCTCGCGGGGAGCCGGCCAGCACCTATTTTGTGCCAGATCGCTCTTATAAGGAAGAACTCTTGCGCTTGCAGACCCAGGACCAGATGCTCACGGCGGGTATGGGCGGAGTGTTGCCAGAACAACCAGACCCGACGATTTTTCAGCGGGTGCTGGATGTGGGTTGTGGCACCGGAGGCTGGCTCATTGAAACTGCCAGAACCTATCCGAGCATACCAGTGCTGGTAGGGATAGATGTGAGTGAGCGCTTCGTCAAGTATGCTCAGGCTCAAGCTCAGGCTCAGGGGGTCGGCGACCGGGTAGAGTTTCGCGTAATGGACGCTTTACGCAGGCTCGAATTTCCCACTCACTACTTCGATTTAGTCAACCACCGCCTGGGCATAAGCTACTTACGTACCTGGGATTGGCCTCAACTCCTTCTGGAGTATCAACGGGTTGCTCGACAAGGTGGGATCATTCGGATCACAGAATGCAATTTCCCTGAAAGTAATAGCGTGGCTTTGACACGTCTCAATAACCTGTTTCTGCGAGCACAGTCCCAGGCCGGCCATATGTTCGTTCCAGATGATAGCTATGGGCTGATCAACGAGCTTGTCCCATTGTGCGAACGATTTGGATTGGAGAATATACAGGTAGTTCTCCATACGCTGGAATATCGGGCTGGCACACCTGAGGGAAAGAGTTTCATCGAAGATGAAACGTATCTCTTTCGAGTACTGCTCCCTTTCTTACGCAAGTGGAGCCATCTACCTGATGATTATGAAGAGATTTACCAGCAGGCTGTGACTGAAATGCAGCGCTCCGACTTCGCCGCGACGTGGAAGATGCTCACCGTCTGGGGTGTAAATCCATAGTCGTCAATCATGTCTCAGGACTAAAACCGCAGGCAGACTCCGCATCTCTAAAACAGAAAAAATCATGACGCCTCTCTCTACCTCGCTGACTAAGTATTTTGTGAAGCCGAAGGACGAAGGCCACGAACCGGCTTTGTGAGCCGATTGGCAGTCCGAACAAATGTCTTGATTTTTCTCCACAAGCAGTGTATTATTAACGAATAATGCAGCGCAATATATGCAGATATGAACGTCACCTGACAAACTCTGAGCGAAAGGCTCTTTTCCTGGCACCGGGAACAGGGCCTGACTCGGCTCAGGGTTCGAGCACGAAATGTAAGTTGTTGGATAAGTTGGAAGGGAAGGAAATATGATAGAATCGCTCGATCAAGATTGTCGTGAAGAAGCCGGGGCAACTCCTGAGCATGCGCCGGGCTATCTGTCTGTGAGAGAGGCGGCCAGGATCATAGGAGTCTCGACAAGAAGTGTTTATAATTATATAGAGTCGGGAAAGCTGCCTGTGGTACACATTGGCCACCTGACGGTTATTGAAGCCGAACGTGTACACAACTATAAGCGGCAGGCTCCGGGCCGCCTGCGCTTAAATACGCCGCGCTGGCATATGCCGCCGGCGAATAATTGCCAGTCGCTTACTACTATCACCGTGCATATACGCCAGGGGCAGAACGAACGGCTTGCACGGAAGCTCGACGAGATACGCACAGCCAGCAAACACTGTATACCCGGTACGGTCGCGCGCTACATCATGCAGAGCGCGAGCAGCCCGGACGAGATACAAATTATGCTCGTCTGGCGCAGCGCCAACCTGCCCTCTACAGAAGAACGCAAGGCCGCGCTTGCCGCCTTGCGCGACGACCTGGCAGAGATCCTCGATTGGGAGACTGCTGTGCATAGGGAAAGTCAGGTGGTCATGCACGCGTGAGAGTTATCTCTAAGGATAAACAAAGCTAGCTTCCAGGCCGCTTTATACTATTAAATCTTCTCGATGGCGGGAAAGTTCTATAGTATTATTAGGCATAACTGCTTTAGAGAGGTGCGCTTGCATGGACCAGATAGATACTGTCACTCAGATGCAAACTAACAATGCTGCTTTCTTTGAAGATCTGGCGTTTGATTATAGATCAGAGGTAATAGGACAGTCGCGCATTTTGCACGCGGATTGCTTCAATTAGCTTTTCTGGAAGTCAGCACCGAAGGTGATGGAGAAGAAGTTCCTCTCGAACAGCTAGAATTGGGCTTCTAAATTCCTAGCTCGAGCTGAATTTCCTCTGGTGGCTCGCCCGGACCTTCATCAAGGTGTTGCTCAAATCCAGGTGCTCTATAGATCAAAGCAGTTTGCTAGCCAGCTATAGGGAAATCTCGCCAGCCTCATGATAAGATGTAAGATAAGCAAAAGGACAATGTGTACATCCCCATAGGTAATTTCGACGAAAAAGGAGGCCATTTGCATGGGTTTGCTTCATGGAGGCTGGCTAGTCGCGAAAATTTTGAAGCGCGAAGGGGTCGAGGTCGTCTTTACGTTAAGCGGTGGGCATATCGCCGCCATTTATGATGGCTGCTTGCGCGAGGGGATTCGCGTGATTGATACGCGTCACGAGCAGGCGGCGGTACACGCTGCCGAGGGCTGGGCCAAAGTTACGCGCAAACCCGGCGTGGCTCTGCTGACCGCGGGACCGGGTGTAACCGACGGAATTACGGGCGTGGCCAACGCGTACCTGGCGGGCAGTCCCGTGCTGGTTATTGGTGGCGCGGCCCCCCAGGGACTCTGGGATCGCGGCGCACTGCAAGAGATGGGCCAGATCGAACTGCTGCGCCCGATCACCAAGTGGGCGCGTTCGGTCCACGAAACCGCGCGCCTGGAAGAATATACCGCTTCAGCTTTCCGCCAGATGTTGAGCGGCAAACCCGGCCCGGTTTTCTTAGAGATGCCGATGGACATCCTGGCCAACTTCGCGGATACCGATACCTTGTTTGATCCGGGCGAGCCGGAAAACTACCGCTACCAGGGCAAGACCGCTCCCGATCCCGCTATGGTTGAGAAGGCCGTAACTCTGCTGGGTAGCGCGCAGCGCCCGGTGATTATGGCCGGGACGGCGGTCTGGTGGTGCGATGCCGCTGAGCCACTACGCCTGTTAGCCGAACGCCTGAACGCGCCTGTCTACCTCAACGGCGCAGGACGTGGTTGCCTGCCGCCAACCCATCCGCTTTTCTTCAGTGGCTCGCGTCGCAAGGCCCTGGAGAGCGCCGATACCATCCTGGCGATTGGCACACGCATGGATTTTCGCCTCAATCACGGTCAGCCCCCGCTCATTCCGGCTGAAGCCAGCGTGATCTGGCTGGATCTCGCCGCAGAGGATGTGGGCGTAAATAGGGGAGCGCAGGCCGCGCTGGTTGGCGATGTCGGTCTGAGTATGAGCCAGCTCGCGGCGGGCGCGCGGCAACTGCCCGCCGGAGAATGGTTGGGGTATGTCCGCGAGCAGGAGCGCAAAGGCCAGGAACGCGATAGCGCTGCGCTGAATTCTGAGGCTGTGCCTATCCATCCCATGCGCTTCTGCCGTGAGATCCGCGATTTCATCGACGAGGATACGACAGTTGTGGGTGATGGTGGGGATATCGTGAGCTACGCCGCGAAGGTGATTAACGTGGCCAGACCTGGCTACTGGCTTGATTCTGGCCCAATGGGCTGCCTGGGAACAGGCACGGGCTTTGCTATGGCCGCGCAACTGGCTCGCCCCGGCAAGCGTGTTCTGATGATCTACGGCGATGGTTCCTTTGGCCTCAACGGTATGGAGTTCGAGAGCATGGTGCGCCATAAGCTACCTATCGTGGGCATCATCGGCAACGACGGCGCCTGGGGACAGATCAAACATCCGCAGAAGGCCATCGTTGGCCACACAACCGCTGCCGAACTTGCGCCCGGCATTCGCTACGATAAGATGGTCGAGGCGCTGGGCGGCTATGGTGAGCTGGTCGAGCGCCCCGAAGATATACGTCCCGCGCTGGAACGTGCCTTTGCCTCCGGCCTGCCTGCTTGCGTCAATGTGTTGCTTGATCCAGAGAAGCCCTATAGCCGCTCGACGAATGTTGCTGTCTAGGACGCTCGCTTGAAAAGGCTGACCTGGGAAGGCATCATACTTTCCCAGGTCAGCTTTTTTGCGGGTTTCTCTTACTACCTTTAGCAGTGTCTTATTGCCAGAAGCCCCCGGCGTAAGAAGCATAACGGCAATCGCTATGCTTAGCGGTGGAAGCTTCCGACAAAACTGCTGCGAATGCTTACGAAGCCCCGGCGGGC
>Ga0209061_1004734_pt1 | contig 12730 bp, 9 predicted proteins | sample Coa_R1_10_FD_187157 | JGI IMG/M metagenome (GOLD analysis project Ga0209061, IMG submission 187157) | Surface soil microbial communities from Centralia Pennsylvania, which are recovering from an underground coalmine fire - Coalmine... | ecosystem: Environmental > Terrestrial > Soil > Unclassified...
GGCGGCCGCCGGGACGGCATCGACGTCCAGGACCAGGCGGGTCGCCAGTCCCCATTCGGCGAAGTTGGCCATGGCGTCGGTGGCGCCGGTCATGTCGTCGCCGTAGTAGAGCACCTTGGCCCGCAGGTCGGTCACGGGGTCGGCGCCCCCTCGAGGGCGGCGGCCACCGCCCGGAGACCGGAGCGGAGGCTCGTGAGGACGGGCACCGGGCTGGTCTCGGACAACTCGGCGTGCATGCGGGCCATGGACGCCTGGGCCAGGGCCACCCCGTCGACCTGGTCGCCGAGTCGCTTGACCGCGCCCCGCACCCGCTCGTCGTGGGCGGCCGGGTCACCGGCGGCGAGGGCCTCGTACGCTCCGGTGGCCACCTCGGCCTGCACCGAGACGTCGCGACCGGCCCGGCGGGCGGTCTCCTCGATGAGGCGGCGAGTCGGCTCGACCGTGCTGGGCAGGGTGGCCAGCACGCCGATCCGGTCGAAGCGCTCGACGGCCTCGGCGGCCATCGGGGCGTCGATGCGGACGATGGGGACGTCGACGGCCGCCTGCCCGGCGGCCACCAGCTCGCCGATCGACGAGCAGGTGTTGAAGATGACGGCCGCGCCGGCATCGGCCGCGTTGAGGTAGTAGCGCAGCAGGCGGCGGACCACTGGCGGGGTGATCCGCCCGGCCCGGTTGATGTCGAAGATGATCCGGTCGTCCAGGATCGAGCCCAGCTCCACGCCGGGGAGGATCTCGGCGGCGGCCGCGGCGACCTGCTGGTCGAGGCCCCGGCCTGTGTAGATGGCAATGACCAACGGCGAGCTCACCAGGTCCACTCCCTTTCCGGTGTCCAGTAGCGCCATTTGCGGGTGGGGGCCGGCCCTTCGAGCCGGCCGGCGGTGTACATGGGCCGGTACCGCCCGGGCGGATCGATGCTGACGACGTTGTCGCCCCGCCACGCGGCCCGGTACCCGACGCCGGCGGCCCGTTCATCGGTGTGGGTCTCGACGAGGGGGAAGGTCACCGTCACCGTCTCGCCCGCGCGCAGCCCCCGCAGCGCCACCCGTCCGTCGTGGCTCCACTCCGGGCGGCTCCACTCCGGGCGGCCGGTGGATCCGTCGCGGGATCCGTCCCGGGATGCGCCGCCGGACCCGTCGCCGGCTTCGGGGTCCCGGCGCTGCACCCTCACGCCGGCGTAGCCGGCCCAGTCGGGGATGCGGATCCGCAGCTCGGCCAGCTCCCGGCCGGCGGTCACCTCCACCCGCCCCTCGTAGGGCAAAGAGCTGGTCACGGTGGCGAGGGCGCTGCCCCGGCTGAGCAGCAGGTTGACCGAGGCCAGCCGCTCGTCGCCGGTGACCACGTGGTTCCAGGCCGTGAACAGCCCGCGGACGCCCGAGCCCACGCAGCAGGCCTGGACGTCGCTGGTGTGACCCCGTCCGAGCGGGAAGTCGGCCACGAAGTCGTTGGGGGCGCCGTAGCCGGCGAAGGCACCGGCCACCCGGTCACCGGCCCGGTCGGTGCTGGTCCAGCCGACCTGGTCGGGGATCTCGGGGGCGGAGTCCTGGTCGACCCAGCTCACGTCGAGGAGCTGGGACTCGGCCAGGTGGTTGCGGACGAACCGCTCCACGATCCCCCAGTACTCGTGGTAGCCGCACCGGGCCAGGGCGCAGCCGGCGCTGACCAGGTCGACCAGCGAGCAGGTCTCGTGCTCGAACCGCTGGTCGGCCAGGTCGCCCGGCGTCCACCCGAAGCGGGTGCCTTGCCCGAGGGCCCACCGGTAGCTGCGCTCGACGAAGGCGCTGAGCGGGTGGTCGCCCAGGTGGAGGGCGAGGCGGGCCAGGCCGTCGAGGGTCCCGAGCCGGGTGTGGAAGTGGCCGCTGCGGTAGGCCAGGGCGTTGTTGAAGCTGCCGTCGGCGTTGAACACGCCGCTGCGTTCGACGATCAGCCGCCGAAACCAGAGGCACAGCTGCAGGGCCTGCTCGTTGCCGGTCGCCTGGTGGTAGCGCAGCAGGGGCATGATCAGGCGTCCGCAAAACGAGGCCGGATCCGGCGCCAGGTGCAGCGAGACGGCGTTGGCCGACGGCCAGCCGCCTGCTGTGTACTCGGAAGCCGGGAAATACCAGGCGTCGCGCTCCTTGACGGCGATGCGGTGCAGGCCGGCCACGAGCCGGTCGGCCGCCGCTCTCACCTCGTCGTCGCCGCTGTCCAGGTACCAGGTGGTCAGGGCGAGCATGGCGGCCCGCTGGTCGATGAGGTTGGCGTTGGGCTCCCAGTGGCCGTGGGGATTTCGCCGGCGGTAGGCGAGGCCGTCCTCGGCCAGGCAGGCCAGCAAGCCCTGCTTGTAGCGCTCCTCCACGGCCAGGTAGTCCCGGCTCCCGGTCATATGGCGGGCGAGGATGGCGGCGTCGGTCAGGCGACCGTGGCTCGACCCGTAGTCCCAGTCGCCGTGCCGCAACCGGGCCGGATGGGCGGCCAGGTCGGCGCTGAAAAAGGGTGTGTCCCAGTTGGGATCGGCCAAGCCGGCGACCGCGTTCATGGCCAGGCGAGCCCGCTCCTCGAGGAGCAGGGTCGCCGGCACCTCGTCCAGCGAAACCCCCATCGCCTCGATCATCCCAGCGCGTGCAATATTCGTCAATATAGAATAAATATGCGAGCGGTCGACTCGAGCGGCTGAGCATCCCCCAGCCGCGTCGACTGCCCTGGAACGGTTCAAGGCCGGTGTCCCGGGATTTGACACGTCCAGGGAGGGACGCCAACCTCGCCGGTGACATCCGGGCCGGTGAGACGCGTCGGCGCCGGGGGAGGTGCGTGGATCGTGTGGGCCTACCGGATGACAGCTCCCCGGCGCTTCGAGCGCTGCGAGGTCGAGAGCCCCGACGCCGGCGCCCTCGCGCCGGGCGAGGTGCTGTTGCGCACCACCGCCGGCGGGATTTGCGGGAGCGACATGCCCTACGTGGCCGGGCGGATCTCCGAGGAGTACACGCCGGCAGATCCTCGCTGGCCGGGCGAGCCCGGCCGCCCGATGCACGAGGTGGCCGGGACCGTGGTGGCCAGCCGCTCCGAGGGGCTGCTCCAAGGGGACCAGGTCGTCGGGTGGGCGTCGTCAGCCAACGCCATCGCCGAGTACGTGGTCACCGACGGGTCCGGCCTCTGCCCGTACGACCCCCAGCTGCCGGCCGAGACGGCCGTGTCCATGCAGCCGCTTGCCTGCGTGCTCTACGTGCTCGAGCGGCTCGGCCCGCTCCAGGGGTCCTCCGTGGCCGTGCTCGGGCTGGGTGCCATCGGGATGCTCTTCGCCCACACCGTCCATGACGCCGGGGCCGCCCAGGTGATCGGCATCGACCCCATCGACCGCCGCGGGCTGGCCGACCGGTACGGGCTCGACGACGTGGTGGTGGCCCCGAGCGACCGGTGGCTGGCGTCCCTGGACGGGGACGCCAGGCCCGACGTCGTCATCGAGGCGGTGGGCCACCAGGCCGGCACCCTCTCCGACGCGGTCGAGGCGGTGGCGCCCGGAGGCCGGGTGTTTTATTTCGGCATCCCCGACGACTTCTCCTACCCCCTCAACCTCAACCGGTTCCTGCGCAAGGACCTGACCCTGCAGGCCGGCCTGACCCGGGACCGCCGGCGGATGCTGGCTGCCGCCGGCCGCTACCTGGACGAGCACCCGGAGCTGGCCAAGAGCTACGTCACCGAGGTCTTCCCGGTGTCCAGGATCGAAGAGGCCTTCGCCAGCTATGCCGAGCCTGCGCCCGACCGCTTGAAGGTCATCGTCACGATGACCGAAGGCTGACCCTCGGGGCCGGGTCGGGAGGCTCAGGCCCGGGTCCCGGCCGACCGCCCACGCGCCGGGGTCTTGCTGCCGTTGGTCGCGGCTGTGGCCACGGTGCCGGCCCCGCTCGACTCACGGGCGATGAGCTCCGGCTCGAACACCACCGACTCGTGCCGGTGATGGTCGTCGGTGGCCTCGTCGAGCAGGAGTTGGGCGGCGCGGGCGCCCAACTGGTGGCGGGGCTGGCGGACCGAGGTCAGGGGCACGGTGGCCGCCTGGGCGAAGCCGATGTCGTCGTAGCCGACGATGGCGATGTCGTCCGGCACCCGCACGCCCCGCCGGAGCAGCTCGTGCAGCAGGCCGATGGCGATCAAGTCGTTGACGCAGGCCACCGCGGTCGGCCGTTTGCGGGCCGGGATGGCCAGCAGCTCCGCCGCCGCCTGGGTGCCGCCGGCGACGGTGAGCTGGCTGGTCGGCACGGTGAGGAGCTTGTCGGGGTCGTGGCCGGCTTCCTCCACCGCCCACCGGGCGCCGGCCTCCCGGTCGGCCGCCTGGTGGACGTCGTGGCCGGTCCCGACGAAACCCACCCGCCGGTGACCGCGGTCGAGGAGATGGCTCATGGCCAGCCGGCCCCCGGCCACGTCGTTGACGGCGACGGAGCAGACCCCGCCGGACCGATCCGTCTTGTCCAGGATGACGACGGGGACGTGGCGTTCCCGGAGGAGGGGAGCGGCGCTGCGCGCGCCCCGGACCGGCACCGTGAGCGCCCCCTGCACCTGCTGCTCGGCCAGCAGGGTGATGTAGCGGCGCTCCTTTTGCGGGTCGTTGTCCGAGTTGCAAACGATGAGGAGCGCGCCGGCGGCGCTGATGGTGTCCTCGACGCCACGGGCCACGTCGGTGAAAAAAGGATTGGAGCTGTCGGGCACGACCAGGCCGATGGTGCGGCTGTGCCCGGCCCGCAGCTGCCGGGCCGACTCGTTGCGGACGTAGCCGAGCTCCTCGACGGCTTCCTCCACCCGGCGCCTCGTGTCGGGAGCGACAATCTCGGGCCGGTTGAACACGTTGGAGACGGTGGCCACCGACACGCCGGCGCGCCGAGCAACGTCCCGTATCCCCGCTGCTCGGATACCCGGCCTCTCCCTTTGGGCGCCCACCCTCACAGATGATAGCTGTCCATTGACCATCTGGACGGCATGGTGCTTGAATCGATACGAAGCAGGCTCGGCTCCTGAAGGATAAGCGGGCGTCCCGCTCCGGCCGGAGGATCTGGCGCAGTTGTCCGGTCTTGACAGGCTCTGAGTGGCGTGGCAGACTCTTGTAACGATTCAGGGGGGCGCGATCGGTTTGGGGGGATGATGCGAATCCGTGAAAACCAAGCACGACCGGCCGAGGCACCGGAGGCCGGCCAGTATTTGAGGGTTGCTACTGGTGCCTGATTACGTCGAAGACGGGGGTTCCGGGGTGGTGGCAAAAAACCTGGCCACGACGGTTCTGGTCGCCGAGGCTTCTTCAGCCGGTGCGATCGTCGAGCCGGATGGCATCACGGCGGACGATGTGCTGTCGGCCACGCCGGCTGGAGGCCGGGGCCGGCGACGGCGGGGAATGTTTCGCCGCCAATTCATCGCCATGCTGCTGCTGCCGAGCATCCTGCTGATCGGGATTTTCTCCTACTACCCGGCCCTCCGCAGCCTCGTCGGCGGCTTTTACCAGTGGAACGGATTTTCGACACCGACCTACGCCGGCGTCTCGCAGTTCCGCGAGTACGTCAAGTCAGCGACCTTCGCGCCGGAGGCGCGCAACCTCCTGCTGCTGGTTATCGGCAGCATCCTCATCACCCTGGTGTCGCAGTTCATCGCCGCCGAGGTCGTTTGCCACCTGCCCAAGAAGGTCGGGACGGTGGCCAAATACCTGCTCACCCTGCCGATCGTCCTGCCGCCGATCGTGCTCATCGACGTGTGGGCCTATCTCCTCAACCCGACGGACGGACTGATCAACAAGGTGTTCGGGACCGTCGGGCTGCCCCAGCCGGAGTGGTTGACCAACAACCACCTCGCCCTCGTCGCCATCCTCCTGGTCGGGTTTCCCTGGGTCTCCAACCTCGGGTTCCTTATCTTCCTCGGCGGGGTGCAAAACCTGCCCCGAGAGATGACCGAGGCCAGCGCGGTCGACGGGTGCGGCTGGTTCCGGCGGGTCTTCGCCATGGACATACCGATGCTGATGCCGCAGTTCCGGATCGTGGTCGTGCTGTCCGGCGTCTACGCCGTCCAAAACTTCATCACCATCCTGCTGTTGACCAACGGCGGCCCGGGTAACGCCACCATGGTGCCGGCGCTCGACATGTACCAGCAGGCCTTCCAAAACAGCAACTACGGCATGGGCATGGCCATCGGGACCCTGCTCTTCGTGGCCATGCTGATCTTCACGCTCGTCGTGATGCGGGCCCTCCGGCCCCGCACGGCCTGAGCGGCTTTTTACGACCCAATCGCACTACCACGCCACAGGCGGTGGCGCCGTCGCGGCCCACCGAGGGAGGACCCCTAATATGCATCTTCCGAAGACCAAGAAGCTGGTCGCCCTGTCCGGCACGCTGGTGGCTGCCTCGCTCGTCGCCGCCGCCTGCGGCTCGAGCGGAGGCGGGAGCTCGACCGGCAACGGCTCCGGCGGCGGCAAGGTCACGATCAACGCCGTGCTGCCCCCCAACAGCGGGACCATCACGTCCAGCTACAACAAGCAGCTCAACGAGTACACGCAGCAGTACGAAAAGGCGCATCCCGACGTCACCGTCAACTGGCAGCCCAACACGACGTCGTCGATCACCACGGCCAACGCTCAGCTGGTGTCCCGAGCCTCCGGCGGGGACGACCCGGACGTCGTCTTCGAGCAGTACAACCCGCTGCTCTCCGGGTCGATCCCCAACGGCATCCTCCAAAACCTCAAGCCGTACCTGGAGCGGCCCAACCCGTACATCAAGGGCAACAAGAAGTGGATCGACAGCTTCGAGGCGTCGACCGTGCCCTACATGACCTCACCCAACGGCCAGATGCAGATCCTGCTCGGCTCCAACGTGGAGACCGCCTTTTACTACTCCAAGGCGGCCTTTGCCAAGGCTCACATCGCCGGCCCGCCGGCCAGCTGGGCGGAGATGATGACCGACCTCGGCAAGCTCAAGAGCGCCGGCTACACGCCGCTGATGTTTGCCGACGGCGGTGCCTGCAACCCGTCGTGGTACGAGCGCCTGGCCGACACCCAGTTCCTCAACAAGTCGCTGTCCAAGTTCATGGTCGACAAGTCGGTCGTGACCAGCGGCAAGGACGTGGCATCGGGCATCGAGAACAACGTGATCAGCATGAGCAACCCGGCCTACGCCGAGGTATGGAAGATGCTGGACGCCCTCCGCCCGTACGTCTCGAAGTCGGACGGCAGCTACGACGCCTGCTCGGCGGTCAACGCGGTCAGCCCGCCGCTCTTTACCGAAGCGCCTTTTGAGCAGGGCAAGGTGGCCATGATCTGGGGCGGTAGCTGGTTTATCCCCGACCTCAACAAGAGCGGCTTCGCCGGCAAGTACGGGCTGTTCGCCGAGCCGACGGTCACCGCCGCCACCTCCAAGTACTCGGCCGCGGTGAGCACCAAGGGCGTGATCGGCGGCCCCAACGGCTCGGGCCAATGGTCCATCACCTCGCAGAAGGCCGACCACTCCATGACCCCGGCCAAGACCAAGGTCGTCATGAACTTCATGGAGTGGATCTTCGCCCCGGACCACATCGGTCCCGAGGTGGAGGGTTGGGGCAACGGCGGCTCGTACATCCCGACCATCAAGGGTGCGGCCACGCCCAACATCCCGGGCCTGGCCTCCCTGGTGCCGGCCAAGCAGCCGCCGACGGTCGTGGACATCGCCCTCGACGACGTGCTGTCGACCAACACCACTAACGCCGGCCTGCGGCTCGTCACCGAGCTGATGTCGGGCGGGATCAGCTTCTCCGGCTTCTCGAGCCAATGGGAGTCGCTGCTCAAGTCCGGGGCCCAGGCCTGGGCCAGCACCAACCATGTCGACCTCAGCTCGCTGAAGAAGAAGTAGGGAGGTAGGAAGACCTCATGGCTCAGGCCGTGCATATCGCAGGACGGGGGCGGCGGTGGCTGACTGTCGTCACCATCGCCGCCGGGATCCTCATCGTCGTGCTGACGTATTTCCCGATCGTCTTCGTGCTGTCCAATTCCCTCAAGACGGGCGCCGGTCTCGAAAAGGGGGTCTTCCGACTCTTCAGCCAGTTCGAGTTCAGTAACTACGTGCAGGCGTGGCACGGGATCTCCGGACCGCTCATCAACACGATCATCGTGGCGGCCGCCGCCATCGTCATCGGCGTGGCCGCCGCCCTGTTCGGGGCCTACGCCTTCGCCCAGTCGCACTTCAAGGGCAAGTCGGTGGTGTTCATGGCGTACATCGGCCTGCTGATGATCCCCTCGACCCTGACCCTGATCCCGCTCTTCCTGATGATGAAGAACTTCGGTTTCTTCAACAGCTGGTGGGCGCTGATCCTCCCCTACGCAGCCGGTGCCCAGCCGTTGCTCGTCCTGCTCTTCCGCGGCTTCTTCGAGCAGATCCCCGACGAGCTCATGCAGAGCGCCCGGGTCGACGGGGCGAAAGAGCACCAGATCCTCGCCCGGATCGTGGCGCCGTTGACCCGGCCGATCATCCTCACCGGGGCGATCCTCATGACGATCACCATTTGGGGCGACTACATCTGGCCCGAGGTCGTCATCCAAAACTACAAGCACTTCACCATCTCCGCCGGCCTGCAGGAGTACGTGAGCTCGCTCGGGATCTCGGGCTCCGGATCGGGCTCGGTGTTCGCCGCCTACGTGATCGCCCTGCTCCCGCTGTTCATCCTCGTCGGCGTGTCGATGCGCTACTTCGTGGCCGGTGTCACCGACGGGGCCGTCAAGTTGTGAGTCACCACCAGGAGGTCATCTCGATGCCGGGAGAGGGAGCCGTCGGAGACGCACTGGAGCCGGCAGCAGTGGCGGGACGGCGCTGGCCGCCGCCCGGTGGATCCGCCGCCGGGTGGTGCCGGGCTGGTCGGCGTCCTCAGCCGGTGACCCGGGCCAGTGGGAAGCCGTCGAACTGTCTTACGGCACCTCCGCCGCCCTCGTTCCCGACGTCGGCCCGCTGGTCCGGGAGACGTCGCCCGACCCCGACGCCTCGGTGACCCGGCCGGTCCAGACGGCACCGTCGGAGCCGGGACCCACCAGGTCACCTGGCGCCCCTGAGCTACGAACCCTCATGGAGCGATCGTGACCTGGCTCGAGATGGCGGCGGGCGTCCGCACCCGGCCGGCGCCGCGGAAAGGGAGTGACTGTGAAGCGGACCGTGACCGAAGAGCACCAGGCGGCTTACGCCAAGGACGGCTTCCTCGTCATCGAGGGCTTCCTCGACCGGGCCGAGCTCGAGGAATGGCGGCAGGCGGTCGACCACGCCGTCGAGGAGCGGGGCCGGCAGCGATTGGCCTTTGACGCCGGAGGGGAGGAGGGGACGTCCCGGACGAAGCGGACCCAGGAGGAGCGGGACTACTACGACCGCGTGTTCACTCAGCGCAACAACCTCTGGCAGACCGACGAGGGCGTCCGCCGGCTGCTGATGCAGCCTGAGCTCGGTCAGTTGGTGGCCGACGTGGCCGGCATCGACGGGGTGCGTATCTGGCACGACCAGGCCCTCATCAAGGAGCCGTACGGCAACCCCACCGCCTTCCACCTCGACGTGCCGTACTGGTCGTTCACCTCGGCCGACGCCATCACCATCTGGGTGGCCCTCGACGACGCCACCCTGGACAACGGGTGCCTGTACTACGTGCCTGGCAGCCATCTGGCCCGCAAGTTTGACAACGTCGGGATCACCAAGGAGCTGGGCGCCCTCTTGGATGTCTACCCCGAGTGGCGCGAGGTGGCCCCGGTGCCGTGCCCGGTCACGGCGGGCGGGGCCCTGTTGCACAACGGGCTGACCTTCCACGGCGCCGGGGCCAACATGACCCCGGGACGGCGGCGGGCCATGACCTGCGCCTACATGCCGGAGGGGGCGACCTTCAACGGCACCCAGAACGTGCTGCCGCCGGCCTACTTCGAGACGCTCCACGTCGGCGACGTGCTCGACAACGACGAGCAGAACCCGCTGGTCTTCTCCCGGGTACGCTGACCACCGTTGACGCCGATCGTGGCGGACAGTATCGTTTATCTGGAATTTGTAACGATTAAACCAACACACGGGGGAACGAAGGTCTGAGATGAGCAGGAGCCATTTCTCCGTCGAAAGGGCGGACAGGTCATGAGCAGAAGCACCGAAGTCAAGGAGGTGCTCCGCCGGCAGCACCTCGAGACGCCGTCATGGGCCTTCGGCAACTCCGGGACCCGGTTCAAGGTTTTCACCCAGGAGGGCGTGGCCCGCACGCCCGAGGAGAAGATCGAGGACGCGGCTCAGGTCCACCGCTACACCGGTGTGGCGCCGAGCGTTGCCCTCCACATCCCGTGGGACCGGGTCGACGACTACGAGAAGCTGGCTAAGCACGCCGAGGACTGCGGCATCGCCGTCGGCGCCATTAATCCCAACACCTTCCAGGAGCCCGAGTACCGCCTCGGCAGCGTCTGCAACCCCGACCCGGCTATCCGGCGCAAGGCCACCGACCACCTGCTCGAGTGCGTCGAGATCGCCAAGGCGACCGGCTCCAAGCTCCTCAGCCTGTGGTTTGCCGACGGGACCAACTACCCGGGCCAGGACGACATCAGGGCCCGCCAGGACCGCATGGCCGAGGCGTTGTCCGAGACCTACGCGGCCATGCCGGCGGACATGACCATGCTCATCGAGTACAAGTTTTTCGAACCGGCCTTCTACAGCACGGACATCCCCGACTGGGGCACGTCGCTGCTGCACTGCTTGGCCCTGGGCGACCGGGCCAAGGTGCTCGTCGACACCGGCCACCACGCCCCCGGCACCAACATCGAGTTCATCGTCGCCGGCCTGATGCGGGCCGGCCGGCTGGGTGGTTTTCACTTCAACAGCCGCTTCTACGCCGACGACGATCTGATGGTCGGCGCCGCCGACCCGTACCAGCTGTTCCGCATCATGAGCGAGATCGTGGCCGCCGGCGCCGTGACCCCCGACGCCGGCGTGGCCTTCATGCTCGACCAGTGCCACAACATCGAGCCCAAGATCCCGGCCGAGATCCGCTCGGTCATGCAGGTCCAGGAGTCGACGGCCAAGGCCCTGCTGGTCGACCGGGAAGCGCTGGCCGCGGCCCAGGCGGAGGGCGACGTGCTCGGCGCCAACGGGGTTCTGATCGACGCCTTCAACACCGATGTCCGGCCGATCCTCGCCGAGCTGCGCGAGGAGATGGGCCTCGATCCCGATCCGCTCGCCGCCTACCGCCGCTCCGGGTACGCCGAGCGGATCGTGGCCGAGCGGGTGGGCGGCAACGCGGCGGGGTGGGGCGCATGAGCACCGACCCGACCGCAGCCGGCCTGCCGGCCGAAGTGGGGGCGCTCCTCGACCGCTCCCACCGCCTAGGCTCCGACCCCCGCAACACCAACTACGCCGGCGGCAATGCGTCGGCCAAGGCCGTGGTGGCCGATCCGGTCACCGCCGGCGACATCGAGCTCATGTGGGTCAAGGGTTCCGGTGGGGACCTGGGCACCCTCAAGGCGACCGGCCTGGCCGTGCTGCGGGTGGACCGGCTGCGAGCCCTGGTCGATGTCTACCCGGGCCCGGAGCGGGAAGACGAGATGGTCGCCGCGTTTGACTTCTGCCTGCACGGCAAGGGCGGCGCCGCTCCCTCCATCGACACGGCCATGCACGGGCTGGTCGAATGCGCCCACGTCGACCACCTCCACCCCGACGCCGGTATCGCCCTGGCCACCGCGGTGGACGGCGAGGCCCTCACCCGCGACTGCTTCGGGGACCGGGTGGCGTGGGTGCCGTGGCGCCGGCCCGGCTTCCAGCTCGGATTGGATATCGCCGAGCTGCAGCGCCGGCACCCGGACGCCATCGGCTGCGTGCTCGGCGGGCACGGGATCACCACGTGGGGGGCGACCAGCGACGAATGCGAGGCCCGCTCGCTCGAGGTGATCCGCACCGCCGAGCGGTACCTGGCCGAGCACGGCCGCCCGGATCCGTTCGGCGCCGTGGTGGACACCTGGCGGCCGTTGGGACCGGCGGAGCGGCGAGCCCGCGCGGCGGCCATCTTTCCCCTGCTGCGCGGTCTGGCCAGCAGCGACGCCCGCCAGCTCGGCCATTTCACCGACAGCGAGGTCGTGTTGGATTTCCTGGCCAGGGAGCGGCACCCGGAATTGGCGGCCCTCGGCACCTCCTGCCCGGACCATTTCCTGCGCACCAAGGTCCGCCCGCTCGTCGTCGACCTGCCGGCGGACGCTCCGCTCGACGCCCTCGAGGCCCGGGTGCGGGAGCTGCACGCCGCGTACCGCGAGGAGTACCGGGCCTATTACGAGCGCTACGCCACCCCTGACTCGCCGGCTATGCGGGGCGCCGACCCGGCCATCTGGCTGGTGCCCGGTGTGGGCATGTTCAGCTTCGGCAAGGACAAGCAGACCGCCCGGGTCGCCGGCGAGTTCTACACCAACGCCATCAACGTGATGCGCGGCGCCGAGTCCGTCTCCACCTACCGGCCCATCACCGACGCCGAAAAATTCCGCATCGAATACTGGGAGCTGGAGGAGCAGAAGCTCCGCCGCATGCCGCCCCCCAAGCCGCTGGCGACCCGGGTGGCCCTTGTGACCGGGGGCGGGTCGGGGATCGGTGCCGCCACCGTCCGGCGGCTGGCGGCCGAAGGCGCCTGCGTCGTCGTCGCCGACCGTGACCAGGAAACGGCGTCGACGGTGGCCAAGGAGATCGGCACCGCCGACAAAGCGGTGGCCGTCACCGCCGATGTCTCTTCGGAGACCGACGTCGATGCCGCCCTCGCCGAGGCCGTCCTGGCCTTC
>Ga0209061_1004736_pt1 | contig 12727 bp, 12 predicted proteins | sample Coa_R1_10_FD_187157 | JGI IMG/M metagenome (GOLD analysis project Ga0209061, IMG submission 187157) | Surface soil microbial communities from Centralia Pennsylvania, which are recovering from an underground coalmine fire - Coalmine... | ecosystem: Environmental > Terrestrial > Soil >...
CCGGACTCTCGGCCCGAACCCGCGCGACTACCTGATCCCGCTCGAGTTCATCGTCCGCTACTATCTCGCCGGCTCGCTCTGGGACCGGGTCCGCTCCGGGAAGACCCCGGCGAGTGCGCTCGGCTTCCCGGCGGGCCAGAGCCTGGTCTACGGGGAGCGGCTGCCCGAACCCCGGTTCGAGATGACGACCAAGCTCGAGTCGGTCGACCGCCTGCTCACCGACGCCGAGGCCCGGGAGATCTCCGGGCTCGACGCCCCGGCGATCGCGGCGCTCCGGGAGACGATCCTCCGGATCGACGAGGCGATCCAGCGGGAGATTGCCCCCCGGGGGCTCCTCCACGTCGACGGCAAGAAGGAGTTCGCGGTCAACCGCGAGGGGGTCGTGATGGTGGTCGACACCTTCGGCACCGCCGACGAGGACCGGTTCTGGGACAAGGACGCCTACGACCGGGGCCGGCAGGTCGACTTCTCGAAGGAGTTCGTCCGGCAGCACTACCGGCGGACCGGCTACTACGACGAGCTCCAGCGGGCCCGGGAGTCGGGCCGGCCCGAGCCGCCGATCCCGCCCCTGCCCCCGCTCCTCGTCGACGAAGTGAGCCGGCTCTACACCACCGTCTTCGAGCGGCTGACCGGATCGGCCTTCCAGCCGGCCCCGTCCGCCGGTTCCGGTTGAGGGATCGCGGAGGTCCCCGGCCGGGCCGGCCCCCGGGGCGAAGTCGACGCTGCCCAACGGCGACTTACCCACGGGAGTAATCAGGGCCGCCGGCACGACGAGGGATTGAGGATCCTCTTGGAGGCCGGGGCTCCCGCTCGGCCCCACCACGGGGTCGTATCCGACGATGGCGCCGGCCGGACGGGAGAGGGCTGGCCGGGCCCGGACGGTGCGGCACGGTCCGGATACGGGGGTCCGATCGTTGTCGGGCGGTCCCCGGGCAGCGGAAGCCGTTCATGGGCCGGAGGCATTCGACCATGCCCGGGAACCACCCCCCGGCCGACCGCGCCCTCCCCCCGTGGGGTTCACGGCCGCCCGAGGGACGGACGACCGCCGTTCGGCCCCGCACAGTCGGGCAACGCCCTTTTCCTCGCACTCGGTATCGGCCCGGACGACCGTACGAACCCGGCCCCTAGGGAGACGAGGTCCTTTGAACAGCTCGCAACGAACGTCGACATCTCGCCTTCCATCCCGTCGTCGGTCGCGCCGGACGTCTCGCGTTCGTCCGACCGCCCAGGATCCCGCGGCGGCCGGCCGGACTCATTCGGGACGACCTCGCTCCGGAAGGGGAGAGGATCTGGGGGAGGGCCCGGCCGACCGCCGGCCGGAGCCGGATCGCACGGACCCTCCGAATGGCGGCGGACCGGCCGACGATCCCCGCAGGCCCATCCATCGCCCTTCCAGCCCCGTACCTCCCCCATCGGTCGCGTCCGCACCTCGCCCCGGCGAGTTTCCGAAGAAGAGTCCGACCCTTCGGACCTCGGTCTCCCGCCGAACGGGTCGAAGGGCGCGCCGAACCCCCCGGGCGATCTCGGCGCTCGTGGAGTTGCGGATTCGCGGCGGCCCGGTTCCCCACTGGATGCAGGACCTCGGCGCCCGCTGGGACGTCGGCATCCGGCTCCATGTATGTCGTCAGATCGAAGGCTCGCCGCGGAGGCTCCTGCAGCTCCTCGAGATCACGGGAAGCCCCACGGTGTTCCCCGAGGTCACTGAGTTTCTTCAACAAAGGGTCAGCGCCCGGGACGTCGCGCTTACGCAGCTCGGTCCGCACCGTCTCCTCGTCCGTCTCGTCGCCCCCCTGCCGGCCCTCTGCCACACGGCCTTTGGGATGGGAGCCATCTGCATGAGCTGCCCGTTCCTGCCGTTGCCCGACGGGAGGGAGGAGGAGTCCCGGGAAGGGGAATGGCGGGTGCTCGTCCATCGGATCCGGGACGTCCGTCCTCTGCTCGCGTCCTTCACCACCCCGGACAACTCCCCTGCCTCGCTCGTCCGGATCGGTACCATCCGAGGGCCGCGCGACCTGACGGCCCGCCAGAAGCTCGCCGTCAGGACCGCATTTATGTTGGGATACTACGATTATCCGCGCCGGGCCCAGCTCAAGGATGTGGCGAAATCGCTCGGCATCAGCCGTGCGGCGACGATGGAGAGCCTCCGACGGGGCATGCGGAAGCTCGCCTCCCGGGACGGGGACGAGATCGGGATGGTCCGCTCCCGCACCGCCAGCGGCTCCGACCCCTCGCCCGCAGGACCGGCGGGGCGTCGCCCCCGGTGGCCGGGAGAGCCTGGCGGTGGGCGACGGTACTAGGCGGTAGTATGGGCGCCCCTTCGCCGAAGGGGGGCCTGCCGGTCGCTGCGCCGGTCGATCTCTCCGCCGCGCTCAACCTCCTCGAAGGTCCGGTAATGGCGGGGTACGATCCCCCGCCCCGCCAGAAGGAGTTCCTCGCGTCCATGAACGTCTTGAACCGAGGGGTGCCGTCCGAGCTCCGAATCCATCTGGTGCCCGACTACCTCGGCGTCCCTCGTCGGGGATGAAGATGGTCGAAGGCTGGCGGGGTCATCGCCCACCGCCGGCGCTCGCCCGAGGGAGCTTCCACAGCGTGTCTGAGCTCGTCGAGGCGATCGAGGAGTACGCGAAGGTCTCGAACGGCGCAGCCCACCCGTGGATCTGGACCCAGAGCGCTGACGAGATCCTACGAAAAGTGAGGAAGATCCGACAGCTGCTCGGGTGGGATCCTATTGTCGAAACTCCGCCCGGCGGGATAATATCGCATCCGTCAGCAACACCCCATCAGGGAACGATGAGGGTCCGCAACCCCGTGCCGTTCCGGAGGTCCTCGGCCGCCTCCCCGATCCGGGCGAGGGGAAGGGTGGCGCTGACCACGGTATCGAGGCGGACCTTTCCCTGCCGCACCATCTCGATGACGCGCGGGTAGTCCACCGGACGGCAACCGAGCGAACCGAAGATCGCGTATTCGAAGAACATGAGGCGATTGAGGGGGAGGGGAACGACGGAGTCGCTGTAGCCGACGACGCAGAGCCGTCCCCCCCGACGGAGGGTGGAAAGGGCCATACCCACGGTCTCGGGCTTACCAACGACCTCGAGGGCCACGTCCGCGCCTCCTCCCGACCTCTTTCGGACCTCCCGGCCGAGGTCGGGGTATTCGGCGGGATCTAGTGTCTCGCACGCCCCGAGGCGTCGGGCCGCCTCGCGCTTCTCCGGGCGGAGGTCCACGGCCATCACGTTCCCCCCCGCGGCCACCGCGAACTGGACGGCGTTGATGCCCACTCCGCCGCAGCCGACAACGACGACCCACTCTCCGCTCCTAACGCGCGCCCGGCGGACGACCGCGTGGTACGGCGTCGTGAGGGCATCGGCGATCACGGCACTCCGGGCGAGGTCGAGGGCGGTGGGGATCGGGACGAGGTCCCGGGCCGGAACCCGGACGTACTCCGCGAACCCGCCGTCCAGGTGGTTGCCGGGCATTTGGAGGTGGGGACAGATGTTCCCCCGCCCCGATTGGCAGTACTCGCAGGCGCCGCAGGGCAGGACCGAGGGGACGAGGACCCGGTCCCCGAGGCGCCGTTCGGGGCTCCCGGGGCCCAGCTCCTCGACCACACCCGAGATCTCGTGCCCGAGGATGAGGGGCGGAGGTTTCGCGGTCGGGATGCCATGGTCGAGGTAATGGAGGTCCGTGTGGCAGAAGCCGCAGGCCGCGACCTTCACGAGGGCGTCCCCGGGGCCGGGCTGGGGGCGCGGGACTTCGCCGACCACGAGGGGACGCCCGGATCCGTGAAAGACGGCCGCCTGCATGGGACCGGATTCAATCCTCCTTCCATACCGGAGTGCGCTTCTCGAGGAACGCCTTCAGTCCTTCCTCCGCCTCCTTCAGGGCCATCAGTTCGTCGAGGTACGCCCGCTCGGCGATCGCCAGCCGGGACCAAGGGTCCGTGGCCGTGGTTCGCAGGACCCGCTTGAGCAGGCGCAGGGCTTCCCGACGGTGGCTGCAGATGGTCTGGGCGGTGAGGGCCACCGAGGCCTCGAGCTCGTCCTCGGGCACAACACGGTTGACGATCCCCGCGGACGCCGCCTGCTGGGCGTCGAGGGGGGATCCTAGGAATAGGAGCTCGGCGGTCCGCCGGCAGCCGAGGAGATGAGCGTAAGTGGCGGCTCCGAACGGGGCGAAGACCCCCAACCGGATCTCGGGCTGGCCGAACGTCGCTCCCTCGGAGGCGATCGCGAGGTCGCACGCCATCAAAAGCTCCAGGCCTCCGCCCAGGCACCGGCCGTGGACCTGCGCAATCGTCGGGGGCGGGAGGTTCCAGAGCGTCCGCAGGGCCGTACGGAACGCAGTGAACATCGCAGTGACCCGGGGTTGGAGATGGTCCTCGACGCTGAGGCCGCCGCTCCAAGACTTCCCTCCTCCGCGCACCACGACCACATGGGCGCTGGTCACGTCTTCACGTCGGAGGGCGCGGGTGAACTCCTCCAGGAGGGCGATGTCGAACACGTTGGCCGGTCCGTGTTCCCAGGTCACCGTCGCGCGACCCCCCACGCGCTGGACGGTGACGGTGCCCGGAGATTTCGCCTGCATCAACCCCCGTCGTCAATCGAAGAGGATCGACTCAACGAACGTTTCGAGCTGCAGGCGCGCCTGCTCGTAGGTGGTCGACTTCTCCTCGAACTCCAGGTGGAGGTAGGGAATGCCTCGCGCCTCGAGTGCCCTCCGGTAGAGCACCACGTCCTCGAGCGCCGGCTCGCAGAACTTGGCGGTGAGGAAGAGCACCCCCTGGGCCTTCGAGGCGTCGAGCCGGGAGAGCACCGCCGCCCCCTTGGTGGTCGGGGTGCTCCGGACCCCGATGTCGACGGGGGTCCGGACGTAGGCCGCCGCGAGGCTCTGGAGCGGATCGGCCCCGGGCACAATCGGCGGGCACCATCGGTGCAGCATCTGCAACTCCTCGCCCACCACCTCCAGGCCGACGTCTTCCACGAGTTGCAAGAGCTCGAGGGTCGGTTGCTCGCAGAACGGACCGATCACGATCACGCGGATCGAGTCCTTGGTCGTCCGGCCCCGTCGTTCGAGATCCCTCAACGCCCGCTCCAGCAGGGGGATGTGGACCTCCCGGGGGAGCAGTCCCCCCAACCGGAGCAGGAGGTAGTACTCCACCAGGGTGACCTTCCATGGGGTCTCCCGTCTCAGCGACGCGAGCCGTTCGACGAGGGCCCGTTGCGTGTTGAAGATTTCCATGGAGGCGCGCAGGTCGGCTTCGGAGAAGGGGCGGCCCGCGACCCGTTCGAGCTTCTGGATGAGGCTGCGGTACTCGGCCATCAGGAACGGGATCGTGGCCGGGGAGGCGAAATTCTGCGGGAGGTGGAGCATGTGTGAGGGGCGATCGGGCAGCACCCGAGTGAAGATCCCGTCGAGGTTGCGGCTCACATCACAGATGTACGGAAAGACGAACGCATCGAACGAATCGAGGCGGCCGGTGAGGGCCATCTCCAGGGTCGACTTGGAGATCGAGCAGAGAAAGGAACCGAAGACCGCGTCGGCGCGGCTGATATCGAGGTTCTCGCCACCCCCCTGCATCGCGACCGGCAGCAGGGCGAGGGAGTGGACGAGTTCCTGCGGCGTGTAGACGGGGAAGCAGCCCACGGCCTTGCCGCCCGCCTTCCGCCAAGCCCGGACGGTGGGAAACGTCGGATCGGCGAGGATCTCTCGGGCGAGACGCACCATCTGGTCGACGGACTCCGCTCGGCGGAACTCTCCGAAGTCCGGCGAAAGTTCGATCCCCGGGAGGGCATCGCCGTCCGTGGGTCCCTCGGCCGGGGGCCGGAGCTGAAGGAGTTCGGGCACCCCTATCCCCCCTCTCCCCCCGAAGACTGGGCGAGCTTCAGGAGGCGAGAGTGCCCGAGGACGGCGCTGCCGATGGCCGCCGCGTAGTACGCGTCGGGAACCACATTGAGGTCCATCCCGACCGTCTCGTGGAGCGCCTTCACCATCCCCACATTGCGGACGAGTCCCCCGACCAGGGTGACCTCGGGCTGAATCCCCACGTACCGCATCAGGGAATGCGCCCGCTGGGCGAGGGAGAGGAACACCCCCATCAGGATGTCCGGCAGCGGGACGCCCTCGGCGACGTTGTTGATGATCTCCGTCTCGGCGAGCACCGCGCACACACTCGAAATGAGCTTCGGATGATCGGACGTGAGGCCCTTCGGACCCATCTCCTCGAGGGGGATCTGGAGATACTTTGCGCACCGTTCGACGAAGCGGCCCGCTCCCGCGGCGCACTTCTCGTTCATCTTGAATTTGAGGACCTTCCCCGTTTCGGAGACCGACATGGTCCGGGAGGCCTGCGCCCCGATGTCGATGATCATCCGGGTCTTCGGGAAGAGGAAGACGGCGCCGCGCGCCGAGGAGGTGAAATCGCTGACCTGCAGGTTCCGTTCGGGGATCGCGTACCGGCCGAATCCGGTCGTGCAGAGGTAGTCGACGTCGCCGGGAGCGATGTTGGCCGTCTCGCCCAGCTCATCGAGCACACGTCGCGCGGCCTGGACCGGGCTCCCCCGCGCCGGGGTGGAGGCGGTCGCAAGGAGGCGCCGGCCGTCCTCGATCAACGCGCCCTTGATGGTTCCCGCGCCGAGGTCGAGGCCCCCCGTGATCATGCCGCACCTCCCGAGAGCCGCTCCCAACCGTGGAGCGCCGCGCCCAGGGCGCCCAAGTATTGGGAAAGAGGGCTCACATTGACCGGCGCTCCGAGCCGACGGTGAAGCGCGTGGACCATGCCCTCGTTCTGGGAGACGCCGCCGGTGAAGGTGATCTCGGGTTCGACGCCGACCCGCTGCATCAGCGAGAGGGTTCGGCTCGCGATGCTCGCATGCAGCCCGGCGAGGATGTCCTTCGGATCCTTGCCTCGGGAGACGTACGAGGTCACCTCGGATTCCGCGAAGACGGTACAGGTGCTCGTGACCTTGACCGCATGCCGTGCCTGGAGGGAAAGCGGCCCGATCTCACCGACGTCGCACCCGAGGGCGTTCGCGCACACGTCGAGGAACCGACCGGTCCCGGCGGCGCACTTGTCGTTCATGGCGAAGTCCACGACTTCCCCCTTCGCATTGATCCGGATCGCCTTCGTGTCTTGGCCCCCAATGTCCACCACGAGGCGCGTCCCGGGAAACAGGAAGCTGGCCCCTCGGGCGTGGCAGGAGATCTCGGTGACGACCAGCTGGCCGAAGTAGATCTTGTATCGGCCGTACCCGGTCCCCGTGACGAACTCGACGTCGGACCGGGAGAGATGGGCGTCCCGGACCGCGGCCTCCAGGGCGCGTTCCGCATCCTTCACAATATCGACCCCCACCGCGTTCAGCGACTTCCCAAGCACCTGGGCACCCTCGCCCAAGATCACGCACTTGGCCGTCGTCGAACCGATGTCCACCCCCGCGACGACGCCGCTCATGCGGAGTCTCTCCCGGCGGCGGCCGCCACGACCCGGCGCTGTTCGAGGGATTCGAAGAAGGCGTCCATCCGGTTCTTGATCTGGGCGGGGGCGAAGTAGCGGGGGTCCTCGTGGTCCGACTCGATGTAGAGGGTCGGCACCCCCTGATCGTGGATCAGCCAGTCCCGGAGGTCGCCCTGGCCGGCCGTGAACGAACGGCACGACTTGATCCCGTGGATGAGCGCCGCGTCCGCTTGGTACTCCTTCACATAGTCGGCGATGATCTTCCGGCGCAAGGGCCAGGACTGATTCACGTAGGCGCCCAGGCTGTACTCCGCGATGCTCTCGAACGGCCGGGCCGGGTCGTGCCGGAACCCGCGGTCGAAGAGCCCGCCGACCTTCGGATAGGTCGCGACGACCGATACCGCCCCCCACTTGCGGAAGAAGTCCCAGAAGGTCCGGTAGTTGGTGTAGGGCGGAACGCCCTCGACGAGGAGCCGGAACTTCTCCTCGGGCAGGGGATAGATCTGGTCCCGCACCCGCGTACGGATCTCCGTGTTGACCACGTCGTAGAAGTCCGCCGCCTCCGGTGTCCCTCGGAGCACATTGATGGGGAACATGTAGAAGATGGATTCGAAGTACGCCTCGATCGGCGAAGGGCGCAGCCGGCCCGCCCGCAGGAACTCGACCCATCCGTCCTCGGCGCGACGTGATTCGACCAGGACCTGCTTGAGGCGGTCCATATCGAACGCACGCCCGGTGCGCTGCTCCAGGAAGTGGACGAGTTCCCAGAGCTGGCTGACCAGGTAGTCGATGTCCTCCTTCCGGGGGACCTCGTCCCGCATGTACGGCACGTCGAACATGAACAGCGGGGCGCCGTACGATTCCGCGAGCGCCTCCCACCACTTCACATAGACATAGCAGCCGGAGAAGCTGCAGACGAGAACGTCGGGGCGAGGGATCCGGCCGAACGACGTCTTCCCGCCGAGATCCTGGAGCCCGAGGTCGTTCTTGACGTAGCCGCAGACATCCAGTCCGTACCCGAGCGACTCGGCGTGCAGGATGTTGTCGAGCGACTGATGCTTGATCGCGCAGTTGAGCGCGACGATCTCCGGAAAGACGACCTCGAACCCGAACGCCCGGAGGATCTCGGCGAGGTTCCCTCCGACCAGCATGTAGGCCACCGGTCGACGGGGGCCTTCCTTCGCCTCCAGATGCCCGTAGTACTCCTCCACGAGCTTGCGCTGGAGGCCCCGGGCATCTTGCAGGAAGGCCGGGGCGCCGCCCCCGGGAGCCTCCGGCACTGCGCTCGCTTCCGACATAGGTCACCTTGGAACTGCGCTCGCCAAGGGAATGGGAGCGCCGCAGCGTCCACAGAAGGAGAAGTCCTCGGGAAGCCCCCGGGCTCCGCAACTCGGGCAGTCCCGCGCCGGGCGTCCGTAGAGGAACTCGCCCCCCCGTCCTTCCGCGATTCGTTGCCGGAGACCCGCGACGTCGGGCGACCGCTTCTCGACGAACGCCGTCATTCCTTCGTGGGGTTCCCGATTCGCGAAGTGGAGGGAAAGCCACTCGCGGCCGTGACCGACCGTGCCGTGCCACGCCAGTTCCTTCCAATAGTTGACCTGCTGCTTGGTGTATCGGAGGCATTCCGGGAACATCCCGAGGAGGCGGCGGCTCAGGGTATCGACCGCCGCGTCCAGCGGCGCCAGGTCGATCTGGTAGCCGTGCTCTCGTTGGTGCGCGAACCGGACCTCTTCCGCCGATGGCGTCTCGACCAATTTCGTGCCCTGTCGCACCGACGGAGCGACCTCGCTGACGAGGCCCCATTCCAGGGCTCGGTGCGCCGGGATCCGCTCGTTGAGGAACAGCATGGTGCGGGCCCGGCGGTCCCCGACCGCGAGCGGGAGCCACTGCGTGGCGCCACCGCACGCCACGGAGCCGACGCCTACGCCCACCTGACCGAGATACGCATGGGACGCCGCGACCGAGAGGTCGCAGGCGAGCTGGAGTTCGTTTCCGCCCCCCACGGTGATTCCGTTGAGCCGCGCAATGGTCGGCTTCCCGCACCGCAGGAGCGCTTCGACGGCTCCCTGGAAGAGGCCCATGTACTTCCAGTAGTCCCGGGGGTGTTGGGTGTACCGTTCGGCGTACTCCCGGACATCCCCACCCGTGCAGAAGGCCACGGATCCCGCACCCGTGAGGACAATCACACCGATCGCATCGTCGACCGAGGCATCTTCGACGGCGCGGGCCAGCTCCCGCAGGGTGCCCGTGGCGTACGCATTGTAGACCTGGGGGCGGTTTAGCGTGATTCGAGCAACCCCATCGAGCTTCTCGTAGAGGAGGTCGCGGAAGGCGCCTTCCCCCGGAGCCATCGGCGCCAAGACGTCACCGCCCTGGGCCGGTACGGATCCCTGGCCGCTCGGTTGCGTCACTGCACCCCGCCGCGATCCTGGCAGGGGTTCGTTCGGGAAGGACATTGCCCCGTACCGGTCAGGGGTCTTCCATCGAGGCGGTGGGTCCTCCCCGGCCTTGCTGAGCAAGGCCGACTTTCCGTGGATTGGGGGGACCCCCCGACGTCAAGGCCAAGAGACCGCGCGGAGTATCCGAGCGATGCCGGTCCGTTTTGAGGTGGATGGACACGTCGCGTGGATCACGCTGGATCGTCCGGAGGCGCTGAATGCCATCGATCCCGAGTCCCACGCGGCGCTCGTAGCCGCTTGGGAGCGCGTTCGGGATGAGGACGACCTCCGGGCGGCGGTACTCACCGGGGCCGGGACGAAGGCATTCTGCGCCGGGGTCGACCTCAAACGGATCGGCGAATTCTATCAGAGCGTCCCGGCCGACCAGCGCGTGGAGGTCTGGAACCGGACGCCGGGGATCGGGGGGATCACCCGGAACCTTGAGGTCGGCAAACCGGTCATCGCCGCCGTCAACGGGATTTGCCTCGGGGGTGGGCTTGAACTGGCCCTGGCGTGCGATCTCCGCCTGGCGAGCGCGAACGCCACCTTCGGCCTGCCCGAGGTTCGGTGGGCGATCATTCCCGGTCAGGGCGGGACCCAACGGCTCCCACGGGCGGTGCCGCCCGCAATCGCATTGGAGATGCTCCTTACTGCCCAACCGATCACGGCCCAGCGAGCCGAGGCCATCGGCCTAGTCAACCGTGTGTATCCCTCCGCCCGGTTGAAAGAGGAAGCCCGGACCCTGGCCGAGACCATCGTCGCCCACCCCCCCCGCGCCGTTCAAGCGGCCCTGGCCGCCGTCCGCCGGGGTCTGGGCCTCTCCCTCCCCGAGGGCCTGCGGCTCGAGCAGGAGCTTGCCAATCCTCTGCGCGACAGTCCCGACAACCGCGAGGCCCGAGCGGCGTTCCGCGAGAAGCGCCCTCCGCGTTGGAGCGGGCCCTGACCCGCCGGGACCCGGAGGGGAGGAAGCTCGCCCTCCGGGCCCGCGCCGGTCCCCGCCTTTGTCTCGTCGGCCCCACACGGGCCCTCCCTAACGGCTTCCTGCCGGGCGGGCTCCAGCCCCGGGGGCCACCGTCCGGCCGCCTCTCGGATCCCCTGGGTCTTCCCGGGGATGCCCGCGGGCCCGGGGGCTGTCGGCCCCCGGCAGCGCGCAGCCGTGAAGGCGCCGTCGCACCGGGCACCGTTCACTGTTTCACGACCTCTCCCGCAGGCTTATCACCCGCGCCAACGGTTCGGAGGGTGCCGTGCCGACCAAACCCGCCGCCAAGGCTCCCGCCGACGAACGCATCGAAGTGACCCTTGAAGACCTGCCGGGCGTCGGCGGTACCACCGCCGACAAGCTCCGGGAGGCGGGGTTCACCGACCTCATGGAGCTCGCCGTGGCCTCCCCCGGCGCCGTCGCCGAGGCGGCCGACATCGGGCTCGCGATCGCCCAGAAGATCATCGGGGAGGCCCGGCGCCGGGCCGACGTGGGCGGCTTCGAGAGCGGCACGATGCTGCTCGAGCGGCGCAAGAAGCTCGGCCGGATCTCGACCAACACGAAGTCGCTCGACGAACTGCTCGGAGGCGGGGTCGAGACCCAGGCGATCACCGAGTTCGCCGGTGAGTTCGGGACCGGCAAGACCCAGCTCGCCCACCAGCTCGCCGTCGACGTCCAGCTCCCGGCCGAACAGGGCGGACTTCAGGGCGAGGTCGTCTACATCGACACCGAGAGCACCTTCCGTCCCGAACGGATCGTCGACATGGCGAAGGCGGTCGGGCTCGTGCCGGAGGAGGCGCTCGGTCGGATCCACGTGGCCCGGGCGTTCAATTCGAACCACCAGATGCTGCTGGTCGCGAAGGCGCAGGAGCTCGCCCGGGAGAAGCCGGTGCGGCTTCTGGTTGTCGACTCGCTGACCGCCCACTTCCGGTCGGAGTATGTGGGGCGGGCCGAGCTGGCCCCCCGCCAGCAGCTCCTCAACAAGCATCTCCACGAACTGCTGCGGTTCGCCGACACCTACAACGCGGCCGTCGTGGTGACCAACCAGGTCTCCGCCCGGCCGGACATCCTCTTCGGCGACCCGACCCGCCCCATCGGCGGCAACATCGTCGCCCACGCCGCGACGTACCGACTCTACCTGAGAAAGTCGAAGCCGCCCCGCCGGATCGCCCGGCTGATCGACAGTCCGAACCTGCCCGAAGGCGAAGCGGTCTACTCGCTGACGACCGAAGGGGTCCGGGACTGATCGGGCGGCGGGGGAATCGGCCCCCGACGGCGGGCCGGCCCGGTCCGGTACCAGACGACCCCCAGGATCGAGGCGAGCGGGACCGGCCCGAACGTGCGGCTGTCCCGGCTGAGATCCCGCCGGTCGCCGATGACAAAGACCGCGTCGTGGAGTTCGGCGATCCCGCCATCGGCCGTCGTCCGGTCATCGGCCAGGTCGAGGCGCCGGAAGTCGTGCCGGTCCCAGGCCACCGTCTCTCCGGGGAGCGCCGCGACCCGTTTGACCAGCCGGCGTTCCGGTGACTCAGGATCCCGGAGAACCACCAGCGTGCCCCGATCAAGACCGGGGCCCCAGCGGGGGTCGGCGAGGATCCGGTCGCCCGGTCGGAGGGTCGGGGTCAGGCTCTCGTCGTGCACCTCGAACCTCAGGCTCCGCAGCCGCCGGAGAAAGGGGAGGCGGGATCGGCCCGGTCGGGGGTTTGGAGCCATCTTTATGGCTCACCGTTCCTTGGGTCCGACATGTCCGCCCTCTCTGGATTCGACCGTCTCCGCAACGTGGCCCGGGCGCTCTCCGGGCGGCCCGAACCCGTCTACGCCCACTGCGACATCCCCTGCGGGATTTATGATCCCCACGAG
>Ga0209061_1004738_pt1 | contig 12725 bp, 10 predicted proteins | sample Coa_R1_10_FD_187157 | JGI IMG/M metagenome (GOLD analysis project Ga0209061, IMG submission 187157) | Surface soil microbial communities from Centralia Pennsylvania, which are recovering from an underground coalmine fire - Coalmine... | ecosystem: Environmental > Terrestrial > Soil >...
GTGGACGACCCGCTCGACGCCGGCACGGCGCGCCGCGTGCATGACCAAGTTGGTGCCCACGCAGTTGGTCATCGCGAAGTCCTCCGGGCCGGCGATGGAACGGTCCACGTGGCTTTCGGCCGCGAAGTGCACCACGGCGTCGTGGCCCGCCATCGCCTCCTCGAGCGCTGGCAGGTCGCAGATATTGGCGTGCACGAAGCGGTAACGGGGATCGGCCTCCAAGTCCCGAAGGGTCGAGAGGTTGCCGGCATAGGTGAGAGCGTCGTAAACGGTGACTTCATCGGTGCTCCGCGAAAGCACGAAACGCACATAGTTGGACCCGATGAAACCAGCCCCGCCGGTCACTAACAGCTTCATGACAGGTCCACCATGCAGTGGTCTCCGACCATAAGGCGCGTCGCACGAGGACGGCGGGCGCTCCTTGTCACCTCCACGTCGTAACCTAGTAGCGAGTCTTCTATGCGCCCCGCGTCGAGCACTCGGGCTGCCCCGCAAAGCACGGAGTGCTCGACCTCGGAATGGCGGACCACGCACCCTGGCCCCACCGTCGTGAAGGGGCCGATGAAAGCATCAGCTATCTCCGAGCCCGCCCCGATCACGGCCGGCCCCCGCACGTGGCTGCGCACGACCCGCGCCCCGGCCTCGATGACGACTCGGCCGTCTACTTGGCTGTCTTGGACCTCGCCCTCCACGCGACGTTCTATTCCTTCTAACAGGAGCCGGTTCGCCTCGAGAAGCGGCGTCAATTTCCCCGTGTCGATCCACCAACCCTGGAGGATCTCCGGCACGACTATGTGGCCCGAATCGACGAGCCACTGGATGGCGTCGGTGATCTCGAGCTCACCTCGCGCCGAAGGCTTGATCGACGCCACGGCCTCGTGGATCCTGGCGTCAAAGAGGTACACCCCCACCAGCGCCAGGTCCGAGGGGGGGGCTTCAGGCTTCTCGACCAGTCGCACGACCCTGCCCGCGCCGTCGAGCTCCGCGACGCCGAAGCGCTGGGGGTCGTCCACGTGGGCGAGCAGGATCTGGGCCGCCGGCACGACTGGCGCCTCCTCGCCGAGCCTAGGGGCTCTCGCCCTCACCCTCTCGGCCTCGAAACGAGCGACGAAGTCCCGGAGATCTTGCTGGAGGAGGTTGTCGCCTAGGTACATGACAAAGTCGTCCTCCCCCAAGAAGTCACGTGATATGAGGACGGCGTGCGCGAGCCCGAGGGGTGCGCTCTGGTGGACGTAGGTCACTTCGAGCCCAAAGGCGGAACCGTCGCCCACGGCTGACTTGATCTCCTCCGCCGTGTCGCCAACGACTATGCCCACTTCCTTGATCCCTGCACGGGCGATCGCCTCTAGGCCGTAGAAAAGGATGGGCTTGTTGGCGACGGGGACCAGCTGTTTGGCCCTCGTGTGAGTGATGGGCCTTAGGCGCGTTCCGGCGCCTCCAGAGAGCACCAGGGCTTTCATCGTCTCTTAGCCTACGCCCGAGCGGCGTGGGCGCCGCCCCCAGCCGAGCCTCAGACGGCCCTCCGCAGGTGCTCTACGTCTCCCGCCGCCACTTCTACCAGCTCTCCACCCGCTGTCTCCACCACCAAGGCGCCCTCGCCGCTCACGCCGACCGCGAGGCCTCGTAGCTCGCCGGCGCCCTCCGTGCCGCCTGCGCCCACTAGGCGCACGACCACCTCTTGGCCGAGGGTGCCGAGGCGCTCCCGATATAGGCGCGCCACATCTTCCCAGGCGCCGTACAGCCGCCGTAGCGCCGCCAGGGAACCCTCGAGCAGGGTGCCCCGGTCCAGCGCGCGGCCGGCCAGTTCGTCCAGGCTGGCGGCACCCTGGGGCGCCCAGTGCACGTTGACGCCCGCCCCGACCACCAAAGCGTCCCCGGCAACCTCGGCTAGCACGCCGGCGACTTTCCTCCCGTCGGAGGAGAGGAGGTCGTTCGGCCACTTGAGGGCCAGTTGGGCGCCGGCCAAGGTTCCCGCCGCGTCCGCTAACGCCAGCGACACGGCAGCAACCGCTAGCTGCCAGCGCTCCCGCCGGAGCCCGGACTGCTCTGGGCGCAGCAGCACCGACACCAGCAGCGAGCTGCCGGCGGGCGCCTCCCAGCGCCGGTCGAAGCGGCCCCGGCCGGCGCTTTGGTAGTCGGCGACTACGACGAGGCCCTCCTCAGCACCGCGGCGGGCCTCTTCGGCCACCACCGTGTTGGTGGACGCCGTCTCGTCCAGGCGAGCAACCCGAAAGCCGTGGAGCAGCTCGACGTGCACGGCGCCAGCCTGGCAGAATTCCCGCTTGCATATGCCGGCAGAGCCCGACCCCGACATAGGCGCCCCTGTGGCCCCCGCGGACGCACCGTCGGCACGCGAGGGCTCAGCCGAGCTAAAGACCAAGGCTGGCTTCGGCCCACCTGGTACATGGGCCAGGCCCATCAAAAGGGTGCTCATAGCCAACCGGGGCGAGATCGCGGTGAGGGTCGCACGAACGTGCCGGGACCTCGGCATCGCGTCGGTGGCCGTGTACTCCGACGCCGACCGGGCTGCGATGCACGTCCGGGTGGCTGACGAGGCGTACTTCCTCGGCCCTGCGCCAGCCCGGGAGAGCTACCTGTCAATCGAACGCCTGCTCGCTGTCTTGCGCCGTTCAGGAGCGGACGCTGTCCACCCCGGTTACGGCTTCCTTTCGGAGAACGCCGACTTTGCCCGGGCCGTCGCCGCCGCTGGGGCCACCTGGGTCGGCCCACCACCCGAAGCAGTCGAGGTGATGGGCGACAAGATCGCCAGCCGGTCGGCCGCGGCGCGGGCAGGGGTGGCTCCGGTCCCAGGTACTGACGAGCCGCTGGCCAGCGCAGAGCAGGTCGTGGCCTTTGGCCAAGACCACGGTTGGCCCGTTGCCATCAAGGCTGCCTTCGGCGGCGGGGGGCGGGGAATGAGGGTCGTCTACGGCCCCGACGAAGCCGCCAGCGCCCTGGAGTCCGCTCAGCGCGAAGCAGAGAAGGCCTTCGGGCGTGGCGAATGCTACCTCGAAAAGTACCTCCCCTGGCCCCGCCACGTGGAGGTGCAGGTGCTGGCCGACGCCCACGGCCACGTCGTCCACCTAGGCACCCGCGACTGCTCGGTCCAGCGCCGGCACCAAAAGCTCATAGAGGAGGCGCCCGCACCCTGCCTCCCCGCCAGCACCGCGAGCGCCATCGGTGAGGCCGCCGTGCGCGTGGCGCGCGCCTGCGGGTACGTGAGCGCCGGGACCGTCGAGTTCATCTACCAAGACGGCGAGTTTTGGTTCTTGGAGATGAACACCCGGCTCCAAGTCGAGCACCCCGTGACCGAGCTTGTCACCGGTCTCGACCTAGTGGCCCTACAGCTCGCCGTGGCCGCCGGCGAACCTCTTGGCTTTTCCCAAGAGCAGCTGCACTTGCAAGGCCACGCCATCGAGGCCCGCCTGAACGCCGAGGACCCCGCCGGCGGCCGGTTCGTCCCCGTCCCCGGGCGTCTCTCTCGCTTCCGAGCGCCCGGGGGGCCCTGGGTGCGCACCGACGCCGGCTACGAAGCGGGCGACAGCGTGAGCCAGCATTACGACAACCTGGTCGCCAAGGTCATCGCCTGGGGCCCCGACCGGGAGTCCGCCCGCTGGCGCCTGCTGCGGGCGCTGGCGGAGACCGAGGTCGAAGGGGTGCCGACCACGCTGCCAGCCCATGAAGCAGTTCTTTCCCACCCCGACTTCGCCGCTGTAGCGCACTCCACCACCTGGCTCTCCGACAAGGTGGACCTCTCGGCACTGCCGCCGGCGGGCGCTCCGGCGGCGGGGGCGACCGCTCTACCGGCGCCGGCTGAGCGCAGGGACCTCGAAGTCGAGCTCGACGGGCGGCTCTACAGGGCGAGCGTGTGGGTGCCCTCCGACCTTCTCGAGGCTGCAGCCGGGCCGGCAGGGGTTGACCGGCCGGCGGGCGGCGATGACGGGCCCTTATCCGGGCAAGGGCCTAAGGGAGCGGCTCCTGGCACCAGGGAGGCCGCTAGAGGATCTCTGGGGCCCGCCGGGAGCCTAGCCCCGGGAGCCGTCGCCGTCCCCATGCAGGGGACCGTCGTAAAGGTCCTCGTCAAGCCCGGCGACCGCGTGGAGCAAGGCCAGGCAATCGTGGTCCTCGAAGCGATGAAGATGGAAAACCACATCGCCTCTCACGTAGCCGGCACCGTCCTGCAAGTTCGGGTCGAGCCCGGAGCGTCGGTCGGCGCGGGCGACATCGTGGCCGTGGTCGGCTGAACTGGGCGCTGATTGCTGCCCGCGCCGGCCCTTTGTCACCTGAGCTGAGCGCGAACCTGCTCTGCCACCGCGTGCTTCAGCTGTTCGAGGCGTTCTTGTGCCAGTCGGCGAGCTTCGGGTAAATCGCGCTCGTCGCAGGGCGGGCTGGTCGCCTCGAAGTAGGCCTTGAGCTTCGGCTCGGTGCCGCTCGGGCGCAGGACCACCCGCCCACCCGCCCTGAGCCCGCTCCCGGCCTCGCCCGCTTCTCCCCCCCCGGTGCCGCCGGCTACCTCCAGGACCAATACGTCTGAGGCCGGCAAATCGCCCTCCCCGTGCAAAATGTCCCGAACCTTGGTCACCTCCAGGCCGGCGAGGCGGGAGGGCGGCGCCGAGCGCCAGCGGGCCATCACGGCGGCCAGCGCCTCCATGGCCCCGACGCCAGCTACCTGTGCCGGCGCAAGGGCGAAGGAGGCCGGGCCCTTGGGCGGACCTTCCCCTGGCTGGGTACCGCCAGAGGCCTGCCCGGGCAAGCGAAAAGACCACTGAGAAGTCAGGTGCACGCCAAAGGCAGCGTGCAGCTCGTCCAGCCTGCCGAGCAGCGAACGGCCTTGGGCTTTTGCTCGAGCGGCCATCTCGGCCACCACTAGCGCCGCCGAGAGCCCGTCTTTGTCCGCTACGGCTTCTGAGACGGCGTAGCCGAGCGCCTCCTCGTAGCCGAAGACCAACCGGTGGCCCGGCCGCAGGCGAGCCGCTCGGGCGATCCATTTGAAGCCGGTGAGCGTCTCTACGTAAGCCGCTCCCGCCGCTCTTGCTATTTTCGCCAGCAGGGTGGAGGAGGCCACGCTTGCCGCCACGAGCCGGCCTGGCGAGCTGCCACAAGAGACCAAGTGGTCGCCGATGAGCGCTCCGAGCTCGTCGCCTGACAGACAGCGCAACTGTCCGGTCTCGAGGCGAACCGCGACAGCGAGGCGATCTGCGTCAGGGTCGTTCACCAAGACGATGTCGGCGCCGGCGCTCTCCCCTAGCTCCAGCGCTAGGTCCATCACGCCGGGCTCTTCGGGGTTGGGAAAGGGCGCAGTGGGGAAGGTGGGGTCGGGCGTTGCCTGCTGCGCGACAACGAGCGGGGGGGCAAAGCCGGCTTCCTCCATGAGCCTCGGCAGGACCTCACCGCCCACTCCGTGCAGGGGGCTATAGACGCTTCGTAGCCCGCGCGCCCCGTCGGCACGAACGAGGCTCGTCATCGTGGCCCGGTAAGCGCTCAGCACTTCTTGTTCGTCTACCTGGACCAGCCGTGCGCCGAAGGGGCCGGAGATGTCCCGGTCTTGGGGGGCCCGGCTCGCCTCGGCTGCGGCGGCTATCGCCGCGTCGTGGGGTGGGACGACCTGCGCGCCGTCCGAGAGGTAGACCTTGTAGCCGTTGTCGGTTGCCGGGTTGTGGCTCGCCGTGACCATGACGCCGGCATCAGCACCTAAATAGCGCACGGCAAAGGCAGTAATGGGGGTCGGCAGGGCGCTCGCAAAGTGGGCGGCCCGCAGCCCCTGGCCCGCGACCACCCTCGCCGCGTCCCAGGCGAACCGGCTCGAGCCGTGCCTGGCGTCGTGGCCCACGACGACGAGGGCGTCTTGGCGACAAGGCGCGGGAACTGCCCCCTGCCAGGCCGGCGGCAAGTGACGCTCGGCCTCTAAGGCCGAAGCAGGAAGACCTTCACGCAGGTAGCGGACGAGGCCGGCAGTAATGCGCCGCACGAGCGCGGAGTTGAAGCGCGCCGGGCCAGCACCGATGGGGCCGCGGATGCCCGCCGTCCCGAAGCTGAGGGGGTGGCAGAAACGCTCAGCGAGGCCGTCCTCGTCGCGGTTGTCAAGAAGTTGTTGGATTTCCCGGCGCGACTCAGGGTCGGGGTCTTCGGCCAACCAGGCCCGCACCAAAGCGTGGTCTACAGCCGCGGGAGGACCTCCGCCAGTAGCCGGCCGAGCCGGGGCGCCGCCGAAGCACCGGCAGCGAGGACCTCCCCATGGTCTAGGGGGGCTGGCGAGACCCCCGCCGCGTGGTTGGTGACGAGAGAGAGCGCAAGCACCTCGGCTCCAAGATGGCGAGCAGCGATCGCCTCGAGCGCCGTGGACATCCCTACGAGGTCCGCTCCGAGCGAACGCAGCATGGCGACCTCCGCCGGCGTCTCGTAGTGAGGCCCCCGAAGAGCGGCGTAAATCCCCTCGCGAAGGCCCGGGCTCGGGGCTTTGGCAGCCTGTCTGAGCCGGGAAGAGTACAAGTCGGTGAGGTCCAAGAAGCGCTCGGCATAGCGCGAGGGGGGCGGGCCCCCGCAAAGGGGCGAAGCGCCGGTCAAGTTGATGTGGTCTCTAACCAGCACGGGCTCGCCGGGAGAAAGTTCGGCTCGCAGGCTGCCGGCCGCATTGGTCAGCACCACGGTCTTGGCGCCGGCGAGCACAGCCGTGCGCACGGCGTGGACCACCTCCGCCGGGCTCAGGCCCTCGTAGAGGTGGACGCGCCCGAGCAGGAACAGTAGCGGCCGCCCTTTCACCCTGACAGCTTGCAAGCGCCCCTCGTGGCCCCGCACCCCCGGCTCGACGAACCCAGGGAGCGCCCTTGCGGGGACCTCCGCCTCGAGGTCACCAAGGCCCTCTGCCGCCCCCCTCCAGCCAGAGCCGAGCACGACAGCCACCTCGGGCACCACGCCGAGGAACCTAAGAAGGTACTTGGCAGACTTCTCGGCGAGCCGGAACGGCTCCGTGGCTTCCACGAGCATTGGACACTAACCCAATGGCCCGCCTCGGCGGCGGGGGACTGGCTGGGCGCCGAAAGGCAACACCTTACGGCGAGGGGCCCATGGCCCCTAGCGACCAGAAAACGCCGGCAAGACGGACTCTGAGTAGGCCTTCAGGGTGCCCTCTTGATTGTCGTGCATCAAGTAGATGGCGAACTGGTCCACGCCCATCTCCTCTAGCTCGCGCATGCGCGCGATGTGGCCTTCTACCGGCCCCAGGACGCAGAAGCGGTCCACCACCTCGTCGGGCACGAACTCGGTGGTCGGGTTGCCCGGCTTGCCGTGGTGGCTGTAGTCGTACCCCTTGCGACCAGCGATGTACGAAGTGAGCGCCTCGGGCACCAACCCCGAGGTCGCCCCGTAACGCTCGACGATGTCGGCCACATGGTTGCCCACCATGCCTCCGAACCAGCGGAGCTGCTCGCGCTGTGAAGCGAGGTCGTCGCCCACATAGGCTGGTGCCGCGACGCAGATCTTGAACTTTGCCGGGTCCCGCCCTGCATCTTTGACCGCAGCCCGCACGATGCCAGCGGCCCACTTGATTATGAACGGGTCTCCTATTTGCAATATCACCCCGTCCGCCGCCGTCCCTGCCAGGTCCAGTGCGAGCGGCCCGTAGGCTGCCATCAGCACGTCTAGCTGGCCGTTTTTCACCCAAGGGATACGCACCGCGGTCTCGTCGAACATCACGGTACGGCCTTCGGCGAGGTCCTTGATAGCCCTAATGGCGCGCCCGAGCGTCTCCAGGCTCGCCGGCCTGCCCCCGAGCACGCGCACCGCAGAATCCCCCCGGCCGACGCCGCAAACGGTTCGGTTGCCGAACATGTCGTTGAGCGTTGCAAAAGCCGAAGCCGTCACCTCCCAGCTACGCGTGAGAGGGTTCGTGACCATGGGGCCCACTCGCACTGACTTGGTGCTCGACAAGATCTGCGAGTAGATCACATAGGGCTCCTGCCAAAGCACCGGCGAGTCGAAAGTCCACACATAGCCGAACCCGAGGGACTCGGCCAGCTTCGCGAGCTCCACCACCCTGCTCGCAGGCGGATCTGTCTGCAATACGACGCCGAAGTTCACAGCAGGTAACCGTTCAAGCCGCGAGCGACAAAGACGCCGTGCCCCTTCTCACCCGAAAACCTGCCGCCCTCGACCACGACCTTCCCACGGGACATCACGGTGCTCACCCCGCCCGTCAGCTCCATGCCCTCGTAGGCCGAGTAGTCAACGTTCATGTGGTGGCTCTCAGCGGACAGCGTGTGCTTCAAAGACGGGTCGTAGATGACGACGTCGGCGTCAGAGCCGGGCTCCAGGGCTCCCTTTTTGGGATAAAGCCCGAACATGCGGGCTGGAGTCGTGGCATTGACCTCGACCCAGCGGGGGAGGGAAAGCTCGCCGGCGAGCACCCCCTGGTACGTGAGGTCCAAGCGGTGCTCGACGCCTGGGATCCCGTTGGGGATCTTGGAGAAGTCCCCGATGCCGAGCTCCTTTTGCTCCTTGTAGCAAAACGGGCAATGGTCGGTGGACACGACCGAAAGGTCATCTGTACGCAGCCCACGCCACAAGTTCGCGTGGTGTTCCCTGGCGCGCAGGGGAGGCGAGCACACGTACTTCGCCCCTTCGAAGCCCTCCAGAGCGAGGTAATCGGAGGAAAGGAAGAGGTACTGCGGGCAAGTCTCGGCGAAGGCGTTCTGCCCGGCGGCGCGCGCCTCGGCGACAGCCTCCAAGGCGCCCGTGGTCGACAGGTGCACGATGTAAACAGGTGAGCCAGCCACCTTTGCGAGGGCTATCGCTCGCTCGGTCGCCTCAGCCTCCAGTGCGTCAGGGCGCGTAATGCCGTGGTACTTTGGCGCCGTCTCGCCTCTCGCAAGCGCCTGGGCGACCAGCACGTCGATAGCAATGCCGTTTTCGGCGTGCATCATGATGGTCGCTCCCGAAGAGCGAGCCTGCTGCATTGCCCGGAAGATCTCGCCGTCAGTGGAATAAAACACGCCCGGGTAAGCCATGAACAATTTGAAGCTCGTGACGCCCTCGTCAACTAGGACGTCCATCTCCTTCATGCTCTGCTCGTTCACGTCAGAAACGATCATGTGGAACCCGTAGTCGACAAAGCAGTTACCGTCGGCCTTCGCGTGCCATGCTTCCAAGCCTTCCAGCAGGGCCTGGCCCTTGCGCTGCACCGCGAAATCGACGATCGTGGTCGTGCCGCCCCATGCAGCGGCTCGCGTGCCCGTCTCGAAGCTGTCGGACGCCTGCGTCCCCCCGAAAGGAAGCTCCATGTGCGTGTGCACGTCGACCCCGCCAGGCAGCACGAGCTTGCCGGAAGCCTCGATGACCCTAGCCCCGTCGGCAAAGCTGCGGGCGAGGTCAGAACCTGGAGCAGCGAGACAGACCACCCGCTCGCCCTCTATCAGTACCTCCTCAGCCTTAGCTCCCGTAGCGCTAACTACAGTCCCACCCGAGATGACAGTGCGCACTATGCCCTCACCACCTAGATCTCTACCAGGCTCTTGTAGGCCGCCGGGTTACGGTCCCGGTAAAAAGCCCATGTTTGGCGTACCTTTTCGATCATGCCCATGTCGAGGTCACGGACTATGACGGCGCTCTTGTCGTCTGGGCCGGGGTCGCCCACGATCTGGCCCCTCGGGTCGACGAAATAGGACCCTCCGTAGAACTCGTCGTCACCCAAAGGCTCGGTGCCGACACGGTTGATCGCCCCTATGAAATACTCGTTCGCGACAGCCGCCGCTGGCTGCTCGAGCTGCCAGAGGTACTGCGACAGGCTCCGGCTCGTAGCAGACGGGTTGAACACGAGCCGTGCGCCCGCCAGCCCAAGGGCCCGCCAACCCTCGGGGAAGTGCCTGTCGTAGCAAATGTACACCCCGATCGGCCCCGCAGCAGTCTGGAACACAGGGAAACCCAAGTTTCCCGGGCGGAAGTAGTACTTCTCCCAAAACCCGTGCACTTGGGGGATATGGGTCTTCCTGTACTTGCCGAGATAGGTCCCGTCAGCGTCCACCACGAAAGCTGTGTTGTAGTAGAGGCCCGGCAGCTCCTCCTCGAAGACAGGCACCACGAGGACCATGTTGAGCTCCTTGGCAAGCGCGCACATGAGCTTCGTCGTCGGCCCTCCCGGCACGGCCTCAGCGAGCGCGAAGTGCGCGGGGTCCTGTACCTGGCAGAAGTACGGCCCGTAAAAGAGCTCCTGGAAGCACAGGACACGAGCACCGGCAGCGGCCCCCTCGCGCGCAAGCTCCACGCTCGCTTCTATCATGGAGCCCTTGTCGCCGGTCCAGCTCGTTTGCACTAAAGCTGCACGCAAAAGCTCGGTCATCAGCGCCCCTCCATTTCTCCGTTCACCTTGGTGATGACGTCCACGAGAATATTGACGGCCTCTTCGACCTCTTGGCGGCGCACAGACAAAGGCGGGGAGATCCGTAAGACGTTGCCGTAAAGGCCGCCCCGGCCGATGAGCAGGCCAGCCGCCTTGGTCCCCTCTAGCACGGCCTGAGCAGCCTCGGGGAAAGGCAGCAAAGTCGGGCCGTGCACGAGCTCGACCCCGACCATGAGGCCCTTGCCGCGGACTTGGCCAACTATGCCCAGAGCCTTTTCGAGCGGGCGCAAGCCTGCCATGAGCACGGTGCCCATCGCCAGCGCGTTTGACTGAAGGTCGTGCGAGATCAGGTAGTCGAGGTTCGCAAGCGCAGCTGAAGCAGCGAGCGGGTTGCCGCCAAAAGTCGATATCGAGTTGGCCGCAAGAGAGTCTATGAGGTCGCGCCTGCCGACCACACCGCCGATGGCAACCCCGTTGCCGAGGCCCTTGGCAAATGTGATGAGGTCCGGCGTAATGCCGTGGGCCTGGAAACCCCAGAAATGCTCGCCCGTCCTGCCCCAGCCGGTCTGCACTTCGTCTGACACGAACAAGATGCCGTACTCGTCCAGGACTTTCTTCAGGGCACCAAAAAACCCGTCCGGAGGGACAACGAAACCGCCGACGCCCTGGATGGGCTCGGCAATGAGGCAGGCCACGTCGCCCGATGTCGTCGTCTCTATCACTTGGCGAAGGTCGTCCGCTGCTAAAGCATTGAACTCGTCGTCGGGCAGCCCAGCAAACGGGCCGCGCAAACGGTCCCCGTTGTGCAGATAGCTGACCTGGAGAGGAGAGAACGATGAGGGCGACCATGAGCGGTTGCCGGTCACCGATATGGCTGTGAAAGACCGGCCGTGGTAACTGTTGCGAAGGGCGAGCACCTGGTTGGACCGCCGTGCTGCGCAGCAGAACATCAGCGCGGCCTCCGTCGCCTCGGTGCCAGAGCTCACCAAGAAAACTTTGGCGTCCGGGATAGTCGACAGCTCGGCTATTCTTTCAGCCAGCTCGACGGCCGGGCGCGAAAGATAAAGGGTAGAGGTGTGCAGTACGCGCCCCGCCTGCTGCCTTATGGCTTCTACCACCTCTGGCACGTTGTGCCCAGATATGGTGGTCAATATCCCACCGAAAAAGTCAAGGTACTCTCGGCCTGAGGTGTCGGTTACCACGCAGCCTGTCCCGGACACCAGCTCGATCGGTTGGTCGTAGTAGAGGCTCTGCCAGGAAGGAAGCACCCTTCGGTGACGTTCAAGCAGCTTGTCGTCTGTCACTTCGCCCGATGCTACTCCCGGCCCCGCGGCCCCGCCGGGGGCCCCGTCTCAGCAACCGCCGGCGGCCGGACGGTCCCGGAGCGCAGCGCTACGAGGAGCAAGCCCGCAGCGATGGCCGCAGTCTCGGCCCGCAGGACCTGAGGCCCGAGCGACACATGGGCCCGGACCAGCCCCAGCTCGTCCTCCGTCCACCCCCCCTCCGGGCCGACAAGGACGGTGGGCGTAGCCAAGCTGAGCGGCGCGCCGCCCGGTACTGCTAGTGCCACGCCGGAGCCAGCAGCCAATGCTGGCGCCTCATAGCTACCTTGGCGTAACAGCCCGCCGTCGCTCGTTGCTGGCGGCTCGGGGCACTGGGCCGGCCCTGCGGAGACAGCCCGCGCCTCGCGCTCCAGCAGCTCGGCCAAGCCGCAAGGGCCTTCCAACCTCGGCAACCACACCCGCCGGCTCTGCATCGCTGCCTGTCGCGCCACTTCACGTAGGCGTGTAAGCCGCTGAGCAGCTCCCTCAGGAGACCAGCGGGCCACGCAACGGGCGCTTTGGAAAAGCACCATGCGGTCTACGCCGACTTCGGTGAGCTTTTGCACGGCCCACTCCGGGCGGGTGCCCTTGGTGACAGCGATCCCGACCGACAAGGTGGGCAACGGCCGAGGCTCGTAGGAGATCTCGCCGGCGGGCTCGAGCTCCCGTCCGCCCCTCCAGCGGCACAAGAGCCAGGAACCCGCACCGTCGGACACCGAGACCACCTCGCCCGGCCGTAAACGTAGAGAACGAGAGAGGTGCCGGTAGTCCTCTTCGCGCAGGCGAGGCGGCAAGGCCAGCCGCGCGGGGTGTGAGGGCGAAGGTCCGAGGGGCACTGGCTCCCGAGAGCCGGGCACAGCTCCCGTCCGCTCGTCGACGAAGACGTGCGCCACCGACCGGCGCAACGAGGGACCTGCGCCGCCGCTCGAGGGCAACCCCGGGGCGCTACTTGACGGCGTGGCGGTGGCGGAAACGGGAGAGCAGGCTCTCCTCGGGAGGGTGGACGGCTTCGCCCCGCTCTGCGGCAAACCGACGGAGGAGGTCCTCTTGAGCAGGGGTCAAGGCGGTCGGGG
>Ga0209061_1004739_pt1 | contig 12723 bp, 13 predicted proteins | sample Coa_R1_10_FD_187157 | JGI IMG/M metagenome (GOLD analysis project Ga0209061, IMG submission 187157) | Surface soil microbial communities from Centralia Pennsylvania, which are recovering from an underground coalmine fire - Coalmine... | ecosystem: Environmental > Terrestrial > Soil >...
CCACCGGCAGGTTCGGCACTTCCCTGTACTTCTATCCGGAGTCGGTGGGGCGGGTCATCGCGGACGCCATCCCCTGGTCGCTCGGCCTGGCCGGGGTCACCACCGTGCTGGCGTTCGGCCTGGGAACCGGTATCGGGATCGTGGCGGCCTGGCGCCGGGGCGGGCGGCTGGACAGCGTCGTCCCGCCGGTCTTCGTGATCACGTCCGCGATCCCCTATTTCTGGATCGGGCTGATGCTCATCCTGGTGTTCGCCGTGACGCTCAAGTGGCTGCCCGCCGGGTTCGGGTACGACGTCTCGGCGTCGCCGTCGCTGTCCCCCGGCTACATCGCGGACGTGCTCCGGCACGCGGTGCTGCCCGCGGTCGCGCTGCTCATCACGACGATCGGCACCTGGATCCTGACCATGCGCAACACCATGGTGACCACGCTGGCCGAGGACTACGTGCGGATGGCCAGGGCCAAGGGGCTGCGGGGCCGGCGCATCATGCTCGACTACGCGGCGCGGAACGCGATCCTGCCCAACCTCACCGGCTTCGCCATGTCGCTGGGGTTCGTGGTGGGCGGCCTAGTCCTCGTCGAGTACGTGTTCAACTACCCGGGCGTCGGCTACGTGCTGCTGCAGGCGGTGGAGAACGAGGACTACCCGCTGATGCAGGGCCTGTTCCTGCTGATCACCGTGGCGGTGCTGGTGGCGATCCTGCTCGCCGATCTCGCCACGGCGTTGTTCGACCCGCGTACCAGGACGGGGGACTGACCATGGCCATGATGCCCGTCCCCACGGCGGCAGGGGACGCGCCGGCCCAGCCGGGGCAGGCGCCGGGTGCCGGCGGCCCCGCCCGGTGGGCCAGGGGATCCGGGTGGGCCCGCCTGGGGCGCGCCGTCACCTCGAACGGCAAGGCGACGGCGGGCACCGTGCTGCTCGCCTTCTTCTGCTTCCTCGCGGCGTTTCCCGGCGTCCTCGCCCGCGGCGACCCCAACGCCGAGGTCTACGGCAGGAGCCTTGGCCCGTCGGTGCGGCACCTGCTCGGCACGACCGCCTACGGCCAGGACATCTTCGCCCAGACGGTGTGGGGCACCAGGGAGGTCGTGATCATCGCGGTCGCGGTGGGCCTGCTGTCCACCGCCATCGCCACGATCATCGGGGTCGCCGCCGCCTACCTCGGCGGGTTCTCCGACGGCCTGCTCAGCCTGCTCACCGACGTGCTCCTGGTCATCCCGCTGTTCCCGCTGCTCATCGTGATCGCCGCCTACGTGCGCGGCGCGGGAACCACGGTGCTCGTCGTGGTCCTCACGGTGACCGGCTGGTCCTACACCGCGCGGCAGTTGCGCGCCCAGGCGCTGTCACTGCGCAGGAGGGACTTCCTGGAGGCGGCCCGGGTCCGCGGCGAGCGGAAGCTGTACATCATCGCCGTCGAGATCATCCCCACGATGACCTCGCTGCTGGTGGCCAGTTTCCTGACCAATGCCCTGTACGCGGTGCTGTTCTCCTCCAGCCTGCAGTTCATCGGCCTCGGCAACCCCAACACGGTGAGCTGGGGCACGATGCTGTACTGGGCACAGAACAACGAGGCGCTGCAGACCGGGCAGTACCTGTGGGCGGTGGTCCCCGGCGCCTGCATCGCCGCGCTGGGGGCGGCCTTTGCCCTGCTCAACTACGCCTTCGACGAGATCGGCAACCCCGCACTGCGGCCGGTGAGGAGGACCCGTGCCAAGCGGGCCGGCTAACCGGGCGGGAAGCGCCAGCGGTGAGGCGGCGCGCGGTGCCGCGCAGCCGCCCGGGGCCCGGTCACCGGCAGCCGGGCCGCCGGCGGCCGGGTCACCGCGGGCCGGCGCGATCCTGGAGGTCCGCGACCTGTCGGTGGACTACCTCGCCGGCTCCGGCGCCGTCACCGCCGTGGACCGGGTCAGCTTCCACGTGGACCCCGGCGAGTTCATGGGGATCGTCGGCGAATCCGGCTGCGGCAAGTCGACCCTGCTGTTCGGGATCGCCCGGCTTCTCGCCCCGCCCGCTGAGCTCAGCGGAGGGTGCGTCATGTTCCGGGGGGCCAACATGGTAGGGCTGACCGACAAGGAGCTGGCCGCGGTCCGCTGGAAGGACCTGTCGGTGGTCATGCAGTCCGCGATGAACGCGCTCAACCCCGTCACGTCGATCAGGGCGCAGTTCAGGGACGCGATGCGGGCGCACGGCGTCACCTCCAGGCACGAGATCGCCAGGAGGTCGGCCGAGGTGCTCCAGATGGTGGGCATCGACCCGGTGCACCTGGACAGCTACCCGCATCAGCTTTCCGGGGGGATGCGCCAGCGCTCGATGATCGCGATGGCCATGCTGTTCACCCCGGAGCTGGTGATCATGGACGAGCCCACGTCCGCCCTCGACGTGGTCGCGCAGCGCTCGCTGATGGTGCAGATCAAGGAACTGCAGCGCCAGTACGGGTTCGCGGTCATCTTCGTCACCCACGACATGTCGCTGATCAGCCACTTCTCCGACCGTCTCATGGTCATGTACGCGGGCCAGGTGGCCGAGATCGGCGCCACCCGCAGGGTTTTCGAATCCCCGCTGCACCCGTACAGCGCCGGCCTGATGGAGGCATTCCCCTCCATCCGGGGACCGCGGGCCGAGCTGACCGGCATCCCCGGCAGCCCGCCGGACCTGGCCCGCCCGCCGCAGGGCTGCCGGTTCGCCCCGCGCTGCCCCAAGGTGATGCCGCGGTGCACGAGCGAGCAGCCCGGCCTTTACCGTGCCGGCGGCACGGACGTCCGGTGCTTCCTCCACGAGGGCGGCGCCGGGACGGCAGGCGCGGGGAACGGCGGTGCGGGGGACAGCGGCGGGGACGGCGGCGGGGTGGCCGGCGCGGACAGCGGGAGCCGGTCGTGACCGGGCTTTCCGCGCGGCGCGGCAGGCAGGCGGACGCCAGGTCCGCCGCGGGGGCCGCGGGCCCGGCAGCGCCCGGCACCGGGGCGCTGCTGCGGACCGAGGCGCTGACCAAGCACTTCAAGGTCGGCACCGCGCTGTCCAGGCGCACGCTCCACGCGGCCGACGATGTCAGCATGTCCATCGGCGAGCGGCAGATCGTCGCGCTCGCCGGCGAGAGCGGCAGCGGCAAGTCCACGATCGCCCGGCTGCTCACCAGGATCTACAAGCCGACAAGCGGCGAGATCTACTTCCAGGGCACCCCCCTGTCGTCGATCAGGTCGCGCGCGGACAGGCTTCGCTACAGCGGGCTGGTCCCCATGGTGTTCCAGGACCCGTTCAGCTCGATCAACCCGGTGTTCCGGATTTCGCACGGCGTGCTGCGGGCGCTCGCGCTGCACCGCCCGGAACTGTCCAGGCGGCAGCGCTACGCGGAGGCGGAGCGGGTCTTCGGGGTGGTGGGGCTGACCCCCGCGGCCGAGGTGCTGCAGCGTTACCCGCACGAGCTGAGCGGCGGCCAGCGGCAGCGGGTGGGCTTCGCCCAGGCCCTGGCGATGCGGCCGAAGCTGATCGTCGCCGACGAGCCGGTGTCCATGCTGGATGTGTCGATCCGCATCGGCCTGCTCAACCTCATGGCGCGGCTCCGCGACCAGGAGGGCGTGTCGATCCTGTACATCACCCACGACATCGCCAGCGCCCGGTACGTGGCGGACCGGCTGATCGTCATGTACGCGGGCCATATCGCGGAATCGGGGCCGGTCGAGGAGGTGCTCGCGGGCCCCCGGCACCCGTACACCCAGCTTCTGCTCTCCGCGGTGCCCGATCCCCGCGCGCCGCTCGCGGTCGGCGCGGCCACCGACCGCGGCGAGCCGCCCAAGGTGATCGATCCGGCGCCGGGCTGCCGGTTCCGCTGGCGATGCCCGCTGGCCATCGACCGGTGCCACCAGGTCACGCCGGAGCTGCGGGAGCTGCTGCCCGCCCACCACGCGGCCTGCCACGTGGCCAGGGCCGGGGCGGCAACCAAGGCGTTCGGCTGACTCAGGCGATCATCCGGCAGGCCACGGCAATCGGAAGGGATCCGGACAGGCCAATGCGAACAGGCGGGCCCGTGCGGGCAGGAACAGGCGGACTGGTGCGGGCAGATCGGGGCGTGCGATGAAGGTTGCGGTGATTGGCGGCGGCTCGACGTATACCCCCGAACTCGTGGATGGCGTCGCGCGGCTCGCCGGCGGGCTCGGCGTCGCCGAGCTGGCCCTCGTCGATCCGGACGAAGGCCGGCTGTCCGTCGTCGGGCAGATGTGCGCGCGGATCATGCGGGCCTACGGGCATCCGGCCGCGGTCACCTGGACAACCGTCCTCGACGAGGGACTGGACGGTGCCGGCGCGGTGCTGCTGCAGCTCCGCGTCGGCGGCCAGGCCGCCAGGCAGCGTGACGAGAGCTGGCCGCTGGAGTACGGCTGCCTCGGCCAGGAAACCACCGGAGCCGGGGGGCTCGCGAAGGCGCTGCGCACCGTGCCGGTGGTGCTCGGCATCGCCGAACGGGCACGCGAGCGCGCCGACAAGGACGCGTGGATCATCGACTTCACCAACCCCGTCGGGATCGTCACCCGCGCGCTGCTCGACGCCGGGCACCGCGCGATCGGCCTGTGCAACAACGCGATCACGTTCCAGCGGCACTGCGCCAGGCTGCTCGGCGTCGACCCCGGCCAGGTGGCACTCGACCATGTCGGCCTCAACCACCTCACCTGGGAGCGGGCGGTCATCGTGGCCGGGACCGACAGGCTCCCCGAGCTGCTCGCCGCCCACGGCGACGAGATCGCCGCGCACGCCGGCCTCCCCCCGGCCGTGCTGCGCGACCTCGGCGCGGTGCCGTCGTACTACCTGCACTACTACTACGCGCACGACGCTGTCGTGGCGCAGCAGCGCAGCGGCCCCACCCGCGCCGAGCAGGTGGCGGAGATCGAGCGGCAGCTGCTGGCGATGTACGCCGACCCCGCGCTCGACCGCAAGCCGGGCCTGCTCGCCCACCGCGGCGGCGCGTTCTACTCCGAGGCGGCGGTGGCCCTGCTGGCGGCCCTGGTCACCGACGCGGGCGACAGGCAGGTGGTGAACGTCCGCAACGCGGGCACCTTCGGCTTCCTGCCCGACGACGCGGTCATCGAGGTGCCCGCCGTCATCGGCGCCGATGGCGCCGCCACGGTTCCGCTCGCGCCGCTGCCGGCGCCGCTGCGCGGCCTGGTCGCGCACGTGTCCGCCTACGAGGAGCTGGCCCTGGACGCGGCGCTGCGCGGCGGGCGGCACCGGGTGGTGGCGGCGCTGCTCGCTCACCCGCTCGTCGGCCAGTACGAGCTCGCGGCCAGGCTGGCTGACCGGCTGATCGCCGAGAACGGCGACTACCTGCCCTGGGCGGGCGGCGCCGGGCCGGCCGCGGCAGTTCGGTGACCCCCAGGCAGCTTCCCGCCGTGCTGGCCATCGACGGCGGGAACAGCAAGACGGACGTGGCTCTCGTGGCCGCCGACGGCGCCGTGCTCGCCAGCGCCCGCGGCGCGGGCGTGCCGGGGATGCTCGCCGGGCACGAGACGATGCGGGTGCTCGGCTCGGCGGCGCTCGCGGCGGCCCGCCAGGCGGGGCTGGCAGATGACGGGCACGGCCTCGCCGGGCACCGGGTGGCCAGGCATGTTTCCGCCTGCGTCGCCAACGCCGACCTGCCCGAGGAAGAGCAGCAGCTCGCCGGGGCGTTGCGTGCCCAGGGCTGGGGCGAGACCGTCCACGTGGCCAACGACACCTTCGCCGTGCTCCGCGCGGGCCTCGACGATGCGGGGGTAGCGGGCGGGCAGACCTGGGGCGTTGCCGTCACCTGCGGCGCTGGCATCAACTGTGTGGGTGTCGCGCCGGACGGGCGGACGTGGCGGTTCCTCGCGCTCGGCGAGCTGACCGGCGACTGGGGCGGCGGCGACGTGCTGGCCGCGGCGGCCATCTGGTGGGCGATGCGCGCCGAGGACGGCCGCGGGCCGCGCACCTCGCTGCGGGACGCCGTGGCTGCCCACTTCGGCATGGCCACCATGCACGATGTCGCCGTGGGGCTGCACACCGGCAGGATTCCCCCCGCCGCCAGATCCGGGCTCGTTCCGGTGCTCTTCGGGGCCGCGGGGAACGGGGACGCCGTGGCACGTGATATCGTCGGGCGCCTGGCCGGGGAGGTCTGCCTGATGGTGACGACGACGATCCGCCGGCTCGGCCTGGGCCGCCACGCGGTACCCGTCGTGCTCGGCGGCGGCGTGCTGGCCGCGCGCGATCCCCTGCTCACCGGGCAGATCACGCAGCGGCTGGCCGCCGAGGTGCCGCACGCACGGCCCCGCATCGCGGATATCCCGCCCATCGCCGGCGCGGCGCTGCTCGGCCTCGACCACCTCGGCGCCACGCCGGACGCGAAGCAGCGGCTGCGGTCCGCCTTCGCCGCGGCGCAGGATCGTTCCGGCGGCGGGACCGCGCCGGGTCACCCGGCGAGCGCGGGCCGCGCCGGCCGCGGGCGTGGCAGCGGCAGGGGCGATCCTGGCCGCACCGGTGAGCGGCGGGACGATCAGCCGCCCCCGCCCAGCGGGGGCCTGACGTGGCTGAGGTAAGGCCCGCGGGGCGCCTGCCTGCCCAGGTACGCGGGAATGAGGCGGGATGATGCCGGTGGCGGCTCCGCCGGGGATCAGCCGGCGGGATGGCACGAAAGGGGGTCCAGATGGCGTCTGCGGAGCGGGCCGCGCCGCCCTCGTCATGCGGCGGGCCGTTCGGCGAGCGGCGGCCGGTCGTGCATCTGTTCGGCACGGTCTTCTTCGACCTCATCTTCTCCGAGCTGTCGTCGCCCCCGCGGCCGGGCACCGAGGTGCACACGAAGGGCCTTGGCCTGTCGCCGGGCGGGAGCGCGAACATCGCCGTCGCGCTCGCGCGCCTCGGCGCGGACGTCCGCCTGTCGGCAAGCTTCGCCGACGACGCGTTCGGGCACTACCTGCGGGCGGAACTCGGCCGGGAAGGCGTCGACCTGTCCGGGTCGCCGCTTCTTTCCGGGTGGACCACGCCGCTCACGGTCTCGATGGCCTACGGCCGGGACAGGAGCATGGTCACCTATGCGGACGTCAGCCCGGCCGATGCCAGCCCGGCGCTGCCCGATGACTTTTCCGCCGACGCCTGCTTCGTCACGCTCGGGACGGCGGACCGGGCCTGGCTGGAAACACTGCGCCGCCGGTCCGGCCTCATCGTCGCGGACGTGGGCTGGGACCCCACCGAGCGATGGCCCAGCAACGTGCTCGGGCAGCTCGCTCTCGTCGACGTGTTCCTGCCCAACGCCGCCGAGGCGGTCGCCTACACGAGAGCCGCCAGTCCCGAGGACGCCGCGCGGATCCTGGCCGGCCACGTCCCCCTCGTTGTCGTGAAAATGGGCGCCAGGGGAGCCATCGCGGCCGGCGGGCCGCATGCCGAGCCCATCAGCGTGCCCGCGCTGCCGGTCGAGGCGGTGGACACCACGGGCGCCGGTGACGTTTTCGACGCCGCGTTCATCTACGGCACGCTCGCCCGCTGGCCGGTCGAGCAGCGGCTGCGCTTCGCCAACCTGTGCGCGGGGGAGTCGGTGCGCTTCGCCGGGGGCTCGCTGTCCGCGCCGTGCTGGCGCGACATCGGGGCGTGGTGGGAACGCCAGGGCTGCGGGGCCGTCCGCGCAGCGTACTCCTTTCTCACCGGGCTGCTGGAGACGTGCCATCCCGTGCGGATCTGCCAGCGGCCATGCGCCTCGATGCCGCTGGCCGCGGGCATGTCAGCGGTCGAACGGCGCGAGCACGGGGATCCGGTCACCTCATAGACGGCCTGGGGCGGTGAGCCCGCCGCCGGCGGCGCCGGGGCCGGCTGCAGGCCAGGCAGTGTCCCGGCCGCTCACCCTCCGTGATAGACAGGGTCCGTGGGAACGATTCATGTCTCCGCCGAGCGCAGGGTGGATGCGCCCGCGAGGACCGTCTACGGCTATATCGCGAACATGCGCGAGCACCACCCCCGGTTCCTTCCCCCGGCGTTCTCCGGTTTCGAGGTCGAATCCGGCGGGGTCGGTGACGGCACTGTCACCCGCTTCACGGTGACCGCGGGCGGCCGCAGCCGCCAGTACCGGATGCGGGTCACCGAGCCGGAGCCCGGCCGCGTCCTCACCGAGTCCGACGAGAACTCCAGCCTCGTCACCACCTGGACGGTCAGCCCGGAGGACGGCGCTTCCCGCGTGCAGATCTCCACCACCTGGGAGGGCGGGAGCGGGATCGGGGGGTTCTTCGAGCGCATGTTCGCGCCCCGGGCCATGCGCGGCATCTACGCCGACGAGCTGGAGCGCCTGGACGCCTACGCCCGCGAGCGCGCCGCCGCCTGAGCAGCCGGGCTGGCCACGTGCCGGGCCCGCCGGGTTGCCGGGCCGCTTCAGACGGCGGCGGTGCCGATCAGCCCCTCGCGGGTGACGAGCCCGGTGAGCTGCTCCTCTGACATGCCCTCCGTGCCCGGCGGGCGCAGCGGGAGCACCATGTACCGGCTCTCGGCGCTGGAATCCCACACCGTGATCTCCACGTCCTCCGGCAGCCGCAGGCCGAACTCCGCCAGCACCGCGCGCGGCTCCCGCACCACCCGGGAACGGTACGCCTCGCTCTTGTACCAGCCCGGCGACGGGCCGAGCAGGGCGATCGGGTAGCAGGAGCACAGCGTGCAGACGATGACGTTGTGCCGCCGGGGGGTGTTGGCCACGACCTTCAGGCGCTGCTCCTGAAGGCCCCCGCCCATGGACAGGCCCAGCTCTTTCACCGCCGTGTTCGCGTCGCCGAGCAGCCGCTCGCGGAACGCCCCGTCGGCCCAGGCGCGGGCCACCAGCCTGGCCCCGTTGACGGGGGAGGCGGTGGCCAGGTACCGGGCGAGGATCTCATCCAGCTCCTCGCCGGTGACGAGCCCGGCGCCGATGAGCCGCTCCTCCAGCCGGCGCACCCGGGCGGCGACGGGCAAGGTGGCATGCTCTGCGGTCATCGGTCCTCCCCGGCCGGTTCCAGATAGGACTCCCACAGGTCCACGGTCACGTCGTGGCTGCCCGAGCCCCACAGCTCGCGCGCGGAGAACCTGACCGTGTACACCGTCTCGGCGGGCGCGCCCGTGACGCCGCGCGCCCGGTCGTCCGCCCGCGGCCAGGCCCCCTGCGGCTCGACGATCACGCCGGTGTGGCCCCGGGCGTAGCGGGGCAGGCGGGTGTGGTGCGGCGGGTCCGCTGCCCTCGTGCGCACCCGGTCGCCCGGCGCGTACGCCGGCTTACTCACCGGCCACCACGCCCTTGTCCCGTGCCAGGGTCTCGATGGCGGTCAGCCAGCGCTCGTAGTACGAGGCCGCGAGGTAGTCCTGGGGCGGCATCCGCTCGATCGCGTCCCGGAACTCGTCCAGCGTGTAGACCCCGCGGCGGACCAGCGCGGAGTTCAGGGCGAAGACGCGCGCCTCCCAGTCGGCGTGGAAGGGCGGCTCGTCCCGTTCCGGCAGCGGCACAGGGCCGAAGCCGGTCTGCCCGCCGACGTCGTTGATCCTGCTCACGGCCATCCGCCTCCCGGCAGCCAGCCAGGGTTCCCCCTGGGCCGTACCATCCTAATCCGGCCCGGCGCAGGCTCCGCCGTCACCGGGCCGGAGCAGGGCCCGCACGGCCTCGGCATACAGGGGCGCGACCTGGTGCGGCTGCGCGCTGGCGAGCGAGGGGTCGCCGATCACCTCCCGCATGATGGGGATGCCGACAGTCAGGGCGCCGATCATGGCAGCGCGCAGCCGGGCCTCCTCCGGGGGGCCGCCCGCCTTGCGGGCAAGCCTGTGCACGAAATCGCGGAAGAGCCGGTGGACGGGCATGGCCGCTGACGTGCCGGCGTGGTTTCCGCGCAGCAGCGCGAGCAGCGGCTCGATGCGGACGCTGGCCGGTGCCGTGAGGAGGTACGTGACGACGTGTGCCGCGAAGTCACCGCTGCCGAAGTTGAACAGATCCGCCAGCCGCTCGGCGTAGTGGCGGTTGACCTCCTCGTGCAGGGCGGCCTTGGAACCGAAGTACCGGTACACAAGAGCCTGGTCGACCCCTGCGGCGCGCGCGACATCCCGCATGCTGGTGCCGGCGAAACCGCGGCGGGCGAACTGGTCACCGGCGGCCTCCAGCAGCGCCCGGCGGGTGGCCGCGGCGTTGCGCGGGCGCCGGGTGGCCGCGGGGCCCCGGTCGGGAAATGCACTGGCCATCCCCTTACTGTGCCATTCCCGCGCGCCCGGCGGCATCCGCCCGGGCAGGGGCGTTGACAGGACGGGCACGCCGCAGCACACTGAAAGTCAGCAAACGCTGACTAAGTGACCCGGGGCCGCGGGCGGCGATTGCGCCCGCAGCGGCTGGTGAGGCCCGGAGGGCGCCCGGCCGCCACGGCCCGGAGGCGACGAGGAGGAGCCGTGACGGCAGGTGCCCGCGGGCCGGCGCCGGCGGCCACACGCAGCTACGGCGGTTACGCCGTCCCCGCCGAGGTCCGCAAGATGTGGCGGCAGGCCCCGGTCCGGGAGGTGACCGCCCCGGACGGGCGCAGGGCCTGGCTCGTCACCGGGATGGAGCACGTGCGGACCGTGCTGTCCGACCCGCGGTTCAGCCGGGCCGAGGCGCGCCGTCTCGGCGCGGTCATCGCCGCGGCGGCGATCTTCTCCCAGCCCGGGATGCTCGACCTCGACCCCCCTGAGCACTCCCGGCTGCGCCGGCTGGTGGCGCCGGCGTTCAGCGCCCGCCGCGTCCGCGCGCTGCGGCCGCGCATCCAGCAGATCACCGGCGAGCTGCTCGCCCTGCTGGCTGATTCCGGCCCGCCCGCCGATCTCAACGAGCGGCTGTGCTTCCCGCTGCCCATCGCGGTGATCTGCGAGATCCTCGGTGTCCCGTACGCGGACAGGGACCGGTTCCGCGGCTGGTCCGAGCGCGTCATGTCCACCAGCGCCTACCCGCCGGAGGAGGCCATGGGCGCGCTGTCGTCGCTGACCGGCTACATCGCCGGCCTGATCGCCGCCAAGCGCCGCGACCCGGATGCCAGCCTGCTCCAGGACCTGATCACGGCGCGGGACGAGCAGGACAGGCTGAGCGAGGACGAACTCGTCCACGTCGGCTTCGGCCTGCTGGTGGCAGGCCATGAGACGACGGCGAACATGCTCGGCAAGGGCCTGGTGGCGCTGCTGGACCACCCGGATCAGCTCGCGGCGCTGCGCGCCGACCCGTCGCTGGCCCCCGCCGCCGTCGAGGAGGTGCTGCGGTGCGTGACGCTGGGGTCCCGCCCGGCCGGCGGCCTCGTCAGGGCCACCACCTGCGAGGCCGAGCTGGGCGGTGTCACCATCCCCGCCCACAGCGTGGTCCTCGCCAGCACGCCGGCTGCCAACCTGGACCCCAGTGCGTTCCCCGACCCCGACCGCTTCGACCTCACCCGGCCCGGGGCGGACGGCCACGTGACCTTCGGGCACGGCCCGCACCACTGCCTGGGCGCCCAGCTCGCCCGGATGGAGCTGGAGGTGGCCTTCACCAGCCTGCTCGCCGCGTTCCCGGGGCTGAAGCTGGCGGTGCCGCCGGAGGAGCTCACCTACACCGGCGGCATGCTCATCACCGGGCTGCGGACGCTGCCCGTCACCTGGTGAGCACCCGGGCGCGGGCGAAGATACCGGGTATCCAGGAAAAACCACGCGGGAGGCGGCAGAGGTGGCACAGCAATGGCGAGTCGCGGTCGACAGGGGCACGTGCATGGGAACCGGCATGTGCCGCGGCACCGTGCCCGGGCTGTTCGCGGCCGGCGATGACGGGAAGACCGTCGTCACCCGGGACGCCGTGCCTGCCGACGCGCGGGTCCTCGACGCGGCGGAAACCTGCCCCGCCGAGGCGATCACCGTGACCGATGCCGCCACAGGCGAGGTCCTGGCTCCCGGGGACTGAATAACCCCGGGCACTGAACCAAGAGGAGGGACTGCGTGGACGAACAGGCGCTGGGCTCGTGGGGAGCGTTCAGCCAGGAGCTTCTCGACAACCCGTACCCGTTCTACGAGCGGCTGCGCGAGGCGGCCCCCGTGCACCGCGCGACGACGCCGGCCGGCCGGTCCATGTGGCTGGTGACCAGGTACGACGACGCCCGCGCCGCCCTCGCCGACCCGCGCCTGGCCAAGGACGCGCGGAAGTTCAGCAAGGCCTGGCGTGACGCCGCCGCGGGGGAAGGCGCGGGGAGCGGGAACTTCCTCGACTCACCGCTCGCCTACCACATGCTCAACGCCGACCCCCCGGACCACACCCGGCTGCGCAGGCTGGTCTCGAAGGCGTTCACGGCGCGCAGGGTCGAATCGCTGCGCCCCCGCATCCACGAGATCACCGACACGCTGCTCGGCTCGATGGCCGGCCTCGCCGAGGTGGACCTGATCGACGCGTTCGCGTTCCCGCTGCCGATCACGGTGATCTGCGAACTGCTCGGCGTCCCGCTGTCCGACCAGTCCGGCATCCGGAAGCTGTTCACGAAGATGCTGACCAGCGGCTCCACCCCGGAGGGCCGCCAGCGCGCGTTCGAGGCCGGGCATGAGATCGCCGAGTACGCCATGGAGCTCATCGCCGCCAAGCGCGCCGAGCCCGCCGACGACATGCTCTCCGATCTCATCGCGGCCCGTGACGGGGAGCAGAAGCTGGACGAGAACGAGCTGATCTCGATGACGTTCCTGCTCGTCATCGCCGGCCACGAGACGACGGTGAACCTGATCGGCAACGGCATGGCCGCGCTGCTCACCCACCCGGACCAGCTCG
>Ga0209061_1004740_pt1 | contig 12722 bp, 15 predicted proteins | sample Coa_R1_10_FD_187157 | JGI IMG/M metagenome (GOLD analysis project Ga0209061, IMG submission 187157) | Surface soil microbial communities from Centralia Pennsylvania, which are recovering from an underground coalmine fire - Coalmine... | ecosystem: Environmental > Terrestrial > Soil >...
CCGCGGCCAGCGTGCCCCCGCAGAACCTGGAGGCCGAGGAGTCGGTGCTGGGGGCGATGATGATCTCGCCGGGCGCGATCGCCGCCGTGAGCGAGATCCTCGACGCCTCCGACTTCTACCGCGACTCGCACGCCCGGATCTACCGCGCCGCCCTCCACCTGTACGGCCGCAACGAGCCCGTCGACGCGATCACGCTCACGAACGAGCTCGAGCAGCGCGGCGAGCTCGAGGCGGTCGGGGGCCGCGTGCGACTGCACGAGCTCGCCCGCCTCGTGCCGGCCACCGCCAACGCCCGCCACTACGCGGAGATCGTGCGCGAGACCGCGACCCTGCGCGGGCTGATCCGCGTCGGCGGCGAGATCGCGCAGCTCGGCTGGGAGCGCGAGGGCGAGCCCGCCGAGCTGGTCGCCCGCGCCGAGCAGCTCGTCTACGAGCTCGGCGAGCGCCGCTCGGAGGGCGAGCTCGTCCTGTTCAAGGAGACGCTCGTCGAGACCTTCCAGCGGATCAGCCACCTGTACGAGTCGGGGGCCGAGGTGACCGGGCTGCCCAGCGGCTTCAAGGACCTCGACCGGATCACGGCCGGCTTCCAGCCCGCGAACCTCGTCGTGGTCGCCGCCCGGCCGTCGATGGGCAAGAGCGCCTTCGCCCTCGAGATCGCGAGCCACGTCGCCTGCGACCAGCAGACGCCCTGCGCGTTCTTCAGCCTCGAGATGTCGCGGCAGGAGATCGCCCAGCGGCTGATCTGCTCGCGCGGCAAGGTCGACGCCCACCACATCCGCACCGGCCGGCTGGCGAAGGAGGACTGGCCGCGCCTGGCGCACGCCTGCGGCCAGCTCGAGGCGGCCCCCCTCTACGTCGACGACACGCCGGCCCTGAGCCTGCTCGAGCTGCGGGCCCGCGCCCAGACGCTGAAGCGGCGCGAGCCGAAGCTCGGCCTGGTCGTCGTCGACTACCTGCAGCTGATGACCACCGGCCGCAGCGAGGAGAGCCGGCTGCAGGAGGTCTCGGCCATCTCGCGCGGGCTGAAGGAGATCGCCAAGGACCTCGACCTGCCGGTGGTCGCCCTCTCCCAGCTCAACCGCTCGCCCGAGCAGCGGCACGACAAGCGCCCGATGCTCTCCGACCTGCGCGAGTCGGGCTCGATCGAGCAGGACGCCGACCTCGTGCTGTTCCTGTACCGCGAGGAGTACTACGAGCGCGACGACGCCGACGACTCGAAGAAGGGCATCGCCGAGGTGATCGTCGCCAAGCACCGCAACGGCCCCATCGGCTCGTTCAACCTCGCCTTCATCAGCCGCTATGCGAAGTTCGCCAGCCTCCAGCAGTAGCCCGCTCGTCGGCCGCTGCCTCGGCTGCGGCCGCGAGTTCGAGACCGAGCAGGTCGTCCTGCTCGGACAGGCCTTTCCGGCCGAGCGCTACTGCGCCCTCTGCCGCACGGCCGAGGAGGTCGTGGCGGAGCAGCGGCGCGCCGAGGCGCGCTGGAGCCGCGTGCGGGTGCCGGCCGCCTACGGCGACTGCTCGTTCGCCGGCTTCGCGCCCGCGCCCGGCACCGAGCACGCGCTCGGCGTCTGCCGGCAGTGGGCGAAGGAGTACCGCGCCGGCACGCCGCTCCGGCGCGGCCTGCTCCTGCAGGGGCCGCCGGGGGCCGGCAAGACGCACCTCGCCGTCGCCGTCCTGCGCGAGATCGTCTGGAGCGACCGGCCGGCCTCCGCCCTGTTCCTCAACGTGCCGGAGTGGCTCGACTCGCTGCGGGCGAGCTACGCCGGCCCCGACGCCGAGCCGCCCGCCAACCCCGCCGGGTACGACGTCGTGCTCCTCGACGACCTGGGAGCGGAGGACCTGACGCCCTGGGCGCGCGAGCGGATCTACAGCCTCGTCAACCAGCGCGAGCAGACGCGGCGCCTGACCCTCGTGACCACGAACTGCGACCGGCGGGAGCTGGCCGCCCGAGTCGGCGGACCGACCGCGAGCCGGCTGCAGCGGCTCGTGGCCGAGGTGGCGGTGGAGGCGCGACGCGACTTCCGCGAGCTGCTCGTCGAGCGTGGCGCTGCGTAGCGGGCCGCGGCGGCATACTTCCCGAACGTGCCCGCCACCGTGATCGTGGGCGCGCAGTGGGGCGACGAGGGGAAGGGGAAGATCGTCGACCTGCTCGCCCAGCACTGCGACGTCGTCTGCCGCTACCAGGGCGGCCCGAACGCGGGCCACACGATCGTCGCCGGCGGCGAGACGTACCGGATCCGGGCGCTGCCGAGCGGGATCGTGCGCGGCAAGCCCTGCGTGATCGGCAACGGCTGCGTCGTCGACCCGGAGGTGCTGATCGAGGAGCTCGACGAGTTCGAGCGGCGCGGCCACGCGACCCGCGAGGTCTACGTCTCCGGCAACGCGCACCTGATCATGCCCTGGCACGTGGCGATCGACCGGGCGAGCGAGCGCCGGCTCGGCCGGCTCGCGATCGGCACCACGCGGCGCGGCATCGGCCCCTGCTACGCCGACAAGGCGATGCGGCTCGGCATCCGCGTGCAGGACCTGCTCGACCCGAAGATCCTCCGCCAGAAGATCGAGGTGGCGCTGGCGGAGAAGAACCGCTGGCTCGAGCGCGTCTACGAGACGCAGCCGTTCGAGCTCGAGGCGGTCGCGGAACGCTACGAGGGCTACGCCCAGCGGCTGCGCCCGTTCGTCGCCGACACCTCCCTGTACGTCGACCGGGCGCTGCGGGCCGGCAAGGAGGTCCTGTTCGAGGGGGCGCAGGCGACCCTGCTCGACCTCGACCACGGCACGTACCCCTTCGTCACGTCCTCCAACCCGGTCGCGGCCGCCGCCGCCACCGGCGTCGGGATCGGGCCGCAGCGGATCAACCGGGTCATCGGCGTCGCCAAGGCGTACGTGACCAGGGTCGGCGAGGGGCCGTTCCCCTCGGAGATCGAGGGGCCGGAGCAGGCGCGGATGCGGGAGCTGGGGGGCGAGTACGGCACCGTGACCGGCCGCGAGCGCCGCTGCGGCTGGCTCGACCTCGTCGCCCTCCGCTACGCGGTGCGCGTGAACGGGATCGACCAGCTCGCGCTGACGAAGCTCGACGTGCTCTCGCACTTCGCCGAGCTGCCCGTCTGCGTCGCCTACCGGACGCCGGACGGTCGCGAGACGCGCGAGTTCCCGGCCCACCAGAGCGACTTCCACGCCGCCCGACCGGTGTACGAGCTGCTACCAGGCTGGGGCGAGCCGCTCGAGCGCTGCGCGTCGCTCGCCGACCTGCCGGCGGCGGCGCGGGCCTACGTCGAGCGCGTCGAGCGGGAGCTCGGAGTCGAGGTCACGCTCGTCGGCACGGGCGCCGAGCGGAGCTCGGTGCTCACGCGCGCCTGACGGCGACGGCGTAGGCGCGGGCCCGCAGCGTGAAGGGGCCGCTGGGACTTCCGAGCTGCCGGTAGAGCTCGCCCCGCGCCGCCGCGCGGCGCTCCGGCTCGAGCGAGGCGAGCCAGGCGCCCGCCGGGCCGACCTGGCGCGCGAGCGCCTCCCAGAACTCGTCGAAGCCGCTGTAGCTCGCCGTCACGTCCAGGGCGTCCGACTCGACCTCGCCGAGCGGCGCCACGAGCTCGCGCAGCTCCTCGAGGGTGCGGTAGCGGCGCGCTCCGGCTTCCACGTCCGAGCTCACCCCGATCGCCTCGGCGGTGCGGCCGAGGGCGGCGAACATCTCCACCTCCTGCACCCCCCAGGTGCAGAGCGCGACCCGGCCGGCGACCCGCCCCAGCTCTCGCACGGCCTGCGGCGCGTCCGTCAGGAAGGAGACCACGAGCTGCGCGAGCGCCGCGTCGAACGCGCCGTCGGGGAAGGGGAGCTGCTCGGCCGGCGCCTCCCGAACCTCGAGCTGGGGCAGACGGCGGCGGAGCGCGGCCGCGAACGACGGCGAGGGCTCGACGGCGGCGACCGCGCAGCCGCGCTCCAGCAGGACGTCGGTCAGCGCGCCCGTCCCGGCGCCGACGTCGAGGACCCGCTCGCCCGGACGCACCCCCGCGAAGCCGGCGAAGAGCGGCGCGAGCCGCCTCGAGTAGCGGCCCATGAACGCCTCGTAGGCGTCGTCGCCGACCTGGAAGACGCCGGGCACCGGTGCGACCCTACCCGGCCGGCCGGGTTCGCGCGGGCTCAGCCCGCCCGGCCGGGCCGCACGCTCGCCTGCGCCGCCGCCACTCGCTCCAGATCGGCAGGCTCGTTGACGTTGACGAGCAGATCGGGGTCGAGCCAGAGCACCGCCGCGTCCAGCCCGGCGAGGACGCGCCGCAGGGTGGGCTCGCCCCGCTCGAACGCCGGCAGCGCGCTGCGCAGCACGGCGCACGGGAGCGGGCCGGCCTGACAGACCGCCGCCTGCCGGCAGGCGCGGGCGAGCCCGAGCAAGGCGTCCGCCGTCAGCAGCGGCATGTCGACGGGGACGACGAGCACGCGCTCGTTGCGGGCCGCGCGCAGGCCGGCGGCGATCGCCGCGACTGGTCCCGTCCCCTCGTCGGCGAGCGACGGGAAGGGCAGGCCGGCGAGGCGGCCGACCGCCAGCCGCTCGTCGCACGCCTCGCCCAGCAGCCGCCAGGCCCGCTCGGCGAGCGTCTCGCCGTCCAGCCGGGCGAACGCCTTGGGCGAGCCGAAACGCCGGCTCGCGCCGCCGACCAGCAGCAGCCCGCTCAGGCCGTGACTCGCCACGGCTCGCTGTAGACGGTGACCGCGCCGCCACGGACGAAGCCGCACAGGGTCAGGCCGCGATCGGCGGCGAGCTCGACCGCCAGGCTCGAGGGCGCCCCGACGCCGACGAGCACGGGGCAGCCGGCGACCGCCGCCTTCTGGACGAGCTCGAACGAGAGCCGGCCGCTGACGCAGAGCGCCTGCTCGGCGAGCGGCAGCAGCCCTTGGCGGAAGGCCCAGCCGACGACCTTGTCGAGCGCGTTGTGGCGGCCGACGTCCTCGCGGACGCAGAGCAGCTCGCCCGCCGCCGAGAACAGGCCGCTGGCGTGGAGCCCCCCGGTGGCGGCGAAGGCGGCCTGCGCGGCGAGCAGCCGGTCGGGCAGCGACGCGACGACCGCGAGCGGCAGCCGCAGCGGCGCCTCGACCCGAGGCGCCTCGACGGCCACCGCCTCGAGCGCGCCCTTGCCGCAGACCCCGCACGACGAGGAGGTGTAGAACCTCCGCTCGAGGCGAGCCGGATCGACGCCGGCCAGGTCGATCTCTACCGCGTTCGCGGCCAGGTCGGCGGGAAGCCGAGCCTCGCGCGGCCGCAGCCCCTCCGCCAGGCAGAAGCCGAGGGCGAGCTCCTCGTCGTGGCCCGGCGTGCGCATCGTGACCGCGACCGGCCGGCCGCCGGCCCGGATCTCCAGCGGCTCCTCGACGGCGACCTGGTCTCGTTCCCTCTTCCCGTCCGGTAGCCGCAGCACCTCGACGGCCTTGGCCGAGTAGGGCGGGGCGTCCAGGCGGCCGGGAGCGCGGCGCGGCGGCCGGCTGCCGAGGCGGCCGGCGGCGCTGCCGGAGGGCGCGAACTCGCCCATCGTCGCGATCCTGCGCCGCCGGGGACGGGCCGAAACGCGCTCGCGTACGATCGGACGGTGCGCGTGCTGGTCGTCGGGTCGGGGGGACGGGAGCACGCCCTCGCGTGGGCCCTGTCGCGCAGCAGCGACGTCGAGGAGCTGCACGCCGCCCCGGGCAACCCGGGCATCGCCGCCCTCGCCCACTGCCACCCCGTGCGGGTCGACGACCAGGCCGCCCTCGTCTCGCTCGCCCGCGAGCTGCGCATCGACCTCGTGGTCGTCGGGCCCGAGGCGCCGCTCGTCGCCGGCCTCGCCGACGAGCTGCGCCGGCGCGGGATCTCGGTCTTCGGCCCGAGCGCGGCCGCCGCCCGTATCGAGGGCTCGAAGGCGTTCGCGAAGGAGGTGCTGGAGGCGGCCCGGGTGCCGACGGCCCGCCTCCTGCCCGTCGCCCGGCCGCCCTGCGTCGTCAAGGCGGACGGGCTGGCGGCCGGCAAGGGGGCCTGGGTCTGCCGGACGAGGGAGGAGCTCGACGCCGCGCTTCGCTCCGCCGAGCGCCTCGGGCAGCCGTTCCACGTCGAGGAGTTGCTCGAGGGCGCCGAGCTCTCGCTCTTCGCCGTGGCCGCCGGCGAGACGGCGGTCGCCCTGCCGCCGGCGCGCGACTACAAGCGGGCCGGCGACGGCGACAGCGGGCCGAACACCGGCGGCATGGGATCGTTCTCGCCGCTCCCGGACGTGCCCGACTCCGCCGCGCCGGAGATCCTCGAGGCCGTGCACCTGCCCGTGCTGCGCGAGCTGGCGCGGCGGGGCGCCCCGTTCCAGGGCCTCCTCTACGCCGGCCTGATCAGCACCGCGGAGGGGCTGCAGGTGATCGAGTTCAACTGCCGCTTCGGCGACCCGGAGACGCAGTCGCTGCTGCCCCGGCTCGAGAGCGACCTGCTCCCCCTGCTGGCCGGCGAGCTGGGCGAGCCGCCCCGGGTCTCGCCGCGGGCCGCGGTGACCGTCGTCCTCGCCTCGGCCGCCTACCCCGAGGGCGGCGACAGCGGCACGCCGATCGAGGGCGTGGCGGAGGCGGAGGCGGCGGGCGCGCTCGTCTTCCACGCGGGGACGGCCCTGCACGACGGCCGGCTGGTCACGAACGGCGGCCGGATCCTCGACGTGGTCGGGCTCGGCGAGACGGTCGCGGCGGCCCGAACCGCCGCCTACGCGGCGGCCGGCCGCATACAGTTCGCCGGCATGCGCTACCGCACCGACATCGCCGCCGATGCCTGAGGGGCCGCTCGTCGGGATCCTCGTCGGCTCGGAGTCCGACCGCGAGCGGATGCAGGGGGCGACGGCCGTGCTCGACGAGGCCGGTGTCGGCTACGAGCTCGAGGTCCGCTCGGCGCACCGGACGCCGGACGCCGTCGCCGAGTACGCGCGCAGCGCGCGCGAGCGCGGCCTGCGGGTCCTGATCTGCGGGGCCGGCCTCGCCGCTGCGCTTCCCGGCGCCGTCGCGGCCCAGACCGACCTGCCCGTGATCGGCGTCCCCCTCCGCTCGAGCCTCAGCGTGCTCGACGGGCTCGACGCCCTGCTCTCGATCGCGCAGATGCCGCCGGGCGTGCCGGTGGCCGCGGTCGGGGTCGACAACGCCCGCAACGCGGCGGTGCTGGCCCTCAGGATCCTGCGGGCGTGAGCTGCGGCCGTCCCGGGCGACCGCTGGAGCCGGCAGCCGAGCCCTCTAGACTGGAGCCGTGATCGCTCGCTACTCGCGCCCGGCCATGCGCAGCATCTGGTCGGACGAGGGGAAGCTCGCGGCGTGGCTCCAGGTCGAGCAGGCGGCGAGCGCGGCCTGGGCCGAGCTGGGCGTCGTGCCCGCCGCTGCGGCGGCCCGGATCGCCGAGGCGAGCCCGCCCCGGCCCGAACGGGTGGCCGAGCTCGAGACGATCCTCCAGCACGACACCGCCGCCTTCGTCGACGCCGTCGCCGAGCAGCTCGGCGACGCGGGCCGCTGGTTCCACTACGGCCTGACCTCGTCCGACGTGGTCGACACCGCGCTCGCGTTGCAGGTTCGCGACGCCGGACGCCTGATCCTGGCCGGGCTCGAGCGGGCGCTCGCGGCCGTGCTCGCGCGGGCCGAGGAGCACCGCACGACCCTGCAGATCGGCCGCACGCACGGCGTCCACGCCGAGCCGACGACGTTCGGGCTGAAGCTCGCCGGCTGGGCGTTCGAGCTGGCGCGCGGCCGCGCCCGCCTGGCGCGCGCGCTCGAGGGGATGCGGGTCGGCAAGCTGTCCGGCGCCGTCGGCACGTACGCCACCACCGACCCCGAGCTGGAGCGGCTCGCCTGCGAGCGGCTCGGACTGGCCCCGGCGCCGACCTCGACCCAGATCCTGCAGCGCGACCGGCACGCCGAGCTGCTCGCGGCCCTCGCCCTCGTCGCCTGCTCCCTCGAGGCCTTCGCGCTCGAGATCCGCCACCTCGCCCGCACCGAGGTGGGCGAGGTGCAGGAGCCGTTCGGACGCGGCCAGAAGGGCTCGTCCGCCATGCCGCACAAGCGCAACCCGGTGGTGGCCGAACGGCTCTGCGGGCTCGCGCGGGTGGTACGGGCCTGCGCGCTCGTCGGGTTCGAGAACGTCGCGCTCTGGCACGAGCGGGACATCTCGCATTCCTCGGCCGAGCGGGTGGCGATCCCCGACGCCTTCCTCGCCCTCGACTACATGCTCGACCGGTTCGCCTGGCTGATCGAGGGCCTCGTCGTGCGTCCCGAGCGCATGCGCCGCAACCTGGAGGCGAGCCACTTCCTGTTCTTCAGCCAGCGCGTGCTGAACGCGCTCGTCGAGGCGGGCCTCGCCCGTGACGAGGCCTACCGGCTGGTGCAGCGCGCAGCCCTGCGCGCCTGGGACGAGGAGCTCGACTTCCGCAAGCTCTGCCGCGCCGACGAGGAGATCGGCTCGCGAATCGATCTCGCCACCGTCTTCGACCTCGACGTCTACGTCCGCCACGTCGACACCGTCTTCGCCCGCCTCGAAACGCTCAAGGAGGAGCCCGCCCATGTCTGAAACCCACATCGCCTCCGGCAAGGTGCGCGAGATCTACGCCCTCGACGACGAGCGGCTGCTGCTCGTCGCCTCGGACCGGATCTCGACCTTCGACGTCGTCCTGCCGACCGAGATCCCCGACAAGGGACGGGTCCTGACCGGGCTCTCCGGCTACTGGTTCGGCCTGCTCGCGCCGATCGTCCCCAACCACATGCTCGCGATCCGCGAGGACGGCCGCTCGATGGAGTGCCGCCGGCTCGAGATGCTGCCCATCGAGTGCGTCGTCCGCGGCTACCTCGCCGGCTCGGGCTGGAAGGACTACCAGGCGAGCGGCGCGGTCTGCGGTCAGCGGCTGCCCGCCGGGCTGCGCGAGTCGGACCGGCTGCCGCAGCCGATCTTCACCCCCGCGACGAAGGCGCACGTGGGCCACGACGAGAACATCACGCGCGAGCAGGCGGCGGAGCTCGTCGGGAAGGAGCGGCTGCGCGAGGTGGAAGACGTCTCGCTGCGCCTGTACGAGGCCGCCGCCGAGCACGCGCTGCGGGCGGGAATCATCATCGCCGACACGAAGTTCGAGCTGGGGCTCGACGCGGACGGCAACCTCGTCCTGGGCGACGAGGCGCTGACGCCCGACTCCTCGCGCTTCTGGCCGGGGGACGCTTACGAGCCGGGGCGCGCGCAGGAGAGCTTCGACAAGCAGTACGTCCGCGACTACTGCGAGAGCCTCGGCTGGGACAAGACCGCCCCGGGGCCGGAGCTGCCGGACGAGGTCGTGCAGGCCACGCGAGCGAAGTACGTCGAGGCGTTCGAGCGCCTGACGGGCGCGTCCTTCGAGGGCTACCTCGCCGACCCGGGCATCGTGCTCCACGCGGGCGCGCCTGCCGGCGCCGCGCCGCCGGAGGCCGGACGGTGAGGGCGACCGTCCTCGTGCGGCCGAAGGCGGGCCTCCTCGACCCACAGGGTCAGGCGGTCGGGTCGGCGCTCGGCCAGCTCGGCTTCCCGGTGCGCGAGGCCCGGGTCGGCAAGCTGATCGACCTCGAGCTCGAGGCCGCGGACGCGGCCGAGGCGAGAGCCCAGGTCGAGCGGATGTGCGAGCGGCTGCTCGCGAACCCGCTCGTCGAGTCGTACGAGGTGGCGATCGTTGGCGAGCCCGCAGCCTAGGGTCGGCGTCGTCACCTACCCCGGCTCGCAGGACGACCGGGACGCCCTCTGGGCGCTCGCGGCGCTCGACGCCGAGGCGGTGCCGGTCTGGCACCGGGACCGTGAGCTCCCCGACCTCGACGCAGTCGTCCTGCCCGGCGGCTTCGCCTACGGCGACTACCTGCGATGCGGGGCGATCGCGCGCTTCTCGCCGGCGACCGCGGCGGTGCGCGAGTTCGCCGCCGCCGGCGGGCTGGTGCTCGGGATCTGCAACGGCTTCCAGATCCTCTGCGAGGCGGGGCTGCTGCCGGGCGTCCTGCTGCGCAACGAGTCGCTCCGCTTCGTCTGCCGCGACGTGCCGCTGACGGTCGAGCGCGCCGACCTGCCCTTCACCCGCCGCTGCGCCGCCGGGCAGCGGCTCGTGCTGCCGGTCAAGCACGGCGACGGGCGCTACGTCCCGCCGCCCGGCCTCGACCCGGCCCAGGTCGTGCTCCGCTACCTCGACAACCCGAACGGGTCGGTGGACGGCATCGCCGCCGTCTGCAACGAGGCCGGGAACGTGCTGGGGCTGATGCCGCACCCCGAGCACGCGGTCGACCCGCTGCTGGGCTCGGACGACGGCGCGCTGCTGCTCGCCTCGCTCGTGGACGCGGCGCGCGAGCGGGTGCTCGCCGCCGTCTGAGCGGGGGCCGGCGCCGCGCTCAGAAGCCGAGCGCCTCGGCCAGGGCCGGGTGGTGGACGAGGGCGGCTCGCAACCGTCCGATGTCCCGTTGCCGGAGCGTGACCGGCCCGCGCGCGCCGCCGCCCGGGCCGGTTGCGGCGAAGCGGACGAGCCGCTCCCCTTGCGCCGTCTCGAGCAGCTGGACCCTGGAGGCGAACCGCTTCGCCCCGGCCTGTTGCGGGACGGTCAGCTCCTCGACGAGCTCCGCCGGGCCCCACGGTGTCGCCGCCCTCGTCGCCACGCCGGAGACGCTAGCCGCCCAGGTGTGACGGGTCTGTCGCGCCTCTCGCACGAGATGCGCACGCATCACCCGCTCGCGCCCCAGGCCCGCCGGTGCGGCTAGCGGGCGAGCAGGCCGAAGGCGTAGCCCGCGGCCACCGAGACCGCCGGGCCGGCGACCCACCCCTCGAGGATCGAGCGCAGGGTTGCGAGGTGGACGGTCTCGCGGCCGCGCGCGAGACCGGCGCCCGCCATCGCTCCCACGAGCGCCTGGTTCATCGAGGTGAAGAAGCCGAACGCGACCGCGGCGAGCACGACGGCCGCCTGGACGAGCTGGGCGGCCGTCGCCATCGACCGGTCGACGGCCACGATCTCGAAGGCCACCCGCCGCAGCAGCGGGCGGCCCCAGGTGAGGACGCCGGCGGCGATGCCGGCCCCGCCCAGCGCACCGGCCGACAGGGGCCCGAAGGTGCCGGTGCCCACGAGGGCGCCGCTCGCGTTCGAGACGTCGTTCGCCCCCATGGCGAAGGCGGCCACCGCCCCGACCGCGACGAGCGCGGTGCCGGTGCGGGCGCCAAGCGGCAGGCGGTCGAGGGCGCAGGTCAGAAGCGCGCCCAGGGCGACAGCCGCCACCGGCGCGGCCGCCCAGATCGCGACCAGGTGCTCGATCGCGCTCCATTCGACCCCGGCGCCTGCGGCGAGCGTCACGCCGACGACGGCGAAGACGAGGATCTGGATCGTCGAGGTCGGCAGCCGGACACGGTTGAAGAACGTCGTGACCGCGAAGGCGACCCCGATCACCGCCACCTGCTCCGCCACCGAAAGGCGCCCCGCGCTGAGGCCCGAGCCGACCCGCCGCTCGACGGCGTGGCTGGCGAAGGTCGCGCCGAGCAGCGCGAGCGGGGCCATCACGAGCAGCGCCTGCCAGGCGCCGATCGCGCGCAGGGCGTGCGGCATGCCCATCACCGCGCCGGTGTAGTGCGCGCCGATGCTCCACGCGAAGGCGACGGCGAGCGCGATCAGGACCACCGTCATCGCAGGCGAGGCTATACCCCTGCCTGGCGGCGCCGGCCTGCACGCGGTACCGTCCCCTAGACAGATGGAGGGCGGCGAGGAGCGCGACCCGGGCTACGACGACTGGTTCGACGAGCCCGAGCCGCCGACGGGCACGGCGGGCCGAGGCGGCCGCGGCGTCTACGACGGCGCCGACGACGTCTGGGTGCTGCCGGACAAGCGGACGCGCGGCCCGCGCCGCAGGCGCGAGATCGTCGTCGGCGGCCGGACGCTGACCCCCGTCCAGGCCGCGATCGCCGCCGCCTCGCTGCTCGCCCTCTTCTTTGCCCTGCTCGCGGCCGCCGGGGTGTTCGGCGCCGGTGGCAAGACGGCGACCCCGCCCCTGACGACCACGACGCCGCCGCCGACCGTGACGCCGTCGGCCTCCACGCCGGCGCCCACCCAGCCGGCGGTGCAAGCGCCGACCGCGACCCTGACGCCGGGCGACACGGGTCCGCAAGTGAAGCTCCTGCAGCGCGCGCTGAACGCGCTCGGCTACTCGGTCGGCAAGCCCGATGGCGACTTCGGCCCGGTGACGAAGACCGCGGTGGAGAAGTTCCAGCTCGCCAAGGGGCTCGCCGCCGACGGAGTCGTCGGCCCGCAGACCCTGGCGGCGCTGCGGCAGGCGCTCTCCGGCTAGCCTGCCGGGCGTGCCGCCCGACCCGTTCGCCGATCTCCTCGCCGCGAACGAGCGGTACGCGGCCGGGTTCGCGCTCGCCGGCCTCAGCGGCCGGGCTGAGCAGGGGCTCGCCGTCGTGACCTGCATGGATGCGCGGATCGAGCCGCTCGCGCTGCTCGGGCTGCGACCGGGCGACGCGAACGTGATCCGCAACGCCGGCGCCCGGATCGGCGACGACGAGCTGGCCGCGCTCGCGCTCGCCGCCCGCGAGCTCGGGGTGAGCCGGGTCATGGTCATCGCCCACACCGACTGCCGCGCGGTGCGCAGCGGCCGGGAGGAGATCCTGCGCGGGGACGTCGAGCGGATCCGCTCCTCGCCCGCGCACGCGGGGATCGACGCCGCCGGCTTCGTCTACGACGTCGGCACCGGCCGGCTGAGCCGGATCTGCTAGGCGCCGC
>Ga0209061_1004741_pt1 | contig 12721 bp, 10 predicted proteins | sample Coa_R1_10_FD_187157 | JGI IMG/M metagenome (GOLD analysis project Ga0209061, IMG submission 187157) | Surface soil microbial communities from Centralia Pennsylvania, which are recovering from an underground coalmine fire - Coalmine... | ecosystem: Environmental > Terrestrial > Soil >...
AGGTTGGCGGGCATGAAGGCCGAGACCATGCGGGATCAGTTGGGGCATTCCTCGGTCCTGATGACGTTGGACGTTTATAGCCATGCTCAGGACCGATCCGCCGAGGCGGCATTGATTGAGCAGTACGTTTGGCCGGAATTGGCAACGGAGGTTCGCCAGTGAAATTGGAACCCCTGATGTACTTGAGGGCGATGCAAATTGTTGATTCTATTGGTGGGCGGTCGCGGGCTCGAACCGCGGACCTCCTGCTTGTAAGGCAGGCGCTCTAACCGGCTGAGCTAACCGCCCGGCGGGTAGCTCAGCGGCGCCCAAATCGGCCCCAGAGCCACTGCTCCGAGTCTATCAGAACTCACTTGGCCTTACTGGCCATCCGGACGGCGCTTCAGGGTCGGACGGTCGTCGGAATCGGTCTGGCCGTTATCGGTTCCAGTCGCCGTGCCGGTGCCGGAACCGGGCGCGCGCCGCAGCCGGGGACGATTTGGATCTTCGCTTTCGACCTTCCGGTGGTTGTGGAGCATGGCCAACCGCGCCTTTACGTCATTGAACTCCGACGTGTTCACCACATACTCCGGCCGGGCCGGCAAAACCTTCTGGATCTCTTCCTGCGAGGCCGTGATGCGGTCGTCCGTCATGGGGTGCGTGGCGAACAGCTTCGAAACGGTGCCGGGCTTCTTCTTCTCCATCGTCTCGATTTTCTCGAAGAAATCCACGAACGCGGTGGGGTCATAGCCGGTCTTATACATGTATTGCAAGCCGAAGAAGTCCGCCTGGCGCTCCATGCTGCGTGAGAATTTCAAAAACGCCACGGGTACTAGCAGGTTCGCGCCCTGCAAAGCGCCGTAGCCCGCCAGGCCGTAGGGTACCGCGATGCTGGCGGCAATCATGCCGATCTGCGCCATTTCCGCCCTTGTCGCCTGCTTGGTGCCATGGCGTAAGGCCACATGCGCGATTTCGTGCGCCATCACTCCCGCCAGTTCCGCTTCGTTATCCGCTTTCAGGATCAGGCCGGAATTCACGAAGAAGAAGCCGCCCGGCAGCGCGAACGCATTCACTTCTTCGGTGTCCAGCACCTTGATCGTGAACGGCACCTTGGCATCGGAATTCCGCACCAGGTTCTGGCCGATGCGGTTGACATACTCCGCAATCACCGGGTCGTCGATGACCTTCGATTGCCGCTCCACCTCCTGGGCCAACTGCTTGCCCAGCGCAATTTCCTTCTGAATAGAGTAGAAATTCACCCCGCCGCCGACGTCACGATTGCCGATTTCATCGACATCGTCCTTCTTATTTTTGCTGGAGGCGAAAGCGCCTGGGGCTAACAAGCCGATGGAGGCCACAAAGGCCAGCGGAAGCGCGAAACGCGGGATCATGCCAAAACTCCTATTCCAATATACGCCCGCTTGCCACGTGCCGGGGCGACGGTAGGGCCAACCCCGTTTCCTGGAGTACCCCGACTATCTGACGTGGACTGTTTCTTCAAGGTTTCGGCAACGTCTGCCGTTTTACGATTCCACCAAGAACCCCAATGGTATCATCACCACGATGAGGCCGAAGGGCTTCCTGCTGCTGGCGGTGGCGCTCGCTCCCGTTCATGCCGAAACGGATCCGGGAATTCGCGCGGCCGTAACCCGCTCGTTGCCGCTCGTGGAACGTTCGGCCGCCGCGTTTGTGGCCAAGCGGGCGTGTGTTTCCTGCCACCACAATATCCTTCCGATCTTTTTGCTCCATATGGCGCGGGGGCGCGGGTTCACGGTCGATGCTTCGGTCCTGGACGCGGTTGAGCAAAAAACCTTCCGGCAGTTACACGGTCCGGCCGCGCTCGAGACAGCCGTCGAAGCCGCCACCCTGAACGACCCCACGCCGGACGACAGCTTCCTTCTCATGGCCGCGCATGCGGCCGGGATTCCGGCGGATGCGGCAACTGGCACCTATGCCCATCGCCTGGTACATTGGCAGCGGGATGGCCATTGGGTCACCTCTGATTTTCGCCCGCCGCATTCGAGCAGCGTGTTTACCGCATCGGCCACCGCCGTTCGCGCCATCCATCTCTATTTGCCACCGGAATTAAAGGCGGAGGGCGAACAAGCCATGGCTCAGGCGCGGCTATGGTTCAGTCGCACTCCTCCGACGTCGACGGAAGATGCGGCCTTCCGGCTGCTGGGCCTGGTGTGGGCCGGGGCGGGGCCGCGCCTGATCGAAAGCGCGCGGCGCGATCTGCTGCACCTCGAAAGGCCCGGCGGCGGATGGGGCGAACTGCCCGGCTACCCGGAAGACGCCTATTCCACCGGAGAATCGTTGTTTGCTCTTCATGAGGCAGGCATGCCGGCCAACGCAAGCGAGTGGCAGCGCGGTACACAATATCTGCTCCACACACAGGCCGCGGATGGAAGCTGGCGGGTGCATACCCGCATGGTTTCTCCGGCGAACGTCAGCCCGGAGTATTTCACCACGGGCTTCCCGTATGAAAAAGATGAGTATCTCTCTTACGCCGCAACCTGCTGGGCGGTAATGGCGCTGCTCAGCGCGCTTCCGGAGACGGCGCCGCCGGAAGCGCTCCCGTCCTCCGCCGATCCGACACCGCCGTGGATCCATACCGCGCTTTTCGGCTCGGCGAGCGAGCTTCGCCGGTTGTTGGATGCCGGCCTCGATCCGAACGCCAAAACCGCAGGGGGTGCGGCCTTACTAATGTTGGCGGCGCCCGATGCCGAAAAGGTCCGCATCCTGATTGCGCGCGGTGCGGATGTCAAAGCCAGAACCAGCACCGGAACGGACGCGCTCACCATCGCCGCCGCCTACCGTGGAACCGCGGATTCCATCCGCGCGCTGCTCGCCGCGGGCGCCGAAGCGCAAAGGCCTGCAGGCATTAAAGTACGCAGTTCTCCCCTGGTGTTCGCCTCGATGACCGGCGACCTGGAAAATGTGAGACTCCTCCTAGCGGCCGGCGCCGATCCTGCACGGGCCGCCGGAGGAAATACACCGCTCACGGCCGCATTGACCTTCGGCTATGCGGATGTGTCCGAGGCGCTGGTTGCCGCCGGAGCATCCGCGCACATCACGGAAACGAGCGGTATCAACCTGCTGCATTGGGCGGCCATCACCAACCGTCCGCAAGTAATTCCGCTGCTCGTCAAAGCCGGCGTGCCCCTAAACGCCACGGACGAGAACGGCTTTACTCCCTTGATGTACGCCGCGACCCTCGATTTCGGTGACACCGCGGTTCTGGAAGGCTTGCTCCGGGCTGGAGCTGACAAGAGCATCCGCAACGCAGAGGGCCGCACGGCCCGCGAGCAGGCGCGCTACTACGGCCACGCACGAATCGCCGCCGCGCTGCGTTAAAGCTAAAGCTGCGCTGCGTTGAAGACGAGCGGTCCCGCCGGAGTACGAGATCGACAATCAGCGGGAGCGGGGGAAAGGGAACGGGAGCAGGCGAGACCGCAAAACCATCCTACCCAAAAAGTGCCTTTCCGCACAGACCCAGTAGTACCAGAAGGGGTTCAGGTTTTTTACCTAGACGCCCCTGCTATAACGGCAGAGCAGGCTGCGAAGCTCCGGTCCAGAATTTTTAGAAATTCATCGACATCGGTCCGGCCAATATTCATCGGCGGGGAGAGGCGCAGCACATTTCCCCACATGCCGCCCTTACCGACCAGCAGCCCGTTTTCGCGGGCGGATTCCATGATCCGCGCCGTTGCGGCGGTCGCCGGAGCTTTGGATTTCCGGTCCTCCACCAGTTCCATCGCCTGCAGGAGCCCCATGCCCCGCACATCGCCCACGATCTCGTGCTTCTGCCGCAGCTCTTCCAGTCCCGCGCGCAGGTAAGCGCCGGTTTCGGCGCAGTTGGCGGCAAGCTGGTGCTCTTCGATGAAGTCGATCACGGCTTTGGCGGCGGTGGCGGTCACCGGGTTTCCCCCGAACGTGGAAATGGTCAAGCCGCGGACGGAATCGGCAACCTCCGGCCGGGCAACCGTCAATCCAATCGGACTGCCGTTCGCCAAGCCCTTCGCCGAAGTTATCACGTCCGGCGTGACACCGTAGTGCTCAATGCCGAACCATTGATTGCCGGTGCGTCCCCACCCGGTCTGCACCTCGTCGCTGATGAAAATGCCGCCGTGGTTCCGCACGATTCGCTCGACGATGCGGAAATATTCCTTGGGAGGCGTAATGAATCCGCCGACTCCCTGGATCGGCTCGGCGATGAAACCGGCAATCCCTCCGCTGGTGGTGGTGCGGATCAGGTCCTCCATATCCTGGGCGCACTTCACTTCACAGGCGGGATACGTCAGCCCGAACGGGCAGCGGTAACAATAAGCGTTGTGCGCGTGGACCACGCCCGCGTTGGGCGGTCCCAGGCGCCAGGCGCCCTGGCCGCTCAGCGTCATCGCCATCGCGCTGCGCCCATGGTAGGAGTGGCGCAAGGCCACGATCTCGCTGTTCCCTGTATAGCAGCGGGCCGCCAGAACCGCCGCCTCGTTGGCTTCCGTGCCGCTGTTGGTGAAGAACGATTTCGTGAGGCGCCCGCCCGGTGTGATCGCGGCGATTTTCTTTGCCAGCGCGGCTTGCGGCTCGTTAGCGAAAACCGTGGAAACGTGCTGCAAGGTATCGAGCTGGCGGTGTACTTTTTCATTCACGGCATCGTTGCAGTGGCCGACGCTCACGGTCACGATGCCGCCGAAGAAATCCAGGTACTGCTTGCCATCGGCATCCCAGGCGTACTGGTTCTTGGCGCGCGCAATCACCAACGGTTCTGCGTAATAGTGAAATACCGCCGGAAACAGAAATTCTTTCTGCGCCAGAACGATCTCTTCTTTTGTCATGCGATCCGCATTATAGCGCCGCACCCTAATCCCAGTTCTTCAATCTGGGCCAAAGGTCGACGAGCGGCGCCTTTATGCCCCGGCAGTAGAACACGTCGAAGTGTTCGAAGGGCATCGAGTAGGGGTGATCCACATGCGCCACCTTTTGCACGCTGGTGAAAAGCTCATGCAATCTCTCCGGGCGGTCATCCAGGACGATCATGCTTTCGCCGGTGTACTGGCGCGGCCCCCAATAGAAGTAATTCTGGTGGCCGCTTATGGCGGGCGGCAAACCGTACTGCGGGCCGAAAAGGTCGATGACCCCGGCCTGGCCGTAGTTCTGCCCGAAAATAGCGGTTTTGCTTCGCACGCCAGCCGGTAGGCTGTTGTAGACGCGCGCCAGCGTGGCGGCCATTTCCGGCCAGGTCGAACTGATCGGCGAAGATTTGGGGCAATGGACCGAGTTTGTGATTCTCGATTCTCGGCTGGTTCAGGTGAAGAATCCGGGTGTAATGGATGTAAGTTTCCGGCGAAAGCAGCGGAATCGAGAGCGGGGCAAGGATGGCGCCGCTCACGGCAATGGCAGCGGGCCATGCGGATTTGCGCCACGAAGGTTGCCGCGCGAGCCAGTTCTCCCACAGCACTCCGCCGGCGCCGAACAATAGCGGGAACGCCGGATACAGATAGTAAATTCGCGGGCTCAGGGCAACAATCGCCAGCGCGGTGAACATCCATGCCCAGCCAAGCGCGCGGAATGGTTTGCCCGCTTTCGTCCCGAAGAAGAACCACAAGCCCGCGAGCCAGACCGGGAGCGTGAGCGGGTTCATGGTGAGGGTTTCCTGAACGAAGAACGCGAGCGGACCGAGCGCTGTATCCCGCCCGCTGCGCCGGATGTTGGCCTGCAATTCCAGAAACGGGAAATGATGCCGGATATTCCACAGCAGGTTAGGCAGGAAAACCAACAAGGCGAAGGCGGCGCCAATAGCCATCGGCTCGCCAGCCAGCGGCGCTGTTGAGTGAGCAGCAGGCCCACAACCACCCCCGCGCCGAAGATCAGCATGGAATGCTTGTTCTCCAGGCCGAGGCCCGCCACAATGCCGAACCAGATCCACAACCGGCCATTTCCGGTCTTAATGATGCGAATCAGCAGCCAGGCGCAACCCATCCAGAACAGCGGCTCGAAGGCATTCATAGTAAAGAGATTGTCGCTCGCCAGAATGTCGGGCGCGGCCAGCACGCATAAAGCGGCGAGGCTCTGCCCGAACCGACGCGCTCCCAGTTCACGGGCGATCAGCACGGTGAGCGCGATTTCCCCTATGCCGGCGAGCGCGGGTAACAGGCGAATGGCCGGCAGGCTCTGCCCCAGCAACTCGCGAACGAGCCAGGCGATGGCGGCAATTAACGGCGGCTGATCGACGTACCCCCAATCCAGGTGGTGGCTGCACGCCAAATAGTAAAGCTCATCGACGAAAAACCCATAGCGCCGGCCCGCGTACAGGTGCACCGCCAGCTTCGCGAACAAAATCAGTAGCACTGAGGCGGTGCTCAGGCGTCTAATGAAGGGTATGAAGTTTTTTGTTGCGCTGATGCTGCCGGTGCTCGCTTCCCCCGCCATACTGCCGGATAGTATTGGACCGTTCCACCGGAGCATGTTGGCTGCACCCAAGCTTGCGGACCAGGCCATATGGGATGAATACGGGCTGAAGGAAGCGGAAAGTTCGAGTTATCTGAACGAAAACTCGCACTTCACGGTAACCGCTTACCGGTTCGTGGATACCACCGGCTCGCTGGCGGCATTCCAGTGGCTGCGCCCCGCCGATGCGACTCCTTTGAAAGTGGGCGACCAAGCCGTCGAAATGCCGAAGGGACTGATCCTGACTTACGGCAACTATCTCCTCTCCTTCGAAGGCTACAAGCCTGCGGTGGATGAACTGATGCCGGTTTTCGCAAGCTGGCACAGCGTGGACGGCACCCCGCTGCCCACGTGGATCGGCTTTTTCCCTTCGCAGGGCTTAGTTCCAAATAGTGAGCGCTACATTTCAGGGCCAGCCAGTCTGGCCAAGTTCGATCCGGGGATTTCCCCATCCGTGGTGGGCTTCCACCTGGGCACAGAAGGCCAGTTTGGAATTTTCCACGGCTCCGGGGGAAACATGGCGCTGGCGGTTTTCAACTACCCCACCCCGCAGATCGCCGCGCAGAAGTTGGGCGATTTTCAGAGGCTCCCCGGGGCGGTAGTGAAGCGCACCGGACCGCTCATCGCCGTGCTCCTTTCCCCGCCCGATGCGGACGCCGCCGAGCGCCTCCTGGCACAAGTGCGTTATGACGTTCAAGTCACTTTGAATGAGCCAGTTTCCGGAGCCACAGACAACCCGGGAAACATGATGATGGCGATCTTCACACTAGCCGGAATTCTGATCGTTTTCTGCGTGATGGCCGGTCTGTTCGTGGGCGGCTTCCGGGCAATCCTTTTCAGCCGTCGCAAGGGCACGGATGCCGAACCCATGATCCTGCTGCATCTCGACGAGCAGCGCTCATCGCCCCGGTGACGTTTTCACCTGAATCTCAATAAAACCGTGTTTTTCTTAAGTTTGGAGAGAAATCCTCAGGGCTCGGGGAGGCATTTTGGCAGGTACAGGTCCGGAATGTCCGCCGCGGCCTCAACCCGCAAGTGTCCCGGTACGAGTCGCTTACCGCCCATCGCGCAGGCTCCGGAATTTTTTCTTGACTTGCGGGCCGTAGGGAAATAAGATCCAACTACAAAGTTTTGACGGTTGCGTGCCGTCGAGACTGATTCTCCCATTGAACATCACCCTGGTAGAACAGGGAATAAAATGCTCACCCTTCGGGGTGAGCATTTGTATTTTATAGCAAACACGAGTGTTACACTGAATCTAATGAACCCCCACGCGGCTCCGGCGCGCTCCGGAAATCCTTCCAGGAGTGACCTTTCCTGGAGCGAGCGGGTCGCCTCCCTGCGGTACGTGAAGCCGCTGATGGGGATGGTGTGGGAAACCAGCCCACCCCTGGTACTGGCCACTGTTTTTCTGCGGCTTACGCGTGCGCTCATCCCCGCGGCCATGCTCTGGGTCTCCAAACTCATTCTGGACGCCGTGGTGGGCCGCATTTCGCGCGGAACCGGCACTGTAGCGGAGATCTGGAAGCTGGTGGCCATCGAACTCGCTTTAGCCATCGCTGGCGATTTTCTGGCCCGCGCCAACACTCTTTGCGAGAGCCTGCTGGGCGACCGCTTCACAAATCGGGTCAGCGTCCGCCTGATGCGGCACGCCAGCCGCCTGGATTTGGCCTCCTTCGAGGACCCGGTCTTTTACGACAAGCTGGAGCGCGCGCGCCGCCAAACCACCGGACGGCTGGGGCTCCTTGCCGCCTTGCTCAGCCTGGGCCAGAACGCCATCAGTTTGTTCTCCCTTTCCAGTCTGCTCATCGTTTTCTCGCCCTGGCTGATGGCCCTGCTGGTCGCCGCTGTAATTCCGGCGTTTCTGGGGGAAACACACTTCACGGCACTGGCGTATTCCGTCCTCTACCGCTGGACCCCGCAGCGCCGCCTGCTCGATTATCTGCGCGTCCTCGGAGCCAGCGCGCAAAGCGCCAAAGAAGTCAAAATGTTCGGCCTGGGCGATTACTTCGCCGGCCGCTACCAGCGTCTCGCCGAGGAAATCGATAGCGAAAACCGCGCGCTGGCCATCCGGCGCGCCGGCATAGGTTCGCTGCTCAACCTGATTTCTACCGGCGGCTACTATGGCGCTTACGCGGTCGTGCTGGTGAAGACGCTCGCTGGCAGTATCTCCATCGGCAGCTTTACCATGCTCACCGGCGCCTTTTCCCGCTCGCGCACTTACATCGAGCAGATCCTGAGCGGTTTCAACGATATTTCCGAGCAGGCACTGTTCCTCAAAGATCTGTTCGAGTTTTTCGAGATGCAGCCGGCCATCCATAGCGGAGCGGGGCTATCTGGCCCTCCCCTTCCGGCCCCACGGCCGATCCGTTCCGGTTTCGAATTTGAGCGCGTGGGGTTCGCCTACCCCGGCTCCTCCCATATGGTAGTGCGAAACATTAATTTTTTCCTGGAAGCTGGAGAGAAAGTAGCACTTATCGGAGAGAACGGAGCCGGGAAAACAACCCTGGTAAAACTGCTAGCCCGGCTCTACGATCCCACCGAGGGCAGAATTCTGCTGGATGGCATCGACCTGCGCGAGTACGATATCGACGATCTCCGGCGGGAAATCGGTGTAATCTTCCAGGATTACTTGCGTTATGACATGCTAGCCCGCGAAAACATTGGGTTCGGCAGACTGGAATCGCTTGCCGATCCGGCCCGCATCGAAACCGCGGCCTATAAGAGCTTGGCGAAAAGCGTGATCGATCGACTGCCTAACGGCTACGACCAGATGGTGGGGCGGCGTTTCGAAGGGGGCGTGGACCTTTCGGGCGGCGAGTGGCAGAAGCTGGCCATTGCCCGCGCCTACATGCGGGATGCCCAGCTATTGATTCTCGACGAGCCGACAGCTACCCTGGATGCACGCGCCGAATATGAGGTGTTCCAGCGCTTCGCCGACCTCACTCGCGAGCGCATGGCGGTGTTGATTTCCCACAGGTTTTCCACAGTCAGAATGGCCGACCGCATCCTGGTTCTGGCGGACGGTATGATTCAGGAACAAGGCACCCATCATCAATTGTTAGCCCGCGGCGGGCGATACGCCGAACTGTTCGAAATGCAAGCGGCAGGATACCGCTGACGCACAGGGCCACAGGCCCGCTGAAAGCAGAGATGACCGACCACAAATTGCAAATCGTGCCGCTTGGCGGCCTGGGAGAGTTCGGCATGAATATGATCGCTCTCCGCTATGGTGACGACATCATCGTGATCGACTCCGGCATGATGTTCCCGGATGCCGAACTTCTGGGCGTCGACCTGGTAATGCCCGATCTGGGCTACCTCAAAGAAAACCAGGATTTCGTGCGCGGGCTGGTGCTCACGCACGGCCACGAGGACCACATCGGCGCCGTGCCATATTTCCTCTCCGAACTCGACGTGCCGGTCTACGGCACCGATTTCACCCTTTCCCTGGTGGACCGCCGCCTCGAAGAATACGATCTCGAACAGGAGCCGCGCTTCATCCACGTCCGCCCCAAGCAGATGGTGGATATCGGGCCGTTCAAAATTGAGTTCATCCACGTGACCCACTCGATTGTGAGCGCGGTGGCGCTGGCGATTACCACGCCGCTCGGCGTAGTCATCCACACGGGCGATTTCAAAGTGGATCCCACGCCCACGGACAACGAACTGTTCGACCTGCACACCCTGGCCGACTACGGAAAACGGGGCGTTCTGGTGCTGCTCTCGGATTCAACCAACTCCGACCGGCCAGGCTACACGGAATCGGAGCGCGCCGTGCGCCCGCGCATGGAAGACATCTTTGCCCGGTCCGAGCGGCGCATCGTGGTTTCCTGTTTCAGTTCGTCCATCCACCGCATTCAGCTTGTGCTCGACCTGGCGCAGGAGTACGGCCGCCGGGTAGCCGTCTACGGCCGCAGCATGGTGACGGTGACCGAGATTGCGCATTCGCTCGGCCTGCTCGAAATCCCCGATGGCATCCTGCTGCGCCCGCAGGACGCCATGGACGTGGCGCCGGAAAAAGTCGCGGTTTTGATTTCCGGAACGCAGGGTGAGCCGATGTCCGCCCTCGCTCGCGTAGCGGTGGATAACCACAAGCATTTTTCCATTGAAGCCGGCGACACCGTGGCGCTCAGCTCCCGCATCATTCCGGGCAACGAGAAGGCCATTTTCCGCATGATCGACCACATGTCGCGGCGCGGCGCGGATGTCCTTTACGGAAGCATGAACCCGCCCCTGCACGTCTCCGGGCACGCCAGCGTGGAGGAACTGAAGCTGGTGCTGAACCTCGTGCGCCCGCGCTATTTCGTTCCCATCCACGGCGAATTCCGCCAGCTTTCAAAGCATGCCCGCCTGGCCGAGCACCTGCGCTTCGCCGGCCTGGAAGACACGTTCGTAATGGAATCCGGCGACATCCTGGAAGTGGACCACCACGGCGCCCGCAAGGCCGGCCGCGTGCCGGTCGGCCGCGTCTGCATCGATTCCGGCTCGGTGGACGAAGTGGTGCAGGAGATGGTGATTCGCGACCGCCGCCATCTCTCCGAAGACGGCATCGTGCTGCCCATCATCGCCATCAACCGCCATACCGGCCGGGTCGAGACCTTGCCGGAAATCGTGAGCCGCGGATTTGCCCTCGCCGAAGACGGCTCCGAGTTCCTGCAAACCGCGCGGCAGATCGTGGCGAGAACGCTCGAAGGCTCCAACCAGGAAGAAAAAGGCGACTGGGGCGTCATGAAAGAGAAGATTCGGGCCGATTTGAAGCGGTATATCGTGAAGGAGACTTCGCGAAGACCGCTGATCATGCCGGTGATTTTGGAGATTTAGCAGGCTGCGGAAAAACGCCGATTCTGAGCGGAATCCGTAACCTGCATTATGCCGAATTGAAGATGCACACGTCCTGAGGTGCTTCTGAGGAGGCTAAGTGCCTGTAATTGCGGCCCTTTTTGCCCGCTTTGGCCGCCTGCGGGCACACTTCTCCGCTGGCTCATGCGGCACCAACCGCGCTGCCAGTAGTTTCCGCATGCGCACCAGGTTGTACGCGGCAGCCGCGAACGTGAACACCCAGCCCACCTTTTCAATGCCACGATGCCGCACCTTCCTCATCAGGGCAATCGTCTTCAGCCATCCGAAGCATTCTTCGATCCGCTTCCGCTTCATCTGGCTGACGGAGTATCCGCTGTGCCGCGTTGTGCGCTGATCAATCGCGCTGCCTCCGCTACGCTTGGTGTTCTGCGCAACGTGCGGCGTCGCTTTCACATTCCGGCACTCGGCAACGAAGTCTCTGGTGTCATATCCCTTGTCAGCGCCCACCGTGATCCGATGCACGCCAGCCACTTGTTCCAGCATCACCAGCGCCGCGTCCCGCTCGGCCGTGCCGTTGGCTTGAAACACTTCCGTGTTCACGATCAGTCCATTGCGGTTCTCTGTCAACAGATTCCCGTTGTAGCTCAGCTTCGCCTCTTTGCCGTTGCCCTTTCGCGCCAACAGCGCGTCCGGATCGGTGGTCGACTCGTGCGTTTGGTTGCTCCGCTTTTCGCCATGAAAGTCCACCGTCGGATTGCCTGGATCATCGGGAGGCGTATTCTTCTGATCCTTCCGCTGGAAACTCTTCAGGCTCGCCCACGCCTCGATCAACGTGCCGTCCACCGTGAAATGTTCGTCGCTGGTCAGTCCCTTCGATTGGGCCTGCTGGATCACCTCACAGAGAAACTCCCGCGCCACATCACCTTCCAGCAGACGGTTCCGGTTTTTGGTAAACACCGTTACGTCCCACACCGGCTCATCCAGGTTCATCCCCACGAACCAGCGGAACAGCATGCTGTAGTCGACTTCCTCCATCAGCAACCGCTCGCTCCGCACCGAGTACAGCATCTGAATCAATTGCGCCCGTAACAACTTCTCCGGCGGGATCGACGGCCGGCCGGTCTTAGAGTACATCGCATCGAACCGCTCCGACATATTCTTCAATGCCGCATCCGCCATCACCCGAATCGCTCGAAGCGGATGGTCCGCCCGAACCCGCACTTCCGGCGATAAGTAGCTGTACATGTCGGCCTGCTGATGATCGGTTCCGCGCATGCAGATTAGACGAGCGGGACATTTCCGAGGTCACATGTTTTCGTGCTTTTTCGACCGAGTTTTTCCGCATCCTGCTAGTGTTCTGAGTTCGAAATCCGTTGACAAAGTCGCTCCACCTTCCCCAAGATCAAATCGGCATCCGCGGTCCAGACAAACGGCTTGGGATTGCGATTCCGCTCTTTCAAGTATGTGAGCATCGCCTTCTCCAGTTCGCCAA
>Ga0209061_1004742_pt1 | contig 12721 bp, 11 predicted proteins | sample Coa_R1_10_FD_187157 | JGI IMG/M metagenome (GOLD analysis project Ga0209061, IMG submission 187157) | Surface soil microbial communities from Centralia Pennsylvania, which are recovering from an underground coalmine fire - Coalmine... | ecosystem: Environmental > Terrestrial > Soil >...
GAAGAGGTAGGGGAAGAGCAGCCGGTTGACGACGAAGCCGGGCGTGTCGGGCACCTCGACGGGGGTCTTGCCGAACGCCGCGCAGAGCTCCCGCGCGCGGTCGCGCAACTCGGGCCGCGTCGCCGGCGCGTAGGCGAGCTCGACGAGCTCCATCCGCGGCACCGGGTTGAACACGTGCAGACCGAGGAGCCGGTCGGGGTGGCCGCTCATGTCGGCGAGCTCGGCGATCGACAGGGAGGAGGTCGTCGTCGCGAGGACGGCGTCGGGACCGGTCATCGCGCCGAGCTGGGCGAGCAGCGGGCCCTTGGAGTCCGACTCCTCGCAGATCGCCTCGACGAGCAACGTCGCGTCCGCGAGCGCCTCGATCTCGGTGACGAGCCGTACCCGCTTCGCGCAGCCGTTCAGCTCGGCGACCTTCTCGCAGTGGCGGGCGACCGCCCGCTCGGCGCGCTCGGCGGACGTCTGCGAGCGGGCCCAGACGAGCACCTCCCCCCGGCCGGCGGCGACGGCGGCGAGCCCTGACGCGATCGTCCCTGAACCGGCAATGGCGACTCTCTCCTGCACGGGGTCTCCTCTGCTCTCCTCAGTAGGGCCTCGTCTCCGGCGCTCATCCGCCGGGACATCCGCGGCATGGTACGCGAACGTTCCGGGTTCGGGGAGAAACGTGGCGCCGTGTGACGGATCGCTCAGGTCCCCCAGCGGAAGCCGATCGCGTCGGGCGCGGGCGCGAGCGGCGAGGCGGGAAGCCCGTCCGGCACGTGGGCCTCGTTGTAGCGCACGGGCGCGAGGTCGTTCGGCGCCTCCGGATGGAACAGCGAGGCAAGGTACTGGGCCTGGCCGCGTCCCGGCCCGAGCTCGAACTGGCCGCCACCGTAGGCGCCGATCCCGTGCGCGGTGCAATAGTCGTATGCGGCGCACAGATTCCGGAGGCCGCCGAGCCGCGAGGGCTTGATGTTCACCATTCGCGGCGGGAACGGCAGCGCCTCGATGTCGGCGATCCCGTGGATCGGGGCGTCCCAGGTGATCCGGTCGTGCGCGTCGGCGAGCGCCGCGGCGGTCTCCTCGGACTCGATGTCGGGATCCTCGAGCCACGCGTCGGGAAAGCCCGCGACGACGCGTCGGTAGAGCGGCCCGTCCGGCACCGTGTCGACGACCGTCCCCCGGTAGTGCGCCTTGAAGTCGACCGAGTCGACGGCGCCGGTGGCCGCGAGCTCGGCGATCAGCTCCTCGGTCCAGGAGCTCGTCGCGTCGAGCTTGAAGCGGAGCGTGGGGTAGAGCTGCAGGCGCGAGAGCACGGGAGCGGCCGTCGCGGGCTCGCCGAGGCGGAGCGAGACGACGAACGTGAGCGGCGCGGGCTCGCGGCCGAGGACCGCGTGCAGTGGCCGTCCGATCTGGCGCAAGGCGAGATCGAGGGCCGCGCTGTGGAGCGTCCAGCGCCGGTACAGGCGGGAGACCTCGCCGTGCTCGGGCTCGGCTGCGAAGAACAGGTCGAGCGAGTCGACGTGATCGCAGAGTTCTCCGAGCGACCAGTCGCCCGACAGGTCCGGAAGCCGGCCGGCCTCGCTCGCCGCCTGAAAGGCGCGCTGGTCATCGGCGGAGTAGACGACGTCCTCGCCGATGCCCTCCTGCTCGCCGCCGCGCAGGTGCACGACCGTCGAGAGGCGCTCGAAGCCGCTCGAGACGTCGGCCCGGAGTCCCTCGAGCCCCCATCCGTCGACGGTCAGCGGCAGGTCGGCGAGCGCGTCGTAGGTGCTCACCGGCGCGTCCCGACCGGCTCCTGTAGGCGCGCGACGAGCTCGTCGAGCGAGAGCTCCTCGAGGCCGCGGCTCACCGCTTCGAGCTCGCCGGCGCAGTACTCGACCAGGCCGCGACCCTCGCGCACGAGCTCGAGCGTCTCGCGCAGTCCCGCCTCGCCGGAGTCGAGCCGGCGGACGATCGCCTCGACCCGCGCGACCGCCGCCTCATACGTGGGTTGCTCGGGCGTCGATGTCTCGGTCGTGCTCATGTTTCGTCCTCGGTCGGGGGGTGCGCGGTCGCCGCGACGGCGCCGTCGTGGAAGCGAAGGCTGAGCTCACCGGCGGCGCGCGCCTCGGCGGCGCTCTGCAGCGGCCGGCCGCAGCGGTCGGCGACGAGCGCATAGCCGCGCGCGAGCGTGCGGTCGGGGTCGTGAGCGGCGAGCGCGAGCATCAGCCGCTCGAGCTCCCGGCGGCGGACCGCGGCATCGGCGCGGGCCGCGCGACGGGCGGCGCGCTCGAGGGTCCGCGCGTGCGCCCGCGTGTCGGCCGCGGCGGTGGCCGTCGCGCGCCGGCCGCTTGCGCGCAGCTCCCGCACGAGCTGGTGCAGGCGCGTGCGCTGGCGGGCGAGGTGCGCCCCAGGGGCGCGCGAGAGGGCGGCGAGCGTGCGGGCCCGGCCGAGCACCGCCCGGCGCCCGTGCTCCCCGAGCCGACGAGCCTCGCCCGCGAGCGCACGCCGCGCGGCAGCGACGTCGACCGGGACGGCCGCCTCGGCCGCATGGGTGGGCGTCGAGCAGCTGACCGCGGCGACGTCGTCGATCAGCGTGCGGTCGGTGTGATGGCCGACGGATGCGATCACCGGCACCCGGAGCAGCGCGACCGTGCGGCAGAGCGTCTCGTCGCAGAACGCGAACAGGTCGGCGAGAGAGCCGCCGCCGCGGGCGACGATCACGACCTCGACCTCCGGGGCGGCGGCGAGCTCACGCAGGCGGGCGGCGATCGCCGGGGCGGCGTGCCGGTCCTGCACGGGGGCGTCAGCCCACACGAGGCGTCCGGCCCAGCCGCGTCTGTGCAGGCCGGCGAGGACGTCGTCCCGCGCCTTGCCGGTCGGTGCGCACACGACCCCGACGCAGCGCGGAAGCGCCGGGCGGGGCAGCGCCTTCTGCGGCGCGAACAGCCCCTCCGCGTCCAGGCGCCGCCGCAGCCGCTCGAGCTGCGCGAGCAGGTCGCCCTCGCCGGCGATGCGCAGCTCCCGCACCGCGAACGAGAACGACGGCGAGGACGTCGCGCTGCCCGTGTAGTAGTCGCAGCCGCCGCCGGCGACGACGAGCGTCCCGTCGGCAAGCGCGCAGCCGAGCGCCTCGTAGTCCTCGCGCCACATCGCGCACGGCAGCGCCCCGACGGCGTCGCGCAGTTCGAAGTAGACGCGGGCGCGGGTGACGCGCAGTCCCCACACCTCGCCGCTCAGCTGGACGTTGGCGAATTCGCGCAGGCGCCGGCGCAGCTGCGCCGCGTACGCGCCGACCGGGAAGGGCCCGGGCAGATGTGACGCCCCGGCGGCGGTGCTGGACGCCGCGCCGCCGGTGGTGGTCGGCGCGGTGGCGGTGGTGGACGAGAGCGCGGACACCGAGCCGCCGAGCCTACCGCCGAGCCCGGACGCGCTCGGCGGCTCGGAGGTCCCGGCCGGCGGTCGGAACGGCGGCGCTGATCAGAGCATCGAGGAGGCCGGGTCGAACTCGGCCTCGGCGGTGACGACCTCGAACGAGTCTCCGGCCTTGACCCGGGGCTCGGCGAAGAACGCCGGCGCGGTGACGCGCCGGTAGAGCATGAACGCGACGCCCGACACGACTCCCAGGATGCCGATCCAGTCCGGCACACCGAGCCCGAGGAACGGCGGGCTGTAGTCGTTGACCGCGTGGCCGTAGTAGATCGCGCCACGCACGAGGACCCCCATGAGCGCAAGACCGCCGACGGTCGGCATGAGCCCGAGCGTGATGAGGTTGCGCGCCGACTTCAGCAGTTCGTGGCGGTAGAACCACGTGCAGGCGAAGCCCGTGAACCCGTAGTAGATGCACACGAGGAAACCGAGGCCGGCCACGCAATCGCCGAGGACGTTGCTCGACAGGAAGCTGATCGCCACGTACCAGATGACCGACAGCCCGCCCGCCCAGAGGGTGGCGCTGCCGGGGATCAGGTTGCGCGGATGGATCTCGGCGAACTGCGACGGGATCGCGCCGCGGCGCGCCATCGAGAGCGCCGAGCGCGCGGCGGGCAGGATCGTCGTCTGCGTCGCCGCCGTCGCCGAGGTGAGCACCGAGATCGTGAGCAGGAAGTGCAGCGACCCGAGCACCCCCTTCGAGAGGCCGCCGGCGAAGATGTCGTTCGGGTTGTCGCCCAGATACTTCGTGCCCGCGTACGCCTGCGAGGCAACCGTGACGAGCAGGTAGATCCCGATGAGCACGAACGTGGAGACGACCGCGGATTTGCCCGGGCCATCGTCGGAGTTCTCGGACTCCTCGTTCACCGACACTCCCGTATCCCAGCCCCAGTAGAGGAAGACGCCGAGCAGGAGCCCCTCGACCAACGACCCGAAGCTCATCCCGAACGGGTTGAACCACTCAAGCGATACATGCGTCGAGGCGGGATGCGAGCCGGTGTACGCCCTGATCAGCGCCACGACCGAGAAGATGACGAGGATCGACATCTCGAAGCCGAGCAGCAGTTGCTGGGTCCGCGCCGAGAGCTCGATGCCGCGCCAGCAGATCCACGTGAGCAGGACGATGAAGGCGACGCCGAGGATGACGACGTCGAGCGTGTTGTTCGAGGCCGCCCCCAGGCCGACGAGCTTGAAGCCGTAGGAGCCGGCGATCTGCGCCTGGTTGGCGTTGACGACGATGTCGGAGAAGATGACCGTCCAGCCGATCACCCAGCCGAGGCTCGGTCCCATCGAGCGGGTCACCCAGGAGAACGTCGTCCCGCAGTCCGGGTCGACCCGGTTCATCGCGTTGTACGCGGTGGCGATGAAGAACAGCGGGATGAACGAGACGATGATGACCGCTGGGCTGTGCACGCCGACGCCCTGGGTGAGTACGAAGAAGCCGACGGTCGCCGCGAGGCTGTATGCCGGGGCGGTCGAGGCCACTCCGATGACGATGTTGCTCAGGTAGCCGATCGCGCCCCGCTTCAGCTGCGGGTGCTCATCGGCCGCACGGGGCTCGCGCGGCGCCGCGATCTCAGGTCCGGGCGTGGAAACGTCCATTCTCTACGGTCTCCTCCTCATCGGGGTCCGGGAACCTAACCAGACCTCATGCCCGCGAGCAACGCCCATCTGTCGCATCCGCGCGGCCTCCGCCACGCCATCTGTACAAGCGGTCAGGCGAGGTGCAGGTCGCGCGGCAGGCGGCTGAAGCGCTCGCAGCCGTCGTCCGTGACGTGAACAATCTCCTCGAGGCGCACGCCGAGCTCGCCCGGCAGGTAGATCCCGGGCTCGATCGAGTGGACCATGCCGGCCCTGAGCTCGACCTCTGAGCCGGCCATGACGTACGGCGGTTCGTGGCCCGAGAGCCCAAGCCCGTGGCCGGTGCGGTGCACGAAGAACTCGCCGTAGCCCGCGTCCTCAATGACCGACCGGGCGGCGCGATCGACCTCTCCGCACCTCGCCCCCGGACGCGTGGCGTCGAGCGCCGCGACGACGGCCGCCTCGACGACCGCGTGGACCTCGCGGTAGCGCTCGCTCGGCGCCCCGACGAACGCCATCCGCGTGATGTCCGAGTGGTAGCCCTCGAGCACGCCGCCGAGGTCGATGACGACGGCGTCGCCCTCGGCGAGGAGGCGGGCGCCGGTCTCGTGGTGGGGGAAGGCGCCGTTCGGGCCCGAGGCGACGAGCGCGAACTCAGGCTCCGACCCGGCCGCCGTGAACACGCGCTTGATCGCGTCGGCGACCGCCAGCTCGCTCACGCCCGCTCGGCACGCCGCCCAGGCGGCCTCCACGGCGCGGTCGGCGACCTCGGACGCGCGCGTGAGCGAGTCGAGCTCCGCCGTGTCCTTCACCGCCCGCAGCGGCCAGATGAGCTCGCCGGCGTCGATCGTCCGCCTCCCCGGGAGCGCGTCCTGAAGCAGCAGCAGATGGTCGGCGCGCATCTGCGGATCGGCGGCGAGCGCGCCGGCGCCGTCGAAGCCGCTGCGGGCGAGCGTCTGGCGGAGCGCGCTCTGCGGGCCGTCCTCGTCCGCCCAGCGCACGAGCTCGACGTCCGGCGCGTGCGCGGCGGTCTGCTCGGCGTTGAGCGTGGGCACGAGCATCACGACCTCGGCCGCGGTCACGAGCAGCGCGCACGCCCGCTCGTCGTAGAGAGGCGCGAACCCGAGCAGCCAGCGCAGGTTGTCGGTCGGGGCGATCGCCGTGAGCGCGACGCCGGCGCGCGCCATCGCGACGCGCAGCCGGGCGAGCCGGGTCTCGGTGCGCTCCCAGCCGTTCACCGCGCGGCCCGCACCTCACGGAGCCACGCGACGGTGTCGGCGAGGCCCTCGTCAAGGCCGATCCGGGCCTCCCAGCCGAGCAGCTCCTTCGCCTTCTGCACCGACGGCCAGCGCCGCACGACATCGACCTCGAACGTCGGCAGGCGCTCGAGCGCGAACTGCGCGGGGTCCTCGCCGCACGCGACCCAGATCCGCTCGGCGATCTCGGCGACCGTGAGCTCCTCGGAAGCCGAGATGTTGAAGTCCTCGCCGGCGCCGGCAGGGGAGGCGGTGGCGGTGACGATCCCGTCGGCGATGTCATCGACATGGGTGAGCGTGCGGGTCTGCGCGCCGGAGCCGAAGATCTGAAGCGGCCGCTGTCCGGAGAGGACCTTGGCGATCACGTCGGGGACCATGTGGGCGATCCCGGGCTCGTCGGGGTCCGGGAGCTCGCCCGGACCGTAGGCGTTGAACGGGCGGCAGATCGTGCAGCAGAGGCCGTGCTCCTCCCGCGCCGCGCGCGCGTACACCTCGCCCGCGAGCTTCGAGAAGCCGTAGGCGGAGTGGGGGGGCGGGCACATCTCGACGTGCGCCTCGGTTGTCGGGAACTCGGTCGCGCGCTCGAACACCATCGAGGAGGAGACGTACGTGAAGCGCTCGGTCCGCGCGTCGATCGCCGCGTGCATGACCGACCCCGTGACCGCGTTGTTCATCTCGAGCAGCGTGAACGGAAGCTTGTGGAAGTTGGCGATGCCGCCGACGATCGCCGCCAGGTGGATGATGTGGCTGCAGCCGTCGACCGCGCGGGCGGCGACGGACGCGTCGCGCAGGTCGCCGTTCATCCACTCGCACGCCTCGCGCATCCAGTCCGGGGGCGCGCGATGGTCGGCGACGCGGACCTCGAACCCTTCGCTGCCCGAGAGCAGCCGGCGGACGACCGCGGTGCCGATCGTCCCGGCGCCGCCGGTGACGAGGACGCGCGCCATCAGGCGCCCGTCCGCCCGGGCCGGGCGGCCGGACCGACGAGCGCCGCCGACTCGGCCGCGTACATGAACACCTGGGCGGTGCCGAGGCTGTTCCAGGGGTCGACGATCAGGCAGTCGCGCGCCGCGCCGTGAAGGATCGTCGCGCGCGCCGGCTGCGTCTCGAACGCCGAGTGGTTGGTGGCGACGATCACGACCTCCGCGTCGCGGACCGCGTCGGCGAGCGGCTGGGTCGGAGTCGGCGCGAGCGGGTCGCAGACCGCGACGTCGGCGAGCTCGCGCTCGAGCAGGCGGATGAGCTTCGGCGAGAGCGAGTCGCGCTCGTCGTCGGTGTCCCGCTTGAACGTGAGGCCGAGCACCGCGATCCGGCGGGAGGCGAGGGCGCCGACCCGGCGCTTGATGCCCTCGACGAGGAACAGCGGGACGCCCTCGTTGACGCGCGAGACCGCGAGCAGCATCCCGGGCGAGTTGGAGCGCTCCTCGGAGAACACGAAATCCTTGCGCAGGCAGGTGCCGGCGGTCAGTCCGGGCATCGCCATGCCGCCACGGGGATAGTCGCGGTTGATGAGGTCGATCACCTCGAACACGTTCGCGCCGTAGCGCTCGCAGTCCATCATCAGCAGGTTGGGCAGTGCGAACGTCGCGTAGCGCAGGATGTTCGTCCAGATCTTCGCGAGCTCCGCCTGCACCGGGGTCGTGCGCTCGATCGGCGCGCCGAACACCGCGAACAGCTCGGCGGCCCGTTCGGTCGACGCCTCCCCGACTCCGCCGACGATGCAGGGCAGCGAGACGATCTCCTGCAGGAACTTGCCGGCGGCGATGCGCTCGGGGGCATGGGCGACGAACACGTCCTCGCCGCTGCGCAGGCCGCGCCGCTTCTCCAGATAGCCCGCGACGAACTCGGTCGTGCCCGGCGCGATCGTCGAGCGCAGGATGAGCGCGTGGCCGGGCGCGAGCAGCGGCAGCAGATCGTCGAGCGCCGCCCGGATCTGGCTGAGGTCCGATTCGACGTGCGAGAACGACGGGGTCCCCAGCGTGAGCACGATGTCCTGGGCGCGCGCCGCCTCGGCGGCCCGCTCGGCGAGCTCGAACCGGCCGGCGGCGAGCACGCGATCGAGCATCTCCTGGCAGCCCGGCTCCTCGAACGGCATCCGGCCGGCCCGCAACGACTCGAGCTTCGTCGCGTCGATGTCGACTCCGAGAACTCGGTGTCCGCGGTCGGCGAAGCTGAGCGCGAGCGGCAGGCCGACGCGGCCGAGGCCGATCACCGAGATGAGACGCTCGTCGTTCACGATCGGATCCTCAGCGTATCCCGAGCGCCCGCCGGGCGCCGGAGCTCAGACGCCGGCGGGGCGGTCCTCGCCGAGGCTCGGCAGCGGCTCGAGGCCGGCCTCCGCCTGATGGCCGCGGACCTCTCCGACGAACGCGATCCGATCCAGGCGGGCGATCTCCCGCTCGCCCTCCACGCGCGCCGGATGACCCTCCGGGAGCCCCCTGATCAGCCGTCGGATGCGGTCACGCAGCTGCAGCGCGAAGTGCGGCGTCGAGGCCCCCATCAGCTGGCGGACGTCCTCGACGGTCGGCTCGTGGCCGGGGGCGAGGCGATCCGGATGCTCGGCGGAGCTCATCGGGTGGCCACCGGGACCGCCTGCAGCAGCGTGTCGAGCTCGGATTGCACGGGCACCGAGATGGCGGACGGATCGCCGATCACCCAGCCGTGGTTGTAGACCGCGGCGGTCTGTTCGCCCGGCCCGTAGCCGGGGGTTGCGTAGTTGAGGAAGTAATCGAGCACGGGCTTCGGAAGGGTAGTGGGATCCTCGACGAGGAGCTGCGGCCCGAAGTCGCCGCTGCCCGAGAGAGCCGCCGAGGCGGCCGCATCGAGCGTGCGGGAGGCGTCGAGCAGCGTGTAGCCGTGGCCGGGGCTGCGGATCGCCCAGCCGAACGAGCCGGGGATCTGCGCGCACTCGCGGCCGCTCGGGCACGGCGGATCGCGGTAGGCCGCGAACGACACCGAGTTGGCCGCCGGGCCGAGGCGCCCGACCCGCGCCACCGGGCCGTAGCGCCGCAGCGTCCTCACGATCGCCGGGCTGATCACCCTCTTCGGCCCGAGCACGTAGATGTGCGGGCGGGAGTCGGCCTGCAGCGCCTCACGGGTCGCGGCCGGCACTCCGGAGGCGCTCACGAACAGCACCGGGTCGCCGCTCTCGGCAGCCCAGCCGGCGGCCGGCATCGCATAGGCGGGGGCGGCGCTTGAGGCGATCACGACGTCCTGGCTGGGGCGCCCCGCGGCCACCGCCTGGAAGCGGGCGATTGCGGCCGTGAGCGTGTACGGGTCGCCGCCGGAGATCGCATCGCTCTTCAGGCGTCCGCCGCCCGCGGGGACGTCGCCGACCCGGATCACCTGCGCGCCGTCCAGCGCCCCGGCCCCGGTCGGCGCGAGCGCGGAGAGCGCTTGCGCGGTGGCCGGCGGCAGGCCGGAGTGGCCGGAGAGGAGCACGGGCGCGTGAATGGGGGCGGCCATGAGCACCGAGGCGGCGATCGCCGCCTCCCAGTCGTCGGTCGGCGCGAGCGTGACCGCCGTGGGATGGCTCCCGGCCGACTGCGACGGGTAGACCGCGAGCGCCACGCCGGCTGCGTCCTGCACCGGCGTCGAGCCATCGATCCGCGTCGTGTTGCGCGTCGCGAGCGTCGGCGATCCGATGCCGCCGGCGCCCGGTGGCGCCGAGACCCCGGGCGTCGTCCGCGTCGTCGTGCGCCGCAGCAGCCGGGTTCCGCCGCAGCCGCTCATGACCAGCGCGACGAGGAGCGTCGCGCCGATCGCAAGACAGAACGCGCGCGGTCGCATCGGCCGCCACGTTACCGCCCTGTCGCTACGATCCAGGCAGTTTCAGCAACCCCCAAAGGGAGGACGCGATGCCGGGCCTTTCCGGGCGCATGTCCACGGTCGTCAAGGCGAAGATCTCGAAGTTGCTCGATCGGGCCGAGGATCCGTCCGAGACGCTCGAGTACAGCTACCAGAAGCAGATCGAGCTGCTCCAGAACGTCAAGAAGGGCATCGCCGACGTCGTCACCTCGAAGAAGCGGCTCCAGCTGCAGACCGAGAAGCTCCAGCAGCAGGTCATCAAGCTCGACACCCAGGCCCGCCAGGCGCTCGCCGCCGGCAACGAGGACCTCGCGCGGCTCGCGCTCGAGCGCAAGAACGTCGCCCAGACCGAGCTGCAGTCGCTCGACTCGCAGGTCGCCGAGCTGGAGAACCAGCAGCAGCAGATGACCGCCTCCGAGCAGAAGCTCCGCGCGAAGATCGAGTCGTTCCGCTCGCGCAAGGAGGTCATCAAGGCGCAGTACTCCGCGGCCGAGGCGCAGGTCAAGATCTCCGAGGCGGCGACCGGCGTCGGGGAGGAGATGGCCGACGTCGGCCTGGCGATGCAGCGCGCGCTCGACAAGACCGAGAACATGAAGGCGCGCGCCAGCGCCGTCCAGGAGCTCGAGGCCGCGGGCACGTTCGAGGATCTCACCCAGATCGGCTCCGGCGAGGATGACATCGACCGCCAGCTCCGTCAGCTCTCCTCGACGAGCGAGGTCGACTCCGAGCTCGCCAAGCTGAAGGCTGAGCTCGGCGCCGGCAGCTCCCCGCAGGGCGCCCTCGGCGCCGGCTCGGGCTCCGGGTCCGCCGCTGGCTCGGATCAGGCGGCTTCCGGCGAGGGCTCCGGTCAGCAGGAGCAGGCAAGTTGATCGTTCGGATCTCGACCGAGGGCCAGTACGAGCTCTCGGACGCCGACGGCGAGGCACTGAACGAACTCGACAACGAGGTCGTCCTCGCCTGCGAGTCGGGCGACGCCACCGCCTTCCACGCCACGTTCTCCCGGATGCTCGAGCTCGTGCGCACACGGGGCTCCAGACTCGACGAGAATCGCCTCGCCGGCTCCGACATCATCCTGCCTCCGCCCGACGTCTCGCTCGACGAGGCCCGCCAGGAGTTCCGGGGCGAGGGCCTGATCCCGGGTTGACCGCCCGGGGTGGGCGACGCGCCGCGGCCGGGCGGGCTGGGGCGGGTCGAACGAGTCCGCGCCGAGCGGGTCCTCGATCTGTCGGAGGCGATGCGCGCGCTCGACGCGACGGCGTGCGCGGAGCCGCCGACGGCACGGCAGTCTTTCGCGCCCCTCGGAGCCACACGCACTCGGAGCGCGCTGGTGTCGCCACCGAGCAGGAGAACGCTCCAAGTGCACGTCGCGGTACCAACCGGACAGGCACTTGGAGCGCTTTGGTGTCCATATGCGACAGCGATCCGCTCCGCGGTCGCGGGCTGCGCGGTCGCGGGCTGCGCGGTCGCTACGCGGTCGCGGGCTGCGCGGGCGCCTGCACCCACTTCGACACGCACGGAATCTTCGTCGTGTCGCAGCGGTCGCGGTACTTGTTCGCGATCTCGGTGACCTCGGTGAGGAGGTCGTCGCGGAGCGTGATCGGCTCCAGGCCGAGCTGCAGCAGGTGGTCGTTGGCGACGAACAGCTCGTTCTCGGCCGCCTCCTTGCGCGGGTTCTCGACGTAGTCGATCTCCGCGCCGGTGAGCTCGGCGACGAGCTTGGCGAGGTCCCGGACGCGGTGGCACTCGGTCATCTGGTTGAACACCTGGACGCGCTCGCCGCGCTCGGGCGGGTTCTCGATCGCGAGCTGGATGCAGCGCACGGTGTCCTGGATGTGGATGAACGCGCGCGTCTGGCCGCCGGTGCCGTGGACGGTGAGCGGGTAGCCGACGGCCGACTGCATGAGGAAGCGGTTGAGCACCGTGCCGTAGTCGCCATCGTAGTCGAAGCGGTTGATCAGCCGGTCGTCCAGGCGGGTCTCGCGGGTCTGCGTGCCCCAGACGATGCCCTGGTGCAGGTCGGTGACCCGCGTGCCGTCGTTCTTGTTGTAGAACGCGAACAGGAGCTGATCCTGGGTCTTCGTCATGTGGTAGACGGAGCCCGGGTTGGCCGGGTACAGGATCTCCTGGCTGATCTGATCGCCGTCGTCGGTGTCGATCTTCACCTCGAGGTAGCCCTCGGGGATCTTGATGCCGGCGGTGCCGTAGCCGTAGACGCCCATCGTGCCGAGGTGGACGACGTGCGCGTCGACGCCCGACTCCACGACCGCGGCGAGCAGGTTGTGGGTGGCGTTGACGTTGTTGAAGACCGTGTAGCGCTTGTGCCACGAGCTCTTCATCGAGTACGGGGCGGCCCGCTGCTCGGCGAAGTGCACGACCGCGTCGGGCTGGTAGTCGCGGATCAGGTCGAGCATCACCCGGTAGTTCTCCGCCACGTTGAAGCGGTGGAACGTGATCTCGTTGCCGGTGAGCTCGCGCCACGCCTCCAGGCGGGTTCCGATCGGCCGGATCGGCGTCAGCGACTCGGCCTCGAGCTCGATGTCCGCGTTGCGGCGAGCGAGGTTGTCGACGATCGCGACGTCATGCCCGGAGGCGGAGAGATGCAGCGAGGTCGGCCATCCACAGAAGCCGTCGCCGCCGAGAATCAGGATGCGCAAGGTATCTCCCTGGTGCGGAACGTAGGCCCGGCG
>Ga0209061_1004743_pt1 | contig 12719 bp, 10 predicted proteins | sample Coa_R1_10_FD_187157 | JGI IMG/M metagenome (GOLD analysis project Ga0209061, IMG submission 187157) | Surface soil microbial communities from Centralia Pennsylvania, which are recovering from an underground coalmine fire - Coalmine... | ecosystem: Environmental > Terrestrial > Soil >...
CCTCGGGATCGCGGCCGCGCTGCTCCGCTCCCCCCGGCTCCTGCTGCTCGACGAGCCGACGAGCGGCCTCGACCCGGCAGGGGCGCGCGCGGTCGCTGCGCTCATCCGGGAGCTCGCCGCCGACGGAGTGGCGGTCCTCTTCTGCAGCCACCAGATCGGAGAGCTCGAGCGCGTCTGCGACGCCTACACGTTCCTGCGGGCGGGCCGGATCGTGTGGCAGGGCAGCGCGGTCGCCCTCGCTGCGGAGTCGCCGGCCTCCGAATACGTGCTCGCGACGAGCGACGACGAGCGCGCGCTCGCCGTCGCCTCCGCCCGGAAGGTCGACGCCGTCCGCGGGGCCCGCGGGACGCTCATCGTGCGGCTCGCCGCGGAGGCGCTCGACGGGCTCGTGCTCTCCCTGGCGGCCGAGGAGGTCGCGGTGCGGCGCCTCGAGCTGCGCGCGAGCCCGCTCGAGTCGATGTTCTTCTCGCTCACCGAGGAGCGACCGGTCGACGCGGCCCGCGGGGGGCGCGCGGCGGTCGCGGAGGCCGCCGGCCGGTGAGCGCCGCGGAGGCCGCAGACGTGGGGGACGCGGCCGCGGGCGGTGGAGCGACGGGCGCCGCGGCCACGGGCGGGGCGGCGCTCGACCAGCGGCTCGCGCGTGCGTGGCGAGCCGAGCTCACGAAGCTCGCGGCACAGCCCGTGACCCGGCTGGTCGCCGCGCTCGCCGTGCCCGGGCCGTTCGCGTTCGCGCTGCTGCTCCGGATCCAGAGCGGCACGCCGTCGGACGCGCTGTTCGGGGTCGACGTCCACGACTCCGGCTTCGCGGTCTCGCTCGTCGTCCTGAGCTTCGCCGGCAACTGGGGGGTGCCGATCATCGCGGGGCTCGTCGCGGGCGACATGTTCTCCGGGGAGGACCGCCACAACACGTGGAAGACGATCCTCACCCGCTCCTGCTCGCTCGGCGACCTGTTCGGAGCGAAGCTCCTGGCGGCGGCGACGATCGTCTGCGGGCTCGTGCTGCTGGCTGGCGCGGCGAGCATCCTGGCGGGCGAGGCGTTCTCAGGCGCCCATCCGCTCGTCGGGCTGAGCGGCCAGCAGATCCCTGCGGGCCGCGCGTTCGCGCTCACCGCGGTCGCCTGGCTGCTCTGTCTCGTCCCGGCCCTCAGCTACACCGGTCTGGCGATCCTGTTCTCGGTCGCGAGCCGCAACGGCGTGGTCGGCGTCGTCGGGCCGCTCGTGGCGGCGCTTGCGACGATGCTGCTCGACCTCGTCGGGCAGGGGGTGTGGGCGCATCTGCTGCTCGTCGGCGCGACGTTCGCGAACGAGTACGGCCTCTTCACCGCCCACCCGTTTCTCGGGCCGCTCGCGGTGACGCTCGGCATGGGACTCGTGTGGGCGACCGGGGCGGCCGGCGCCGCCTGGGCGATCCTGCGCCGCCGGGACTTCCTGTCGGGAGCGGCAGGCGCACGCCGCGGCGGCTGGCGCGGCCCCGCGCGCGTGGCCGTCGCGGTCGCGGTGGGCGTCGGCGCGCTCGCGCTCGCCTGCAACCTCGGGCCGGTCGGGGTCACCCGTGCGCGCCTGCAGACGGCGATCGCACGGACGTTCTCAAACGCCTCGCTGCTCCAGCAGGAGCTGCTCGGCCGTCACGCGCCCGCCGGCGCCCGGCTCGACGTCGAGCCCTATTGCGGCCGCGGCGCCGGCCTGCGCTCCCGCGGGCCGGGCAGCTGGCTCTGCAACGTGTTCGTCTACCTGCCGCAGCCGAAGTCGGTCCCGTTCCAGCGCACGAACGTCGAATACGACGTGTCGGTGAGCTCGAACGGCTGCTTCAAGGCCGAGTCGCCCCCGACGTTCATCGGCACCCCGACGATGACCGACGCCGCCGGCGACCGGGTGACGAACCCGCTCTACGTCGTCTACGGCTGCTTCGACCCGCTCTGAGCGGGCGAACCTGCCCGGGAGCACGCCTCAAGCGAGGGGAGAGCGACGGCGACGTGTACCACACGACTGGGACACTCCGCTCACGATGTCCGCCACGTTTCGAGTGCAGGTGACCGTCGACGCTGAGCTCGCGGCGGTACTCGCCGAGTTCGGCGGCCGCTCGCGTTCCCAGGCGGTCCGTGATCTTGCCGTCCGCGGAGCGGAGGCACTCCGCGCCGCCGCCCGGAACGAAAGGCGTTGCGCGATCTCGATCGCGCCCTCAGCGCTGCCTCAGGCGCCCGTCACCCGCGCCGCCGGCGCACGAGCGATCGCGGCCTCTCGCGAACTGGGTGGCGAGCGCCGGCTGCCCGCCGTCGACTATCTCATCGCCGCGGCAGCCGCCGAGCGCGGCTTCGCCGTGCTTCATTCCGACCGGCACTTCGAACCGCTCTGCCGCGTCCTGGGAATCGACAGCATCCCGATCGCCCCGCGCGGTGCATTGACCTGAGGGAGCCCGGAATGACCTCACGGGATGAGGACCGTGTCGTCGGGGAGCACCGTCGCCGGCGAGCGGTCGACCGTCGCGAGCCGGCCGGTGCGGCTCGCCGCCAGCGATGCGAGGTAGGCGTCCGCAGACCGCAAAACGGCGCCGCTCAGACCACGACCACCCCGTTTACGCCGCCTCGGCCTGCGCCTCCTGCCGAGCCCGGCGGTACTCCTCGACCACGATGTCGGTGAGCTCCTCGACCGACGTCTCGGCCGTCGGCTTGTCGAGCGAGATCACACCCTCCTGGATGAGGTTGACCCGATCGCATGCCTGCAGCACGTGGACGTAGTTGTGCAGGATCATGATGATCGAGACGTTGCCCTCCTCCTTGAGGCGCGCGATGAGGTCGAGGATCATCGCGCCCTCCTTGGCGCCCATTGCCGCCAGCGGCTCGTCGAGCAGGATGATGTCCGAGTGCGAGGAGATCGTCCGGGCGACCGCGATCGCCTGGCGCTGACCGCCGGACAGGCGCGCGACCGGCACGTCGATCGTCGGGATGTTGATCCCGATCTCGTCGAGCGCGGCCCGCGTCCGCTTGCGCATCTCGCGGTTGCGCACGAACCCGAACGGCTTGGTCGTGAGCTCTCGCTTGAGGAACATGTTCTGGTAGACGGTGAGCTCGTTGACGAGCGCGAGGTCCTGGAAGACGCAGTCGACGCCGAGCGAGCGGGCCTCGTCGACCGTCCTCGGCTTGTACTCCTCGCCCTTGAGCCACAGCGAACCCTTGTCCGGCGGCTGGAACCCCGCGAGGATCTTGATGAGCGTCGACTTCCCGGCGCCGTTGTCGCCGAGCAGTCCGAGCACCTCGCCCTTGCGCAGGTGGATGTTGATGTTGCGCAGCGCCACCGTCGGGCCGAACCGCTTGGAAACGCCCTCGACGCGCAGGACATCGTCGTCGGCGGGTGTGAGCGTCTCGACGATGTGGGTCTTTCCCCTTGCCACCTCGTCAGCCACGGCCGGCCCCCACTCTCACTCGGGCGATGTAGATGTTGATGGTCATCGCGAGCAGGATCGCGAGGCCCTGATACAGGTAGAGATAGTTCGCGTTGACGCCCTTGAGGACGAGCCCGTCCTGGATGATCCCGAGGAACAGGGCACCGATCATCGCGCCCACGACGGTGCCGAAGCCGCCGACGAGGAGCGTTCCGCCGATCACCGCGGCGGCCACGACCTGGAACATCAGCTCGCTCGACTGGGCGGGATCCGGCGTCGCCGATCCGCTGCGCACCGCCTCGAGGATCCCGACGAAGGCCGCGAGCAGGGCGCAGAGCATGAAGTTGCGCATCATGTTGCGCTTCTCGTTGATGCCGGCCTCCTTGGCGCCGAGCCGGTTGCCGCCGACCGCGACCGTGTAGATCCCCCACTTCGTGAACGACAGCGCGAGTTGGAGGACGATCACGATCCCGATCGCCCAGAAGAGCTCCGAGTAGGTCCCGTTGCCGAACACCGACTCGAACGTGCCGCCGCCGAACAGCGACGTGCCCGGCGTCTGGATCTGCGTGTCGTGCGACATGACGAGCGTGATCCCGAACAGCGAGAACAGCGTGCCGAGCGTCGTCACGAACGAGTTGATCCCGATGTACGCGACGAAGAAGCCGTTGATCGCCCCGACGAGCGTGCAGACGAGGATCGCGAGGATCATCGCCGGGATGAGCGGGATGTGCGCCGACGTGAACTCGTTGAAGATGAACGGACAGATGAGGTACGTGCCGCCGACCGACAGGTCGATCTCCCCGTTGATCATCACGAACACCTCGCCGGCGGCGATGATCGCGAACGGGGCGAAGAACGGCAGCAGGTTCTGCAGCCCCTGCGAGCTGAAGAAGTGCGGGGTGGTGATCGCGAAGTAGATCAGCGTCGCCACCGTCACGACGACGATCGAGCCCTCCTTCATGAGGAGAAGCCGCTTGAACGGGTTGATGCTCGCCTTCGGAGCCGCCGCCTTGGCCGGCCCAGGGGCCGGCGGGGTGGTCCCCGCCGGCCCTGTATCGGTGGACGCGACCGACACCGTCAGGCCTTCGTCACCGGCCCGGTGCTCGTGCCCTCGTACTTGCTCTTCGTCGACACGTACGGACCGACGGTCGACTTCGTGAGGAACTTCAGGCCGGTATCGGTGGTCGCGGGTCCCGTGAGCTTCTGCGTCACCTTGTACATGTAGAGCTGGAGGATCGGAAGGAAGCCCTGCAGGTAGGGCTGCTGGTCGATCGTGAACTCCATGATCCCATGCGCGATCAGCTTCTGAGTGATCGGCGTGAGGTCATAACCCCCGCCCTTCCAACCCTTCTTGTAGAGGCCCTGCTTGAGCAGCACCTGCCCGAGGGACTGGGTCGAGCCCGCGTCAACCGCGAACATCCCCTTGGCGCTCGAGTGCGAGCTCGCCCAGGAGTTGATCGTCGAGAGCTCCTGCGGCGTCTGGGCGCCCGTCGCCACGACGTGGTACTTGATCGAGGGGTGGCTCTTCAGCACCGAGATGGCGCCGTCGATCCGCGGCTGGATGTTGAGCGAGCCGGGCGTCGCGATGAAGAGCGCGATCTCGCCGGAGGGCACGAGCCCGATGACCTTCTTGCCCATCTCGACGCCGGACTGAAACAGGTCCTGCCCGATGTAGGAGAGGCGGTCGACGGTCGGCACGTCGGAGTTGTAGGAGACGACCGGAATGCCGGCGTTCATCGCCTTTGCCACCGGCTGGTTGAACGAGGTCTTCGAGATGAGCGCGACGGCGATCCCGTCGGCCTTGGCGGCGACCGCGTTGTTGATCGAGGTCACCATCTGGCCGACGTTCGACGTCGCCGAGCCGGTCCACTGATACGAGCATCCCAGCAGCTTGCAGGCATCAGCGGCGCCGGACTGGGTCGGAGTGAAGAACGGGTTGGTCGTCACGTGGTTGACCATCACGAAGTGGTACTTCGGGCTCGGGCCGAAGATCGCCGCCGCGGCGCTTCCGCCGCCGCCGCCCGACGACGCAGTCGCGGTCCCGGTGCCGGTGTTCGCGGTCTTATGGCTCGAGCCGCCGCACGCCTGGAGGGCCATCGCGGCGATACCGGCCGCCCCGCCGGTCAGCGCGGTCCGACGCGTGACCTGCTTCATGCGCTTGAGCGGGGTGTCCTCCTCCTTGCGCTCATCCCACTCGAGCCGTTCGACGATGTCCCCCATGAAATCTTCGTCCGACATGCACTGCTCCTCTCTCTGTGCCGGCCGGCACCCCGCGGGCGACGGCGTGGACCTGCCTCATAGCTTTGCACCTGGGTCAGATACCCCCAGGTCCGTCAGAGTAACTCTCCTCACGGCGTCATGCGCCGCGGCATGTTAGCGGTCACATCGAGCGGCTGTCAACCGGTGCCCCGGAATGCGCGGCAGGCCGCACGCGATGCGCGATCGTGCTCGCGCGGATGATGAGCTCGGGTGCGACGATCGAGCCCTCCTCCGGGCGCCGACCCGAATCGCGCGCCTCGATCGCGCGCACGAGCACGGCCAGGCTGCGGCTGCCGACCTCGCCGAAGTCCTGGCGGATCGTCGTGAGCGGCGGCGTGAAGAACGGCGCCTCCGGCACGTCGTCGAAGCCGACCACCGAGACGTCGTCGGGGATCTGCCGCTCGGCCTCGTGCATCGCGCGCAGCAGCCCGAGCGCCATCTGGTCGTTGGCGACGAACACGGCGCTCACGGCGCGGTCGCGCGCCAGGCGCCGCCCCGCGTGGTACCCCGACTGCGCACCCCAGTCGCCGATCAGCGGCGCCGGCACCTCCGCGCCGGCCTGCTCGAGCGTCGACCGCCAGCCCTCGATGCGCAGCCGCGACTCGATCGAGTTCGGCGGTCCGGTGACGTGGTGCACGGTCGGATGGCCGAGGTCGAGCAGATGGCGGGTGGCGAGCGCCGCGCCGGCGCGCTGGTCGACCGAAACGACGGGAAATCCCTGCTCGGGACCCGCCTCCACGGCGACGAGCGGGATCTCGGGCGGGGCCTCGAGCAGCGCCTCCGCCCCCTCCACGTCAGAGACGATGACGAGGATCCCCTCGACGCCCTGCAGCCGCAGCCGGTCGATCGCCTCCGAGATCGTCCCCCGGTCGAGCGCCTTCATCGAGGCGATCACGATGAAGTATCCGGCGAGGTGGGCGGCCCGCTCGATGCCGAACAGCGTCGACGCCGGGCCGTAGAGCGTCGTGTCCGAGCTGACGACGCCGAGTGTCTTCGTATGACCGGTCGCGAGCGCTCGCGCGATCGAGTTCGGCCGGTAGCCGAGCTGCTCCATGGCCGCGAGCACGCGACTGCGGGTCGCCGGGCTCACGTGCCGCGAGCCGTTGATGACGCGCGAGACCGTCTGGTGCGAGACCCCCGCAAGTCGCCCCACATCGGCCATCACCGGCGATCGCGGCCGCCCGGGCGACCGTCCGTCGTCCTCCACGTCGCTCCTCTCCGCCCGCTGCGGTGGCGCATCGGGCGCTGGCATGTTAGCGCTCACAGCGAATCCGCGCGGTCACCGCAGGTGAGCACCCGGGCCGGGCGCGACGGTCAGCGCTTCGCGCGGGGGCTCGGCGCCGGGGGGGAACAGCCCGAGGACGTGGCCGCCGAAGCCGCCGCCGACCATCCGCGCCCCGGCCGCGCCCGCGTCGTGGAGCCGCGCGACCGCCGCCTCGACCGCGTCCGTGGAGATCTCGAACTTGTCCCGAAGGCTCGCATGCGACTCGTCGAGCAGCTCCCCGACCGCCTCCAGGTCACGGGCGTCGAGCGCGGCGACGGTCCGCTCGACCCGCGCGTCGTCGCTGACCACGTGCTCGGCGCGGCCGCGCAGCGGCCACGGGAGCTCTGCCGCCATCTCGAGCGTCGCGTCGCGGAGCGCGTCGACGCCGAGCGCCCGACACGCCTCGGCACATTCGGCGCGCCGGCGGTTGTAGCCGTTCTCGCCGTCGCCCGCATGCGCGTGGCTCTCCCCGGAGTCGAGCGTCACCAGCGACCAGTCGCCCAGCTCGAGCGGGACCGGCGTCACCTCGAGCGAGCGAAAGTCGACGCGCAGCGCCCGCTCGGGCTCGCCGCAGAGCGAGGCCACCTGGTCGAGCAGGCCGGTCTGGGCGCCGACCCAGTCGTTCTCCACACGGCTGCACAGGCGCGCGAGCGTGACGTCGTCGGGCGGCTCTTCGTCCGCGAGTCCGAGCATCGCCAGGCAGAGCGCGACCTCGAGCGCGGCGGAGGAGGAGAGTCCCGAGCCGCGCGGCACGGTCCCCGTGATCCGCAGTCGAGCGCCGACGAGCCGCGCTCCCGCCGCCGTGAGCTCCGCAGCGGCCCCGCGCGCAAACGCCCGCCAGCCGGGCGCGCGCTCGATGCCGTCGAGGTCGAAGTCGTCGTGCGCGCAGAGGTCGAGCGCCTGGACCCGGACGTGTCGATCGCCGGTCGGCTCGGCTCGCACGGTCACGCCCTCCGTGATCGCGAACGGCAGCGCAAGGCCTTCGTTGTAGTCGGTGTGCTCGCCGATCAGGTTGACGCGACCGGGCGCGAACGCGGTGACCGAGTTCCGCACGCAATATTCTCCTCTCGTGATCGTGAGCGACATTGTGCAGGTCTACCGGCCGCTCCACCTCGCCGACTGATGTCGCTCCGCTGGGGGCTGCTGTCGACGGCCCGGATCAACGATGCCTTCCTGCGCGGGCTCGCCGGCTCGCCGTCGGGCGAGGTCGTCGCGGTCGCCAGCCGCGACCTCGAGCGCGGGCGCGCGTACGCCGAGGCGCACGGGATTCCCACCGCGCACGAGGGCTACGACGCGCTCCTCGCGAACCCGGAGGTCGACGCGGTCTACATCTCGCTGCCGAACGGCCTGCACCTCGAGTGGACCGAGCGGGCGCTGCGCGCCGGCAAGCACGTCCTCTGCGAGAAGCCGCTCGGTCGTGACCCCGAGGCGGTCGCGGCCGCCTTTGACCTCGCCGAGCGCGAGGGGCTGCAGCTGCGCGAGGCGTTCATGTACCGCCATCACCCTCAGACGGCGCGGGTCGCCGAGCTGGTCGCCGAGGGCGCGATCGGGCGGCTGCGCACGATCCGCTCGGCGTTCACGTTCCTGCTCACCGACCCGGATGACGTGCGGCTCTCCGAAGCGCTCGAGGGCGGAGCGCTGCTCGACCTCGGCTGCTACTGCGTGAGCGCCTCCCGGCTGCTTGCGGGTGAGCCCGGGTCGGTGGCCGGAGCACGGGTGCTCGGCGGCCGCGGCGTCGACGTGAGCTTCGCGGGGGTCATGCGCTTCCCCGACGACGTACTTGCCGCGTTCGACGCGAGCTTTGCCGCCACCGGCCGCAGCTGGCTCGAGGTCGCCGGCGAGACCGGCGTGCTCCAAGTCGCCGACCCGTGGCACGTCCGCATGCCGGGGATCGTGCTTCGCGACGCGACCGGCGAGCGGCGGATCGACGTTCCCGCCGCCAACTCCTACCGCCTCGAGGCCGACGACCTCGCCGTGCTCGTCGAGAGCGGCGGCCGGGGCGGCGGAGGGCTCGGCCGCGAGGACGCGATCGGCCAGGCGCGGGCGCTCGGGATGCTCCATCGCGCAGCGCTCTGAGCGTCGGTCACGCGCCGCGACGAGCAGCGCCGTCCCGCCCTCAGCGGTTCACGCGGACGCGGCCACCGGTCGCCGCTTCCCGCGCAGCGGTGCCGGCATGAGCTCGAAGCGCATCCGCAGCTCGGTGCCGCCACCTGCGGGCGCGACGATCGACAGCTCGCCGGCGATCCGCCCGAGGAGCGCAAGCCCGAGACCCATCCCGCTCCGCCCGGCCACGAACCCTCGCGGGTGCATCCCGGCGCCGAAGTCCCGGACCGACACCCAGAGCGCGCCGTCGTCGAGCCGCGCGGTGACATGAACGGTTCCCCCCGCTCCCCGGTAGGCGTGGAGCACCGCGTTGGTCACGGCCTCCGAGACGGCGAGCCGAAGGTCGTCGACCCTGCACGCGTGCATACCGTGACCCGCGGCAAAAGCGGCGAGGTCGGCGCGCACGCGCGCGACCGCGTCGGGCGTGGCCTCGTAGCTGCTCTCGAAGCTGTCCATGATGCCCTGCATGTCGGGGGCATACCCGACGAGCGATGAGACTACGCCGCCCGCCGGCGAAACCGCGCTCGCGACCGAACGCGCCTAGCATCCGGGCGATGACCACCGACAACCCGCTGGCCGGCCGGGCGGCGCTCGTCACCGGGGCGGCGAGCGGGATCGGGCGGGCGATCGCCGAGCGCCTGGATCGCGACGGCGTCCGCGTGCTCGGCGTCGACCGCCGCGCGGACGGTCCCGTTGCGATGTTCGAGGCTGACCTCTGCGACGAGCAGGCGAACGCCGCGGCCGTCCGCGAGACGCTCGAGCGCTTCGGGCGGCTCGACATCCTCGTCGCCGGTGCGGGCGTACAGCACGTCGCGCCGATCGCCGAGTTCCCGGTCGAGCGCTGGCGCACGATCATCGACCTGATGCTCACGAGCCCGTTCCTGCTCGCGCGCGCGGCCTGGCCTGCGCTCGCCGAGTCCGACGGTGGCCGGTTCATCGCGATCGCCTCCGCCCACGCGCTCGCCGCCTCGCCGTTCAAGGCCGCCTACGTCTCGGCCAAGCACGGCCTGCTCGGGCTCGTCAAGACGCTCGCGCTGGAGGGCGCCGAGCACGAGATCACCGCGACCGCCGTCTGTCCCGCCTACGTGCGCACGCCGCTCGTCGAGGCGCAGATCGCCGACCAGGCACGCGCCCACGGGGTCCCGGAGGCGGAGGTGCTGGAGACGGTGCTGCTCGCACCGCAGGCGATCAAGCGGCTGATCGAACCCGAGGAGGTCGCCGACGTCGTCGCGTTCCTCGCCGGCCCGTCCGGCCGCAGCTTCACCGGGGTGCCGGTGACGATGGACGAGGGCTGGACCGCGCGGTAGCGCCGTCGGCCGCGCGGGAGCGGCGTCGGCCGCGCGGGAGCGGCGTCGGCCGCGCGGGAGCGCCGTCGGCCGCGCGGTGCTCCGACAGACGGGTTGCCGCCGGGTCCGAACTCGCCCTACCTTGACATGATCGTGTCAAGGTTTGCTACGGTGATGTCCGATGCGTGACTACCTGGCCGCGATCCGCGAGCGCACGGTCGTCTTCGACGGCGGCATGGGCGCGACGCTCGAGCAGTTCGACCTGAGCCTCGAGGACGACTATCGCCTGCCGGGGCGCTGCCACGAGGCGCTCGTGCTCAACCGCCCCGACGTGATCGAGGGCGTACACGCGTCGATGCTCGAGGCGGGCGCCGAGGTGCTGGAGACCGACACGTTCCAGGCCTCGCGACTGAAGCTCGACGAGTGGGGCCTCGGCGAGCACACGTACGAGATCAATCTCAAGGCGGCCGAGATCGCCCGCCGCGCCGCCGGCGAGACGCGCTTCGTCGCGGGCTCGATCGGCCCCACCGGGTTCCTGCCCGCCTCCGACGATCCGACTCTCGGCCGGATCGGGTTCGGGCGGCTGCGCGAGGTGTTCGCCGAGCAGGCGAGCGGCCTCTTGGCCGGAGGCGCCGACCTGCTCATCATCGAGACGACGCAGGACATCCTCGAGCTCAAGGCGGCGGTCTTCGGGATCCGCGACGCGTTCGCCCAGGCGAGCCGGTCGGTGCCGATCCAGTGCAGCGTCTCGCTCCTGCCGAACGGCGGCAAGATGCTGCTCGGGACCGACATCTCCTCCGCCCTGGCGACGCTCGAGGCGCTCCACGTCGACGCCGTCGGCCTCAACTGCTCGACCGGGCCCGAGGACATGCGCGACGCGATCCGCTTCCTCGCGGAGTGGAGTTCGCTGCCGGTGCACTGCATCCCGAACGCCGGCCTGCCCCTCCAGGGGCCGAACGGCGAGACGATCTTCCCCGAGGAGCCGGGCCCGCTCGCCGACGTGCTCGGCGACTTCGTCGACCGGTACGGGATCTCGATCGTCGGCGGCTGTTGCGGCACGACGCCGGCGCACATCGCCGCGATCGCCGAGCGCGTCCACGGCCGCGTCCCTCCCCCCCGTCCCGCACCGCGCCCCGCGTACGTGAGCTCGATGATCGCGGCGACGCCGCTCGTCCAGGACCCGCGGCCGACGCTCGTCGGCGAGCGCGTGAACGCGCAGGGCTCGCGCAAGGCGAAGGAGCTGCTGCTCGCCGACGACTACGACGGGCTGCTCGCGGTCGCCGAGGACCAGGTCGCCGGCGGGGCCCACGTGCTCGACGTCTGCGTGGCGTTGACGGAACGCCAGGACGAGGCCGACCAGATGCGCGAGGTCGTCAAGCGGATCTCGCTCACGCAGCCGGCGCCGATCCAGATCGACTCGACCGAGCCCGATGTGATCGAGGCGGCGCTTGAGCAGATCCCCGGCCGGGCGATCGTCAACTCGGTCAACCTCGAGGCCGGACGGGAGAAGCTCGATCGCGTCGTGCCGCTCGTGAAGGCGCACGGGGCCTGCCTGATCGCGCTCACGATCGACGAGGTCGGGATGGCGAAGACCGCCGAGCGCAAGCTCGAGATCGCCGAGCGGCTCGTGCAGCTGTGCTGCGACGAGCACGGCCTGGACCGCAACGCGCTCATCTTCGACTGCCTCACGTTCACGCTGACGACCGGCGACCCTGAGTGGCGGCCGAGCGCGGTGGCGACGATCGAGGGGATCCGGCTCATCAAGGAGCGGCTGCCCGGCGTGCAGACCTCGCTCGGCGTCTCGAACGTCTCGTTCGGCGTCGGCCTGGCGGCGCGGCAGGTGCTGAACAGCGTGTTCCTGCATCACTGCGTCGAGGCGGGGCTCGACCTCGCGATGGTCAACCCGAACCACATCACGCCCTACGCGGAGATCGGCGCCGAGGAGCGGGAGCTCGCCGACGACCTCGTGTTCGATCGTCGCGACGACGCGCTCGAGCGGTTCATCGCCCACTTCGAGGCGAAGGGCGCGACGGCCGAGGACTCCGCCTCGGCGGCCGACCCGACCGAGGGGATGCAGCCCGAGGAGGCGCTCCACTTCCACATCCTGCGCCGCCGCAAGGAGGGGGTCGAGGACTGGATCGACCGCAGCGTCGAGAAGATCGGCGCGGTCCCGACGCTCAACGACGTGCTGCTGCCGGCGATGAAGGAGGTCGGTGACAAGTTCGGCGCGGGCGAGCTGATCCTGCCGTTCGTCCTGCAGTCGGCCGAGGTGATGAAGCGCGCGGTCGCGCGCCTGGAGCGCTACCTCGACAAGATCGAGGGCTACTCGAAGGGCACGGTCGTGATCGCCACCGTGTTCGGCGACGTCCACGACATCGGCAAGTCGCTCGTCAACACGATCCTCACGAACAACGGCTACACGGTCATC
>Ga0209061_1004746_pt1 | contig 12712 bp, 9 predicted proteins | sample Coa_R1_10_FD_187157 | JGI IMG/M metagenome (GOLD analysis project Ga0209061, IMG submission 187157) | Surface soil microbial communities from Centralia Pennsylvania, which are recovering from an underground coalmine fire - Coalmine... | ecosystem: Environmental > Terrestrial > Soil > Unclassified...
TGAACGTGGTGCCGTAGGCGGAGGCGCTGGTCCGCCCGAAGATCAGGTAGAACATCACCGGCAGGCCGATCGTGAAGATCAGGTACCGTTTGTTGCGCCGGAACCTGGCCACCTCGGCCCGGGTCAGGGACAGCGTGCCGTTCATCTCAGATCGTCTCCCCGGTCGTGACCGCGTTCCCGTTGGCCCTGTCGTCCTCGTTCCCGTTGGCCCTGTCGTCCTCGGCGGTGATGGCGAGGAACGCCTGCTCCAGGCCGAGGCTGGTGACCTCGATCTCCCGCGGCCGGTAGCCGGCGTCGAGCAGGGCATACAGCGTGGCGTCGGAGTCGCTGGACTGGATCTGCACCAGGTCGTGCCGGATCTCCAGGCTGGCCAACGCCGGCAGGCCGAGCAGGAACGGCTCGTCGATGCGGTCCAGCCGGAACGACAGCCGCCTCGCCCCGGCCCGCGCCTTGATCTCGGCCGGGGTGCCGTCGGCGAGCAGCCGTCCCCGGTTGATCACCAGGATCCGGTCCGCTGCCTGGTCGGCCTCCTCCAGGTAGTGCGTGGCGAACAGCAGCGTGCGTCCCTCGGCCACCTCGGCCTTCATGTTCGCCCAGAACAGCTGCCTGGTCTCCACGTCCATCGCCGTGGTCGGCTCGTCCAGCACGATCAGCTCGCACTCGCCGCAGATCGCCAGCGCGAACCGCACCCGCTGGCTCTGGCCGCCGGACAGCCGGTCCACCCGCTGGCCGGCGAACTCGGCGATGCCCGCCCGCCGCAGCGTGGTTTCCACCGGCACCGGCCTCGGGTGCAGGCTGGTCACCAGCGCCACCAGCTCGCGCACCGTCACCTCCGGCATCAGCCCGCCGGACTGCAGCATCGCGCCGATCCGGCCGGACTTCACGCAGGTGTACGGGTCGGTGCCGAACACCCTGATCCGCCCGCTCGTCGGCTTGCGCAGCGCGAGCAGCATGTCCAGCGAGGTGGACTTGCCCGCCCCGTTCGGGCCGAGCAGCGCGACGGTCTCCCCGGGCCGCAGCTGCAGGCTCAGCCCGTCGACCGCCTTGAGCGGCCCGTAGTGCTTGGAGACGTTCTCGAACGAGACAATCGGCGCGCCGCCGTGGCCGGACGCGATGTCCCGGTCCCCGGCAGCGCCGTAGCTGATGCCATGCTGGCTCACGTGGTCCCCTCGCCTTCCCGGTTTCCGCATGGTCGGTGCGTGCAGGTCCCCCCGACGCCCCCAATCCCACCGTGCGGGCTGGCCGCCGGGTAGTGCCGTCCCTCAGCAGCCGGCCATGACATCCGTCATCCCGTCCGGCGGCGCGGGCACGCGCGCCGGCCGCCGCGGGCGGCGGGCCGCCTCAGCGGCCGACGGCGTAGCCCTGCATGCCGCGGGGGTTGGCGGCGGCGTACAGCATGCCGTCGCGGCGGGCGACCGCGCTGACCCGGCCGAGCGACCAGGCCGGCCGGACGTTCACCAGGTGGCCGCGGCGCCGCAGCTCGCCGAGGACGGCGTCGCCCACCCGCGACTCGACGTCGACCGCCCGCGGCTGCGGCCGGCGCGGGTAGAACGACGACGGCATGTGCGCGGAGTGGAACGACGGGAAGTCGATGGCCTGCTGCAGGTTCATCCCGCTGATCACGTGGTTGAGGAAGAACAGCAGCGACCACTGGTCCTGCTGGTCGCCGCCGGGCGTGCCGAACGCGAGGTACGGCTCGCCGTCGCGCAGCGCCAGGCTCGGCGTCAGCGTGGTCCGCGGCCGCTTGCCGGGCGCGATCGTGGCGGGCAGCCCCGGGGTGAGGGTGAACATCTGCGCCCGCGTGCCGAGGCAGAAGCCGAGGCCGGGGATGACCGGCGAGGACTGCAGCCAGCCGCCGCTGGGCGTGGCCGACACCATGTTGCCGAACCGGTCGGCCACGTCGAGGTGGCAGGTGTCGCCGGGGCCGGCCCGCAGCCCGGTGCGCAGCGTCGGCTCGCCGGTGCCGGGGTCCAGCATCGGATCCACCCCCGAGGGGCTGCGCTGCTGGCTGCCGGACGAGCCGGAGGCGAACGGGGGCAGCCTGGGCTGCCTGCCGTCCGGGGCGCCCGGCACCAGGTCGGCCGACGCCTCCGGGCCCACCATCCGCCGCCTGGCGGCCGCGTACTCGGCGGACAGCAGCGCCTTGAGCGGCACGTCGGCGAAGTCCGGGTCGCCGTACCACGCCTCCCGGTCGGCGAACGCGAGCTTGGCGCACTCGATCACGGTGTGCATGGCCGCGGCGCTGCCCGCGCCCATGCCGGCCAGGTCGAACCCGTCGAGCAGCGCAAGCTGCTGCAGGAAGACCGGCCCCTGGCCCCACGGCTTGGTCTTGCACACGGTCAGGCCGCGGTAGTCGAAGGTCACCGGCTCCTCCAGCCGGGGCCGCCAGGCGGCGAGGTCGGCGGCCGACAGCAGCCCGCGGTGCGGCCGGCCGGTCACGTCCATCACCTCGGCACAGGCGAGGAACGCGCCGATCTGCTCCGCCACGAAACCCTCGTAGTAGGCCCGCCTGGCCGCCTCGACCTGCTCGTCGCGGTCGCCGCCTGCCGCCTCGGCCTCGGCCAGGATGCGCTGGTAGGTAGCGGCCAGCGCGGGGTTGGCGAACCGTGACCCCGGCGCCGGCACGGCGCCGCCGGGCAGGTAGACCTCGGCCGAGCTCGGCCACCAGTCGCGGAACAGCCCGGCCACGCCGGCGATGCCCCGGCTGATCGCCGGCAGCACCGGGTAGCCGGCGGCCGCGTAGCCGATCGCGTAGCCGATCACGTCGCGGAGCCTGAGCGTGCCGAAGTCCCGCAGCAGCAGCATCCAGGCCCCGAACGCGCCGGGCACGCAGGCGGCCAGCAGCCCGCTGCCGGGCACCAGGTCGAGGCCGAGCCTGGCGAACGCCTCGGGCGTGGCGGCCGCGGGCGCGGTGCCCTGGCCGCAGACGACGAACGTCTCGCCGCGCCCGGCGGCATGCGCGATGATCGGGACCTCCCCGCCGGGGCCGTTCAGGTGCGGTTCGACCACCTGCAGCACGAGCCCGGCGGCGACGGCGGCGTCGAAGGCGTTGCCGCCCCGTTCCAGCACGGCCATGCCGGCCGCGGAGGCGAGCCAGTGCGTCGAGGCGACCATGCCGAACGTTCCGGCCAGTTCCGGCCTGGTGGTGAACTCGGGAATCTCGGTCATGCCCCGATCCTCTCACCGGCCGCCGGCAGGTGCCCGCGCCGGCGCCCGGCCGGGAGCGCGGCACGGCGCGCGGCCGGGCCCGCGCGGTACCCTGGTGGCATGCGGAGACTGCGGCCGGCGCTCGCGGTCGCGGGCGCGGCCATGCTGGCGGCGGTCGCGGTGACGGGCTGCGCGGCGGCCCGGGCGGCGTCATCGATCAGCTTCGCCAGCGCCTACGTGCCGCAGCCGACGACGCCGGGCACGACCGTCGCCTACCTGGATATCCGCAACAACGGCGCCGCGGACCGCCTGGTCGCGGTGCACACCAGCGTCGGCGGGACCGTGCAGCTTCGCGCGCCGGCCGGCCGGCGCGCGGGCGCCCTGCTCATGCGCACCGTGCCCGACATCCCGATACCGGCCGACTCGATGACCCAGCTCGACCCGGACGGCTTCCACCTGCTGATCACCGGAGCCGGCCCGATGCACGACGGCAAGGACATCATGCTGCGGCTGACCTTCGCCAAGGCGGGGACGTTCACCGTCATCGCGATGGTCACCGACCCCGAGTCCGGCGGCAGCAGCTACTTCATCAACTGAGCCGCCGGCCCGGCCGCCGCCAGGCGGGTCAGCGGCAGCCTGGCCCGGGTGCTGTCGTCGGCGGGCGTGTAGACGACGATGCGCACCTCGGGCATCTCGGGCAGGTTCAGCTCGGTGACCGCCAGGCGCAACTCGCCGGCCCGCGGATGCAGGAACCCCAGCAGGCGCGGCTCGGGCTCCGCCACCTCGTGCCGCGCCCACAGCTCGGCGAACTCGCGGCTCAGGCCGCACAGGCGGCGGATGTCCTCCTCCCAGTCCGGGTCGCCGACATGCCTGCCGTACGCGGACCGCAGCCGCGCCACCAGGTAGCGGACGTGCGAGTCGTAGTCGGGGAGCTTGGCGCGGGCGCTCGGCTCGGTGACGCAGCACCACAGCGTGTTCTTGTGGACGCACGGCATCGTGTGCCAGTCCCACAGCAGCTCCTCGGCCGCGTCGTTGGACAGCAGCACGTCGAACCGGCTGCTGACCAGGATCGCCGGCAGCGGCTCGAGCGAGGACACGATCTCGCGGACGGCTTCCGGCACCGCGGTGCGCGAGCACTCGGTGCGCAGCGGCGTCGCCTCGGCCAGCCGGTACAGGTGCTCACGCTCGGCCCGGTCCAGGCGCAGCGTGCGGGCCACCGCGTCGAGCACCTGCATGCTCGCGTTGATCTGGCGGCCCTGCTCCAGCCAGGTGTACCAGGTGACGCCGACGCCGGCGAGCAGGGCGACCTCCTCACGGCGCAGCCCCGGCGTGCGCCGTCGCGGCCCCGGCGGCATGCCGAAGTCGCCCGGGCTCAGCCGGGCGCGCCTGGCCTTCAGGAACTGGCCGAGCTCGGCACGCCGCCGGCCGGAGGAAGCGCCGATCCGCCGGGATGTCCCGTCTCCCGGTGCAAGTGCCTGGCCCCTTGCCTCGTACGTGACCAACAGACCTTCCCATCGCTTCCTGCCAGCTCCAACCTAGCCGGGCGCGCCGACATTCCTGGGCCACCCACGCCGCGGCGCGGCGGTGCCGGGCGGCGGGCCCGGCGCGCCGCGGGCCCGGCGGTCGGGGGCACCGCGGGCTCGCGGTCAGGGCCGCGGCGGGCCCTGCGTCAGGAGGCGCGGCGGGCCCGGCGTCAGGGGGCGCGGCGGGCCGCGGCCAGCTCGGCGCGGAAACGCTCGTAGTCGGCGAGCTCGCGGCCGGCGGGGACGAGCACCAGGTCGCTGGCGACGGCGGCAACCAGCGACATGATGTCGGCCTCGGCCCGCTCGCGCTCGCGGTCCGCCGCGAGCACCACGACGTTCTGGCACCACGACTCGAACAGCCAGCCGAGCAGCAGCAGCGCGACGACCATGACGCCGATCCACGGCGCCAGGGAGACATCGCTGGTCAGCGGCGACGTGCGCGTCCCGCCGGCCGCCAGCACCACCGCGAACCAGGCCACGCCGGCCAGTGCCAGCAGCATCAGCAGCCACTGCGCCGCCGCGGCCAGCCGCCACCATCCGGTGACGCTGCCGCCGCGCGGCAGTCCCTGCGCCACGGCCGTGCCCAGGGCGGCCTGCGCCTCGTCCGCCCTCGACCGCGCCGCCGCGCGCACCGTGCGCGACCACGGCCCGGGCAGCGAGCCGCCGACCTCATCGGCGAACTGCGTGACGGCGTTGTCGATGTCGGATCGCTGGGCCTGCGCCCGGCCGAGATCCGGGGCCGCCGGCGCGCCGGCGGGCGCCCGGCCGGCCAGCCGCGCGGCCAGCCGCGCCGGCGGCCAGCCGATGTAGGCCGCGGCGACACGCTCGCGCGAGCTGTTCAGCGCCTCCGTGACGGCCGCCACGCCCGCAGCCTTCGCGAAGGCCGCGGTGAGGGCGGCCGCGGGCGCCGCGGGCACGTACGAGGCGGGATCGGCCGGCAGCCGGTCGCTGCCGCCGGCCGGCGCCGCGTCCTCCCACGGCGGCCGTGATGACGGGGCGCCCGCCTCAACGGACGCGGCCGGCCGCCGCGGCTCGCCCGCGGCCACCGCACCGTCGCCGTCGTGGTCGCCGCCGGGCAGTTCCCACGGCGGGCGGGCCGGCGACGGCGAGGCCGGCACCCCAGCGGCCGCCGGTGCCCCGCCGGCCTCCGGCGGCTGCCAGCCGGGCACGGAGTCGCCGGCATAGGCGGAGAACCGCTCCAGCAGGGCGTCGATGTCGGCCGCGATCCTGTCGCTCGCCGCGCGCCTGGAGGCGACCGCGCCGGCCAGCATGCTGCGCAGGTCATCGAGGCCGGCTCCGGTGACCGCCGAGGTCACCAGCACCGGGGTCTCGGTCAGCCCTTCCGCGTCGAGCAGCCTGCGCAGGTCGGACTCGCAGTCGCGGGCCTGTTCCGGCGTCAGCGTGTCCGCCTGGTTGAGCACCACGAGGGTCACCGCCGCGTGGCCGGCCAGCGGCACCAGGTAGCGCTGGTGCACGGAGCCGTCCGCGTACTTGAGCGGGTCAAGCACCCAGATCAGCATGTCCGCCAGCTTGACCAGGCGATCCACCATCGCCGCCGATCCGGTGACGACCGAGTCGTGGTCGGGGAGGTCGAGCAGCAGCAGCCCGGTCAGCGACGCCTCGCCCTCGTCGAGGGCGCTCGCCCTGGCATAGCGGTGCCGCCGCTGCACTCCGAGCCAGTCGAGCAGCGGGCCGGCGCCCTCCATCCCCCACACGCACGCGTGCAGGTGCCTCGTGGTCGGCCTCATCACGCCGGCAGGCGAGAAATTCGCCCCGGACAGGGCGTTGAACAGCGACGACTTGCCGCTGCCGGTACCGCCTGCCAGCGCCACCACGGTGTGGTAGGCCGACATCCGCATCCGCTCGCCGGACCGGCGCAGCAGCGCTTCCGCCTCGGTGACAAGCTCCGTGCTGAATCCGTCGTCGCCGGCCCTCGCCGCGCCGATGCGGGCCAGCTCGGTGAGCGAGGCGAGCCTGGCCGGCAGCGCCGCATGCGGCAACCTGGCCGTCCCGATCGTGTTCGCCGTCACCTGACCGCCTCGAGCGAGTACTCGGCCTGGTAGAGCCGGATCGCCGCGACGTCATCGCAGGGCCCGGCGGCCTCGATCACCTCGGTGTACCTCACCATTTCCTCGTCAAGCAGCAGCCTGATCCGCTCCAGCAGGTCCGCGCGGGCCCTGGCGACGAGGCCGGCCAGCTTCACCGTGCCGAACACCGATGTCAGCAGCTGCCGCGCCTCGGAGTGGATGCCGGCGGCCCCGGGCGTGCCGCCCGGCGCCTCCTCGCCCGCCTCCTCGCCGAGCAGCGCGACCAGTACCACCAGGCTGAGCGCCTCGTCGTCGAACGCGATCCGCTTGCCCCCCGGGCGGAGGTCCTCGGCCTGCACCGTCCTGGCCAGATGCTCCTGCCAGGCGCCGACCGCGCGCGCGGCGCGCAGCGACAGGCCCGGCGAGCTGCGGCCGAAGGCGGCGGCCGGGGTCGCCGGGGTCTTCGGGGTCTTCGGGGTCACGTCCGCGGCGGCTGCGGCCCGCCGCGGGCCGGAGCCCGCGCCCGGCCCGAAGGCCGATTCGAAGACCTGCTTGGCGCGCTCGCCGCGGGCGCGCTCCGCGGCGGCCTCCGCCAGCAGCACGGCGCCCGCCTCGTCGGCGCGCCAGGAGGCGTCGACCTGTTCGGCGGCGCGGTCCGCCACCGAGGAGACGAACGACTCGATCGCCGAGCGCAGCGCCACGTTGAGCGCCGCCGTGCGCGGCGGCCCCCGCCGCGCACGCCTGCTCCGCGCCCCCGGCTTGGCCGCCTTGCGGCCACGGCGCGGCTGCATGTCACCGCCTGCCACGCAATCCCGCCACCGCGCCAGCACCTCGCCCGACAGCAGCGTGCCGTCCTTCATGCCGGCGCCGATCTCGGCGAAGGCGCGCCGGTACGCCTCCTCCGCGGCACGCCGCAGCCGCTGGCGCAGCACCACCTGGGCCTCCACGTGCGCGGCGACGGCCGGGACCCTCGACTTGAACGTGTCGAGGACGCCGGACATCGTCTGGGTGAGCACCGCGACCCTGCGGTCGGCGCGCGCGGCCGTCTCGGCGAGCCAGTCGCGGACCGGCTGGTAGGCGTCACGCGGCAGCATGTCGTTGACCAGCGGCGTCTCCGCGATCACGAAGCGGTGCCCGGCGTCGATCCCGTTCGCGTCCAGCATGGCGGTGAAGTGGTCCACCAGTTCGGCACGGTGCGGCTGCGGCACGCGGGACAGGACCACGCCGAGCGATGCCCTGCGGTCCCGCGCGTACTGCAGGATCTCCCACACCGGCCCGTCGGCATACCGGCTGGCGCTGGTCATGAACAGCCACAGGTCCGAGGCGTCGAGGAACTGGTAGGCGAACTCGTGGTGGGCCTGGACCACCGAGTCGATGTCGGGGGTGTCCAGCAGCGCGATGCCCTTCGGCATGCCCTCGCTTGCCGCGAGGACCAGCAGCCCGTCCCGGCCCGGCCGCGCCAGCCCTTCCTGCCGGACCCGGGGCAGCGTCGGCAGGAAGTTGTTCTCCGCGAACCACTCGATGTCGTCGGGGTGGCAGGCCAGCACCGGGCTGTTCGTCGTCGGGCGCCGCACGCCGGTCGCGCTGACCCTCGTGCCGACGATGCTGTTCAGCAGCGTGGACTTGCCGGCTCCGGTGGAGCCGACCAGTGCGACCAGCAGCGGCGCGGCCGACCGGCGCACCCTCGGCAGCAGGTAATCGTCGATCTGGCTGAGCAGCTTGCTGCGCTCGGCCTTCACCGCGGCAGAGCCGGCGATCTCGAACACCAGCGGGACCGCCGCGATCCGCTTCCGCAGGTTGAGCAGGGCGGCCTCCAGCAGCCGTGCGTCCACCCGCGCGTGCGGCTGCGGGCTGTCCTGAGGCGCAGGAGGCTCTGAAGCCTGCTGTGACTGCAGAGGCTGCATGGGCGTCGGTGCTGCCGCGGGCTCCGCGGGCGTGGGCTCCGCGGGCGCGGGCTCCGCGGGCGCGGCGGCGTCCGCGGGCTGGCCCGCACCGGTCCCCGCGGCAGGCAGCACGAGCGTGTCATCCCCGCTGCGACGCTGGCCCTCGCCAGCGTCGCCACGATCATCGGTCACGTGGCTGCTGGCACGGCGCGCCACGCCCTGACCTTCCATCGTTCCGACGGCCTCCTCAACCCCCCGGCGGGTCTGCCCGGGAACTGCCGTTCCCTCGGATCAACGCCTGGCACGGGGAGTTTATCCCGCCCGTCAGGCGGTTACCTGGCGCATGAGTTCTGTTATCTCGGCTGCGACCTCCACGACGTCGCCCACCACCACGACCGCCGGCGGCCGGATGCCCGCTGCTGCCACCGCTCGTTCCGCTTGTTCCAGCGTTGAGTTAATTGTGCGCTGCGTCGGCAGCGTACCGTCTGCGATTACGGAAACAGGAGTGGCCGGCTCGCGTCCGTGCCGGATGAGCTCGGCCGCCACCGCGCCGATCCGCTGCACGGCCATAAGCAGGACCAGCGTCCCCCGGCTGCGGCCGAGCACGTCCCAGGCCACCGTGGACCGGGCGTCACCGGGCGGCACGTGCACGGAGGCGACGTGGAATTCCTGCGCGACCCCGCGGTGGGTCACCGGCACCCAGGCGCCGGTGGGCACGCCGACCGCGCTGGTGACCCCGGGCACGACGGTGACGGGCACGCCCGCCCGCAGGCAGGCCAGCACCTCCTCCGCGCCGCGGCCGAAGACGAAGGGATCGCCACCCTTCAGCCTGGCCACGAACCGGCCCGCCCGGGCGTGCTGGACCAGCGCGGCGTTGATGTGCTCCTGGGCCATCGCCCGGCCGCGCGGAATCTTGCCGGCGTCGATGACCTCCACGTCCCCCGGCAGCTCGTCGAGCAGAGAGCGGGGGGCCAGCCGGTCGGCGAGCACCACGTCGGCCTCGGCGAGCAGTTGCCGGCCGCGGACCGTGATCAGCGCCGGATCGCCCGGCCCGCCGCCGATGATCGCCACCTGCCCCCTGCGCCCGCGGTGGTGCCTGGCCCGCAGCTCGCCGGAACGCAGCCCGGCGACGATCGCGTCCCTGATCGCGGCGCTGCGCCGCGGGTCGCCGCTGAGGACCCCCACCCCGACGTCGTCGGCGCGGCCCGCGGCCGGCGTCCACGCGGCCGAGGCCCCCGCGTCGTCGGCGCGGACGCACCAGGTCTGCTGCCGCTCGGCCTCGGCGGCGGCGGCCGCGTTCGCCGCGCGGTCGCCGGCGCACGCGCAGACCAGCCAGGCGCCGGCGCAGTCGCCCGCGGCGTACTCCCGGGCCGCCCACCGGATCCGGCCCGCCGCGGCCAGGTCCTCCAGCGAGGCGGTCACCTCGGGAGCTATCAGCACCACGTCGGCGCCGGCGTCCAGCAGCGCCGGCACGCGGCGGGCCGCGACCGCTCCCCCGCCGACGACGACGACCCGGCGGCCCCGCAGGCGCAGCCCCAGCAGGTACAGGTCCATGGCTCCCCGGTCAGCGGCCTAGAGCTTGTCGGCCACGCCCGCGGAGTCGAAGGTGGCGACGTCGCGCAGCGCGCGCGCCGCGCTTGCCACGAGCGGGAACGCCAGCAGCGCGCCGGTGCCCTCGCCCAGCCGCAGCCCGAGGTCGACGAGCGGGCGCAACCCCAGGTGGTCAAGGGTAACCGCATGTCCCGGCTCCGCACCGCGGTGACCGGCGAAGCAGGCCCCGACGGCATCGGGGGCCAGCGCGGCGGCGGCCAGGGCGGCGGCGCCGGCGATGACCCCGTCCAGGATCACCGGGACGCGCAGCGCGGCGGCGCCGAGGATGAACCCGGCAAGCGCCCCGTGCTCGAAGCCGCCGAACGCGGCGATCACGCCGACCGGGTCCGCGGGGTCCGGCCGGTGCCTGGCCAGGCCGCGGCAGACCACGTCGATCTTCCGCGCGTACGTCGCCGCGTCGATCCCGGTGCCCCGGCCGGTGGCCGCGACCGGGTCGGCGCCGGTGAAGGCGCAGATCAGCGCGGCGGAGGCGGTGGTGTTCGCGATGCCCATGTCGCCGGTGACCAGGCACCGGGCGCCCGCCGCCACCAGTTGGCGGGCCACGTCGGCGCCGACCGCCAGCGACGCGATCGCCTGGTCGCGGGTCATCGCGGGGGCCCGCGTGAAGTCCGCGGTGCCGGGCGCGATCTTGCGCCGCAGCAGCCCGGCGGAGGGCTCGAGCTCGGCGGCCACGCCCACGTCCACCACGGTGACCTCGGCGCCGACCTGCGCCGCGAACGCGTTGACCACCGCCCCGCCGGCCAGGAAGTTGGCGACCATCTGGGCGGTCACCTCCTGCGGCCACGGGCTGACCGCCTGCGCGTGCACGCCGTGGTCGGCGGCGAACACCGCCACGCGGGCGGGCACGGGCAGCGGCGGCGGGCAGTCGCCCGCCAGCCCCGCCAGGCGCACGGAGACATCCTCGAGCATGCCGAGCGAGCCGCGCGGCTTGGTCATCCGGTCCTGCCGCTGCCGGGCGGCGGCCATCGCCGCGGCGTCCGGCGGGGCGATCGCGGCGATCACGTCAGACAGGTCGGGCAGCGGGTCCATCGGGTCCTCCATTGCGGGCCGGCGGGCGGCTCCCGGGCGGATCCGCGGCCTGGCGCACCAGCCGGAGCAGTGCGCCGAACGCGGCAACCGCCACGGCCGGGCCGCCCTTGGCCGAGACGTTGGTCAGGGCGGGCAGGCCGGCCCTGCGCAGCGCGTCCTTCGCCGCGGCCGCGCCGGCGAACCCGGCGGGCACGCCGATGACGAGCGCGGGCTCGACCCGCCTGCTCATGATCTCAGACAGGGCACCGGGCTCGCAGCCGACCAGCCACACCGCGCCCGGCCCCACCTCGCCGAACGCCAGCCTGGCCGCGGCCGCGCTGACGGTGATGTTCGCGGTCCGCGCCAGCCTGGCCGACAGCGAGTCGGCTGCCTTGCAGGTCACCGGGTACCCGGAGATGCCCGCCGCGACCATGGCCGCGTCGGCGACGACGGGGGCGGCGCACCGCAGCGCGCCGAAGCCCGCCATCAGCGCCGCCTCGTCGCACACCAGGTCGGTGGCGTAGTCCAGGTCGGCGGTCACGTGAATGACGCGCTCGGTCACCGCCCTGCTCAGCGGCGGCAGGTCGCCCAGGTCGACCCTGGATCGCAGGATCCGGTACGACTCGGCCTCGGCGGGATCGGCGTGATCCATGGGCGGCACCTCCTTCCTCGTCCCTCATCCGGCGTGACATCCATCATCGGCAGCGAGCCCCGTCAGCGCGAGCGCGCCGGTGAAGGGCTGCGGGGTTGCGGGCGATGGAGCGGAACCGGGGACGGGCGGCGGGTACACTGACCGGGTTCGTCTCCCGGGGTCTACCAGGCATTCACCAGGAAACTCCCAGCGCCGGCGGGTAGCGTGAGCGGTCGGGGGGACGGGATGGCGGATCAGGCCGCCGGCGCGGTGGACCGCGGCACCGTGCGGCCGGGGCACCGTGCGGCCGGGCACCGCGCCGGGCGCCGTGGCCTGGCGCGCGACAACGACATACCCGAGCCTGAACGGAGCACGCATGGCGAATCGTTCCCGTGTCCTGGTGACCGGCGGCGCCGGCTTCATCGGCCGCCGGATGGTCCGCGCCCTGCTGGACGAGGGGCACGAGGTCACCGTCGCCGACCTGCGGGCGTTCGGTGACCCTGCGGTGCGCTCGGTCACGGGGGACCTGTGCGACCCCGGCGTGGCAGAACGGGCCGTGCGCCAGGGGCGGCCGGACGTGATCCTGCACCTGGCCGCGATCACCTCCGTGCTGGCCTCGGTCAGCGACCCGGTCGGCACGCACCGGCTCAACGTGGACGCCACCGCCAGGCTGCTGGAGCTCGCCCGCGAGCACGAGGTGGGGACATTCCTGCTCGCCTCGACGAACGCGGTCGTCGGCGACGTCGGCAGCGCGGTCATCACCGAGCGGACCGTGCTGCGCCCGCTCACCCCCTACGGGGCCACGAAGGCGGCGGCCGAGATGCTGCTGGGAAGCTACGCCAACTGCTACGGCATCACCGGCGCCGCGCTGCGCTATTCGAA
>Ga0209061_1004747_pt1 | contig 12712 bp, 16 predicted proteins | sample Coa_R1_10_FD_187157 | JGI IMG/M metagenome (GOLD analysis project Ga0209061, IMG submission 187157) | Surface soil microbial communities from Centralia Pennsylvania, which are recovering from an underground coalmine fire - Coalmine... | ecosystem: Environmental > Terrestrial > Soil >...
GGTGACAACATCGAGATGACCGTTGAACTCATCCAGCCGGTGGCGATGGAGGAGGGGGTGCGCTTCGCCATTCGTGAAGGTGGTCGCACCGTTGGCGCAGGCGTCTGCGTCAAAGTCGAACAATAAGTATCGCGTCGAGTGTTTCGGGTTTCGAGACTGACGAAGGGATCGGAACCCGAAGCCATTCCTTTTCTGAACGCGATTGGAGTGGAGAAAATTATGGCTGCAAAGGGGAAAGAAAACCGCATTGTGGCAACGCTTGCCTGCACCGTGTGCAAGCAGCGCAACTACACAACCTCAAAAAATAAGAAGAACAACCCGGACCGCCTTGAGCTGCGCAAGTTCTGCCCGACCTGCCGCTCGCATACGGCCCATCGCGAAACCAAGTAGTGAAGATCGTAGGGTACGAGACGAGGTACGGTCGCTCCTGATCGAGAAAGGTCGAACGTGGCAAACAAAATGGCCGACAAAAAGAAAACCGCCAGTCAAGCCAGACAGGCCAGCCAGATGGTTGAGCCAAAGGCAAAAGGCGTCGAACGAGATAAAGAGCAGAGCAAACCTTCGAAAGCCGCTGCCCGCGAACGCGATGAGCGTAAAGAGAAGAGCGCCCGGCGCGAGACGAGATCTTCTTCGCCGACCATGCAGAGTAGTCTACGCAAGAATGCTATCATCCGTTTTATCCTTGAATCGTACTACGAACTGCGTTTCAAGGTGACATGGCCGACTTTCGAGGAGGCCAGAAACATGACGATCGCCGTTCTCGTTCTTTCCGCAGTGGTCGGTATTATTCTAGGCGCCGCGGACTTTGGGCTGCTTCATCTCTACCAGCTCATTACGGCGAAGTAGTATTGTAACGTAACATAACTTAGAGTAGCTTAGTGTTTTCACCAGGAAGAAGGAAAAGAATCGTGGTAACAGAACATACCAACGAGACCGAACAGACTGGTTCAAGCACAGCGCCGGAAAACAAGGAAACAACTTCTACATCGGCAAAGGCCGGTTCGGAGTCGGGTAAGGGAGCAGACCAGGGAAAGCAAGGCCAACAGGGACAGCGTGCCTGGTACGCCATCCATACCTACTCCGGTTACGAGAATAAGGTGAAAAGCCACCTCGAAGCGCGCATTAACTCCATGGACATGCGGAATAAGATCTTCCGCGTCATTGTTCCTATGGAGGAAGAGGTGGAAATTAAGCAGGGCCAGCGGCGCACGGTGCAGCGAAAGGTCTTCCCCGGCTACGTGCTCGTCGAAATGATTATGAGCGACGAAGCATGGTATGTTGTACGTAATACCCCTGGTGTCACCAGCTTCGTGGGTTCCGGCACTCGCCCCGTCCCTCTGCAAGAGCACGAGATCAAATCCATCTTGAAACAGGTGACCCAGGAGGCGGAGAAGCCGAAAGCCAGGATCAGCTTTACCAAGGGTCAGAGCGTGCGCGTCATCGATGGCCCTTTCACCGAGTTCATCGGCACGGTCAGCGATATCAATATGGATCGCAACAAAGTGACAGTGCTTGTTTCCTTCTTCGGTCGCGAAACTCCCGTCGTGCTGGATTTTCTGCAGGTTGAGAAAATCTAGCGTGCAGGGAGAGATTCACCATTCTGTTTTGTGTTGAGGAGTTGAGAGAAACATGGCAAAACGTGTAAAGGCTGTAGTCAAATTGCAGATTCCAGCCGGAAAAGCCACGCCCGCGCCCCCGATTGGTACGGCGCTTGGCCCGCAGGGCATCAACATTATGCAGTTTGTCAAAGAGTACAATGCCCGTACCGCGGACCAGGCAGGCATGGTCATTCCCGCCGAAATCACGATCTACGAAGATCGTTCGTTCACATTCGTTACGAAGACCCCGCCCGTCCCCGACCTGCTCAAAAAAGCCGCCGGAGTTGAGAAGGGCGCTGCGACACCCAACAGGACCAAAGTCGGCTCGATCACCCGCCAGCAATTGCGCGAGATCGCCGAACTGAAGATGAAAGACCTCAATGTCAATGACGTTGAGGGCGCCGAGCGTATGGTCGAAGGAACCGCACGCAGCATGGGCATTACCGTTGCTTGATAAAATTTGAAGGCAGCGAGTTGTTCCCGCACAAAGCATACGTGCAGGAACAGGAGTTGTGCCAATTACAGAAGTTAAAGAAAATTCGCAAGGATCGCCCGTAAGTCACTGAGGTAATCCTGCCACAAGGAGGGCTAAAAACAATGGCAACACATGGCAAAAAGTATCTTGAAGCACAGAAGCAGGTAGAACCTGAAAAGCTTTACACGCCTCAAGAAGCCATCTCACTTCTCAAGAAAATCAATTACGTTAAATTCAATCCCACCGTCGAAGTTCATATGAAGCTCGGCGTTGACCCACGCCATGCCGACCAGATGGTACGCGGCGTCGCCAGCCTGCCAGCCGGGACAGGTAAGGAGACAAAGGTCCTGGTCTTCGCTCAAGGCGAGAAAGCCGCCGAAGCGGAGGCAGCGGGCGCGGACTTCGTGGGTCTCGACGACCTGATTAAGCGGATTGAAGGCGACTGGCTCGGCTTCGATGTCGCCATCGCCACGCCCGATGTGATGGGGAAAGTTGGCCGCCTCGGTAAGAAGCTCGGCCCGCGTGGCCTGATGCCCAGTCCGAAAGCTGGCACCATCACAATGGATGTGGCGCGCACCATTCGCGAAGTCAAAGCCGGTCGCGTCGAGTTCAAAGTCGACAAAACCGCGCTCCTGCACATCCCTGCCGGGAAGCTCTCGTTCAGCGACGAGGCTCTGCTTGCCAACATCGCGTCCATCATCGACGCTGTGCAGCGCGCCCGACCAAGCGGCGCAAAGGGTGCCTATGTGAAGAGTGTCGTACTCTCTTCCACCATGTCCCCCGGCATTCGCCTGGACATCCCGACGGCACTCGCGCTCAAAGCGTAACAAACACTTTACAAACGAATAGTATTCAGTTAGAATACAACAAAAGCAACCGAAGACAGCAAGTATGTCATCCCATCTGGGATTGAAAATAAATGATACTTTCTGTATCAGCTTGCCGAGGAAGCATGCAGACGCATCTGAAAGAACCTGCCGTCCCGTCTGGGACTGCACTTGGGATTGAAATAAGATGTTTCCTCGTGGCCTCCGGTTGACAAGCGGAGGCCATTTTCGTTTGCTGCGATACGTTCGCATTGAAGAGAAGCAGGGAAAGGAGGGAGAAGTACTCATGCCAACACAGGCAAAAGCTGAGAAGATTGAGGAACTAACCGAGAAACTCGGTCGCGCCGCCGTCACCATCCTGGTACAGACGCAGGGTCTGAACGTCAAAGACATGACCGAGCTGCGCCGCCGGATGCGTGAGGCACAGATCGAGTTCCAGATCGCGAAAAATACGCTCCTGCGCATCGCTACTGAGCGCAACAATATGAACGAACTGGACAAAAGTATCTTCAAAGGCCAGACAGCAGTCGCTTTCGGCTACGAAGATGAGGTCGCCACGGCCAAAGCCATCACCGACTATATCCGCACCTCCAGGATTGTCACGCTCAAATCAGGCATTCTTGGCGGCAGGGCACTGACGGCGGAGCAGGTCGAAGGACTGGCAAAGATCGCTGGCGGCAAGTCGCAGGCAAAAGCTCAGGTCGTCGGTATCATACAGGGACCACTTGGCAGCGCCTACAATCTGTTGAACGCGCCCTTGCGCGATTTCGTTTACGTTTTGCAATCCCGCGCCGAACAGTTGCAGGGCGGCGCATCAGCAGCGGAGTAATGTTGGAATATGGGCTAGCCCTTGCGCGACCCTCATGATAAGGTAGCTCAAGAGCAGGAATTGCCCGTTCAGAAAATTGAGAGTACATCACAGCAATAACAGGAGGAATCACTCATGTCGTTAGATAGCATCATCGCCGAAATCGAACAGTTGAACGTTCTTGAACTCGTCCAGTTGACGAAGGCCCTGCAGGATAAGTGGGGCGTCAGCGCCGCTCCTGTAGCGGTAGCCGCTGGCCCGGCTCCCGCCGCAGCCGCTGAGGCGCCTGCCGCAGCTCCCGTTGAAGAGCAGACCGAGTTCGACGCCATCCTCACCGAGGTTGGCCCCAATAAGATCAACGTCATCAAAGTCGTGCGTGAACTGACGGGTCTGGGCCTGAAAGAGGCCAAAGCTGTCGTTGACGAGGCTCCCAAGCCCATCAAGGAAGCTGTCTCGAAGGAAGAGGCTCAGAAGATCGCCGAGAAGATGGCCGAGGTCGGCGCGAAAGTTACCATTAAGTAAGAATGGCGTACTCCTGGCGTGCTACTGTGCCATTGCCTGGCAATGGCACAGTAGCACGCCAGGAGTACTTCCATATGATTGCGCCCCTCTATCTTCCATGTTATAATGCGAGCATGAAAGTTTCTTTTCCAGCTCGACAGTCAGAAAAGCAAGCAGGAGGTAAATAAAAAGCGTGGCTTTGACAACCGAGGAGAAAGCGGAAATCATCGCGGATTTCCGTGTCCATGAAACAGATACGGGTTCGCCGGAGGTACAGGTATCCATCCTCACGACGCGCATCAACCAGCTTACCGAACATCTGAAAGTTCACAAGCACGATCTGCATTCGCGTCGTGGTCTGATGATGATGGTTGGCCAGCGTCGTCGGTTACTTTCCTACCTGAGTAAAAAAAGCCCGGAGCGCTATCGCGCGTTGATCGCGAAGCTCGGCTTGCGCCATTAATTCCTGTCAGGTTGTGGTGGGTGCGGTCGGGCCCGTGTTGTCGACGTTGGCGCAATCTGGCATATTGAAAATGCCCACGCTGGGCCAGCAAAACCAACCCATGTGGCATAGATGGAAAATGGGAACTATGGCCGCCCTCCGCCCTATGATCTTATGCATCCCCACAACTGAACGCAGCACAGGCCGTCATAGCACCGGTGCAAAATACTTCACCAGGACGAACCAGAACCAGCAGGGCGAAGTGATGTAACGAAACGACAAAAGGCAAAAAGTAAGAGAGTTAAGGCGTCCCACAGAGTTGAAGCGGTACGCATAACGCCGTACAGGACAGACGAGAATCCGGTCAGGATAGGGATACAGGTAGAGCCTGACCCACGAGAAGACAAAACTGGCTAGCAAAGAACAGGATAAGAAACTTACACCACCCAGGCAGTTAAGTCCAGTGTAGTCACAGAAGAAGCGCCAAAACAAAGGAGGCGTACATATCCCCTGGGTTATGTTTGAACAAGTCGTTTTATGGGATGCTATTAGTTGGAGGAAATATGATTCACCGTCAAGAAGCTGTCATCGGTGGCCGGGTCATGAGTATCGAGACCGGGCGGGTGGCAGAGCAGGCCAATGGCGCCGTATTGGTGCGCTATGGCGATACCGTCATCCTGGCAACAGCCGTTGGCAGCGATGAGCCTCGTGAAGGCATTGATTTTTTTCCGTTGACCGTTGATGTAGAAGAGCGTATGTATGCCGCGGGGAAAATTCCCGGCGGGTTTATTAAGCGAGAAGGCCGCGCTACCGAACACGCCATTCTCGCCTGTCGTCTCGCTGACCGTCCTCTCCGTCCATTGTTCCCTAAAGGTTACCGCAACGACGTTCAAATCATCATCACCGTCCTTTCCGCCGACCAGGAAAACGATCCCGACATTATGGGCATCGTCGGCGCTTCCGCCGCCCTCAGTGTGTCGGATATTCCCTTCTACGGCCCGGTCGGCGCGGTGCGCGTAGGCTATATCGACGATCAGTTTGTCATCAACCCCACAGAGTCGCAGATGGCCCAGAGCCGTCTCGACCTCGCCATCGCAGGCACGAGCGATGCCGTGATGATGGTCGAGGCGGGCGCGAAGGAACTGCCCGAAGAGCAGATGCTCGAGGCAGTGCGCTTCGGCCAGGAGGCCCTGCAAGATATCATCAAGATGCAGGAAAAGCTGATGCAGGCCGTCAACGTCGCCAAGCGCCCATTCGAGCCGCCCGTCGTCGACAACGATTTGCAGGAGAAAGTGCGCGAGTTTGTGCTTCCCCGCTTCGAGGCTGCCGTCAATAATCCTGACAAGTCCGCCCGCTCGGCTGCCCTCAACCTCGTACAGAACGAGTTGATCGCCGTTCTCGGTGCGCAATATCCCGACCGCTTGAAGGACATTATCACGTTTTACGAAAAGGAATTGAAGTCCTACGTCCGCAACAATATCCTGGATTATGGCATTCGCCCCGATGGCCGCGATCTCAAGACCATTCGTCCTATCTCGTGCGAAGTTGGCCTGCTGCCGCGCACGCACGGTTCCGCGATTTTCACACGCGGCCAGACCCAGGTGCTGAGCGTCGTCACCCTCGGCTCACCCGGTGAGGAGCAGGTTCTCGATGGCCTGGGCTTTGTCGAGAGCAAGCGTTTCATGCACCACTACAACTTCCCGCCGTTCTCTACCGGTGAAACCAAGCCCCTGCGCGGGCCGGGGCGACGCGAGATCGGTCACGGGGCGCTGGCGGAGCGCGCCGTTGCCGCCGTCATCCCCTCGCAGGAGGAGTTTCCCTATACCATTCGGGCTGTCTCCGATGTGCTCTCATCGAACGGTTCGACCTCAATGGGTTCCGTCTGCGGCACCACATTGGCATTGATGGATGCAGGTGTTCCCATTCACGCGCCAGTCGCGGGCGTGGCAATGGGCCTCATCACCGGTGAGGGCGAGCGGGCCGGGAAGTGGGCCGTTCTCTCCGACATTCAAGGCATCGAAGACGCCCTCGGCGACATGGATTTCAAGGTGGCTGGTACCGCCGATGGCGTGACCGCGCTGCAAATGGACATCAAGGTCAAGGGTATCACCTACGAGATCATGGCGAAGGCTCTTGAGCAGGCCCGTGAAGGCCGCCTCTTCATCATGGAGAAGATGCTCGATGCCATCGAGGCGCCTCGCGAGGAATTGTCTGAGTTTGCCCCGCGCATCCAGACCATCAAGATCAATCCTGATAAGATCGGGGCCGTCATCGGCCCAGGTGGCAAGACCATTCGCAAGATTCAGGAGGAGACCGGAGCTAAGGTCGATATTGAGGACGACGGCACAGTTCATATCGCCGCCACTTCTGCCGACTCTATGCAGGCTGCTATGGATGCCGTGCGCGCCCTCACCGAAGAGGTGGAGGTTGGCCGCATCTATACTGGCACCGTCAGGCGTCTCGTCGACTTCGGCGCGTTCGTCGAAATCCTGCCGGGCAAAGAGGGCCTCGTCCGTACCTCGCAACTGGCTGACTACCAGGTCTCGCGCCCTGAAGATGTCGTCTCGATTGGCGACGAGATCACCGTCATGGTGATCGAAGTTGACCAGCAGGGCCGCATTAACCTCTCGCGCCGTGCCGCGCTGAGCGGCGAAATGCCCACCTCGGCTGAGATGGAAAGCGAGCGCGCCGGGCGTATGGCCCGTAGTGGTGGTCGCTCCGGCCCCGGCGGCTATAACGAGCGCAACAACTACAGCGGTGGTCGCGAGCGCGGCGGCTACAACGAGCGCAACAACTACAGCGGTGGTCGCGAGCGCGGCGGCTACAACGAGCGCGGTGGTGGTCGCTCCGGCCCCGGCGGCTACAACGAGCGCGGTGGTGGCAACAACTACGGCCAGCGCCGCCCGATGGGTCCCGGCACGTCCGGTTCCAGCCGTGGCCCCGGCAATCCACGCCGCGAGGGCGGCTTCAACCAGCGTCCGCCTGAGCGCCGCTGGTAAAAACAACTGTAGATGCAGTGATGCTTTGAACGAATAAGGTTGGCAATAAGGCCCTCCTCATTGCTGACCTTATTCGTTTCCGCTCATTATTGCTTCTGGTCACGGTCATGAATTTTGACAAACAAAATCGGCAGTGGGATTTCGTAGGTCCCGCTTTATCGGCGTGGGGGCGACGAAGTGATCCTGTTCCCGGCCTTGCTTCTTAAAGTTCATTATCGTGCTCTTACAAGATATTTTTACCGAAAATGCCTGACGCAAAAAGAAGAGCATAGCAGGGAAAAACAGAAATTGTACTTTAGAGAGAGGTAAATATGTCAGCAGAGGAGAAACTGCAAGAAATCGCGGCTGAGGTATGTACGTGCGAGCAATGCGACCTCTGGAAGAACCGGACACGTGCAGTTCCTGGTGAAGGCAACCCTCATGCAAAAATCATGTTCATCGGCGAAGGCCCCGGCTATCACGAAGATAAGCAGGGCCGTCCCTTTGTCGGCCCGTCCGGTCATCTGTTGGATGAGCTTCTGGCAAGCATCGGCCTGAAACGCACCGACGTGTTTATCACCAACGTGGTCAAGTGCCGCCCGCCGGAGAACCGCGATCCCCTGCCCATCGAAATCTCCGCTTGCAGCGATTATCTCGACCGCCAGATCGCTACTATCAACCCCCTGGTTATCGTCACGCTGGGCCGCTTTTCGATGGCAAAATTCTTTCCGGGTGAGAAGATCTCTGCTATCCACGGTCGCCCGCGCCGTGTCGGCAGCCGCATCGCCATGCCCATGTTCCACCCGGCAGCCGCCCTGCGCACCGAAAGCTACAAAGAGGCCCTGCGCCAGGACTTCAAAAAGATACCCGCTGCCCTTGCTGAAGCCGAGCGCATCGCCGCAGAAAACGCGCCAAAGGCCGTTTCCCCGTCTTCCCAATCCAAACCCAAAGACGAACCTCCACAGCAGCTTTCACTGTTTTAGAGAGCATAACGAAGTGCGTGGGAAACCACGCGCTTCGTTATGCTCTCTAAAACAGGTATGTTTATTCCCCTGCCGTTGCCCCGATGACGAAGGCGTCCACCTGGTCTATTTTCCCGCGCCAGTATGGGACTTTGACTTTGTGACCCCCGCTCATGATCGTGACGTCACGCATATGGATATAGCGGTAGAGCATCGGTAAGCCCTCCGGGCCGATTTCCGACTCGGTGACGGGTATGAGTGCCCTGTAGTATTCTCGCAAAGCATCCGCCGTGTTCGGATCCTCCTCGCGCAGCGTCTCCTCGTTCAGATCGATATAAAACTGGACATAGTGCTCGGTCTTGACCATCATGCCAAAGACGAGCAGCCCGCCCATCTGGAGCATCATCTCTATCTCCAGATCGTGCTGCTCGACCAGCCGCGCCCACATCTGCAAAGCGAAATCCTGGTCGCCATATTCCTTAAGCCAGAGATTGCGTCGTTCGATGCGCGTCAGTGGGCGAAATCCTGGCTCCAGCGTCTGACCCGTTTCCTGTTCCGTTCCCTGCTCCTGCTCCTGCTCCACCGCCTCCTTGCCCACGCGTCCAGTCACCTCTTGCTCCTGCCCCACCTCCACCGTATTGCGCTCCGACTCATTGTCGTTTGCCATCAGATCATATCCTCCCATTTCTTTCCTGAATGCACTATGCCGCGTACCTTATACTATACACGAAAAGGCGTGCGCCGAAAAAGGTCTACTCGCGTGTCATTCTTCGCTGCGCTCAGAATGACATGTGGAAGAATTCAGAAACAGTGTCAACTGGTGGGCTTCCTAGTTGCTTCCTGTTCGGACATTTGTTACAATGGAGCAAGCATGAGATAGGGCAACCATGCGTGTCGTATGAGAGGAAAGGTACGGAAAGCCCTGTGTCAAAAGTATATGCCATCGCTAATCAGAAGGGCGGGGTGGGGAAAACCACTACTGCCATCAATCTCGCTGCCTATCTGGCTTCTGCCGGAAGGAGAGTGCTGCTCGTCGACATGGACCCGCAGGCCAATACGACCAGTGGTATCGGGCTGGCGCAAAAAGTGCGGCAGCACACCATCTATGACCTGCTTGTCCAGCCGCAGAATACCATCAGTATTTTTGATGTGATTGTGCCGACGCAACGCCGCGAACTGGTCGTCGCGCCCTGCACGGTCGACCTCGCCGCCGCCGAACTGGAACTGGTGGGCATGATTGCACGCGAGCGCAGGCTGCGCCAGGTGCTCGAACCCATTCGCCAGCGCTGCGACTATATTCTCATCGATTGCCCACCCTCGCTGGGCCTGCTGACGGTCAACGCCCTCGTTGCAGCGGACGGCGTGATCATTCCTATTCAATGCGAATACCTCGCGCTGGAAGGTGTGAATCAATTGCACAATACCATCCGGCTGGTGCAAAGCACGCTGAATCCTGAACTCTACATCGCGGGTGTCGTCCTGACCATGTTTGACCCACGCACGCGCCTGGCCAGCCAGATTGTGCAGGATGTACGCGCTCACTTTCCCAGAGAGACCTTTCAGACCATCATCAGTCGCAATGTCCGTCTGAGCGAGGCTCCCAGCTTCGGGCAGCCGATTCTCGATTACGATGCCACATCCCCCGGAGCGCTTTCCTATAAAGCACTGGCTGAGGAGGTATTAGCTCGTGGCTAAGCACAAGTTCGGTCTGGGGCGCGGCCTTGATGCGCTCATTCCTGGCGCATCGGAGGTCATGTCGGCGCAGCAGCCGTCTCGCGTCGATGAGAACGCCATTCTCTACGCCGCCATCGAGAGCATTATTCCCAATCCACGTCAGCCGCGCCGCATTTTCAGCGACGACGACCCCAGATTACTCGAACTGAGCGCTTCAATCAAGGAGCATGGCCTGCTCCAACCTATTGTCGTGACTCGCCTCGACTCGCCCGCCCTTCCCTCGTCATCTTCGTCTTCACCAGCTCAGGCCAGTGCAGATGACTGGTTCGCGCAGGAGGTCGCACCCGCACCTGCTCAACAGGCAGATGCGGCTCCCGGCTCCGGCGGGGTTGTGCAGTTTCAGATCATTGCCGGTGAGCGCCGCTGGCGTGCCGCTCGCCTGGCCGGTCTGACAAAAGTGCCGGTGCTCATTAAAGAGGTCACTCCCCTGCAAATGCTCGAACTGGCCCTGATCGAGAATATCCAACGCGCCGACCTTAACCCCATTGAGGAGGCTCTGGCCTACCAGGCGCTGGCTGAGGAGTTCGGCCTGACACAGGAGATGGTCGCGAAACAGGTGGGCAAAGACCGCACCACCATCACCAACGCCATTCGCCTGCTGCAACTGCCTCCTAAGGTGCGGGAGAAGCTCATCAACGCTCCCGACGTCTTCACTCCAGGACATGCTCGCGCGCTCCTCGGCATCGAGCATGAGGAAAACCAGATCATGGCGATGGAAAAGATTATCTCACTGAAATACACAGTGCGCGAGGCCGAGGCTCTGGCGGAAAGCATCAAGGCGCAAGAGAAGGCACAGGCAGCGGGTAAGCCAGTTCAGGCAACTTCGCCACCGCGTCGTTCCTCCGAACTCGATGCGCTGGAAGCGCATTTCCGCGACTCTCTCATGCTCAAAGTGGACCTGAAGTGCAACGCGAAGGGTAAAGGGACTCTTGTCCTCCATTTCAATAACCAGGAAGAACTTGAACGTTTATACAACCGACTGGTCAAACAACAGGATCTGTAGGCTGGAGGTTTTCTAGATGACGACGCAGGAAAGACCGTTCGATAGAGCGCGGACAAAGATGGTGGCTGCTCGTATCGAGTTCATTGGGCAACTGGCGAAGTTCAGTAAGGATGAATTGAGCAAGGCCCCGGCGGAGGGTGAATGGTCGCCCCTGGAGCTTGCCCATCATCTCTACGTGGCCGACGGCCTTGCCCTTGAGCAGATGCGGCTCGTGCAGGAAGAAGATAACCCGCTGATCGCCGCCGTCGAGAAGGAGGCTCCGCGCCGCACGCGCGCCTCTGAACGACCTGCCTCGCTTGAGTCCGTGATGGCCGGTATGGCGGCGCGCCGCGAAGAAATCTTCGCGTACCTCTCGCAATTACCCGACGAGGCCTGGGAACGCCCATTCCGCCACCATCTCTGGGGTCAGGGCAAATTCTACCAGCTCGTCAACGTCCTCCCCCGCCACGACCAGCAGCACAGCCGCCAGCTGGCGGATATCAAAGAACCTGCCAACCGAGGATAACGCCGGTGGCTGCTTCACCAAAGTTAACCAGCGCATCCTGGTCATCATCACGCTGGACGATACAGAAGGCAACGACCTCGTTCCCGGCATGAGCACCGCAGTCACCATCACCTGCACTGATATCAGACTGGACGCAACGACCTGTTACAGAAGGTAGCGCAAAGACCGGAAGGAGCAAATTATGAACGTCCTCATTCTGGGTGGAATCTTCCTCATCGCCTTTATAGCAATTGTGGCGGCAGCGCTTCTGGCCATGGGCGAGCGCGCGCCCGAAATCAACGCAGGGAATAGCGCCGTGACGAATTCAGTCGCTATTCCCGCCGCAGCCGCAGACACAAGTGCGGGGACGGGAACAGGTGGCGATGCAGGGAAACCGGTGCCTACCATCCCACTGACCGCGCAAGCGCCGAATACAGCAGGCAGAGATCTATCATCTCCTGCCTCTGTCTCTTCTTCCGTGACGAGCGCGCTGTCTTCCCCCGACAGAGAAAGCTTTTCTCTTGCAGAGGCGCAAGAGGAGCCTGAAAGCTTCAACGGGCAATTTCGCGCACTGTCCGCCGAGCTGCGTGCCTTGCGCACCCGCGCCCGGGAGATGGAGCAGCGCCTCAACATGCTGATGGAGATTGTCGACCGCATCGAGCGCGACCAGGGCGGCCTCATGGACATCGGCATTGACTCTGAAAGCTAGTCGGGCTGGAAAGCTATGTTGATACGCAGACTGACCAAGGACGATCTAGAAGCTGTCTGGGCGTTACTTCAACGCCTCCAGCAGGGGGGCGACGATAATTTCTACTTCGGCGCCTTCGACGAGAACCTTACCCTCATCGGCATGATCGGCTTTGTGCGGGAGGGCGGAGTCAAGAGCCGCCACAAAGGCGA
>Ga0209061_1004750_pt1 | contig 12710 bp, 9 predicted proteins | sample Coa_R1_10_FD_187157 | JGI IMG/M metagenome (GOLD analysis project Ga0209061, IMG submission 187157) | Surface soil microbial communities from Centralia Pennsylvania, which are recovering from an underground coalmine fire - Coalmine... | ecosystem: Environmental > Terrestrial > Soil > Unclassified...
TTGCTTGTCGTTCACTATACTATTGTATTCGCCGCTGCGTACCCAGTGATCTAGCGGCTTGAGCATCTCTGAGAGGGGTTTGTCGCCAGTCGAGACCAGTTCGAGAATCATCAGCAAGGCGATCAAGCCCGAATCGGCGTACCAATTGTCGCGGAAGTAGAAATGGCCGGAGTGCTCGCCGCCGAAGATAGCGTTATGTTTGCGCATCTCGGCTTTAATGTACGAGTGACCCACGCGAGTCTTAAAGGATTTGCCGCCCAGCTTCTCAACCAGCTCTGGCACACTTTTGGAGACGATCAGATTGTAAAGAATGGTTGAGCCAGGATGCTTTTGTAGCAGGTTGCTGGCCGCGACGGCTGTCACCATAGAACCATCCACGATATTGCCCTGCTCATCCACAGGGAACATACGGTCGGCATCTCCATCAAAGGCCGCGCCCAGATCTGCGCCGACCTCACGAACCTTCTTGCGCAGATCTGCTGTGTTTTCTGGCTCAATTGGGCTGGCCGGATGGTTGGGGAAATTGCCATCTAACTCAAAATAGAGCGGGATCAGCGTGCAGGGCAGTTTCTCAAAGACTTTGGGCATAACCATGCCCGCCATGCCATTACCGGCATCGATCACCACTTTCAGAGACTTAATTTTGTCTCTGTCGATAAAAGAGAGCACATGGTTGACATAATCTTCAAGCACATCGCGTTTGATGATCTCGCCTTTGTGAGCAGGTTGGGCGAACCCGCCCTCTATCGCCTGGTCGCGGATCTCAGCCAGGCCGCTCTCCTGGCTGATTGGGAAAGCCTGGGCACGGCAGAATTTCATGCCATTGTATTCGCCAGGATTATGTGAAGCTGTGATCATCACACCCGCAGGGTAGTTGAATTTACCCACAGCGAAATAAAGTTCGTCGGTTGTCGTCAGGCCCAGGTCGATAGCGTTGACACCCTGGTCGATAATGCCACGAATCAGAGCAGCGGCGATCTGTGGTGATGAGAGACGCATATCGCGACCTACAGCAATCTCCGGTACACGAAGGTATTGCGCAGCTGCTCGGCCTATCCGATAGGCTACTTCATCGTTCAGATCTTGCCCATAGATGCCGCGAATATCGTATGACTTAAAGATGTTCGGATCGATTTTGACCGGTGAGGTGCTCATGAAGTACATTCCCTTCTATGTTTCCATATTTCCAGAAGAACCCAGGGATCCCCTGAACTACGTGGATCGAAAATTTGTCCAACTTCGCTAAAACCAGCTCTGGCAAAGGCTTTCCGCGCTGGAGTGTTTGCCATGGCGGTCTCGGCGTAAAGGCGAACGAAGCCGGATTGCTGCCTGAAAAGATAAGTGGTCAGTGTGCGAATGGCCTCGGCTCCGTAGCCCTTGCCCCAGCGCGTTTTATCGCCGATGCCCAGGCCCATCTCTGCCTGGCCTGTGCGCTGGTCAATGTTGAAGTAAGTGATCGTGCCAATGGGCGTCTGCTGCTCGTCCTCGATGATAAACCAGAACTGCTTTCCATTGCCGTGTACGTAGTTGCGCTCAAAGATTGGCAGGAACTCTTTCATCGTTTGCGAGTAGGGACGATGCGGATCATAGCGCCAGACCTCGTCGTCGCGCTCCCAATGAAAGACATGATAGGCGTCCGGCATCTGGGGGAGACGCAGCCAGATACGTTCGCCATGCAGAGGTAGCTCTGCTTCATGCTTTCGTCCGTGTCCTACAGAATAGTTTTGCTGTAAATCAGTCATATTTCCTCTTATGCCAGATCTATACTATGTGCAAAGCTGGTCCCTGCTGCAAGCTGTTCAACATGAAATGCTTCTGCCAGTGTTTGCCCAAGATCGGCATAGGTAGGGCGTACACCCAGATGTATGCCTGGGCGAACAGGCTCGCCATACGCCAGGAGCGGGACGTGTTCGCGTGTGTGATCGGTACCCTTGTAGGTGGGATCGACGCCGTGATCGGCGGTAAAAAAGATGGCGTCTCCGGGTCGCATGGCCTGCTGGACACGCGCGAACCAGCTATCAACGTCGCGCAGCGCTCGCGCATAGCCCTGACTATCGCGCCGATGTCCCCAGAGCATATCAAACTCAACCAGATTGACAAATAGTAGCCCTGAGAAGTCTTTCTCCAGCCAATCCAGGGTTGCTTGCATACCTTCCTGGTTTGTCTCGGTGTGGTCGCGCACGGTCAGTCCTCGGCCCGCAAAGAGGTCCTCGATTTTGCCGATGCCAATGACATCTTTGCCCGCCTTTTTCAATACATCCAGCAGGGTTGTGCCGAGCGGTTCCAACGAGAAGTCGCGCCGGTGCTCGGTACGCGTGAAATGGCCGGGTGTGCCGATAAATGGGCGCGCGATCACCCGTCCGACCGCGTGCTCGCCGCTTATGAGCATCTGACGCGCGATACGGCAGAAGCGATAGAGTTCTTCCAGAGGGATAACCTCCTGGTGGGCGGCTAGCTGGAAGACGCTGTCAGCAGAAGTATAAAGGATCGGACTGCCGGTGCGCATATGCTCCTCGCCCAGCTCCTTGATAATCTCCGTGCCGGAAGCTGCTTTATTGCCGATGACTCTGTGTCCAATAGCACGTTCAAATGGCTCGACCACTTCTGGCGGAAAGCCATCTGGATAGGTTGGCAGCGGTCTGTGCAGAATCACGCCGGTCATTTCCCAGTGTCCTGTCGTGCTATCTTTGCCAGCGGAAGACTCGGCCATGCGCCCATACGATCCCAGAGCATGCTCTACTGGAGGTGTGCCCGGAATCGGCGTAATATTGCCCAGACCGATGCGCCCCAGGTTAGGAAGTTCCAGGCCGCCAACAGCCTGAGCGCAGTGTTCCAATGAACTAGCCCTTTCGTCTCCGTAGGCGGCGGCATCGGGATTCGCGCCCACGCCCACGCCATCCAGGACAACAAGAATCGCCCGCTTGAGTTCGCTCATATCCTGTTAATCCTTGCGTGCTCCAGCCGTGGGTAGGCTGGCAACGGTTCACCGATCAGCGGCAGCGCGTAGTCGAGAAAGGCCGGAGTGATCATAGTTTTGCCTTGCCCCAGGAAGCTCTCTGGCAGAGAGCGCTGAGCATTGGCTATCTCGCTTAACGTGGCCAGGCCGGTCGTGCAATGATAGCGCGGTTCATCCTGGCGTTGTAGAACCACCATCTTGTCGGTTTCGCCCGCCAGCGCCGCGTGTGTTCCCGCCTGGCCAACCTGATAGGCTTCTGCGCGGTCCACATGTGACACGCAGAAGGAAGCCATACGCTGTAAATCGCCCGGTTTATCAAAACGCGCTCGCAGCTTCAAATGTTTCTTAACTAATTCTACCAGATATTGCGCCGTACCGCTCAGCAATGGATGCTGAAAAGCATCCGTCCCGACTTGCCCGGCTGCTCCCAGAGGCTGGCCTCGCTCATCGCGCACCGTCTCCGCTGCCACGACAACCGCATAGCCGAAGCGCCGATAGGTCTCTTCAACCTGTACCAGGTAGCGCTCGCTGTTGAAAGGCTGTTCGGGCAGAAGCAAGATGTGCGGCGCGTCACTCTCATCCCGCTTGCCCAGAGCTGCCGCTGCCGTTAGCCAGCCTGAATCGCGGCCCATCGTTTCGATGATTTTGACCGGGTAGTGCCAGGGCATCGAGAGCGTGTTCATAGTTGAATCCATAGTTGCTAAAGCGATAAAACGTGCCGCGCTGCCGTAGCCGGGGCAATGGTCTGTCAGTGGGAGATCGTTATCGATGGTCTTTGGGATGCTGATTGCTTGCAAATCGTAGTTCTGCGCTTGCGCCGCCTGGGCGATACGATGAACCGTATCAGCCGAATCGTTGCCGCCGATATAGAGCATTGCGTGGATGTCGTAGCGGCGGAAAATCTCGATAGCTCTGGCCGGGTCCTCTTCCTGCAATTTATAACGGCATGAACCAAGCGCAGCCGATGGAGTGCGCATCAGTTCTGGCCACAGATGAACAGGCTGCCGGCGCAGATCGACAAAATCCTCTTGCAGCAGACCCTGGATGCCGTACCACATCCCATAAATATCGTGAATACGCGTCTCTTGCCGGGCAGCCTCGAACGCGCCCACCAGACTTGCATTGATGACTGCCGTCGCGCCCCCAGACTGGCCGATGATCAGATTATAATGTGTTCCCAAGCAGAAAATCCTCATCCATCTGTAGTCGTAGGTCTCTTTTGCCATTATAGCAAGCGTAGGGGGGAGCGTCGAGGGCTTTTTGTTCAAAGGCAGATTCCCTCGAAAAAGCTTCCAAGTTTCACCAACAATCGGGTGCTACTTTCATGGCTTCTCTTCCTGCCTGCCGCATCTGACGTTCCGTTTGGCTGAGCGTGGCGGTTGCATCCAGTTCGATCTTGAGGGATGCTGTCTCGTACATGAGAGGTTCCCACCGCTGTTGTGGTTTTTCTAACAGGAGCAACCTCTCACTGATTTTTCACATCCCTGGCGCCCGATTGCTGGTGGAACCGATAAGAGAAAAATGCTATCGTTTCATAGCAAAATCAGGTACAATGTCCCTAAAGGATAGCAGCGACTCATATGAAACAAATTTCTGGCGAACCCGCTGCCTTGCTTGTAAAGACAGGCAGCGGAGTCTGGTAGGCCAGAACCATCTTTTATTGAGAGGCGTTGGATAAAGGAAGTAGTAAGGAAGAGTCAAGCGTAGTGAAGAACGAACCCGAAGTCAGCAACAGGAGAAAGAACGTGCCAGGATATACTCGCGCCGGAGACCGTCTCGCAGGGCGCCGTGTTGTTACGATTGGCGGAGGAACCGGAACATTCTCATTGCTCTCACATCTCAAAAAACATCCCTTTACCATCAGCGCAATTGTTACGATGTCGGATAGTGGAGGAAGCTCGCGCCGCCTGATGGACGAATTCCGCCGCCAGTTGCCTTTGGGGGACTTGCGTATGTCCCTGATTGCCCTGGCACGCAATGGAGCTTTATGGCGCGAGATCTTTATGCATCGCTTCCAGCAGCAGGACGAAGATGAAGAGCGACCCGATAACCAGCAGGGAGTTAGCGGACATAGCCTGGGTAATCTGATCCTGAAAGGTCTGCAAGATATCAACAATGGTGATCTTCTGCTGGCCATTGAGGATGCAGAAGAACTTCTCAATACCGCCGGACACGTGCTCCCTGTTACTTTAACGCAAACTATGATTTGCGCTGACCTGGAAGATGGCACCACAATCTGCGACGAAACCGAAATCGATACGCGTGGAATCAAGAATCTGGGGGAGCTCTCACCCATCAAATATTTGCGCCTGGAACCGGAGGACGCGCCGGCCTGCCCCCAGGCAGTGCGAGCCATCAGACGCGCCGATACGATCATTATCGGGCCGGGCGATCTCTACACCAGCCTGCTCCCCAACCTGCTGGTACGCGATATTGCGCGGGCGGTTCGCGAATCCGAAGCGGAAAAAGTCTATGTGTGTAACCTGATGACCAAGCACGGCGAAACCGATGGCTATAAAGCGTCAGATTTTGTCGAGACGATCCATTACTACCTGGGAGGGCGTGTCGACAAAGTCATCGTCAACGATGGCCCCTTTGCTCCGGAGATCCTCGAAATGTACGCTCGGCAGAGCCAGGAGCCTGTCGTAGCTGACCGCGCACGCCTGCTGCAAATGGTGCCAAACCTGGTAATCGACCGCCTCAATCTGGAGAACGATAGCCTGGTTCGCCATGACCCGGAACGTCTGGTCAAGGCGATTTTCCCCGAAGAAACGTACTGATGCCTTTACTCCGGTGCAGACAGGGAAAAGGGCTTTTCAGCGCCTTCCCGCCTGCACCGGCTTAGCGTATGTTACGTGTCAGTTGTTCAAATTCCTCACGGGTAAAAGCTCGCATCGTCTGTGTACGCACGCTGCCAGGCGCAATCGTGCTGAGAATCAAGCGGGCCGCGGTCTGGTCATCGGGCGCATCAGTAATCACGACATAATCATACTGACCCATCACAAGATAGAATCCGACCAGCTTTCCTCCGACTTCCCTGGCGGCGGTGTCAAAAGCACGCAGGCGCTCAGGAGCGTTCTTGATCTCCTTAAGGCCCTGTTCAGTGAGAGTGACCAGGCTAATGTACGTTGGCATAAGTCTTTCTCCCCGCTCGGTAACACGTACCAATAGAAAACTGAACGATGGTGAAGGTCACAGTAAGAAGATCTGCAAGCAGATGTTCTCTATATGATTCATCATTGTATACACGTTTGTAAAAGGCTATCAAGCTGAAGTGTGCCGCGTTTGCCTGAGCAGTAGCTTGCCCTCGCACAGGCCCGCCAGAGCAGCCACCACAGAGCAGAGCGCAAAATGCTGAGTCGGCTGTGTACTCACCAGGATCACACCACTGCTAAGCGCCAGATAGGCGAAAGCGCCTAGCAGAGCGCCCAGAAAGGGACGGATGAACCAGGTAAGGATGACAAAAGCCGGAGGATAGCCGGAAGAGGGGCGATTCAACGAGATTGTACAGCTGATGGACGCCCCTAGCAAGCCATAGAGCAATACATACCAGGGAATGCCCAGCGGGGCAAAAGCGTTAGTAAACACGCCGGGCCAGTAGTTCAGCCCCTGAAAAATCGCCAATACCAGCGCCCCTGGCAGGAGCAAGCTGATATAGAGCGCAAAAGCTATCAGCCAGCGCCCAGGCCGGGCCGGTTCCAGTTCACTCCAGGCACCCTGGCGCTGTTCAGCGCTGTCTACCGATCCCAGGCGCTCCGCAAGCTGCTTGATCTTTGAACGTTTGCCGGACTTGCCGGGAAGACTTCCTTCGACAACCCAGGCTGGCAGCGGCTCTGTATCCTGCTCACCCGGAACTGGCGGCACAGGAGTTGCAACCGGCTGGGTTCGTGGCGTCAGGTCTTCCAAAGTGCGCAGATAGCTCGCGGGCAACTTCTGGCGTCTGGCAACCTGAAGCAGGCGATTGAAATAAGTCGCTTCGGGAACACGCTGCTCTGCTGGTAGCTGGCTAACCTTGCGCCGCGCCTCTTCAGAGGCGACATAGGTAATACAGGTAACTTCACGCTGACGATATGGCTCATGTACCGTTACCTCGATTGGCACAAAGGTCTCTGAGAAATGTACTTTATCCAGCAAGGGTACTTCACCAGCTTTTCCTCTGGTAAAACGCTGTGGGACACGGTACAACACCCCCCAGACCTCCGCCTCTGGCTGATCTCGCGCCTCATTAAGTGAGGCAATCACGCGGCCTGTGAGCGCATCTAATCCCTCAAAAGCCAGCCGGTAGCCCTTGAGCATAGCCGGCCCATATGCAAAGGCTGAGCCGTTCAGGCGTTCGGGACGATTCAAGCGTACCGGGTCCATATCAAGAGCGTACTCGAACAGCCAGATAAACTCACTAACCACTGATTTTTGTCCCGATCCCGCTTCGGAGGTGTTAGGCTCAACCCGTCCCCGCCCAGGCAATGCAGCAGATCCGGCTACATCTTCTTCCGGCAACGGCGGCGCGGTCGGAGCCTCAGCAGGAAAACTCGCTGGCTTCGTAGACGGAGCAAGTGGCAGGGTAGTCTTCGCTGGCTCCGTCACAGGGGCAGGTCGTGGCGTGTTGGTACGTACAATTGGCACCCCCGGAGCGACAAACTCTTGCGGGGTAGAAGCTTCTCCATCCGCATCCATAGATACTTTCTCTTCTTCCATCCTTTTTCCCACCAGAATAAAACTATTGTGTCTCTTTTCTCCTTAGACACACATCACATTTAAGCATACAAAAAAATGTCAGAGAAACCAAATAACCAGGACTTCTGACTGTCGAAGCAGTGGAAGGCAAGCAATCAGGTTATCTCCGGAATCTCTTGCAGTTGTGCTGCTCGCCGCCTGATCTCGTCTCTATCAAGCGGCCCCTGTTCGGTGATGATCTGTGTCACCAGTTCGGCTGGCGTGTGATCAAAGTAGAAATTGCGCACAGAGACACCCGCGAGAGCGTCTGGCCAGACTTCCTCACCAGGATGCTCTTCCAGCAGCGTCAGATCGCCGGACCAGGCGCGCGGAGAAATTTTGAGGCTCTCACTCAGGACATAAAAAGGGACGCCGTGTACATGGGCGGCCAGGGCCAGCAGGGCTGTGCCCGCCTTGTTCAAGATGCTGGCATCGGCCAGAATACTATCGGCTCCCACGACGAGCGCCTGACACATGGGCAGAAAAATGTCCGCCTGGGCATCGGTAATCAGCGTAAGCGTTCTAGCCCGGTCGCGCAAACTCTGCGCGACGGTGCGTCCCTCGTAGAGCGGCCGACCTTCCAGGACGACAACATGCTCAACTGGCGGAATACAGGAGCGCAAGACTTCCAGAACCGTTCCCGAAAGGCTGTGAGTCATGACGGTTCCCCGCAGGTGTGGCCGGGCAAAATCTGTGATGCGAGAAATGGCCTGGTCATACTCCTGCAGCAACTGGTTGGCTGCCAGCGCCATACCAGCAAGACTGCCCGGCGCGGCCAAAATGCGTCCCACGGCTCCTGCCAGAGCAGCCATTGCGGGTCGCGCCTGGGCTAATTCGCGCCCGGCCTGGCGCACGCGCTGGAGTTGCTCCTCTTGTGAAAAGCCCGGCTGCGTCGCGAGATCGCGCAACAGTATGATTGTTGAACGCACCAGCCAGCGCGAACCGTGCTCGCGATCATCTCGAATACTGGCAATGCGTTGAGCCAGATCTTCCATTGTTCCCTCCTGATTGAGTTTCAAAAATCTTTCGCGCAAATTGGCTCTTTGTCTTCCCTACCAATTGGCCGTAGCTTCCCTTGATTGGATCGGCTATACTTGATTGGTATGAGCCAAGAGGAGAAGATAACGTTATGCGACGACCTTCATCACATTCTACACGCCCTTTATTTACCGCGCCTCTCTCCTCACTGATCAAGCTGGAGCGTAACAACGGGCAACCGCTCTACCGGCAGATTTGCCAACAGTTGCGCGAGGCCATTTTATTAGGCGAGCTGGCCGAGGGCACGCGCTTGCCGACCGAGCGAGCGCTGGCCAGTGAGCTGGGCGTCAACCGCACAACGGTAATGAATGCCTATAATGAACTGGCAAGCGAGGGCTTGATTGAGGGGCACGTGGGACGCGGCACGCTGGTCAGGCGAAACCATTTTCCACATTTTGACGAACAGTTTGAGCACGAGACGGCCTCATGGCTGCTTGGCCTGCCTGCCGGAGAGAGCGAATTGCTGGGGCAAGACGCGCGCCTGTTGAGTGAACTGGCCGCAGCCGGCGAGCACAAAGGGATCATCTCGCTTACCCCCGGCTCGCCTGCGCCGGATCTGCTGCCCGCCGAAATACTCAGCAAGATTTTTGCTGAAAGGTTACTGGCAAGCCGGGCGGACGCGTTGGGATACTGTCCGGTAGAGGGTTTGCACAGCCTGCGTCAGGGGATTGCGCAGTGGATGCGTGGACGCGGTGTACCTGTAGATGCCGAGCATATCCTGATCCTCTCAGGCTCAACCCAGGGCGTCGGCCTGGTTGGTCGCCTGCTGCTCAATCCAGGAGACGAGGTCGTGGTAGAAGTGCCTACTTATATAGGAGCCATCCAGGCTTTCCGCGCCTTGCAGGCGCGGGTCATCGGCGTGCCAACGGACAAAGATGGTATGCGTGTTGACCTGCTGGAATCCATCCTGGCCCGTCACCGGCCTCGCCTGATCTACACGCAGCCAACCTTCCAGAATCCTACGGGAGTGATCATGTCGCCAGAACGCCGGCGGCGCCTGCTGCTGCTCTCGCGGCGCTACTCGACTCCCATCCTGGAGGACGACCCCTACGGAGAGGTCTACTTCCAGGGCAAACGCCCGCAGCCTCTCAAGGCGCTGGATACCTCTGGACAGGTGATCTACCTCAGCACCTTCTCCAAAATCCTGGCCCCCGGCCTGCGCGTAGCCTGGCTGGCAGCCCCTGAGCCAATGATCGAACGGCTCTCTTTGCACAAGCAGGTTTTCGACCTGAATACCAACGCGCTCGGCCAATGGTGCGTTTCGGAGATCTTGCACCAGGGATTGCTCAGCGAGCATCTCAGCACACTACGTCAGCGTTATGAAAACAAACGCGACCTGATGCTCCAGGCCATCGGCAAGTACTGGCCGCAGGAGATTCGGGTGAATCAGCCGGAAGGTGGCTTCCATCTCTGGTGCCGCCTGTCTGGTGAGCTGCGCACACGAATCCTGCTACGGGAAGCAGCCAATGAACGCGTCGCTTTTGTGATCGGCGAGCCATTTCACGTTGATGGTGGAGGACAACAAGAGTTCCGCCTGAGCTATGCTTTCCCACGCGAAGATGATATCGAAGAGGGTATCAAGCGCCTGGGCAGTGCTATCAAACACCTGCTGGTACGGCGTATTTCTCGCGATGAGCAGCGCCGCTCGCATGTTGAACATATTCCAATGGTATGATGTTTGTGCGAAAAGATTATTCCAGAGTGTTTTTTACTATTCTCCCACCTTTTAGCACAAGTTTGATGTTCGCGGGATTGGCTAGCAGGCTAATATCTGCAAGTACATCGCCGGAAACCACGATGACATCAGCCAGCTTTCCCACTTCGAGCGTGCCCAGTTCGTCTGAGAGGTGCAGCAGCTCGGCGGCGCTGGAGGTACTGGCCTGGATAGCCTGCATCGGCGTCATTCCATTCTCAACCATGAGCTGAAGTTCTCGTCCGTTCTCGCCGTGACGGCCTACGCCGGAATCGGTGCCCATCGCGATCTTAACGCCGGCCTCGACAGCCATGCGGAAGCTGCGACGGTGGGCCTCAATGACTCCATCAGCTTTAGCTGCCATCGCCGGCGGCAAAAGATCAGGGTGCTCGCGCGCAAACTCGATAACGGCCAGCGGAGCTACCAGCGTCGGTACCAGGTAGGCATCTTTCTGGAGCATCAAATCGATAAGCTCATCATTCAAATACACGCCATGTTCAATCGAAGTGACCCCGGCCTGAAGAGCATACTTAATGCCTTCAGAGCCTTGAGCATGGGCCATACAGCGTTTCTCCTGGGCTGCGGCCTCGTAGACCGCTACAGCGATCTCCTCGACGGTAAGCTGTGAGGAGGTAGGAGCATCTGCGGTGGAGAGCACGCCGCCGGTTGTGGCAAGTTTGATCCAGTCCGCCCCGGCCCGCAAGACCTCGCGTACCGTCTTGCGCACCTCGTCAACGCCATCGGCCACGCCGCGTGGTACATCAGGCAGATGGATTCCGAAGAAACCAAGATCAATACAACAGGGATAAAAACCATCGCCATGTCCACCGGTCTGCGTAATAATCGAAACAGCTACTTGCATGCGTGGACCAGGCACAATTCCGCGCTCGACCGCCAGCTTCAAGCCGGCAGGCGTTCCACCGGCGTCGCGCACAGTCGTTACTCCAGCCCCCAACGTCCTGCGCATGCGCGGAATAGCCTCGAACAAACGGAGCGAGGGCGGAGTCACCAACTGCTGCACCAGCGACGGAAATTCCATCAAAAAATGCACATGTGTATCTATTAAACCCGGCAGAATGCTGCCTCCCCCAACGTCCAGTACCTGTGTGTCTTTCGGCAACTTGACCTGATCATCGCGGCCAATCGCCGCAATTCGCTCATCATCGATCAACAGCGTCTTGGTTGTCTGTGGTTCCCAGCCAGGTCTTCCATCTATAATGGTCCCATTCACAATCGCTATACTCATAACTACTCAATCCTTTCGTTCCCTCATCCACGAATCTTTCACTATTATACCATCATCGCGCTAGCTATCACAACCATCGTCACCACAGGCAAGACCAGGTAGAAAGTTGCCGCAGCCACTTCTCGACAGGTCTCTTCCTGCTGAATATAATAAAAATAGTTTTCGAACTTATAATGAAAAAGAGGAGTGCTATCCCATGTCTATTCCCCCGAACCCATCCAGGGAATATCCCAGCACCTACTTCGTGCAAGATCGAGCAAATCAGACTGAACTCCAACGTCTGCTCATCCAGGACCATATGCTAACAGCAAGCATGGGCGGGATCTTTCCTGAGCAGCCCGACCCTTCTGCCTTCCGGCGCGTGCTGGATATTGGATGCGGCCCTGGTGGTTGGCTGCTTGAGGCAGCGCATGCCTATCCTGCTCTCTCTCTGGTGGGCATCGACATCAGCCAGAGTATGATCGACTACGCCAGGGCGCAGGCAGAAGCACAACAGGTCCAGCAGCAGGTCGAGTTTCAGGTGATGGATGCCCTGCTCGTGCTTGCCTTCCCCTCTCGACATTTCGATCTGGTCAATCTGCGCCTGGGTTCAAGCTTTATGCGGACCTGGGACTGGCCTAAGCTGCTCAGCGAGATGACCCGGGTAGCGCGCCCGCGTGGCATTATTCGGATCACCGATATGGAAGTCGAGGCACAAAGCACCAGTCCGGCGCTCACGCGCCTCTACGAGTGCTTCGAGTGCGCTCTGTATCGGTCAGGGCACCTGTTTACTCAGGAACCGGATGGCTTAACGGCTCACCTGCAACGGCTGCTTATCCAGGCCAGTTGCCAGGAAGTCAAGACGAAGAGCTATGCCCTGGAGTACCGAGCCGGGACACCGCAGGGCGAGTCCTGTTATGAGGATGCCAAGCACATCTTTAGCACTTTGCGTCCTTTCATCCACAAGTGGGGATGCGCCGGTGAAACTTACGATCAGTTGTATCAACAGATGCTCCACGAAATGCAGCAGCCCGATTTTCATGGAACCTGGAAATTGCTGACCGCCTGGGGAATCAGACCGCCCA
>Ga0209061_1004751_pt1 | contig 12705 bp, 6 predicted proteins | sample Coa_R1_10_FD_187157 | JGI IMG/M metagenome (GOLD analysis project Ga0209061, IMG submission 187157) | Surface soil microbial communities from Centralia Pennsylvania, which are recovering from an underground coalmine fire - Coalmine... | ecosystem: Environmental > Terrestrial > Soil > Unclassified...
ACTATCTGAAACGCAGCCATGCGCAAATTGTCCACGCCGCATGATTAGTACAAACGATCTATCCGGCCAGAAGAAAGCCGTTCCGAAAGCGACAAATATGCGGAGAAGCCAACCGGCGCAGGAGAGAACGGATCTGTCAACCTGAACAGCCAAGGATGATCCAATTGCGCCTTTCGGATTCCCAAGCTCTGCTTGGGAACGAGGAGAGCTTAACACTCGTTGCTTTCTCAGGCTCCTTTCTTATTCTACGCAATCCCTTCTGCCGGGGTTCTTTAACTTTTCCTGTGCTATCCTTGCCTCTGCTTTTAATACGGCGTGAGCGAGCTTTTGTGACAGAGACTATAAGGGTTGTAGGGCAAGCTGGCCGCGTGTCGAGCTTTCGACACGCGGCCAGCTTGCCCTACAACCCTTTCCGTTAATTCTAAGGAGGACAGCGCACATTAGCGATCTTATAAGATCGCTAATGTGCGCTGTCCTCCTTTTCGCTCTTCCAATCCAGCTGATTATTCAGTCGTCCTTCGGTAGTACAGCTACCAAGCCGAGCGAAGACGGCGCTCCGTCGTTGCCCAGGTGCCCGGTCACGCCAACGAACAATTGCCCATTACCACCGATCATTGCAGGTCGGCCGCCCGTGCCGCCGATCGGCTTGCTCTCGTAGGTGTCGCTCATGTCCAGGCCGTCTTTGCCAAGTTTGGCGAAAGTGATCGTGATAGCATTGATCGACAAGGCCGTTTGCACCGACAGGCCGCTGACCACATAGCCGGGCTTGGCTTTGACGGTGACGATCGGGGCCGGCGGGACCGGCCCTATCCATTTGCCGAACTTCGCTCCGCTTTTCGTCTGGTAGATGGGGCGGAACGATTTCACGATGTCATTATTGGCAAATTTTCCAAAACCAAGCTGGAAGCCGATGAGGACTCCTTTGTCACAGACGTCTCGATAGATCTGCCTGTTCAGAGTGAAGCCGCGAATATCGACATCGGCGAGTCTCTTAGCTTTGACGGCCTCTCCGATGAAAGTGTAAACGTCGCCCTCGATCTTTAGCGCGGCTGCTGCCGCGGCAATGCCGCTAGCCGCTTCCGCAGGCCGAGCACGAGCCGGATTGGCCGGGTTGTCAGGAGCAGGATTGTCGGCAACGGCTTGTTCCGGCTCCTTCGAGATCTGCTGGAAGGAGACGTTTTGCAGTTTGTAGGCCACGCGGATGGAAGCAAGCACTCCGCTGAGGACCAACCGACCGCCATCCAGACGGTAGACGAAAATCATGCCTCGGCCTCGCCGACCTAGGTTGTTGGTGACCAAGAGTCGTTGGCCCTTCTCCTGCTGCAACGTGAAGCCATACGAGGATTTCGAGGAAGTGGTCCGGCCACCTTTTTTGGTGGCAATTTCCACTTGGATCCGTCCGCCCTGACCACCCGCGTTGGGGCTGATGCTCAGCTTGACCGTTGCCTCTCCCTCGCCCCCTTCACCGGACACCGTGCCGGACTGCCAGGTGCCCTTCAACGCCGCAAGATCCTCCGCCAGATTGGTAGTTGGGACCGGATCTGCGGGCAGGTCGTTGCGGGCCATCGGGCCGGGGGGTGCCGTCAGATCGAGAGGGTTACTCTTGCTCCGCTCAACGAGAGGCCGGATGAAATCGGCAGGGACGGCGAAGTTGATTTGGGTACCTTGGATGCCGGCGACGGAGACGCCGATAACCACGCCGCGGGCATCCGTGACAGGTCCACCCGAATTGCCGGGGTTCATGCCGCCGTTGACTTGCACCTGCTTAAGGATCCCGTCATCACCGCGTCGCAGGGCGCTAATAGAGGACGTGCTGACGGTGATGTTCTTGCCCAACTGCGCGCCGAAGGGAAAACCGAAAATGTAGACTTTTTGCGTTTCTACCAACTCGGTGGCGCTGGCAAGCGGCAAGGGTGGAGGCAGGCGGGACAAGTCTCCCTGCACGCGCAGGACGGCCAAATCGTTCTGGCGATCCAGTCCAATAAGGATGCCGGGCAGCTTCTTCTCATTGTCTTCGCCGCTGTGGATGACGACCTCGATACGGCGAGGCGGGATGTTGCCTTGCTTCATCCCCACAACGTGGGCGTTGGTGATGACCAGGTCTCGATCCATGACGAAGAAGCCGCTCCCCTGGGCAACCTCGCCGCTGGCCAAGGTGACGCGGAGGTAGGCGGTGGATTGTTTCACCTTTTGCACGACATCGGCTGCCATTTCGTTGAGGACCGGGCCAGCGGGAGCGGCCGTCTCCACCTTCTTGGGCGACTCCGCAGCTGGGACGGCCGCTCCGGTCCCCTTGGGCAGATCGGCGGGCGGGCCGGCCACAGGTCGGGCAACCGGTCCAGGCGCCGCGTCCGCCTTGCCTTCAGTCGGGATAAGAGCTGCCTGGTTAGCGACCGCCGTTGCCGAGGTGCTGTTTTTGTCCGTACCGCGTAAGGCGAAGACCACGCCTCCGATGACAAGTCCACCCAGGGCGACGACCACCGCACCGGCGCCGAGGAGGATCGGGAGCAATTTTTTTTTGCTATTTGGCGACTTCTTGTCCTTACGAGGCGACCGGCGTTCCACTGGCCGGTGCTGGAGCTTATCATCGTCGCGACTGACTCGCCCTCCTGCATTGGCCGGACGAGAAGACAGAGTGATGTGCTCAGCGGACGGCCGGCTGCCGTCATCGCGGCGGCCCTGGCGCGATAGGGCTGGGACGGCGAAAGGCGACTGACATTCGCGGCAACGAACAATCTTGCCCTGCATGGATTCGTCGAGATTGTACACCTTGCGGCAAGACGGACAAACAGCGCGGATGCTCATTGGCGTGCCCTCTAGGAACCTTGAAGCAAAGCCTGAATGCTTCGGATGCAGTTCTCTCGGCACGGTCCCGGATGGCGAGAGAAAAGAAAATGATTGTAAACGATAATAACGTCTCACCTTGGGCATGACAAGTAGCAACCAGAAAAAGCTTGATCCGGGGAATAGATTGCCAACACTGGCCCCGCCTCCGTTTCAGCTGGAGGGTTTGCCCGATGAGGATTGGTTTTTCCGAACCATGCGGGAAGCTGCCATCGCACGTTCGATCACCTACGACCTGTTGGTTACACGTTTATTGCCGGTGTGGCGCCGTTTTAGCCTCCTCTCTTCAAGATTTCGCGGGCGATCATCAATTCTTCCTGAGTGCGAATGACGAGAATGCGGCCGGGCGAGTCGGGACAGGCAATGTCGGCGTCCGGTGTGCAAGCAGCATTGCGGCTCACATCGAGGCGGAGGCCGAGGATTTGCAGTCCCTCGCAAACGGCGGCGCGCAAGTCGGCAGCATGTTCGCCGATACCGGCTGTGAAGACCACCGCATCAACTCCCCCCAGAGCAACGGCATAGGCACCGATCGTCGCCCGTATCCGGTCGGCGAAGATCGTCAGGGCCAGACGGGCGCGCTCGTCGCCTTCGTCGGCAGCGGCTTTCACCTGGCGATAGTCCGAGGAAACGCCGGAAATGCCAAGCAGTCCCGATTCATGGTTCAAGGCATGGTCTACCTGATCGACGCTCAGTTTTTTTTGGCGTTGGACATAAAGCAGAATGCCGGGATCGAGCGAACCGACGCGTGTGCCCATCATAAGACCTTCCAGAGGCGTAAATCCCATGCTGGTCTGCACCGCCCGACCACTGCGAATGGCGCTGACCGAGCAGCCGTTGCCGAGATGGCACACGATCAATCGCAATTCGGGCGGTTGGCGGTTCATCAATTCGGCGGCGCGGCCGGCACAGTACGCATGGCTGATGCCGTGGAAGCCGAAGCGGCGGATGCCCCAAGCGTGGAACCAGGTATAGGGTGCCGGATAGACATAGGCGCGCGGCTCCAGGGAGGTGAAGAACGAAGTATCAAAAGCCGCCACGTGCGGCACGTGCGGCAAGACCGACTCAGCAGCCTCAATTGCTTCCAGTGCCGCCGGATTGTGCAAAGGGGCCAGCTCAACCAATTGGGCGATCTCTTTTTTTACATTTGCGTCAATGCGCACTGGTTCATGAAAGCGCGTGCCGCCGTGGACCACGCGATGTCCCACCATGGTGACAGCAGGGGCCGCTTCACGCTCCCCTTTGTCCCCCCCGGAATGGGAAGGATAAAAAGAAGAAAGGCTGGAGAGTTTGTTCACGGCATGAAGTACTGCCGTGCGATGATCTGTGATAGATTCACGCGAACAGATGGGTTCGCCTCCGCTGGGATGAATGGCCAACTCCGCTTGCTGTGGATTAACGCGCCAATCGATCAGGCCCGTCGCCAACGTCTGCTGTGCCTCGGCATCGAATAGCCCAAATTTCAGACTGCTTGACCCGGCATTTATCACCAGAATGCTCATACATCATCCCCAGACATGCGAACAGACAAAACCGCCAAGATGCCAAGGCCGTCACGAGAAGAAAGAGATAAAAAGACAAAGCAAACTTCGTTGGTCACTTGTAATTCACTCTACATACCGTTCGTGTTTTCTCGCTGTCTTTCTTGGCGTTCTTGGCATTATGGCAATTCGCTTTGGTCCTTAAAAACCAGGCCAGCGCCAATTGACAATTTCAGGACGATCTGTGCCGTTTTCGTGGGCGTAATTGATGTTGTCGATGATCTGGTCTTTCAACCATTCCTTAACGTGAGCACCGATCATTTGCAAGCGTGGCACACGATCGATGACATCGATGGCCAAATTAAAGCGATCGGTATGGTTCTTAATCGACAATTCGAGCGGCGTGTTGATGTTGCCTTTCTCCTTGTAACCGCGCACGTGCAAATTGACGTGATTGGTGTGGCGGTATGTCAATTGATGGATCAGCCACGGATAGCCGTGGAAATTGAAGATAATCGGTTTGTTAGTGGTGAACAAGCTATCGAAATCACGCGACGTCAAGCCGTGCGGATGTTCCGTGGACGGCTGCAAGCGGAATAGATCGACGACGTTGACGAAGCGGATTTTCAGATCAGGGAAGTGTTGCCGCAAGAGTGCCGTGGCGGCCAAAGCTTCCATAGTAGCCACGTCGCCGGCGCTGGCCATCACCACGTCTGGCTCGGCGCCTCCATCATTGCTGGCCCATTCCCAGATGCCGATGCCTTTAGTGCAGTGGCGAATCGCCGATTCCATGTCCAGATATTGCAAGTGAGGCTGCTTGTCGGCGACGATGACATTGATGTAATCGACGCTGCGCAGGCAGTGATCGGCCACACTGAGCAGACAATTGGCATCAGGGGGCAGATAGATCCGCGTCACCTCCGGACTTTTGGTTACAACCAGATCGAGGAAACCGGGATCTTGATGTGTAAAACCATTATGGTCTTGGCGCCATACGGTTGATGTGATGAGTAAGTTCAAAGACGATATGGGAGCGCGCCAGGCCAATTCGTTCTTGGCTTTTTCCAACCATTTGACGTGTTGGTTAATCATCGAATCGATGACGTGGACAAACGCCTCATAGGTGGAGAAAAAGCCGTGGCGTCCCGTCAGGAGATAGCCTTCCAACCAACCTTCCAAAGTGTGCTCGCTGAGCATCTCCATGACTCGACCATCGCGGGCCAATTCACTGCCGTCTTGATCTTCGGGTTTCAATTCGGCCATCCATGCCTTTTTGCTGGCTTCATATAGGGCCGTCAGTCGATTGGAGGCCGTCTCGTCTGGGCCGAAAACCCGAAAATTGTTGGGATTGCGACGCATGATGTCGCGGAGGAAAGTGCCGAGAATACGTGTCGGTTCCGCTTCACTTCCTCCCGGTTTGGGGACTTCGACGGCATAATCGCGGAAATCCGGCATGAGGAGCGCTTTTCTGAGCAAACCGCCGTTGGCGTGCGGATTGGCGCTCATGCGCCGTGTGCCTTTAGGGGCTAATTGTCGCAATTCAGCGATCAATTTACCGTCCGCATCAAAGAGTTTTTCTGGCTCATAACTCCGCATCCAGTCTTCGAGCTGTTTCAGATGAGCGCGATTCTGCACTACATTGGGAATGGGCACTTGATGGGCGCGCCAAAATCCCTCAACCTTATGGCCATCCACTTCTTTGGGACCTGTCCATCCTTTGGGCGAACGCAGGACGATCATTGGCCAGCGCGGCATTTCGTCGCTGCCGTTGACACGAGCCTCCTTCTGAATCGCCTGGATTGTCTGAATGCAATATTCCAGCGCTCGTGCCATGGCCAAATGCATTGTAGTGGGATCGTCGCCTTCCACGAAGCATGGCTCCCAACCGTAGCCGCGGAAGAGATTTTCCAAGTCCTCATGCGGAATGCGCGCCAAAATCGTCGGATTGGCGATCTTATAGCCGTTTAAATGCAATAGGGGTAAGACGGCACCGTCGCGTCTGGGATTGAGAAACTTGTTGGAATGCCAGGCCGTTGCCAAGGGGCCAGTCTCCGCTTCGCCGTCGCCAATGACACAAGCCACGATCAGGTCTGGATTGTCGAAGGCAGCCCCGAAAGCGTGCGAGAGACTGTAACCCAACTCGCCGCCCTCGTGAATCGAACCCGGTGTCTCCGGCGTGCAATGGCTGCCGATACCGCCGGGAAAAGAGAATTGCTTGAAAAAACGACGCAGACCATCCACATTCTCGCTTTTGTCCGGGTAAATTTCCGAATAGGTACCTTCCAGATAGGCGTTAGCAAGCATGGCCGGCGCTCCATGTCCCGGCCCGGAAATGTAGATCATATCCAGGTCGTATTTCTTGATGAGTCGATTCAGATGGACCCAGATGAAGGTCTGCCCGGGATCGGAACCCCAATGTCCCAGCAAACGATGCTTGATGTGTTCGGGACGCAGCGGTTCGCGCAACAACGGATTGTCGCGCAGATACAACATGCCGACGCAAAGATAATTGGCCGCCTGCCAGTAGGAGTTAAGCAGCCGCAGTTCTTCTTTGCTCAAAACTGCTTTGTCCGGTTTTTCCAGAATCGTTGTTGGAGATGGCATAATATCAAGACTCCTGTCGTTGTTGCCGAATGGGAAGATGCTCGCAAGTCACATGCCGATTTTGGAATTTTCGCAAAAGAATGGCGAGGACGCGGATACGACAGATCCGTGTGGATTATATCTGTATCCGATCCGCACATGTCGGCCCAATCCGTACCATCGGCGTTCTATTCTATTCTGGTCGCCTCACGTCCACTCCCGGCGTTTTACCATCGAGATAACGCCAATTCTTGAGGAAAGAAATTAAGTCGGCCATCTGTTCAGGCGTTATCGTTTTCTCCAATCCCTCCGGCATCAGCGATACGCCGGTAGAGCGAACTTCCTCGATATCCTGCCGCAGCACCGTGTCCGTCTGATTTTCAGCGCGGCGCAGAGTGATGCTCGATGCGGTCTCGGCGGCAATAATGCCGGTGATCTCCTTGCCGCTCTTGGTGGTCACGATGTAATTGAGGTAATTCGCATCGATGGCCGCATTTGGATTCAGGATGTCCTGCAAAAGCATCTGAGGCGTCTTGGTTCGCGTATCGCTGATGTCCGGACCAACGGTCGTACCAACCCCCGCGACTTGATGGCAGATGGCACAGTTCTGACGAAACACCTCGCGGCCGCGCTCGGGATCACCTTTGCGCGTCAGGGCTGGTTGATAGCGCTGGAGGACTTGCTTGCGTTCTTCTGGGATGCCGGCCTGGAGCAGTTTGCCGGCCCGTTGGCGAATGTCAGCCTGAGCGTGTTTAAGCAGCCGGTTTTGGCTCGGCACATCGAGGTCGCCCGGCGCCACGTGCTTGGCCTCCAATGCATCAAGCAAGAAACGAGTGCGGTCGGGCTGTCGCAGCATCGACTCAATAACTTCACGGCGCAGCGCCGGCGTGTATGTGGCCCACGCTTTCAGCAGCAGGTGCGGCACTTCGGCGGAGGGCTGCGCCGCCAGAGCGCGCACAGCGGCCAACCGCACTTCAGGCATCGGATCCTCCCCCAGCAGACGCGACAAGATTGGCAACGCCGCCTCTGGCCGGGCATGGGCCAGCAGTCGAATCGCATCGATCCGTTCCGCCAGCGTCCGTTTGCTGTCGGTACAGAGTTGGCCGGCTTGGGCGAGCAGCTCCTCGGCTGCCTCGGCTGCCTGATGATGCTCGGCAGGCAAAGCGTGCAGGAACGCGCTCAGCTGCCGGCCACGCCGGCCCATACCGTCCGCCAAGCCGTTCAGTCCCGCCAGCCGCCAACGCACCGCCTCCTTGCCGGAGAGCGCACGCAGTACGCCCAGAAGGTTGGCCATTTCCCTCGGCTCCTGCCGCGCGCCGATCAGTGCTGCCAATTCTTGCACAAGGGCCAACCTTTCCGGCGTGACCTGGACCGTCAACCCCACTTCTGGTTTCAGCAAAGCCGCCAACAGCACGTCAGCATGCCGTGGCACAGCACTGGCCACGGCGATGCGCGTCCAACGATCCTCTACACCGGCTATCGCAATTTTCGTCAGTGCCGGCACAATACGCTCGTCGCCCCACTCGCCCAGGCTCAGGGCAACCTGATAGCGTACTCGGGGATCGGCATCTGCCGCCAGCGCCAGGCTCTCTCTTTGAATCGCATCCGAACTCGGCAGCCAGCGTTCACCCAAGATGAGAGCTTGTTCACGCACTCGCGGATGTTCGTCGTGTAGCAGCCGGACCACAAGCTCGGCGTCCAGCGCATTTAGCCCCTCCAGCAGCCAAGCGGCATGAACACGAGCCAACGGCTGGTCCGCATCTGTGCAGAGTTTTCGCAGCGGCGTCACAGCAGCGTGATCTTGACGTTCCAGCAGTAACCGCTGGGCCGTCACGCGCCGCCAAGCATTGGCATCGCCCAAAAGCGGCACGAGGTCCGTCGTTGCAGCCCGACTCAGGTTCGGCCGCATCTGATTTCTCGTTGCCCCCTTCTGCGGGGGAATGCGCGTTCCTTCTGGGACGATGCGCCAGATACGGCCGCGATCCTTGCCCAAGGTCAAATCGGGGCGGCGCTTCAATTCCGGCGGCATGTAATCCGGATGTTCGATTACCGCCCTATACATATCTACAACATACAGCGCTCCATCCGGCCCATGAGCCAGCGCTACCGGGCGGAACCAATCGTCGGGCGTGGCCAGAAACTCGACCTTGGCGCGCGCCGGCCGGGAGCGGAACGTCGCTCCGTGGGGCCGCAGGATCTCTTCGTGGACGAGGTTGCCGGTCGGCTCGCAGGTGAAGGCGGCGCCGCGATGCTCCGCCGGCAGCAGATCGCCGCGATAAATGGTGACGCCACAAGCAGCGGTGAAACGACCGGCATGCAGGTTCGAGGTGGTCCAGTTACGGCTGAGAGGATAGACTTGGCCGCCAGAGCTAAGGGGGCCGGGCTGCAACTCGGAAACGTCTTCCAACACGGCCGTGACAGCCAGATAGGGATTACGGGCCAGATAGCGATTGGGCAAGACAACGTGCCGCAGATGATGTTGGTTATCGCAGACAAAGCGTCGGCCCCAGTCGTCAAAAGTGTTGCCATACTGTCCCATGCCGGAAATCGCTTGGTGCCGATCATGCACCAGATCGAAGCGAAAATCCCTGCCGCTGATGTTGACCAGCTTGGCACCATCCTGCCCATGTCGCTTTACCTTCCCGCCACGCAATCCGTTGGCGACGTATACCCAGTTATCGAGTCCGAGTATGGGATGGCTGACGCGTAATTGCGGGTTCTGGGCGGTGAAGCCTTCGTAAAGGATATCGCGCTGGTCGGCTCGGCCGTCGCCATCGCTATCTTTCAGAAAGAGAATGTACGGCGCCGCCGTCACCACCACGCCACCTTTCCACAGCATTAAACCGTTGGCAAACAGCAGATGCTCGGCAAAGATGCGACTGTATTCATAGCGGCCGTCGCCGTCGCGGTCTTCCAGGATGCGAATGCGTCCTTCCGGCGGCCGGCCCGGCTCAGGTCCGTTGGGATAGTCGCGCATCTCTACCACCCACAGTTTGCCATCCTCATCGAACGCCATCGCTACGGGACTTTCAATCTCCGGCTCTGCCGCCACTAATTCGATGCGCAATCCCGGCGCGATGCGGAATTGCCGAAGCGCCTGCGCCGGCGCCAGCGGTCCCCCCTGCCCCGCCGGTTCAGCCGCATCTATCTGCCAGCCAGTCCGCACCACAAACAAGGGAAGGACCCATAACAGGAAGCAGAATCGGAAGTTCACGATCATTGTCGCTCTCGGAAAGCAATCGCAAGAAGGCTCTGGTTTTTCTATCGTTTCTTGGCCACAGCAGTAGCTTCATGTTTGAATGGCTGCAAGATAGGCTGTTGTTCGTCATCGATGCCGGTCAAAAGCAAGATGCGCTGTTCGGCCTGCCGCAATTGCTGGTAGCACGCCTTGATGAGGCCGACACCTTGCTCGTAGCGAGCCAGGGCATCCTCCAGGCCGAGCCGGCCATCCTCCAGCTCGCGCACCATGCGCTCTAGCTCCAGCAACGATTCCTCGAAGGTGCGCTCGTTGTTTTGTGGTTCACTCATATTTTTACTCGCTTTCTCTTGTTTCTTCCACGCGGCTGATGATCTCGCCATGTTGAAGCCGTGTCACGATGCGTTCGCCTGACTGCACCTGTCCGGCCTCGTGCAGCAGTACCGTCTCACCTTCCTTGCGTGTTAAACTGTAGCCGCGCGCCAGCACATTCAGTGGACTGAGCGATTCCAGTCGTGCCGCCAGCCCGCGCAACTGCTCGTCCAGCTGTTCGAGGCGGCGCTGGAAGGCACGCTGCAAGTATTCGTTGTATTCATCGAGGCGTTCTTCTTCTTGGCGGATGCGTTCGAGCGGGCGGCGGAAGCAGGGCCGATCGGCCAGTTCCCTTAGGCGCGCCTGGGCCAGGTCCAGCCGGCGGCGCAGGTCGGCGCGGAAGCGCGATTCCAGGCCTGCCAGCCAATCGAGGACGGCGGCGCGATCGGGCACCACTTTTTCGGCAGCCTCGCTGGGCGTTAGCGCCCGCAGATCGGCCACCATGTCGGCGATGGTCAAATCGTCTTCGTGGCCGATGCCGGCCACTACCGGGATGCGCGAGTGAAAGATAGCCTGGGCCACGCACTCCTCATTGAAGGTCCACAGATCTTCGAGGCTGCCGCCGCCACGGCCGACGATCAACACATCGATAGCCGGACCGATCGCGGCAATACGGTTAAGCGTGCCGATAGCCTCGGCGATTTCGGCGGCCGCACCTTCGCCCTGAACGTGAACAGGACAAATCCATACTTCCGCCGCCGGCCAGCGCCGCGACAAGATCTCCAGCATGTCGCGCACCGCCGAGCCGCTGGGACTGGTCACCAGGACGATGCGGTGCGGGATGCGCGGCAGCTTGCGCTTCCGCCGGGGATCGAAATAACCCTTCAGCGACAGCTTTTCTTTCAATTGTCGAAAGGCCAATTCCAACGGCCCGATGCCCTTGGGCTGAATCTCCTCGATGAGCAGCTGATATTCGCCACGCGGCATGTACAAGGTCAGCCGGCCCCGCACGATGACGCGCATGCCGTCGCGCAGGTCAAAGCGCATCCGCAGGGCGATGGCTCGATAGAGGACAGCCTTGAGTGGCGCTTCCTCGTCCTTGAGGGTGAGATACTGATGCCCATAGGAGCTGGGCCGTGACAGGTTCGACACCTCACCCTCGACCCAGACGTTGGTGTGCGTTTCTTCGAGCATTCCCTTGAGGGCGCGCGTAAGCTCCCCAATGGTGAGGACTTTGACGCCGGGAGGTGGGAAGGGGACAGACATACAAACACGTCCGTGTACGCATTTTATTGGCTAGCCGCGTTCCGAAGGGGAGCGTGAACGCGCTCCACTGCGCAGCACGGCTAACCTAAGGGCTAGCGGACTTTTCCCCTCCCTCCTTGTGGGGGAGGGTCGAGGTCTTTTCCCTCCCCCACAAGGGGGAGGGTTGGGGGTGGGGGGACACAACTCCTTGGCTCCATTGCCTTGACACCTCCTACTTCAGCCCTCCCCCACAAGGGGAGAGGAGGTTTGGTCCAGTAGCTCTTAGCTACCATCTCCGAAGGGTACAACAGTTCAGGTTGCGATGCAAGCGTTTTCTCGTGTGTATCGGAGTAAAAAAATGCCGGATGAGGCGTCACGATCCGCAGACTCGGTCTGCACGCTCCATTTCCATTCGGGGTGTTCCAGACTTGAAGGACTTGGGCGCGCGACCCATCCGCCGGGGTGGCAAACATCGCTGCCGCCGACACCACCGCCGACGCGAGGGAGAACGACTGTTCCTCGACGGCAGCCCACACCCGCGTTCGGCCCGGACTACCCCTGCTGTTGCCTGCTGCTGGCCAACGACGATGCCACGGGCAAACCCCTCTGGGAGCAGTTCCAGTCCGCCGAGGATCGTGCGGTTGCTTCGCAGTCGGCTATCAGGTCTTCACTCACTTCGGAAAGCCGTTAGGCAGCGGCCAAAGGTGACATTTTCACTGTAGCACAACAGAGGAGCTGGCGGTGGGCTTGTTCCACGAGGTAGACGATACAGCCGTGGTCGGTGTCGCGGCCGAGCCGCCGCTGCCACTGCTAAGCGGCGTGAAGGAGTTGGAAGAGAAATGCGGGGCAAAAGGTGCTACGAACTGTGCCGCATTAACAAGATCAAGTTCATCAAAAAGCTCAGGGCCAATAGGCCGGCAAGCACGGCGATCCACATCCAGGCGTAGGGCGGTCCGGAAGGGGCCAGCGGCAATTCTTCTTCCGTCTCACCTTCACTCAGGGCAGCCAGGGTCGATGTCTGCATTTGCTGGCGGGCCAGCTTGGGCG
>Ga0209061_1004752_pt1 | contig 12700 bp, 14 predicted proteins | sample Coa_R1_10_FD_187157 | JGI IMG/M metagenome (GOLD analysis project Ga0209061, IMG submission 187157) | Surface soil microbial communities from Centralia Pennsylvania, which are recovering from an underground coalmine fire - Coalmine... | ecosystem: Environmental > Terrestrial > Soil >...
ACCCCGAGGAGGCCGTCCGCGATTCGACTCTCGTCGATGCCTGGAGGCGATCCTCTATCTCCTGCGCACCGGGATCCAATGGAAAGCGCTCCCCCGGTGCTTGGGAGCACCCAGCACGATTCACGACCGATTTTAGGAGTGGCGTACCGCCGGAGTGTTCGGGGATGCCTGGCGGGAAGCGCTGCGCGCCTACGACTCCGAAGTAGGTCTGGCGGGGCGTTGGCAGTCCGTGGACGGTGGGATGAACAAGGCTCCGCTCGGTGGATCAGCTACCGGGCCCAATCCGACCGATCGGGGAGGAACCGCGACGAATGGAACGAAATCGGAAGCGGAAGGCGCGCCGCTGGGTCGTGGAACGAACGCTGGGACGGCTCCATCGGTGTCGACGACTCCTGATCCGCTGGGAGAAGAAGGCCGAGAACCATCTGGCCTTCCTCTCCCTCGCGTGCATCTGGATCGTCCATCGAGCCGTCGCCCGGAGTGGGGGTTTGTCCGGCGTTCTATAGGAGCCGGGACGTTGCCGGACCCGGCGAGGGTCCCGTGTCGAAGCGGTGGGGAAGAGAGCGAGAGCGGGACGATAGCGGGCCCTCGGAAGAGCTCCTCGAGGAGATGCTCGGTACCATGATTCCTATCGCGTGCGCCGGGGACCGGTGCGAGAAGCGAGCCCACATGGTGTTCCCGGGCGGCAGTCCCTATGAGGGCGGGGTCTTCACGGGCAAAGGCTGGACGGCCGTAGTCGCTGACAATCCGCCGGCGGTGAACTTCCTCTCTCCGGAGTGCTTTCACAAAGAGGTCGAGCAGAATCACGCAACATCTAAACCGCGCGCAGCCGTCAACTCACCGGTTTCTAGATAGGTTCTAAGCCGGAAGATGTCACTGATGCTTGGCCGCACTCGACGATCTTCGGCCGATGGTGTCGGTCACTGTCTCTACCATGCCGGCACGGTAAGTTCAACCCGACCGCCGCGAGTCTTGCCGATGAACGCGACGAATTCCCGCCCACTATCGTGCGTTGAGATTCCGAAGTCTCTGCCCATGCTTCGCAGTGCGGCCGCGACGATAGCCTTCGCCTTGGTCTTTTGTGCGCCGTGGCCCAAGACGATAAAGACGCCCGGCTGGTTCGCCAAGGCACGAATTCTTACTTCTTTGGCAACTCGCTGTACGTTGTCAGTCACCTGAACAAAGTAGGTCCACCTCTCGACGGTGTCGATGAGGGCAAACGCTGATCTAACGATTTCGTTCGCGGGCCGGCCCTCTCGCATCAGCTGCCTGAGAAACAACCCGAGGACACCCCGCTCAACGATCTCCGCGGCGCGCAGTCCGCGAGTTCCATAACGGCTGAGTAGATCCGTCCTGAGTCGTTTCAGTCGATCGTGATGCTCGTGTTTGTCACTCAATTCGTAGAGGGTTAGACCATCATCAACAATTCGTCGCTGCTCCTTGTCGGTGACGTAGGTCTTGAGGAATCTTGCCTCCTCGCTCTTGCTCGCGTGCCTAATCGATTCGACAAGCACTCCGTCACTGGCCACTGCGGCGGAGTGTCCGCGAATCCGTGCAACCAACTCTGCTATACGAGGCGCTGTCCACTCGATGACAGCCCCAGTCGCACCCTTGATAGCGCTCGCTAGTGGATCACCGGGGTCACTCATCCCCAGTCACCATGCTCCTCGAAGTACGCGGCGAAGCTGACCGCGTTGTCTTTGAGGAGAATGGCACTACCGGGAACAACTGCCATGTTGTCTAATGTCACGGGCTCTTCGGTGTAGGGGTCGAGCGCCGGCGAACCGTTCTTAAGGATTTTATGGCCGTCGACTTCGTAGCCAAGCTGACGTGCCAACTCGGCCCGTGCCTCTAGGGGCATGGTCTTGATTGAGATGATCTCGACCGGCATCGTCGTGGCTACAAGAAGGCACTAAGGCAGTATAAGAGCCTCGCCCAAGTGAGGCGTCTTCTGAATCATGCAAATCCGAAGGAAGCCTCGGTGCCAAGGTTCGCACCGGCGAGTGCGTCGCTCCGAAGCAGCGCGGCGCGCGTGGCCGTATGTCCTGGAACCAGCCCCTCGGAGCAGACCGGTCATGAGAGGTTGATCTCCTTCGGGTTCGTCGAGCAGATTCGTCAGCCCGGTCGCGGTTCTCGGTTCAGGGGCTGCAAGAGACCGATCCGTGACAGCGCCTCTCAAGGAGTCGGCTTGCGCTCGGCAATCATCGCAAGGATTGCGAACTTTAGGTCAGACATGAGCAAAGACCGAGCGGCCCGTTCCAGTCGTTCTCTGGCGGGATCAAGAGTGCATGGAGCGTCGACGTCGACCGAAGGGCCGGTACGCGCATTTGCAGCCATGGGAGGTGCCGGTACCATCGAACGGGCTCTATTTACCCAAATCGGATTCAGACGTAACGCAGGTTGGCGCGAGTTCCAGCTCCTTTCCGAACGCCCTTCCCCCTTACCGTTAGACCCGACAACAGGGGCGACTGCCGCGATGCCTCGGCCGAATTTGCCAAATGGGTTAATACCGGGAGGTCATAGAGCGCTAAATGGGCGCGGGCTTCGACCTCAACATCGAGAAGATTCTCGAGCACTGGGAGCCGCGTCACGCGATCCGGGAGATCATCGCAAACGCTCTAGACGAGCAGCTGCTCTCCGGAACGCGGGACATTGAAGTTTCCAAGAACGGGAACGGGCTCTGGCAGGTCCGTGACTTCGGTCGAGGACTTGCCAAGGACCACCTTACCCAAGCTGAGAGTGCGGAGAAACTAGCGAACCCGAAGTGTATTGGAAAGTTCGGGATCGGGCTCAAGGATGCACTGGGGACCTTAAACCGGCGCAACGTCGAAGTCACGATCGAATCTCGTCACGGGCGCATGAGCCTCGCGCGTGCTCCAAAGCATGGGTTCGAAGATATCCAGACTCTGCACGTTTTCCTTGAACCGCCAACGGACAAGAACTTCGTGGGAACCCGGTTCACGTTCCGGGGCCTGTCGGACGCAGAGGTTGCTGCCGCACGAGAACTGTTTCTCCGGTTCTCGGGAGACCGTATTCTGGAGGAGAACCGTGTCGGCGCCATCCTTGCTCGTACTGATGGCGCAGCGCGGATCTATGTGAACGGAGTTCGCATCGCGGAAGAGGAGCGCTTTCTATTTGGTTACGACGTTCGGTCCCCGAATCAGGCTCTCCGGAGGGCGCTCAACCGTGAACGGAGCAACGTCGGCCGGGCCGCGTATCAAGATCGAGTAAAGGCCATCTTGTTGGATTCGAAGAGCCCAGTGGTGGCTCGGACCTTGGCCGAGGACCTCCGAGGCTACGCTGAGGGCAGCTCACATGATGAGTTGAGTTGGGTCGATGTCCAAGAGCACGCCGTCCGGATCCTCGCAGCGAGTCGACGAGCGGTGTTCCTCACACCGGACCAAGTAGCCCGGGAGCCGGCAACTGTCGACGAAGCGAGGACTGCTGGCATGGACATAGTTCCAATCCCAACCACGCTCTCGGAACGTATCCACGACCTCCGGGACATTGCCGGCAATCCGATTCGCGGACTCGCCCGGTTTCACGCGGAACTCGCCGAGAGCTTCGAGTATCGGTTCATCCGACCGAAGGACCTCCAAGCCAGGGAACGCCAGATCTACTCGATGACACGAAGAATTTTCGACCTGGCAGGGGGTAAGCCGCCCTGCGTCCGAGAGGTGCTTATTTCAGAGACAATGCGGAGGGACCCCGGCACCTTCCAGGAGGCCACCGGCGTCTGGCACCCATCCAGCGGCCAGATTATCGTGAAGCGGTCCCAGCTCATGGACTTGTCAGCCTACGCGGGTACCTTGCTTCACGAGGCGGCCCATGCCCGTAGCGGAGCCCCCGATGTGGACCGGGCGTTCGAAATTGAGTTGAGCCGCCTCCTCGGCAACGTCGTTCGAAAGTCGCTCAGCGGTCAATGATGGCTAGAGGCAAGGGGCCGTGCAGAAAGGGATCACAAGATGGTATGTCCCGGCCGGCCGGTAACCGCTTCAATTTGCAGCCCCGTTCGAGGCTCAACGAACAGCCCTTTCGAGCTTGGTCCACCGGTCATAAGATAACGACCCCTCACCTAGACCAGACCTCCCTGGACCGCTGACGGTTCACATGGGGATCGATCGCCTCCACGACGAGATGAGGGTTCATCCCGCGGTGGCTCGATTGCTCGGCTTGCTCGAACCCGAAGTGCTCGAGCAGACACGCGAAAACACACTGTGCCCCTCGGCGGAAGTGGGCGGCGAACTGCAGTTGCGTGTACCGTGCCCGGAGTTCAGGGTTAGCTCGTCGTCGGATTAGGGTCTGCAACCGACGAGTGGCCGTCAGCGTCGACACCGACGACCGGATCAGGGTCTCGTCGGTGTCGGGGTGGTCCGTCCGGGATTTGTCGGATGCGCAGCTCGCCTTGAGTTCGCGGAAACCGAGTTCCACTTCCCCCCTCATCGAGTAGAGGCTCGCCACCTCTTCCCCTGCCAGCACCTCGTGCCGGACTTTCGATAGGTAGAGGTGGCACTTCTGCACCTCTATGTTCTACACCGCTAGCAGACGGTGGCGAAAGGAGCCTGATGCCGACAATCCGCGTAGACTCGTCGCTAGAAGGAGGGTTCAGCCTCGGCGTTGAGAACCCTACGCTGGCGACGAAAGAGCAATTCGGAGAGGCGATGTGCTTCGAGAACGATCACCTGTCCCCGATGCCCGAAAAGGGATCGGAGGAACAGCAAGTCGGCGCTCTCCTTCCGGCGCGAGACGAAGAACCCACCCTGCTCGGCGAACTTCGCGAAGAGGCGATGGGCGTAGCAGTCGAGATCAAAGAGAGGGATGCGGTTCTTCACCCGCGCCCTGAACTTCAGGAGCTTGATGTCGGCCGTCCGCTCACTCACGAGGGCGAGGCCCTTGTGCCTGTGGGCACGGACCCTTACCAAGGTGTCACCTTCACTCCCACGGCGACCATGCCGGAGCGTTTGGCGGGCCACGTCGTGGCGAGGCTCTCTTGGAGGAGAACCACAGAGGTGTCCCTGATCACGGTGTCTTCGAAAGCAGCAAGCTTCGAGTCGAGCTTGCGACTAAACTCGTGCGCGAGCTCGACCAGGGCGTACTCCCAGCACCGCTTCAGGAGCTTCGAAAGCTCGGGAGTGAAGCAGAAAAAGGAGCCGGGACAACTCGCGAGGAGGTCGGTTCGCTGGAGATACCCTTCCTTGAGCTTCTACAGGTTTCGGCGATGCTCCACGCCAAAGCCGAGGGGAGGATCCAGAGGAAGGCGGTCGGGTTGACCTTGCGCTTGCGAGGAACGACCCCGGTCTCTCGAGCGAACGGTTGGATCTTCTCGGAGGGGAGGAGGCGGGTGAGCGCCTCCTCGACCTCCCCAGGTTGGAGCGGCGTGGGACGCACGGGGTAGAGGACTGTAGGGGCGCCATTGAGGTGGCCGCGACCAGATGAAGCCCAACCGAATCCACAGGAACGAGGGAACCGGCTGCCGTCAGGACGGGCCTATCTTGTGCCCGCTGGAGCTGGATCCGAGTCCTCTGTGGCGTTTAGTGGGCGCGCCACCTCCCGGGAGCGGCCTCTACCATGGGTGCGGACACCCGGCGCGTGAATTGCCCGATTCCTGGGAACCTTGGGTGATTCCAAGGGGTCCGAATTACACTGTCTTGGTTGGATTGGTGGAAATGAGGGGATCGACGACGGAGTCTACGCGGGAGATGAAGTGCTGCCAGCGTCGGATATTCCGGGGACGGTCTGGGCTTCCGAGTTGTCTTCGGCTCAGCGAGTCTTCGAATAGACGGCGCTCGTTGAGCTTCAAGCGCACACTCCGAAACTTTCGGGTGAAGGAGTCGGTCGCCAGCTGTACGAACAGCCGTCGCACCTCGTCGACGTCGATTGGAAGATCAGAGATGGCGAATAGGTCGGTGAGGTCAAGATCGCGACCCGACTGAAGTTTGAGCACCCAGAGAGCCTCCGGGCGCGCGATCGGGATCGTGCGAGAGGTCTTCCCAGAGAGAGTTTCTAGGAGCATCCACCTGCGGTTTCGGGAAATCCACTTCTCGGGAATGTCGACCATCACCTCCCGATCTCGAACCGCGCCGACGAGCAGATCTAACGTGACTTCATCCGATCTAAAGCGGTCGACCTGACCCTCGTAATTTTGGGGATTCGGCATCGCATGACTTGTCCGTTCGAACCCGAGCGTCCGGAGCCAAGACCGAATGCGGCGAGCTGATGCCGCCGGAATGACCACATCGACGTCGACGGAGTAGCGAGGAGGTCCGTAGGCTGAGATCGCATACCCGCCGATCAGGACCCCTCCCACGTCCCACGGCCAAGAGTCGAGCACGGCGAGGACCGCTCTCTCACGCTCCGCAACGTCAACCAATGAGGAGCTCCTCCGCAGTTCCGTAGAGGGCCGGGTGGTCTCGAATCAGGCGTTCGATCTCGCTCCGTGCCACCACAGGTTCTCCATCAATCATCGTGGGATTCAGTTCATCGACGGTCGTCATCTCCACACGGGCACCAATCCGCTTCTTGGAGGTGGTGGCCACCCTGTGGTCCGAAAGGTAGCGGATCCAATCGTCCTTTCGTGCCCGAGGCACCGCGAGATGGAAGACCCGAGAATACAGGGAGGGTGCGAGTCGGTATCGCCCTGCCGTCCAGATTTCCAGTGCGGTCTCCCCGGCCCAAGCCTTGGGATCCGGGCCCGATAGGACAACATCGTGGACTCGAGCCCACTCGGCATGGCGAAGGTCGGGCCGCTCCCCCGGACTGAGGCAGCGGTACTGCCCCCGTCCGACTCGTTCCACCAATCCACGAAGCTTGAGGTCGCTCAGCACCTTCGCCGCGCGGGGGTTGCCCGACCGCCGGGCGAACTCCCTGGCGGTGAACCGACGGCCCCCGAAGAGGGAGCTCAGAACATCGATGTACGTGATTGCCATATTCCTACAATGACGGAATACATATTTAAAAACTTCTAAAATGAGACTCTGTGACTGTGCAAATCCGCAGAAAGGAACTGGGCAGCGGACCTACTTCTGAACGGGTGGGCGCGCCGCAAACGGCCCATCGAGCCGCTCCGGGGAGGGTCTCCGTGAGGCGAATTGCGACCGACCGATACAGGGTCAGTATCCGTAGACGACCGGTTGGCCGAGTGGCTGCATCCCCCGCTGTCGCCAAGTCGATAGCGGGTCCCGCTCGTACCGAATGAGTGAGGTGCGCGTGGCGGGGAGGTTGCTACCTTGGCTTTTGACCCCGAAGATTGCCCTCCCCGTCGGTAATGGTCGAGACTGTCACGGCCGCTCCCTCCGGTTTCCGGGCATCACGCCCCCATGACAACGTATTCGAAAGCCGCTTAACGTTCGAATCCAGTCGAGGAGGCCGTAGATGAACAGGGATTCTTCGATCCAGTCGAGCGCCGCCAGCCGTGGTGGAGCGGATCGAGCTATGCTACCCTCTCCCCGATGAGCTCTGGAAGCTGATGTTCGTCTAAAGGCCCGACCCGCCATCGCCCGCGAACGGCGGTCGTCCGCGTTGCCGGCATACCTCAGCCTAGGAGAGAGCCGCTTCGACCGGTCCTGATGTCCTTGCCGTCGGAGGTTCACCGGCCGGCACCGCGTCCGGTGCCCCAACCCCCGGGCTCAGCCTCCCGAGAATTCGGCGATGTCAAGGGCAGGAGTCCGGAGGCCGCGGCGGGCGACGAGCCCGAGCACCTGGGTAGGGTCCTCCTCCAGAACGACCGCGGCCGGGTGAGATTGCGCCTGCTCCATCTGACGCAACGCGTCGAGCGCCGAGAGGCGGCTGGGAAGGCGGACTTCGACGGGCCGGGCGAGGTCGGCGACCCGTAGCTTCTCCCGGGCCTCGGCGGGTACCTCTAAGAGGTCCTTCAGCCGCACCCCTCCCAGCCATCGGCCCTCTGCCTCGACCGAGAGCGCGGCGTGACCGTGCAGCACCGCGAGGTCGATCCGTCGGTCGATCAAGGCCGTGCATTCCAAAAAGCTCGCGGGATCACCTCCGGCATCGGGCTGCCCACTACAAGACCTCGACACGGGAGAGGGCCATGGAGATGCGCTATACAAAAAAACCGACCGGTCGGTTTATTTAGTCCAATGTACTGGGCGCTCCTGTGCCGAAACTAAGCGAGTCCCGTAGGGCGGAGGTACGAGGTCGGATCCTAGATGCCGCCCTGCACTTGGTGGCTGACCGTGGGGTCCAGGGAACGTCGATGAATGAGATCGTGCGAGCGAGCGGCCTGAGTAAGGGGGCCGTCTACGGTCACTTCCCGAGCAAGGCAAACCTTGTCATCGCCCTGCAGGATCGGGTGCTCGAAAGCCGCGTCCAGGGCACCGTGCTCCAGTTTCGGGAGGGGGAGTCGGCCCGGGACCGTGTCCTCAAACTCACTCGACGTCTCTTCGAACCGGGGACAGCCTCAGATCGAGAGCGGGCCCGATTGACTCTGCAGTTCACGGCGTCGGCCCTGCTCTCCCCGGAGTTGCGGGCGCAAGTCGACGCACGGTACAAGCGCGTGCATGGTCTTTTCCGCGATCTGCTCGCGGAAGGCAAGCGTTCGGGTGAGTTCCGGGCGGATCTTGATACGAACGCGACGGCCGCGCTGATCCTGGGGCTGCTGGACGGCCTCCGGGTGGACTGGGCCTTCACATCGCAACTCAAGCTCGACCCGAAGCAACTTTTCCCGACCGTGAAACGCCTGCTCTGGACCGGCATCCTAAACCGGGCCGAGTCCAACGCCTCCTCCCGGTTCGGTGCACCCCCGAGTCGCCGCCGAAATAGCGCCGGGCCCGGTTCATCCGACCGCGTTTCCCGGTCGGAGTCGCCATGAGCGGCCCGGGGTTCGACTTCGGCCGTCCGGATCGCCCGAAGGGCGACCTCGGAGTGCGATGGATTCACGGATCTCCCTCCCCTCGACAACGTACCGATCCCCCGATCCAGGTGCATGCCTACGAGCCGGCCACGTACATCTTGCGTGAATCCAAGGATGTCTCTTACGAGGCCCCCTTCCTCTACCTCTTCTTGGGTAACGAGCGCGCGATTCTCTTCGATACCGGGACGACCTCAGATCCCCAACGGTTCCCGATTCGCCGGACGATCGACACGCTGGTGGAGGCTTGGCTGAAGGCCCACCCGCGCGCCGGGTACGAGCTGGTCGTGGCCCATACCCATTCGCATACCGACCATACGGGCGGTGACGCGCAGTTTGCCGATCGGCCCAACACTCGCATTGTGGGTCGAAGCCCCGAGGAGGTCCATCGCTTCTTCGGTCTCACCGGCCCCCACTGCGATCCCCAACCGTTCGACCTCGGGGGCCGGACGATCGAGGTGTTCCCGATCCCCGGCCATCATCCCGCCTCCATCGCGGTGTACGATCGCTGGACGACGGTCTTGTTGACCGGGGACACGATCTGCCCCGGGAGAATCTACATCTTCGACATGCCGGCGTATCGGACGAGCATCGAGCGGATCGCTCGGTTCGTCGAGGAGCGCCCGGTTCGGTGGATCCTGGGAGGTCACGTTGAGATGACCCAAACGGCCCGTCTCGACTATCCGCTTCGGGCCAAGTATCAGCCACTCGAACGACCGCTCGAGATTCCTCCGGGCCGGCTTCCGAGCCTCCTCTCCGCGGTACGGTCGGCCGCCGGTCGGCCGGGCGTCTACCCCACGGACGACAGCATCCTCTTCAACGGAGTCGGAGTGGGCACCATCCTCGCGATGCTTTGGCGAGGTTGGCGATGGAACTTGCGATATCGTCGTGGAGCCATTCACTGAGCGGGAGTCTCGAAGTCCGCCGTTCAAGTCGCGGATGCGGCGACAGGGAAGACGCGGGTCCCATCCGGGCCACAGCTCAACTCCGTGGTCCTTCGGGGGATCCCTCTCCTTTCCGGTCAGCCCTCCGACCGAGAACCCGAGTTGTCGGTGGCCGAGCCGGAAACCCAGGAGGATCGGCCCGAGGGAACTTCGCCGCAGGGAGACACCCCTGTGAGCCGCCCCTGGGTCACGGAAGGAGCCCCGACCGGGAGCGGGTCGTCGTCCGACGGCGGACGCGATGAGCGACCGAACAGAGCGGGATCTGCGGGAAGCGATACCGATCCGGAATGTCCTCGGGAGGTTACGGACCCCGCTGTTCCGTTAGGGAGGAACTGGGGCGAAACGACCGCTCGGGGGGCACTCGGCCGGTCCGTCACTCGATCGGGACCGGATCGGCAACCTTCACCAGTTGCTTGCCGACATTCTCCCCGGAGAAGAGTCGGGCCAGCGCCCGGGGTGCGCCGTCCAGCCCTACGACCACATCCTCCTTGACTTTGATCTGGCCCTCCCGGACCCTATTGAGGAGAGCGGCCATCGCCTCCGGGAAGCGGTCAAAGTAGTCCCGGCCGAGCAACCCTTCCATCCGGCCGTTCACCATGATGAGCCGGCTATAGTTCGTCGGACCCCATGCGGGATTCGGATCGGCGTAACGGCCGGTCAGTCCGCACAGTACGATGCGGCCATGGGGTCGGAGCCGCTCCAGGGCAAGGTCCAGGATCGGCCCCCCGACGTTGTCGAAGTAGATGTCAATCCCGTCCGGGCAGATATCGTTCAACCGGGCGGCCGGATCCTCCGATCGATGGTCGATGGCGGCATCGATGTGGGCCTCCTGGAGCAGCCAGTCGCACTTGGCTTGGCCGCCGGCGATCCCGATCACCTTGAGGCCCCGGAGCCGGGCGATCTGGGCGGCGACCGATCCCACTCCCCCGGCGGCAGCGGAGATGAGGAAAAGTTCGCCCGGGCGGGGCCGGGCCACCTCGGTAACCCCGAAGTACGCGACGAGACCGGTGATCCCGAGAGTCCCGACGGCCAGATCAGGGGAGACTCCGGAGGGGACCTTGACGGCGTCCCAGTAGCCGGTGCCGTCGATCACGGAGTACTCCTCCCAGGCCGAACTGGCGTAGAGGATCTCGCCGGGGGAGTACCGAGGGTGCTTCGACTCGAGGACCTGCACGGCGGCGTACCCCGGCACCGGGGTGCCGGGCGGGAGACCCCCGGCCTCCGGGGCCGCGCGGAGGGGCAGCAGTTGGGTGGGGGCGATGTCGAGCCAGAGATTTCGGACCAGCATCTGGCCTTCGCCGGGCGTGGGGATCTCCGATTCGTTCCAGCGGAACTGGTGAGGGCCGATGGGGCCCTGGATCGGCGATTGGACCAGCCATCGGTGGTTGATCCCCTTCGCCCGCATGGCATCGCGCCGGTTCAGGGCCCGGCCGCGTCCGGAGCCTTAGGGTAGTAAATATACCGGGCCCAGGTCCCCCGACCACCGGCGGCGTTCGGGGGGAATGGGCCGGAGAGGGTTCCCGGACCGATCCCATTCCCCTGAGGCCTACCCTCGCGAGGGGTCCGGCCGGTCGGAGATGCGACCGACCGGCGAGGCCCATCACTCCGGTTCCGGCGACGCGGGCGTAATCCGGGGTGACGCATCCGTCCGGAACTCCGGAAAGTAACGACGTCCGAGATAGGTCGAGAGTCGGACGAGTCCCAGGAGCACCGGGACCTCGACAAGGGGTCCCACGGTGGCGGCCAGCGCTTCGAGGGAGGCGATCCCAAAGACCGCGACGGCGACGGTGATGGCGAGTTCAAAGTTGTTGCTCGCCGCGGTCAGGCTCAGGGCCGCCGTACGGGCGTAGGTCGCGCCGGTCCTCCAGCTCAGGTAGAAGCTGATCGAGAACATGAGGGCGAAGTAGAGGATGAGCGGCGCCGCCACCAGGGCGACGTCGCCCGGTAGGGCCACGATCGCGCGGCTCTGGAAGGCGAACATCACGACGATCGTGTAGAGCAGGGCCCCCAGGGCGAGCGGCGCCAGACGGGGCGCCACGTTCCGGTCGTAGTGCGGGAGCGCCCGCCGGGCCCGGTACGATGCCCGCGTCAGGGCCCCGGCCGCAAACGGAAGGCCCAGGAAGAGCACGACGCTCAGGACGACGAGGCTCCAGGAGATCGGCACCGAAAGCGCCGGGACTCCGGCATACGGGAGGAGGATCGTGACGAAGAGGTAGATGTACGCCCCGTAGAAGAAGACCTGGAAGAGGCTGTTGAACGCGACCAGCCCGGCGGCGAACTCCCGGTCGCCTCCGGCCAGTTCGTTCCAGACCAGCACCATCGCGATGCAGCGCGCACTCCCGATCAGGACGAGCCCGATCAGGAGCGCCGGTGCCGACCGCAAAAAGAGGAGCGCTAGGGCGAACATGAGCAGCGGGCCGACGAACCAGTTCTGGGCCAATGAGAGGAGGACGAGCCGGGGGGCGCGGAAGATCCGGCCGAGTTCTTCGTAGCGGACCCGGGCCAGCGGCGGGTACATCATCAGGACCAGCCCCAGGCCCACCGCCAGCGGCACCGGGGTGCCCGGGACCATCCATTGGCCGACCGCCTGGGGGAGTTCGGGGACCCAGCGGCCGAGAGCGATCCCACCGACCATTGCGGCCAGGATCCAACCGGTCAGGTAGCGGTCGAGCAGGTTGAGCCGGGACGTCGCGGGGGCCACGGCGCTCACCGGGCGCCCCGCCGGCGGGGCCCGTGGCGGAGTTCGGTCCGCAAGCCGAGGGTCAGGGCGCAGATCCGGTCCCGGATCGCCCGGAACCCTTCGTCGTCCAGGGGACCCGGATCGGCCAGACCCCAGTCGACGGTCGACTCCGGGAACCGGAACGCGGGGCAGGCCGAACGGTCGATGCAGCCC
>Ga0209061_1004753_pt1 | contig 12697 bp, 9 predicted proteins | sample Coa_R1_10_FD_187157 | JGI IMG/M metagenome (GOLD analysis project Ga0209061, IMG submission 187157) | Surface soil microbial communities from Centralia Pennsylvania, which are recovering from an underground coalmine fire - Coalmine... | ecosystem: Environmental > Terrestrial > Soil > Unclassified...
GTCGAGGACGTCGAACGTTCCCTGCAGGGGCATGGCTCTCCCATTGTGACGCACGGCGGTCGACCGCGGCGCCACAATCGGGTCGGAGATGCCACATTGAGCGGGTGCTGAGCCCCCTCGTCGCCGCCACCACCGCCCACACCGTGTTCGACGTGCTGGTCGTTGCCCACGTGGTGTGCGCCGTGCTCGGCTTCGGGGCGCTCATGCTGACCGGCGTCTACGGGTTCGCCTACCGCCGGCCCGACGCCGCCGGGATGGAGGAAGCCAGGCGGTACTTCGGCGGCCAGGGCCGTCTCGAGCTGCTGGTGCTGATCGTGCCCTTCCTCGGCGCCGCCGCCCTCCTCGTCCAGCCGCGCGGCCCTGGCCTCGGGCAGCTCTGGGACCTGCTCGCCGCCGGCGTGTGGCTGGTGGCGGCGGTCGTCCTCTTCGCCGTCGTCCGCCCGGCCGAGCGGCGGCTGCGGGACGCCCTGGCCGTGGCCGACGGCGAGGGCGAGTGGCCGGTGGTGGCGACCAACGCCACCCGCCTGGGGTGGGCCGGTCTCGGCACCGACCTGGCCTTTGTGGTCGCCCTGCTGTTGATGATCTTCCAACCGCGCTGAGTGGGTCAGGGGCGTCCGAAAGTCGGACGTCGCAGTGTCGGACTTCCGGGCAACACCCGCCGCACGCAGGGCCGTCCTACGATGCGAGACAGCTATGGCGACCCCTTCTCGTCCGGTGACGACCCCACGGCCGCTCGACGGCCTGCCGCCTGAGGAGGTGATCCAGGACTTCCGGACGGCCTGCATCTCCCGCCTGCTCGACGACCGGGAGATCGCCCTGCAAAAGCAGAGCCGGGTGTTCTTCCAGATCTCTGGCGCCGGCCACGAGGCCCTGCTCCTCGGCCTGGCCCGCGAGCTGCGACCGGGATCGGACTGGTTCTTCCCGTACTACCGCGACCGGTCCCTGGCCCTCGGACTCGGGGTCACCCCGGCGGACATCCTCCGCCAGGCCGTCGGGGCGGCCGACGACCCGGCCTCCGGCGGCCGGCAGATGCCGTGCCACTGGGGCGACGCCGGGCGCCACATCGTCACCCAGTCCAGCCCGACCGGCAGCCAGTGCCTGCCCGCGATCGGCTGCGCTGAGGCCGGCCGCTACATCGCCCGCCGCTCCCTCCCGGACTGCACGGCCGCCGGCGACGAGGTCACCTACGTCTCGCTGGGCGAGGGGGCGACCTCGGAGGGGGAGTTTTGGGAGAGCCTCAACACGGCCTGCACCCTGGCCCTGCCGGTGCTCTTCGTGGTGGCCGACAACGGCTACGCCATCTCCGTGCCCGCCTCCGAGCAGGCGCCGGCGCCGATCAGCCAGCTGGTCTCCGGCTTCCGCGGACTGGCCGTCCACGTCCTCGACGGTCGGGACTACTTCCAGGTGCGCCGGGAGGCGCCGGGCATCGTCGCCGCCGTGCGGGCCGGCACCGGCCCCGCGCTGGTCCACGCCAAGGTGACCCGGCCCTACTCCCACTCCTCGGCCGACACGCAGAGCAAGTACCGGCCGGTCGACGAGCTGGCCGACGAGGCCGCCCACGACCCGCTCGTCCTGCTGGAGCAGGCCATCCTGGCCGGCGGCGTGCTCGACGAGGCCGGGGTGGCCGAGATCAGGGAGGAAGCCAGGCAGGTGGTGGCCGAGGCGGCCCGGGAGGCGCTGGCCGCCCCCCGCCCCGATCCGGCCAAGGTCACCTCCCACGTGTGGGCCATCCCGGCCGTGCCCGACGAGCGCGACGAGGGGCGGGGCCCGGAGTGGCCTGACGGCGGGGAGCCGGTCGCCCTCGGCGAGGCCATCAAGCGGACCCTGCACCTGGCCATGGATGCCGACGAGCGGATCCGGGTGTTCGGCGAGGACGTGGCCGACGCCCGGGAGGCCGTGCTGGCCAACGTGGAGGGCAAGGGCGGCGTGTTCGGGACCACCTTCGGTTTGCAGCGGCGGTTCGGGATCGCCCGCTGCTACAACACGCCGCTGGCCGAGGCCAACATCGTCGGGCGGGCCGTGGGCCAGGCCGTGCGCGGGCTGCGGCCGGTCCCCGAGGTGCAATTCTTCGACTACATCTGGCCGGCCATGCAGCAGATCAAGAGCGAGGCGGCCACCATCAGGTGGCGCAGCAACGGCGCCTTCACCTGCCCGCTCGTGCTGCGGGTGCCGATCGGCGGGTACCTGACCGGCGGGGCGATCTGGCACTCCCAGTCGGGCGAGTCGATCTTCGCCCACATCCCCGGGCTGGTCGTGGTCATGCCCAGCCGGGCCTCCGACGCCGTCGGCCTGCTCCGCTCCGCGTTGGCCTGCGAGGACCCGGTGCTCTTCCTCGAGCACAAGCATCTGCTCCGCCAGCCCTACACCCGCACGCCGATGCCCGGGCCCGACCATCTCGTGGCCATCGGCCGCGGTCGGGTGGTCCGCCCCGGTGCCGACCTGACCATCGTCACCTGGGGAGCCACCGTCGAGCGCTCCCGCCAGGCGGCCGAGCTGCTGGCCGCGGAGGGGGCCGAGGTCGGCGTCGTCGATCTGCGCTCGATCCGCCCCTGGGACACCCAGCTGGTCGCTGAGCAGGTTGCCGCCACCGGCCGCCTGCTGGTCGTCCACGAGGACACGCTGACCGGCGGCTGGGGCGGCGAGGTGGCCTCCTGGGTGGGGGAGCACTGCTTCGCCGACCTCGATGCGCCGGTACGGCGGCTCGGGGCGGCGGACACCCACGTCGCCTACGAGCCCACCCTCGAGCGGGCCATTTTGCCGCAGATGTCCGGTATCGTCGACGCCGCTCGGGAGCTGCTGGCTTTCTGAGCGGGCTCCACCGCGGCAAAAGGTGCTTGACACCCCGGCCCGGCTGGAGGATCCTGCGTTTGGAACCGGTTCCATGAGGGGTACGGTTCCAATGTTCAGCCAAGAGAAGTGGGCGGGGACAGCACCTTGGGGGGTGGCAGACCTGACGCAGCGCGTCAACATTACGACCGTCGCGGCCGAAGCGGGGGTGGGAGTCGGGACCGTCTCCCGGGTGCTCAACGGCAGCCCGCAGGTGCGGGAGGCCACCCGGAGGCGCGTGCTCGACGTCATCGGCCGGCTCGATTACCGGCCGAACCGTGTGGCTGCGGCCCTTTCGCGAGGTACCACCTCGTCGGTTTCGGTCATGGTCACCGATCTGACCCGCCCGTCGGTGGTCGAGCGGTTGGCCGGCGTGCTCGCCGTGCTCGACCAGCACGGGTATGACACGGTCGTCCTCAATGTCGAGGCGCCGGAGCAGCGCGACCGCTATCTGACCGCCCTCGCCACGCAACGCCGGGCCGACGGGGTCATCATGGTGTCGTTGCCGCTCGGCAAAGCCCACACCGACGTGCTGGGCGCGGCCGGGATTCCCCTGGTCATGGTGGACGCCACGGCCACGGGGATCGTCCGGTACATGATCGACAACGTGGCCGGCGGGCGCCTCGCCACCGAGCACCTGCTCGGCCTCGGGCACCGGCGCGTCGCTTTTCTCGGCGAGGCCACCGTCCGCAGCTTCTCTTTTGCGTCCACCGAGCTGCGACTGCGCGGCTACAAGTTGGCCCGGCGTGACGCGGGTGAGCCGGCCGAGAGCGACGTGATCCGCCTGGTGCCCGGCCGTGGCGCCGAGGTCAGCGTCATGGAGGCGGCCAACGAGCTGATCGACCTCGGGCCCCGGCCGACGGCCATCTTCGCCGCCTCCGACGTCCATGCCATGGGCGTCCTGCACGCGGTCGAGCAACGAGGCCTGCGGGTGCCGGAGGATATTTCGCTGGTCGGTTTCGACGACGTCGAATCGGCTGCGCTCGTCGGCCTCACGACCGTCCGCCAGCCCCTCTACGAATCGGGGGCGCGGGCAGCCAAGCGCCTTTGCCAGCTCATGAACGGCGAGCCGGGCAGCGGGCGCAACGTCGTCCTGCCGGTGGAGCTGGTCGACCGGCACAGCACCGGGCCGCCCGGTGGGGCCGGCGCCGGGTCAGGCACCTCGGTACCCGAAGCCAGGGCGGCCGGCCCTCCCAGGGCCAACCGGGACGGGCTTCACCCGACCCGAACCCGCCGATCCGGGTCCGCGACCGCGCTCCCCGAACCGGTCTGAAAGATTTCCGCTGACTTCAGCACGAGAAAGGCAGTAACCGTATGGCATCGACAGGCAATCTCCCGGTCCGCTCCGTTTGGAGGCGTCGGGGCTTCCACACCGCGGCGGCGGCTGCCGCCATCGCCACCTCCGTCGCCCTGGCGGGGTGCGGGTCCTCCTCCAACAACAACAACAGCAGTACCAACACCACCGCCAGCGGGGGTCTCGGTGGCGGCGGGGGCAGCGGGACCACGACGTCGACCACGCTCGGCAAGACGGGCGGCGGCACCGCCAAGGGCACGGCCACCTCGGGCTCCATCAAGTTTTGGGCCAGCCCGATCACCACCAGCAGCCCTGATCCCCGCAAGGTGCTGATCACCGCCTTCGAAAAGGCGTATCCGCATATCAAGGTGACCCTCGAATCGGCCCCTTCGGACACCGACACCAACCGCTCGGTCCTCTCCAGCCAGATCGGTGGCGGCGGCGGCCCCGACGTCTACATGGGCGACGTCATCTGGCCGGCTCAGTTCGGCAGCCAGAAGTTCGCCGTGCCCCTCTCCAAGTACCTGCCCAACAGCTACTTCAACACCTTCGCTCCCGGACTGATCGCCGGGGCGACCTACAACGGCCAGGTGTACGGGGCGCCGTTCTTCGAGGACCAGGGCTTCCTCTACTACCGCAAGGACATCCTCAAGGCCGACCACCTGCAGGTGCCCAAGACCTGGGAGCAGCTCGTCTCGGAGTCCAAGCAGATCCAGGCCAAGAAGCAGACCAAGTACGGCTACGTCTTCCAGGCCGCCGACTACGAGGGAGCCACCTGTAACTTCATGGAGTTCCTGACCGACGCCGGGGGCAAGGTACTCAATTCCTCCGCCAACAAGTCGGAGCTCAGCGCCAACAACGCCGCCGTCAAGGCCCTGACGTTCATGCACAGCCTGGTCAGCTCCGGTGTCAGCCCGTCGGGCGAGTCGACGTACCAAGAGGCCAACGCCATGAACGCCTTCGACGCCGGAGATGCCGCCTTCCTCCGCAACTGGGACTATGCCTACTCGACCTCCCAGGCATCGGGCTCCAAGGTGATCGGCAAGGTCGGCGTGGCGCCGCTGCCGACGTTCAAGGGACAGTCCTACCCCGGCTACTCCAACATCGGGGGCTGGAACCTGTACGTCAACCCCAACAGCAAAAACGTCGCGGCCGACATCACCTTCGTCAAGTGGATGACCGGGACCAAGGCGCAGAACATCCTGGCCACCCAGTTCTCGGAGATCCCCACCAACCAATCGGTGAGGACCGAGTCCAAGGTGGTCAAGAGCAACGCCGTGCTGGCCATCGTCCCCAAGACCCGGCTGGTCGCCCGTCCGGCCCAGACGCCCAAGTACGCGGCCGTCAGCCAGGCCATCTACCAAAATGTGAGTGCAGCCGTGGGCGGCTCGAAGTCGCCTTCCGCGGCGATCAGTGCCGCTAACTCGAGCATCAACTCCACCCTTTCGGGCGGCGGTCTGTAATTCATTTGCAGCGGGCAGGGTGGGGTCGTCCGCGGCCCCACCCTGCCCCTCGTTCTCACGAGGAGCGTCTTGTATGGCTGTCACCTCTGCCCCGCCGCCAGCGACGAGTGGCCTCCCACCTGGCGTGTCCGGCCGCCCGCTGGTCGGCCGCCACGACGTGTTCCGTCGCCAGTTGGCCCGCCTCGGGTGGGGGTTCTCGGCGCCGGCGCTGATCTTCATTGCCCTGGTCACCGTCTTCCCGATCGTGTACTCGGTGATCATCAGCTTCCGCCACGTGCTGCTCTACAGCACCGGTTTCCACATGAGCGGGTTCACCCTCAACAACTACGCGAAAATCATCCACTACGGGCCGTGGCGCTATGCCGTGGCCTTCACCGTCGGGTACACGGTCGTGACCGTCCTGGTGGAGCTGGTGCTCGGCATGGGCATCGCCCTGGTGCTCGAGCGGCTGTCACGAGGGCGGGGGATCATGATGGCCCTGCTGCTGCTGCCGTGGTCGCTCATCACCGTCATCTCGGCCCGCCTCTGGCAATACCTGTACGACCCGAGCGTCGGCGCGGCCAGCAAGCTCGTCCAGCTCTTCGGAGCGCACAACCCGGTCATACTCGGCCACAATGCATCGGCCATCATCGCCCTGATGGTGGCGGACATATGGAAGACGACGCCGTTCGTGGCCATCATCCTGCTGGCCGGCCTCGTCATGTTGCCGCAGGATGTCTATGAGGCGGCGGAGGTCGACGGGGCGTCCGAGTGGGCCACCTTCTTCCGGATCACGCTTCCGATGCTGGCCCCGACCATCGGCCTGGCCATCCTCTTCCGGGTCCTGCAGGCGTTCGGCCTCTTCGACCTGCCCAACGTGCTGACCGGCGGCGGCCCGGGCCACGCCACCACGTCCCTCGCCATCCTCGGCTACCAGGCCATGTTCGAGTTCAACCAGGCCTGGGGACCAGGGGCGGCCATCGCCACCAGCACCGCGCTGCTGGTTGTCCTCGGGTGTCTCTGTTTCTACCGGGTTTTCAAGGCCCAAGCGGCCAGGGAGGTGGGATGATGCGCAACCGTCGTCGTACCGGTGTCAGGCGTTATCTCAATGTGATGAATGTCGCCGTCTTCCTGACGGTGCTGTTCGTCCTCGTGCCCCTCTACTTCATGGTCGTCAGCAGCTTCAAAAACCCCAACACCATCGGGCAGTCCCTGCAGCTGTGGCCGGCCCAGTGGACGGTGAAAAATTACACGTACGTCTGGACGGCCTCGCACTTCGGGCGCAACATCCTCAACTCGCTGATCGTCTCGGTCTGCTCCACGATCCTCGTGCTCGCCTTGGGGAGCATGGCCGGCTACGCCCTCGGCCGGCTGCCGATGCGGGGCAAGCTGCCCATCCTGATGACCCTGTTGATGATCTCGGTCTTCCCGGTGATCGGCGTGATCGCCCCGTTGTACGTGGTCCTGCGGACCATCGGCTGGCTCAACAGCTATCAGGCCCTGATCCTGCCCTACACCGCCTTCAACCTGCCCTTCGCCATCTGGATCCTGCGCAACTACTTCCTCGGGATCCCGAGGGAGATGGAGGAGACCGGCCGGATCGACGGGGCTTCCCCCATGCGCACCCTGGTGCAGATCATCATGCCCCAGGCCGCTCCCGGGCTCTTCACGGCCGCCGTCTTCTGCTTCACCGCCTGCTGGACCGAGTACCTGATGGCGTTGTCGTTCGACTCCAACACCAACATGCACACCATCCCGGTGGCCATCGGTAGCGCTCTCTCGACCATCTACACCGTCCCCTACGGGCCGTACTTCGCCGCTTCGTGCATGGCGGCGGTCCCGATCGGGATCCTTGTGCTCGTGTTCCGCAAGTCGGTCGTGTCCGGGCTGACGTCGGGCGCAGTGAAGGGCTGATGGCGTACTGATGGCGCGCCGCCGCCGTACGCTCTACTGTAAGGCAACGATCTGGGCGCCGGGAGGGCGTCTCATAGGGAGGACAACATATGGCGACGATCACCCTCGAGAAGGTCCGCAAGGTCTACCCCAACGGGTTCGAGGCCGTGCACGGGATCGATCTCGACGTCGGGGACGGCGAGTTCATGGTCCTGGTTGGCCCGTCCGGCTGTGGGAAGACCACGGTCCTGCGGATGGTGGCCGGCCTGGAGGACATCAGTGACGGGATCCTGAAGATCGGCGACAAGATCGTCAACGATCTCGGGCCCAAGGAGCGGGACATCGCCATGGTGTTCCAGAACTACGCCCTGTACCCGCACATGACGGTGGGGGAGAACATCGGGTTCGCCCTCAAGCTCCGCAAGATGCCGAAGGACCAGATCAAGGCCAAGGTCAGCGAGGCCGCCCACATCCTGGGCCTGACCGAGTGGATCGACCGCAAGCCGGGCCAGCTGTCCGGTGGTCAGCGCCAGCGGGTCGCCATGGGCCGGGCCATCGTCCGGGAGCCCTCCGTGTTCCTCATGGACGAGCCCCTATCCAACCTGGACGCCAAGCTGCGTGTCCAGATGCGGGCCGAGGTCAGCCGGATCCAGCGCCGCCTGGACGTGGCCACCCTCTACGTGACCCACGACCAGGTCGAGGCCATGACCATGGGTGACCGGGTTGCCGTCATGCGCAGCGGCGAGATCCAGCAGGTCGACACGCCCCAGAGCCTCTACGATCGCCCCAACAACCTGTTCGTGGCCGCCTTCATCGGCTCCCCGGCCATGAACCTCTACGAGGCCACCCTGAGCGAGGGGGCCAAGGTGCTGCACCTCGGCTCGCAGAACGTCGAGCTTCCGCCTTCGGTCCAGGCCTCCCACCCCAAGCTGACGTCGTTCGCCAACCAGCAGATCGTGGTCGGGCTCCGGCCCGAGCACCTGCCGGCGGCCAACGGCACCGGCGGCGCCACCATCGAGGGTGACGTCGACCTCGTCGAGGCGCTCGGCTCTGAGCTCCTCGTCCACTTCTCGATCGACGCCCGCAAGGTCACCGCCGAGGGCGTCGAGGAGGAGGAGGAGCAGCTGGCCTCCGGCGGCGCCGGCGTGGCCCGGATCGACCCCCGCGCCTCGGTCCGTCCCGGCCAGCGGTCCCGCTTCGAGGTGGACGTCGACCGGATGCAGTTTTTCGATCCCTCCAGCGGCCTGGCCATCTGGGACTGAACCAGCCCGCCTCCCGACGTCCAAATCGTGCTGTACCGGCGGCGCCCTTCGGGGCGCCGCCGGCGCGTCCCGGTAGGTACGGTTTGCTCGGGAGTGCCCCAGTGCAACAGCGAGTGCGAGGAAGGATCGCCAAATGCCCCAGCAGGTGCGAGCCGTCGTGTCCCATGCCGTCGGCCGGCCGGTGTCGGTCGAGACGATCGTCGTCCCCGATCCCGGTCCCGGCGAGGCGGTCGTGGCCGTCAAAGCCTGCGGCGTCTGCCATACCGACCTGCACTACCGGGAGGGCGGCATCAACGACGAGTTCCCCTTCCTCCTCGGTCACGAGGCGGCCGGCGTGGTGGAGGCGGTCGGTGACGGGGTGACCAACGTGGCGCCCGGCGACTACGTGGTGCTGGCCTGGCGGGCGCCGTGCGGGACGTGCCGCTCCTGCCGGCGGGGCCGCCCCTGGTACTGCTTCGACAGCGCCAACGCGGCTCAGGCCATGACCCTGGCCGACGGCACCAAGCTGGCGCCCGCCCTCGGCATCGGCGCTTTCGCCGAGAAGACGCTGGTGGCCGCCACCCAGGCGGTCAAGGTCGACCCGCGGGCCCGGCCCGAGGCGGCCGGCCTGATCGGCTGCGGGATCATGGCCGGCTTCGGCGCCGCCGCCAACACCGGCCACGTCGGGCGGGGCGATACGGTCGCCGTGCTCGGCTGCGGCGGGGTGGGCGACGCCGCCATCGCCGCCGCCGCCCTGGCCGGGGCGAGGACCATCATCGCCGTCGACCTGGACGACCGGAAGCTCGAATGGGCCAAGCGCTTCGGGGCCACCCACACCGTCAACGCCGGCGCCGGCGACGTGGTGGAGGCCATCAGGGAGCTGACCGAGGGCAACGGCGCCGACCTGGTCGTCGAAGCCGTCGGCCGGCCCGAGACCTACCGCCAGGCCTTCTACGCCCGTGACCTGGCCGGGACCCTGGTGCAGGTCGGCGTGCCCACCCCCGAGATGACCGTCGAGCTGCCGCTCATCGAGCTGTTCGGGCGGGGCGGGGCGCTCAAGTCCTCGTGGTACGGGGACTGCCTGCCCACCCGGGACTTCCCCGCCCTCATCGACCTGTACCTGTCGGGCAAGCTCGACCTCGACGGCTTCGTCAGCGAGACCATCCCCCTCGACGGGGTCGAGGACGCCTTCGCCCGGATGCAGCACGGCGACGTCCTGCGGTCGGTCGTCGTCCTGTGACGCGGCCGTCCACCCCGGCCGCGCCGGCCGGCTGGCGCATCCAGCGGGTCCGCACCTCCGGCCTCTTTTCCCTGGATGGCCAGGACTTCGAGGTGGAAAACAACATCTGGCTGGCCGGCGACGAGGAGGAGGTGCTGGTCATCGACGCTGCCCATGACGCCGCCGCCATCGTGGCCGCCGTCGCCGGTCGCCGGGTGCCGCTGATCGTGGCCACCCACGGCCACAACGACCACATCAACGCGGCCGCCGACCTGGCCGCCGCCACCGGCGCGCCGGTCGCCCTGCACCCGGCCGACCGCATGCTCTGGGACGGGGTCCATCCCGACCTGGCCCCCGACGTCGAGCTGGCCGACGGGCAGCGGCTCGCCGTCGCCGGCGCCAGCCTCGAGGTCCGGCACACGCCCGGGCACTCGCCCGGCGGCGTCTGCCTGTACCTGGCCGAGGGCGGCGTGGTCTTCAGCGGCGACACCCTCTTCCAGGGTGGTCCCGGCGCCACCGGCCGCTCGTGGTCGGACTACCCGACCATCGTCGAGTCCATCCGGAACCGGTTGCTCACCCTGCCCGGCGCCACCATCGTGCACACCGGTCACGGCGACGACACCAGCATCGGGGCCGAGGCGCCCAGCCTGCCCGACTGGCTGGCCGCCCTGAACGAATCCCGGTCTGACGTCAAACAGTAGGACGTCCAAGTATTATCGGAGGCGTGACGCGGCCCGAGCCTCCAGCCCCGGCCGGCCTCCACCGGCCGACCCATCCGATCCGGTTCGTCACCGCCGCCAGCCTGTTCGACGGTCACGACGCCGCCATCAACATCATGCGCCGGCTCCTGCAGCGCCAGGGGGCCGAGGTGGTCCATCTGGGCCACAACCGCTCGGTCGACGAGGTGGTGGCCGCCGCCGTGCAGGAGGATGCCGCCGCGGTGGCCGTGAGCTCCTACCAGGGTGGCCACATGGAGTACTTCCGGTACCTGGTGGACCGCCTGGCCGAGGAGGGCCGGCCCGACGTCGCCGTCTACGGTGGCGGGGGCGGCGTGATCGTGGCCGAGGAGATCGAGGCCCTCGAGGCCTACGGGGTGGCCCGGATCTTCTCGCCCGAGGACGGCCGGGAGCTGGGCCTCGAGCGCATGGTCAACACCATGATCGAGGCCTGCGATCGGCCCCACCCGCCGCTCGGTGACGACTGGGAGCGGGTCTTCGCCGGCGACCAGCGGGTCCTGGCCCAGGTGATCACCAGCCTGGAGGACGGCACCCTCGGCTCCGAGCGCCTGGACGCCCTGCGGCAGGCCGCTGCCCGCCCCGGGGCCGCCCCCGTGCTCGGCATCACCGGCACCGGGGGGTCGGGCAAGTCGTCGCTCACCGACGAGCTGCTGCGCCGCTTCCGCCTCGACTTCGACGACAAGCTGAGCCTCGCCGTGCTGGCCGTCGACCCGACCCGCCGACGCAGCGGAGGCGCCCTCCTCGGCGACCGGATCCGGGTCAACGCCATCGACCCCGAGCGGGTCTACTTCCGGTCCCTGGCCACCCGGGGGGCGGTGGCCGAGCTGCCCGACGCGCTGCCCGACGCGGTGGCCGCCTGCCGGGCGTGGGGGGCCGACGTGGTGGTGGTCGAGACTCCGGGCATCGGGCAGGGCGACGCCGCCATCGCGGCCCTGGCCGACGTGTGCCTCTACGTGATGACCCCCGAGTACGGGGCCCCGTCGCAGCTCGAGAAGATCGAGATGCTGGACGAGGCCGACGTGGTGGCCATCAACAAGTTCGACCGCCGCGGGGGGCCGGACGCCCTGCGGGACGTCCGCCGGGCCCTGGCCCGCAGCGGCCTGCGCCCCTCGGCCGGTCCCGAGGACCTGCCGGTCTACGGCACGGTGGCGTCCCGGTTCAACGACGACGGCGTCACCGCCCTCTACCAGGGCCTCCGAGCCGCGCTGGCCGAGCACGGGCTCACCGGCGGCGGGAGCCTGCCCACCGTCCGGACCAAGGTGTCCTCGCAGGAGGAGGCGGTGGTGCCGCCGGCCCGGGTGCGCTACCTGGCCGAGGTGGCCGAGACCGTCCGCGGCTACCACCGGGCCAGCACCGAGCTGGCCGCCGCTGCCCGCCGGCGCCAGCAGCTGCGGGACGTGGCCGCCCTGATCGAGGCCGAGACTCCGGGCCCCGGGGCGGACGAGGTGGCCCGCCTGGCCGAGGCGGCCGACGCCGATCTCGATGCCGACACCCGGGCCGCCATCGACGGGTGGGCCGACACGGTGGCCCGCCACCGGCCGCCCCCCGTCGAGCCCGACGGGGCGGACGACACCGCCTCCGACGGCGCCGAGTGGTTCACCACCCTGTCCGGCACCCGGGTGCCGCGCCTCGGGCTTCCCCGCCTGGCCGACCACGGGGAGCTCGTCCGCTGGCTGCGGGCCGACAACCTGCCCGGCGCCTTCCCCTTCACCAACGGGGTGTTCGTCCACAAACGGCGCGACGAGGAACCGACCCGGATGTTCGCCGGGGAGGGCGACGCCTTCCGCACCAACCGGCGGTTCAAGTTCCTGGCCGAAGGGCAGCCGGCGACCCGGCTGTCGACAGCCTTTGACTCGGTGACCCTGTACGGCTTCGACCCCGACCGGCGCCCCGACATCTACGGCAAGGTCGGCAACGCCGGCGTGTCCATCGCCACCCTCGACGACATGAAGGCGCTGTACGACGGATTCGACCTGTGCGATCCGTCCACGTCGGTGTCGATGACGATCAACGGGCCGGCGCCGATCATCCTGGCCATGTTTTTC
>Ga0209061_1004755_pt1 | contig 12692 bp, 8 predicted proteins | sample Coa_R1_10_FD_187157 | JGI IMG/M metagenome (GOLD analysis project Ga0209061, IMG submission 187157) | Surface soil microbial communities from Centralia Pennsylvania, which are recovering from an underground coalmine fire - Coalmine... | ecosystem: Environmental > Terrestrial > Soil > Unclassified...
TTCCTTGATAGATTTTCCTCACAGCGGCTCTCCTCTCAAAAAGAGTTTCCAACTCGAACTCTATCCGAGTTCGGGTCGAGAGCCGCTGCTTCCTTGTTCAGATTTCAACTACGCGAGGGGCAATTTCCAACTGTGCCAGGTTCGGTGTTTCCGACCCGTTGAGGTTAGCTGCAAGACTCAAGTTCGACGGCCATGAGGGCAGTTGCGAAATCTTCGCGCGGAGTCAAATTCCAGTTCTTCGGAGCATCGGTTTGATTGGGCCCCGGCGAACTCCATTTCGAGCAAAAGGCCGCTCCAGGAGCTTTCTTTTCTGTTCCCCAACTACTTGTCTGAGCCAGATATAGGCCGGGTCCTGATCGCGGTGTTTGTGCCATTGCAGGACTTCGGTCATCGGTGGGAGCTGGACCGGAAGCGACAGTACTTTTAGCGGCAGGAACTTCGCATATTTCTTTGCTAACCGTGTGGCGACTGTCGCAATTCGATCCGTACCTACAACCAGGTGAGGCACAACATCGAAACTGTGGGTTGTGACCTCGGCTCTCCGCTTTAATTTTGAGCGGCGAAGATAGATCTCATCGAAATTCGGTCCCGCCCCTTCCCCCACGTGCACCGCCACGTGGCCCAGTGCAAGATATTCGGCAAGCGAGATTTTTGTCCCTACCCGCGAATTTCCCTTCCAGGCGATGACGGAGTGGCTGTCTTCAAACAAAGCCAGTTTCGGATGCAACTTCGACGCAAATATGTCCGGGGCAATCAGGAAATCGAGATTGCCAGCCTCGAGCGCTTCGACGGCCCGCTCACTGGTGGGTATGAGCTCGATGGTTACATGAGGAGCTTGCTTCTCAATCCTCGCCAAAAGGCCGGCCATGAATACGGTCGCCACGTAATCTGATGCGGCAACAGAGAAGTGATGTCGTGACGCCGCCGGATCGAATCGAGATTTCGTTCCGATCGTTGCTTGCACCTGCAGCAACAGGTTCCGTACCGGCGCGATGAGAGTTTGAGCCAGTGGCGTCAAAATCATTTTGCCGCCCACCGGAACCAGCAACTGATCCTGGAACGAATGTCGTAAACGCGAAAGCGCCGCGCTGGTGGCGGGCTGGCTCAGATGAATGCGCCTGCCCGCGTGCGTGACGTTCTTTTCCGTCAGCAGCGCGTCCAGTACGACTAACAGATTGAGGTCGAATTGAGAAAGTTCCATGGCCAGCGTCTTGGTATCCAGCGGATGGATACAGTGTATATGAACAAACGATTTCGCGAATACTCATCATGCTTCTATTGTGTCCGGCTGCGCAAGTGGTCCCTGTGGATTCGAGCCGCCGTTTCTTGATTCGCATGCACTGGCTCGATGGCCGGGAGGGCACATGACTTGTCGAGGAGTTCTTCAACGTCGCTACCCGCTGAATGCGGGGATTCTTGTGCTTGTCACGGTTGCTTCGGTCTTCGGGCAGGTCGCGACCGGCACGATTCTGGGCGTCGTCGCGGATCCCAGCGGAGGCGCGATTGCCGGGGCGACTGTCACGGTAAGCAACCCGAGCACCGGGTTAACGCGCACTTTCACGTCCGAGTCCGATGGCTCTTACAGGTTTCCAGATCTTCCCGTGGGCACTTACAACGTCGAGGTAAGGCGATCCGGGTTTCGAACCGCGCGGCAGACGGGACTCATTCTTACGGTCGGGCAACAAGCAGTGTTGGACCTCACGCTTCAGCTCGGCTCGACGGAGCAGACCGTGACGGTCACGGCGGCGCCGGCTTTGATCGATACGACCACGAGCGCCCTCGGGAGCCTTGTGAACGAACAGAAATTGGAACAGTTGCCCTTGAACGGACGCAACTACACGGACTTGATCCTTCTGCAGCCGGGAGTGACGCAGCAGACGGACGAACAGGCTGGAACACCGGGTTCGGTATTTAGCAGCAACGGTGAGCCAACGCGCTCCAACAATTTCCTGCTCGATGGAACGATTACCCAAAATGCGTTTGGGTTCAGCCCGACTTCTGTGTCCGGGTCGGCACTCGGACTCGATGGAATTCAGGAATACCGCGTTGTCACGAACATGTTCAGCGCGGAGTATGGGCTGGTGATGGGCAGCCAAACCAATATCGTGAGCAAGTCAGGTACAAACCAATTTCACGGCGACGCGTTCGAGTATTTGAGAAACAGCGCGCTCGATGCGAGGAATTACTTCGATCTGCTTTCCGAGCTTCCGTCATCGGTTCCGGGAGGCGGCAGGCGCATTCCACCGTTGCGCCGGAATCAGTTCGGCGGAGCGTTCGGCGGGCCAGTGCAAAAGGACAAGACCTTGTTCTACGCCGTTTACGAAGGCGTTCAAGAGGACTTGGGCAATCCGCTGTACACAGGCATCGATACGGTCCCGTCCGCAGGATGCCATGGTTCCGCGGGAACCGTGATTACATCCAACGGCTTGCCCGGAGCGCCATGTCCTGAAATTGCGAATCCTGCAAATCCCGCGCAAATGCAATCGGTAACGATCTCGCCTGCGGCGGCCGGATTGCTTGCTTTGCTGCCGCTTCCCGACGTTCCGGGGACGGATCAATACACCGCCCTTTCCAATCAGCATACCTCGGAAAATTATGGGCAAATTCGCGTGGATCGCAATTTCTCGACCGCGGACACCTTTTTCACGCGCTACACCGTTGACGACACCTACCAACTGCGGCCGCATTCTTTTCCTCAGTTTCATGATCTCTGGGATTCACGCTCCCAGTATCTGACACTGTCTGAAACTCATGTGTTTTCACCGGCACTGCTGAATGCCATTCAAGGTTCGTTCAGCCGGACAAACATCCAAACCACGGCGCTTTCAACGATCCCGAGCAGCCCGGCCGTGGACTACATTCCCGGCACCACGGCCGGCATCACCATCATTGGTGGATTGAACTTCAACCCGTGGTTCGGGCCGGCGATTTCTCCCGGAAGCTTCGTCCAGAACATTTTTTCGGGAAGCGACGATCTTTCATGGACCAGGGGAAAACATGCGCTCAAATTCGGCACGCTGATCAACCATTTTCAATTTGGAAACAGCGCGGGGCTTATTTTCAGCGGATTCTCAGTCTACCCAAGTACCGCAGCCTTCTTGCAAGGGCAGCCGATCTTCGTGCAGGCCGAGCAGCAGCCAAATCCGGCCAACGGGACACCGGCAGCTAATCTCAATCGATACTGGAGTTTCAATACGTTCGGATTCTACGCCGAGGACGATTACCGAGTTCTGGCGCGCCTGACGCTTAACTTGGGAGTGCGCTACGAGTTCGATAGCGTCCCACACGATCGTGAAGGCGGCAACTTCGCGTTAAGAAATCTCGCGGATGTCCAAGGCGGGATGCCCGGCATGCCGTTCTCAGGCATAACCCCCGGACCGATCATGCGGAACGATTCATTCAAGAATTTCAGCCCTCGAATCGGTTTTGCGTGGGATGTGACGGGAAACGGCAAGAGTGCCGTGCGCGGGGGTTTTGGGATTTACTACGACATCGCCAACATCGACAGCATCCTGTACGAGCATCAAATCGGTACTCCGCCCTTGGCTTCGATTCAGAGCGTTTTGTACGCCCCATTTGGACCGACGCCAACACTGACGCTTCCCGTTAACTTTGCGACCGCGAACTCCGAAGTTGTTACGTCAAACTATTACGCGAAGCAACCGTACTCAATGCAGTACAACTTGAGCGTACAGCACGAGTTCCCTGGCAGTATCGCTCTAACCGTGGCGTACGTTGGCTCCCGAGGAATTCACCTATGGGCGTTTCACGACGCCAATCCTGTCGTTCCATCCGCGTTCGTGAATGGTATTCCGCAGTGGGTCCCACCGCCAGGGCCGTTTCCGAACTTCTTCTGCCCCGACGCTGCCGTGAGCTTTGTGAATTCCTGCCGGGAGAATCCCAATCTCTCTACGGTGGGCTCGTTCGATACAATCGGGGACTCGTGGTACAACGGTCTGCAAGTGGGAGTCACGAAGCAGATCAGCCGTGGTCTACAATTCCAAAGTTCGTATACGTACTCGAAATTGGAGGATACGACGCAAGGCCAGATTGCGGATGTGGCGGATGCTTCCGATGCTCCGAGCAACCCATTCAGTACGAGATTCGATAAAGGGCCGACTCCATTCGATGCAACACACAACTGGAGATTCAATCTTCTCTATCACCTCCCGAACTCCGGAGTCGAAGGATTTGCCGGAAAGCTGCTGGACGGCTGGTGGGTGGGCAATATCGTGTCGCTGCAGACCGGATTTCCATTTTCACCGCTTGTCGGGTTCAATCAATCGAACTCAGAACTCGGCCTTGGTGATCTTGGCATCGCGCTTGCGAATGACCGGGCAAGCTTCGTTACTCCATCCAACCTCACGCAGGCGCTGGCGATCGATCCGCCGATACCCGGAATCTCGCCTGGCGCCCAGCTGTATAACAAGAATACCGTGATTGTGGGGAAGCCCGGCGAGTGGTACAACCCGCACATGTTCACGCTTCCGGCCTTCGGGACTCTGGGCGATGTTCCTCGCGGTGCGCTCCGCGGGCCCGGGCTGGCCGATTGGGATTTTTCGATAAACAAAGACACGGCGGTTCCATGGCTGGGAGAAAAAGGAATCGCGGAGTTTCGAGCGGAGTTTTTCAATATCGTGAATCACACGAATTTCAATTTTCCTGGAATTTCACAGAACGACGAAAATTTCATTCAAACCGGAATTGGAACCGGAATCGTGAATCCAGCGGCCGGCGTAGTCTCTACAACCGCTGTCAATGCGCGCCAGATTCAGTTCGGCCTGCGGCTGGAGTTCTAGATAATGGATCAGGAACGATATCGAATCGAGGTCGCATGTCCAAACACCTGTTGTCCCATCTAGCGCACGTTGAGCTCTTGACGCCGAAACTCGAAGAATCCGCGGCTTTCTTTACCGGCACTCTCGGGCTTTTTGAAAGTGGAAGATCCGCCGGTTCGGTTTACCTCCGCTGCTGGGGTGAACACTACCACCATAGCCTCGTGCTCACCGAGGCCGACCAACCGGGACTAGGGCACGCAGCGTGGCGTACGGCGGGTGCCAGCGAGCTGACCGAAGCCGTCTCGTGCATCGAAGCTACGGGAATCCGCGGTGAGTGGCGGGAAAAAAGCCTGGGGCATGGCCGCGCCTATCGTTTTCGCGGCCCGGGCGGACACGTGCATGAAATCTTCTGGGACGTAGACCGCTTCACTGCCCCCGCTGATCTGAGATCGACCTACCCAGATCGTCCGCAGCGATACGTGGGTAAAGGGATCGCTCCCCGCCAGATCGACCACGTGACGTTGAATACGCAAGATGTGATGAAGACTTGCGAGTGGTATCGTGACGCGCTCGGGTTTCGCTTCATGGGCTATACGGTCCTCGATCACGACCCCCAAACAGCGGTTTTCGGCGTTTTGACCACGAACGAAAAATCGCACGATCTCGGTTTCGGCGGCGATTTCTCGAAGCTGCCGGGACGGTTCCATCATGTGGCCTTCTGGGTTCAATCCAACGAAGACCTGCTGCGAGGCGCGGACTTGCTGCTGGAATCGGGAACGCCAATCGAGTTCGGTCCCGGCAAACACGGAATCGGGGAGCAAGGCTACCTCTATTTTCGAGATCCTGTAGGACTGCGCGTGGAGCTCAATACGGGCGGGTATCGCAACTATATTCCGGATTGGGAGCCGACGGTATGGCGGCCTTCGCAGGGCTCGCATGTAATGTTCCGAAACCTGGAGTACGGTCCGAAGTCGTTCATGGAAGCCATGCCGCCAGCTCCCGAACCGGCCGTGCCGGAACCCGACGTAGCTCCGGTTCCCTCGAGTGCAGTAAGTCGGAGCGCGCGGCGAGAGTAACAGGCGGCTGTCGAGGCGCACCGAATGGACCTTCCAAATGCCGCATTCGCCCTTGCCACTTGCTCGGCAGAGACTGGAGGACCATTTCCGGCATTGGTGCTCGATGGGCGCATTGTGCCGATCCACGCCCTTAAGCCGATATTTGAAACGCTGGGCATCAGCGCGGTTTCATCCGATTCGATGCTCGGCGTTCTTGAGAGCTGGGACGAAAACTTCGCTGCGTTGTGCCGGGTGGCGGAATTTCTTCGGGCGGAAGGCGCCGCGGACTCGCGCTGGCGCGGCCTTTTTACACCGAGCGAGCAGCTTCGTTTTCGACCGCCAGTTGATCTGCCTCGACAGGTCTTTTGCGTGGGCGCCAATTATCGGCAGCATGTGATCGATTTGATCGTCGATCAATCTGCGGCAACGGACAATCGATTGGACTGGGAGGAACGACGCGCGCAGGCGGCCAAGCTTATGGACGAAAGAGCGGCACATGGCGCTCCATTCATTTTTTCCAAGCCGCCGTCAGCGATTACGGGGCCGTTTGACCCCGTGATTTTGCCTCCGCACGCGAATCAACCAGATTGGGAACTCGAGCTCGCTGTGGTCATCGGCAAACCGTGCCGTCGCGTTCCTCGCGATCAGGCCCTCCGTTATGTGGCGGGATATACCGTGGTGAATGACATTACCAACCGCGACCTTGTGTTCCGCAAAGACGCCGGCGCGTTGGGCGCCGATTGGCTTGCAGCGAAGGGATCGCCGAGCTATTTGCCCACCGGTCCCTACCTCGTTCCCTCCGCATTCGTTCCGAACCCACAGGATTTGCAGATCACGCTCAAACTCAACGGCCAAGTGATGCAGAACGGAAGCACCGCCGACATGATCTTTGGCGTATCGCGCATTATCGAATGCCTTTCCCAATATGTTCAGCTCTGGCCGGGCGATCTGGTCGCCACGGGTTCACCAGCTGGAAACGGAACACATTACAACCGCTTTCTCAAGCCAAGTGACATTCTGGAAGGATCAATTACCGGGCTGGGCATGCAGCGGAATCGGTGCGTTGCTGAGGAGGTGGAAGTTTATGCCGCTCGGTGACGCGCCACCGCAGCGCATACATTATTCTCCACACGGGCGAAAGAGCCTCACGGTTGATGTTCACGGGCATATCTTGACCGCCGAAGTCGAACGTCTCGTTTCCGGCTGTCCCGAAAAGCATGCAGAACAAGCGGCTCAACTGCGAATGTACGGGCCCGAGTCTATGGAACACAACCGAATACTTTTTGCCAGCCTAATGCCGCAGCTCACAGGCGTGGAGGAAAGACTGCGACGAATGGACGAAATGGGGATCGACGTCCAACTGATCAGCCCTTCACCCAACCAATACTACTACTGGGCCGACGTTGATCTCGCGAAAAAGATTGTGGCGGTGCAAAACGACCATATCGCATCGGTCTGCTCTGCCCACCCGGAACACTTTTGCGGACTCGGAAATGTCGCGATTCAGCATCCGGAGCTTTCGGTCGAGCAGCTGACGGACTGCGTTAAGAGATTGGGTTTGCGTGGTGTGGAGATTTCTTCCGCGGTCAACGGCCTGGAGCTGTCCGATCCGCGATTCGAGCGGTTTTGGTCCAAAGCGGAGGAATTAGGCTGCCTCGTATTCATCCATCCTCTGGGAACGTCTTTGGGAGATCGCGTGAACCGCTATTACCTGGGAAATATCATCGGCCAGCCGCTGGAAACTACTGTCGCGCTGTCGCACCTGATTTTCGGAGGCGTTCTCGATCGTTTTCCGGGGCTGAAAATTTGCGCCGCTCACGGCGGCGGATATCTGCCATCCTACGTCGGCCGATCGGATCACGGCTATGCCGTCCGGCCGGAAGCGGCCAAGATCAAGCACAGACCCAGCGAGTATCTCAAACGCATTTACTTTGACAGCTTGGTTTACACGCCGGAGGGTCTGCGGCATTTGATTGCGGAAGTGGGCACGACCCAAATCATGGTCGGCACAGACTATCCATTTGACATGGGCAGCTACGATCCGCAGGGCCAGATCGCGGCGGTACCTGGGCTCAGCCAGCAAGAGCGCGATCAAATCCTCGGTGAAAACGCAGCGCGGCTTTTGGGCATCGATGCTGACGTCGCGGCGACGGCGAGAGGTCTCGCATAGCAATGGCCAGCGTCGGCAAAGTCCTTGTTGTCGGTGGCGGGATCGGCGGATTGGCGCTGTCGATCGGACTGCGTAAAGCCGGTATCGATGTCGATGTCGTCGAAATTCGGCAGCAATGGGCGATCTACCACGTTGGCATTATCGCGCAGAGCAATCTGGTACGAGCGATGGTCGCTCTCGGCATCGCAGATGACTGCGTTGCAGCCGGATTTGCTTACAGCGGGGTGCGTTTCTGCGACGCGGACGGAAGAGTCTTGAGCGAAACGCCCGGAGTCAAGCTTGCTGGCCCAAATTATCCCGCCTACCTCGGCCTGACTCGGCCCGCGCTGCACAATGTGCTCTTTGCCGCATCGAAGAAGGCCGGCGTGGTCATTCGCCCCGGACTTACGGTCGCAGGGTTGGCGCAATACGATGAGAAAGCGGCGGTGAAGTTTACAGACGGCAGTTCGAGCGAATACGACCTCGTCGTTGGCGCAGACGGCGTGCACTCTCAGATTCGCACCATGATATTCGGCGAGCACTTGAAACCGCGGTTCACCGGCGAGGGCGTGTGGCGCTACAACGTTTCCCGCCCGCCGGATGTCGACTACGGTTCAATTTATGACAGCCCGGAGGGCCCCAAAGCGGGGCTGATACCGCTAACGCGCGACGGCGCCTATATCTTTCGCATCGGACCTGAACCTGGCAATCCGCGTTTCCCCAAGGACGAATTGGCCAAAATTATGCGCGACCGGCTGGAACCGTTTGGCGGCGTTATCGGACAGTTGGCTCACGAGATCACGAATCCTGACTTAGTTGTGTACCGCCCGCTCGAATCCCTCTTCGTTCCGTCTCCGTGGCACCGCGGCCGAGTGGTGCTTATCGGCGATGCGGCTCATGCCATTACGCCCCATCTCGGCCAGGGCGCCGCACAAGCCGTCGAAGATGCCGTCGTACTGGCCGACGAGCTGCAAAAGAACGCGCCGCTGGAAGAAGCACTCGATTCTTTTGAGCGCCGCCGGTACGAGCGCTGCAAGTTGATTCTCGAAGCTTCCCTCAAAATTGGCGAACAGGAGATGCATCCTGATCCCAGGCGGGACTTGGGTCCCCTGATGGCAGAGGTCGGTTCAACCATCGTGCGGCCGATCTGAATAATTGAAGGATCAGGCGTGACGATCAGAACATGAACGCGAGGGGCACAATGCAAGGGTGGCCGTACACAAAAGGGCTTCACGATCTCGGCAACGGCTGCTACGCCTACCTGCAGCCGGACGGGACGTGGGGATATAGCAACGCGGGTCTGATTGTCGACGGCGGTGAATCACTTCTTGTCGACACGCTGATGGACCTAAAGCTGACCCGAGAAATGCTCGACCGGATGCGCGCCGCCGAACCATCTGCCACGAATATCGGAACCCTGGTGAATACGCATTCGAATCCCGACCACACGAATGGAAATCAGCTTGTGGCGAACGCCCAAATCATTGCGTCAACTGCATGCCTCGAAGAAATGAAGGAACAAAGCTTGGCGCCCCGTTATCCGATGACCGGAGAAGCAGGAGCTTTCTTCCAGGAAGTTCTTGGCAGCCGGTTCGACTTCACTGGCATTCGGCCAGTATTGCCGTCGCGCACGTTCAACCGCGAACTCACACTGCACGTCGGCAGCAAGGAAGTGCGACTTTACGAACTCGGACCGGCACACACACGCGGCGACATCGTTGTTTTTGTTCCCGCCGACAAAACCGTTTTCACCGGAGATATTTTGTTCAGCGGCGGCCATCCGGTGATTTGGGAGGGTCCGATCGAAAACTGGATTCGAGCATGCGACACCATTCTCGAATGGAATGTCGAGACCGTGGTCCCGGGGCACGGTCCGATCACCGACAAAACCGGCGTTCGGGCCTTGAAACGCTATCTTGAATATGTCCGCGATGAGTCGCGCAAGCGTTTCGACGCGGGGATGGGATACGAGGACGCCGCTCGGGACATCCTCCTCGATTCATTTTCCGACTGGACCGATCCCGAGCGAATCGTCGTCAACGTATACGCCTGCTATCGCGAATTCCGCAGTGAGAGCGACCGCCTTCCCGTGCCCGCCCTCTTCGGCAGCATGGCCCGCTATCACAACGAGCACAGAACTAAAACGCACAGAGCCCCTCGATGAATCTAAACGAAACGCATAACCCATCGCGCCGCAGTTGGGTTACATCAGCAAATCGTCCGGAAACGGACTTTCCCATTCAAAATCTCCCGTTTGGAATTTTCCGCGAAGGCGGCGTCGCCAAAGGCGGCGTGGCCATCGGTGACAGCATCTTCGATTTATCCGCCGCTCTTGAGATCGGCCTATTCTCCGGAGACGCCGAGGTTGCCGCTCGCGCAGCCTGTAGCGACTCGCTCAATTCACTGATGGCTCTCGGGCTGGGACCCGCCTCCGCTCTGCGGGCGCGGCTATCGGAGTTGCTGCGCATCGACGGGCTGGAACGAACTCGGGTCGAGTCGTATTCGGATCGTTTGCTCGTTCCAATGGCTTCAGTCACAATGTTGCTTCCCGCCAAGGTCGGCAATTTTACGGATTTCGTCTGTTCCACTTTTCACGCCCAGCGAGTTGCGCGAAAGCCGTTGGACTCACCGCTGGCGCCCGCGCTCTGCTACATGCCTGTCGCGTATCACGGGCGTGCCAGTTCTGTCCGAGTCAGTGGAGAGCCGGTGCGGCGCCCGCACGGTCAATTCAAGGGTGCGGATGGTGTTGTGCAATTCGGCCCGTCGCGAGCGCTCGATTTTGAGTTGGAAGTCGGAGCCTTTATTGCCTGCGGCAATCCGCTCGGCTCTCCAATTCCGATCGAATCCGCCTCATCCCACATCTTCGGTTATTGCCTGCTTAACGACTGGTCGGCGCGCGACGTTCAGTTTTGGGAGAGCATGCTTGGCCCATTTCTGAGCAAGAACCTATCGACCACGATCTCTCCGTGGGTCGTGACGGCCGAGGCCCTCGCGCCATTTCGCGCGCCCGTCTTTACACCGCCGCAACCCGACTTTCCGCGCGTGCTGCCTTACCTCGAAAGCAACGCCGACCGCGCGGAAGGCGGGATCGACATCGAACTCGAAACGTTCATTTCGACGCGCTCCATGCAGGATGCGGGCGAGCAGCCTGCTCGCATTGTCACGACCAACTTCAACTATTCATATTGGAGCTTCGCGCAGATGATTGCTCACCACACGAGTAATGGCTGCAACCTGCAACCCGCTGATCTTCTCGGCAGCGGCACGGTATCGGGTCCGACCGACGAAAGCAGGGCTTGCCTGCTGGAGCATTCCGAGCCGCTTCTTCTGCCCGATGGCGAAACTCGCCAGTACTTGCAAGACGAAGACGAAATTATTTTCAGAGCCCGCGCCCGGCGCCGAGGATATGTCGAGATCGGCTTCGGCGAATGCCGCGCACGCGTTGTGCATGGCGGTTAGCATTTCCAAATCAAAACCGCTGCACACGCAAGGACGAGCCTGAGCCCGGCTTCCCTAATTTTTCGAAACAGGATACAAGCCAACCAACTAATCTCTGCGGTCCCCCGGCGGCAAAACGATTAACTTCCGCAACATGGACAATTATGGAAGTCGCGTCATTCCCACTTTCCAAATCCGTATTTGCCTTTCCCCATCGCCCAACCGTCCCAACCGACATTGAAGCTGGGGGGCGGCGCATAGGCCGAGTCACGGTGGCACGTGACGTCGCTCACAGCGAAGCGATTGGCGATGGCCGAAACTGGCGCCTATGGCGCCGCATTCGGAGGTCACAGATGTGGAGCTTTTTACGAAATTTGTTGAGGAGTCACGATGCGGATTCCGGACGAAGCCGATCAGGATTCCGGGCTGATCCCGATCACCATTCCGAACTGATTCCGATCGCTGTTCCGGGCTGAAAGCGATCACCCTTCCGGGGCCAAGCCGATCCCTGATCGGCGACGGCCGGAATCGTGATCGGGATGCTTCGGAATCTCCTGTGGAAAAGAGTTTGGCGGCGCTGGACACCAAGGAGCGGGTACTTTGTGCCTCCGAGAGGAGGTCCAGGTGCCCGGAAAGCGAGTGTCCATGCGCAAGAGCCGAGAAGTTCTGCGGTTGTGTTTCGATCTCAAGCTGGGGCAGCGACAGATCGCCCGCAGCGCCAACATCAGCCAAAGCACGGTCCATGATTACCTCGAACGGTTCACGGCGGCGGGATTGAGTTGGCCGCTGCCGGCTGAGATGTCCGAGGCGCAAGTGGAAACGGCTCTGTTTCCGGCCGCACCGGGCAAAAACCCTGCACTGGATTCCGACCGCCCACTGCCCGACTTCGTACGCATTCACGAAGAGCTGCAACGGCACAAGCACACCACCCGGCAACTGCTCTGGGAGGAGTACCGCGCCGCGCATCCCGAGGGCTACGGATACAGCCAGTTCTGCCAGCTTTACCGGCGCTGGAAGCAAGAGCGCGATCTCGTCCTGCGTCAGGAGCATCGTCCAGGAGAGAAGCTGTTCGTCGATTGGGCCGGCGCGACGATGCCCATTCACGACCCGCAGAGCGACCAAGTACATCAAGCCTCGTTGTTCGTGGCCGTGCTCGGTGCCAGCAACTACACCTACGCCGAGGCCGACGAAGATCAGCAAATGGCTTCCTGGATCGGTGCACATGTGCGCACGTTCGAGTTCCTGGGCGGCTGCCCACAACTGGTGGTGCCC
>Ga0209061_1004757_pt1 | contig 12686 bp, 9 predicted proteins | sample Coa_R1_10_FD_187157 | JGI IMG/M metagenome (GOLD analysis project Ga0209061, IMG submission 187157) | Surface soil microbial communities from Centralia Pennsylvania, which are recovering from an underground coalmine fire - Coalmine... | ecosystem: Environmental > Terrestrial > Soil > Unclassified...
ACCTGGACGCGCAGGCGGCCAGGCTCGCGTCCCTCGACGCGGCGGTCCGCCGCGACCTGCCGGACTCCGTCCACCAGATGCGCGTGACGACAAGGCGGCTGCGCAGCGCCCTCCAGTCGTTCCCGGCGATCCTGCCGGAGCCCGCCACCCGGCACCTGCGCGGCGAACTGAGGTGGCTTGGCGCGGTGCTCGGCGAGGCCCGCGACGGCGAGGTGCTCAGCGAGTACCTGCTGACCCAGCTGGCCGGCGTGCCGGCGGAGCTGGCCATGGGGCCCGTGCGGGCCAGGATCAGGGCATACTTCGCGCCCCGGGAAGGCAGCGCGCGGAACGCGGTGCTCCAGGCCCTCGACTCCGGCCGCTACGTCGCGATGCTCGACGAGCTGGACCGGCTGCTCGGCGATCCGCCGCTGACCGCGGCGGCCGCGGCGCCCGCCGATGAGATCCTGCCGCGCGCGGTCGCGCGGGCGTACCGGCGGACCAGGCGCCGGATGCGCCGCGCGAAACGGGCAGCGGCCGGCCCGGACCGCGACGTCGCGCTGCACCAGACGCGGAAGGCGGCCAAGCGCGCCCGCTACGCGGCGGAGGCGGCACGGCCGGCGCTCGGCAGGCGGGCGGCCCGTCTCGCCGATCGCATGAAGGCCGTCCAGTCGGTTCTCGGCCGCCACCAGGATGCCGTGAACGCGCGGGCGCTGGCCCGTGAGATCGGCGTGCAGGCGCACCTGGCCGGCGAGAACGCCTTCAGCTTCGGACTGCTGTACGAGCGCGCGGACCAGGACGCGCGGCGGCGGCAGGACGAGGCCAGCCGGGCATGGAAGCGCGCCGCGCGGCACGGCGGGCGGGCGTGGCCGGCCGCCGGCTGACCTTCGCGGCAGGCGGCCCTGCCGCCGCGGGCGGCCCGGACGAGGGCGGGCCCGACGAGGGCGGCGCCCGCCCCGGCACCGGGGGCGATGCCGGGGCGGGCGCCGGGCCCGCGCCGTGGGACCGGGCTAAGGGTCAGGCCTGCGCCGTGCGCCAGCCTTCCGCGTAGTGCTCGCGGGCCTCGGCGGAGTACGGCACCGGCGACACGACCGCGCGGACCTCCATCTGCCGGTGCGGCCGCTCGACCGAGGCCTTCTGCGTGCCGCCGTCCGGCTCGCCCCAGACCACGACCACCTCGGTGCCGACCGGGATACCCGGGTCGATGACGGCGAGCGACAGCTCCTTGCGCTCGTTGTGGCTGTAGCCGGTGAACAGCGACAGGCCGACGAGCTTGCCGTCGAGGTAGACGGCGTCGTAGTTGGACGCGGAGTAGTTCGAGATCGGCACGTCGAGCCCCTTGTACGGGATCTCGTCGGTGAACAGCGAGGCGGCGATCTTGCCGGTGTCCTCGCCGTTCCACGCCAGGGTCACCTTACGGCGCTGCGACGGCTTGTCCATCGCCTCCAGGGCCTCGCGGCCGATGAAGTCGTGGTCGAACTTCACCATGTGACCGTAGCCGAGCTCGTACGGCGTGAGGTAGTAGTCCTCGATGTTGTCCGAGACGAAGCTGCCGCCGATCGACCCGGCGAAGCCCTCGTAGCCCATCGCCGGCAGCCACTCGCGGTACGGCTTGAGCTGGTCGCCGGTGTAGATGGCGGGCAGCGGCGAGGGGATCCAGCCTGACTCCAGCGTGTTCGAGGCGTAGGCGCGGGCGCCGACGGGCTCGATCCCGAACTCCTTGCCGGCCTCCAGGATCGTCTCGCGGATCTCCAGGTACTCCTCGTACGGCCCCCAGACCTCCAGGCCGGGCTGGCCGGACATCCCGTGGCGCAGCGCCCTGACCCGCCGTCCGCCGATGTTGATGTAGTCCGTGTGGAAGAACTTGATGTCCGGGACCGGGCCGCCGTTCAGCTTTTCGATGACCTTCCAGGCGTTCGGCCCCTGGATCTGGAACCGGTACTGCGTGCGGGTGACGGCCTTGCCCATCGGGCGCGACGGCGACCGGTCGTCCCTGACCAGCTCGACGTTCCAGTCGCCGGTCTCCACGTGGAACTGGACCCAGTTCACCGTCGGCACGCGGCCGACGAACTCGTACTCGTTCTCCTCAAGGTGGAACAGGATGCCATCGCCGATCACGTAGCCGTCGTAGGTAACGGGCACGAACTGCTTGGCCCTGCTCGTCGGGAAGTTCTTGAACGTGTTGATGCCCAGGTAAGAGATCAACTTGAGCGCGTCCGGACCCTTGATGTACAGGTTCGCCATGTGGTGGGTCTGGTCAAACAGCACGCAGGTCTTCGCCCACGCGACCTGCTCGGTCTTCCAGTTGCTGAACTCGGTGGGCACGACCGGGTAGACGTAAGCCCCCTCCTGGGAGTTACGCAGCAGCTCGACTGGGTTGACTGTCTGCAGCAGATCCTCAAGGCTTCGCTGCGTCATATGGTTGCCTGCCTTCCTTGTCTTCCGCGTCACCGCGGCCAGCCGGGTACAGCCTCCTGCCGGTGGCCCATCGACCATGATGGCCCTCAGCAGGCGCGTTGTCGCTGTTGACAGCCCCGAATTTCGGGGTACACCGTCGTTACTGGCCCCAGCCGCCGCGGCGGCGCCAGGTGACGTTGGTCATACGCTACGAGCCCGCGCTGCCCGTGACGAGACGCGACGGCACGTTCCGGATAAATGCCGCAAATTACCCGCCGGGCGGCCGCCGTCCGCGCGGTCGCGCCGGGCAATTGCCGCGCAACCGCATTGACCTTTGCAATTGGCCGGCATGATGCCGCGGCGTTTATGTAGGCTCAGACGTATTGGCGTCTCGATGACCCTATTTGGCGCCATCCGGTTCCGCGTGGCGAAAAACGCAGGAGTGACCATATGGGCGTTCCCAGCTCCCCAGGCCAGGCTGCCCATCCCCCGGCGAGTCGTTCGATCGATTTCTATGTCGCCGCAGGGCTGATCGCGCCCGTCACCGGCCTGCTCGCGGCCTGGGGGCTGGTCACCGGGCTCGTGCTCAGCGGCACGCTGGACGATGCGAGCTGGCTGGACCCGGCCAGCCACGGCCAGCGCACGCTCATCGGCACCGCGGTGATAGCCGGGACCGGGCTCGCCGTCGCCGTCGCCGCGGCCGCCCTGACGGCCAAGCTCGTGCGGCGGCTGTCCCGCGAGGCGGTCAGGCTGGCCGAAACCGCGCGGCAGCTGGCCGATGAGCGGCTGCCGCGGCTCGCCGGCGCGCTGCGCGACGGGGAACAGGCCGCGGGCGACCTCGCGACGGCACCGATGCCGCAGACGTCGGTCGCCGAGATCGCCGACGTGTCCGCCGCCGTCGCCAGGATGCACCGCGCGGCCGCCGCGGCGGCCGCGGCCGAGGCGGGCATGCGCAACGGCTTCCGGGAGATCCTGGCGAGCCTGGGCAGGCGGAACCAGTCGCTGCTGCACCGGCAGCTGCGCATCATCGACACCCTGGAGCAGCAGGCGAACAGCCCCGCCGAGCTGGCGGAGCTGTTCGCCCTCGACCACCTCACCACCCGGATGCGCCGCCACGCGGAGAGCCTGACGATCTTGTCGGGCGCGGCGTCCGGGCGCACCTGGGGCGGCCCCGTGCCGGTCATCGACGTCATGCGCGCCGCCGCGGCCGAGGTCGAGGACTACACGCGGGTCACCGTCATCTCCGACGCCACCGAAGCGGTGGCCGCGCCCGCGGTCACCGACGTGACCCACCTGCTCGCCGAGCTGATAGAGAACGCGACCCTGTTCTCCCCGTCCAGCACGCGGGTGGAGGTCCGGGGCGAGCGGGTGGCCAACGGCTTCGCGATCGAGGTGGAAGACCGGGGCCTTGGCATCCCGGCGGACCAGATGCGGCAGCTCAACGCCCAGCTCGCCGACCCGCCCGACGTCCACCTCGCCGACGCCGACCGGCTCGGCCTCTTCGTAGCGGGCAGGCTCGCCGCCCGGCACGGCGTCCACGTCTCGCTGTCCCCGTCCCCCTACCGGGGCACCAAGGCGGTCGTCGTGCTGCCGGACAGCATCGTGGCCGCGGCGGAGGACAAGGGCAGTTATCCCGAACGGACCCTGCGTGACTCCGCACAGCTCAACCTGCGCGCCCCCGCGGTGCTGTCCCTGGCCGGGGCGCGCGTGCCCGGGCCGGCCACCGCTGACAGCCAGTCCCCGGCACCGTCCCCGGGGGAAGAGCTCCCGCCGAGCACCGTTCACGGCCTGCCCCGGCGCGTCCGCCCCGGCGGCCGGCCGGCGGACGACCGGGAGCCGCCGGGCCGCCCGGACGGGGCCGCCCCGCGGAACGCGCCCGCGGAGGCTCCCGCGCCGGAAGACGCGCGCACCCTCGCGGCCTCGTTGCAGAGCAGCTGGCACAGGAGCCGGCAACCGGATGACCCCGCCGCCGGCGACCTGCCCGGGCCCGGCGAGCGGCCCGCGGCGCGGCGGGACGCCATGGCGACGGACAGCGCACCAGACAGCAGGAGCAGTGAGGAAGCGTGATGGCTGTGACGGCCGAAGGCAGCACCCCGGCGCGGGATCTCGCCTGGCTGCTGGACGACCTCGCCGAACGAGTGGCGGGCTTCCGCCGGGCCGTGATCTTGTCCCGCGACGGACTGCTCATCGCGGCCTCGAAAGACCTGTCCCGCGAGGACGCGGAGCACCTGTCGGCGGTGGCCGCCGCCGTGCAGAGCCTGGCGGCCGGCACGGGGGATCGCTTCGCGGCCGGCGGCGTGCGGCAGACGGTCATCGAGCTGGAGCAGGGCATCTTTTTCGTCATAGCGGCCGGCGAGGGCAGCTGCCTGGCCGCCCTGTGCCCCGCCGACGCCGACGCGGGCAGCGTCGCCTACGAGATGGCGATGCTGGCCAAACGCGCCCGGCCGCACCTGGCGGCGCTGCCCCGGTTCCCGGCGGCGCAGCGCCCGGCGGAGTGACCGCGGTGCCCCCGGGCGGCACGTGGCGCCGCCGGGATTCCGGCCCGGTGGTACGTCCCTACGCCGTGACCGGCGGCCGGACGGAGCCCGCCGACGGCGAGGTGCTCGACCTGCTCGCCCTCGTCGTCGCCACCGGGCGTCCCGCACCGGCCGACGATCCGGTCCGGCTAACCCCCGAGCACCGCAGGCTCCTCGGCATGTGCGAGCGGCAGGTCACCGTGGCCGACCTCGCCGCCGAGACCGCCTTGCCCCTGGGCGTGGTCCGCGTGCTGCTGGCCGACCTGATCCTGCAGGGATCGATCACCGTAGTGCGACAGCAACCGCCCGGCCAGCGAACCGGCAATGACGTGCTCCAGGAGATACTCAATGGGCTCCGCGCACTTTGACGGCCCTGACGGCGGGGCGGCGTTCACCGCGCACAAGATCCTCGTCGCGGGCGGGTTCGGCTCCGGGAAGACGACGCTCGTCGGCGCGATCAGCGAAGTCCGGCCGCTGCGGACCGAGGAGACCCTCACCACCGCGAGCGTGGGGCCTGGACGACCTGTCGGGCGTGGACGGCAAGGTCACGACCACGGTCGCGCTCGACTTCGGCCGGATCACGCTGGGCTCGGAGGTGGTGCTGTACCTGTTCGGCCTGCCCGGGCAGGAGCGCTTCTCGTTCATGTGGGACGAACTGGCCTACGGCGCGCTCGGCGTCGTGATACTCGCCGACGTCCGGCGCCTGGTCGACTGCTTCCCGTCCGTCAACTACTTCGAAAGGCGGCGGCTGCCGTTCGTCGTCGCCATCAACTGCTTCGACGGCGCCCCCCGCTACGACCCGGAGGAGGTGCGGCTCGCGCTCGACCTCGACCCCGGCGTCCCCGTGGTCAACTGCGACGCCCGCGACGTCGCCTCGGTCAAGCAGGTGCTGATCACCCTGGTGGAAACCATCGCCTCCCGCCGCTCCGGATCCGCCGGCCGCGTCATGGCGCCGAGGACATAGCCGGTGGCGGCGGTGGACGGCCAGGAAGGCGCCGGGATCCCGGCCAGGGAAACGGGCGACTCGCCGGCGCGGCGGGTGTGGACCGGATCAGCGCCCCCGCTCGCCAGCGGTTTCGTCGCCAGGGCGGAGACCGGCCAGGGACTGGAAACCGTGCTCGTGCCGGGCACGGCGGCCGCCCTCGTGCCGCGGCACGGCTCGGGGGCCCGCGCCTGGCGGGACTCGTGCGGCAAGACCCAGCTCGCGGTGTCGTTCGCGCAGTCCTTGTGGCAGCGCGGCGCGGTGGACGTGGTGGTCTGGGTGACCGCCACCAGCCTCGTGTCGGTGCTGTCGGGCTACGCGGAGGCGGCCGCCGCGCTCGAGATCCAGCTGTCGGGCGACGCCGAGTCGGCCTGCACCCGCCTCCTTGGCTGGCTCCGCGACACCTCCCGCCCATGGCTGGTGGTGCTCGATGACCTCAGCTCCGCCGTGGCGCTCGGCGAGGAGCTGATGCCGGCCGGGCCGGCGGGCCGGGTCCTGATCACGGCATCGGATCCCGCGGCCGTGCGGGGACACCCCGCGCGCATGGTCCCTCTCGGGCCGTTCAGCCGCCGGGAGGCCCTGACCTACCTGGTAGGGCGCCTCACCGCGGACCTGGACCAGCGGCAGGGGGCCATCGACCTGGTCGGCGAGCTGGACAACGAGCCGATGGCCCTCGCCATGGCCAGCGCGGTGATCGCTAGCTCGGAGCTAACCTGCCACGATTACCGCGAACATTTCACGCGCAGGCGTGAGCAGATGATGGCCGGGGCGCCCGCGCCCGGCGGGGCGCCCGCGCCGGCCGCCATCGCCTGGGCGCTGGCCATGGATCACGCCGAGCTGCTGTCGCCTCGTGCCGCGCAGTCACTGCTGATGCTCGCCGCCCTGCTCGACGGCGCCGGGATCCCCGCCACCGTTTTCACCACCTCGGCCGCACGCGACTACCTGGCCTCCCCCGCGGCGGGCGGCCTGCCAGCGGGTCAGGCCGTCCACGACGGGCTGACTGCCCTGGAGAACGCGGGACTGCTCACCTCCAGCCCGGACCCGGCGCCGGCGCTGCTGCGGCTGAGCCGGCTGGTTCAAGCCGCGGTTCGCGCGGCCATGCCCGGCCGGCTGCTCAGGGATGCCGCGGCCGCCGCCGCGGACGCGGTGCTCGAGGCGTGGCCCGCGGAGGAGTCGCCGGAGTGGCTGGTGCGGGCGCTGCGCTCGTGTGCCGACAGCCTGCGGCAGTCAGCGGGAGACCTGCTGTGGGAAGGAGGCTGCCACGCCCTGCTCCTGCGGGCCGGCCGCAGCCTCGACGCCGCGCGGCTGACCGGTCCCGCGGTCATGTACTGGGAGGAGCTGGCCGCCACCAGCGCCCGGCTGCTCGGGCCCGACCACCCGGCGAGCTACGAGATCAACGAGCGGCTCGCCCGGGCGTACCTGGCGGCGAGCCGGCCGGCCGAGGCCATCGCGCTCCTGGAGTGGGGCAGGGACGAGCGGGCGCGAAGGCTCGGGCAGGACCATCCGAGCAGCCTGGAGGCGAGCCGCGACCTCGGCCTGGCCCTGGTGAGCGCGGGCCGGGCCGGCGAGGCCATCGCCGTGCTATCTGAAGTGGTCAGCGGCTGCGAGCGAGCCCACGGGACCGGCAGCATCGCGGCGCTGAACGCGCGGGAAGACCTCGCCGCCGCCCACCGCGCCGCGGGCCGGCTCGCCGACGCGATCGCGCTGTACCGCCGTGCGCTGGCCGACCGGGAGCGTGCCCAGGGTTCCCGGCACGCCGACGTCACCGCCACCAGGCAGAAGCTGGCCGAGGCATACCTGGCGGACGGCCAGGCTAAGGCCGCGGTCGCGCAGTACGAGAAGGTGGTCTCCGACCGGGAACGCGCCTTCGGTTCCGGCCACCTGCTCACGGCCGCCGCACGCGGCGCCCTCGGCTCCGCCTACCATGCCGCGGGCAGGATGGCGTCCGCGGTGCGGCTTTACGAGCAGACCCGCGCGGAGTACACCAGGGCGCTCGGCGCGAGCCATCCGGACACGCTGGCGGCCTGCGTCAACCTGGCGCACGCCTACTACGGCGTCGGCCGCCTCACCGACGCGGCCAACCTGCTCGCCGAGACCATCGAACGCTGCGAGGTGAGCCTGCCAGCGTCCGATCCGCTCACCGTGGCCGCGCGGAACAGCCTGGCGAACATCAGCGGGACCAGCGGCTAGGCCCCCGGCCCGCATACCCGGCTAGCGAGCGGCTGGAAAGGAGGCGCATGTCAGCAGCCGCGCCCGATGCGGCGGCCAGTGTCGGCGCCCGGGTCATCCGGCGCTGGCAGCTGATCGACCCGCTGCTGCCGCTGCCCGGGCCCGCGTCCCCGCACTGCGGGGTGCCGCTCACCGTGAGCGGACGGGACGGGACGGCCGCCGTCGGACGGTGCGAGCACTGGGCCGGCGCACCCGGATCCCTGGACCTGTCCTGGGGGGCGGCCCGCCGGTTCCAGCTCTCCGCCGCGGTGGCGGGCCCCGACGTGGCAGGCGGGCTCGATCAGCTGCTGTCCCTGTGGCGCGATCACCTGCTCCGATCGCCGGGAACGGGGGACGAGGACACCGCGGCCGTCGTCAACTGGCCCAGCCGGGATGTGGACGGCGTCGCCGTGCTGCTGCGCCACGGGCTGGACCCGCTTGAGGTGCTCGCCGCGCGGACCGCTCCCCGGCGTCCCGGGACGCTGCCAGGCAGCCCGAACGCACGGGCGCCCCGCGCGGACGGCCAGCCCCGCATCCGCCGGGCGGGCACGGCCGACATCGATACCGTCGCCCGGCTGGGCCTTGAGATCATCCGGTTCGATTCGCGATTCGGCACCGTGAACGAGCGGGCGGGAACGCTGGACGCGCTGCGCCGCGAGGCCGCCGGGCTGGTGGCCGGGCCCGCGCCCTGGACCTGGCTGGCCGAACGCGACGGGGAGGCCGTGGGGATGCTGGCCGCGCAGCGGCCGGAGGCCGCGGGCTGGATCGCGCCGATGGTGGGCCTGGCTCCCGCGGCCTATCTCATGCTGCTGTTCGTCCAGCCTGGCGAGCGCGGCGCGGGCGTGGGGGCCGCGCTCGCGGACCGGTTCCACCGCACGGCCGACGCGGCCGGCGTGGCGGTGACGCTGTTGCATTACGAGCAGCTCAACCCGTTTTCGGCGCCGTTCTGGAGCCGCCAGGGTTACCGTCCGCTGTGGACTACCTGGCAGGCCACGCCGGCCCGCGCGCTTGGCTGACCTACCTGGCCGCGGGCACCGGGCCGGGGTCGCTCTCCCGCCGCATCTGGAAGAACCACGACTTCAGCCCGAACCGCGACACGAGCATCAGGAGCAGGCCGGCGGCTACGATGCCGACCATCGACCAGCGCTCCGGAACCGGCGCCGCCGCCAGCGACTTCTCCACCATCCAGACGAGGAACCCGGCCGACGCGAGCGGCAGCAGGCCGAGGATCAGGAAGTCCCAGGCGCCGGAGAACACGCGGCGCCGGTAGTAGACCATGCTGGCGAGCGCGGTCAGGACGTAGAAGATGGCGAACAGCAGGCCGGTGAGGTCGACCACGTAGGTGAAGGCGTTCTGCACCGAGGTGGCGAGCAGGTACACCCACGCCAGCGCGACAACGACCAGGCCGAACAGCACGCTGGCCGCGGCCGGGGTGCGGAACCGGCGCGGGACGTTGGCGAGGAACTCGGGCAGCGCCCGGTAGCTCGCCATCCCGTAGATGATCCGGGCGCCCACCACGATGCCGGTCCCCGTGGTCGCGATCACCGAGAGCGCGAGCGCCAGCGCCATCACCTTGGCCCAGCCGCTGCCGCCGAGCGCCTGCGCGACGTATACGAGCGCGTCGGAGGAGTTGTTCTGCAGGCTCTTCGCCGGCACCACGCCTTGCAGGCCGACCTGCGCGAGCGTGTAGAGGACGGCGAGCAGCGCGACCGCGATGAGGGCGGCCCGGCCCGGGTTCGTCCGCCGGTGCCTGACCTCCTCGTTCACGTACACGGTGCCGTCCCAGCCGCTGTAGGCGAAGATGGCGATGAGGAACCCGCCGACCGCGTCGCCCTGTCCGCCGATCCCGGTGGGGCTGAGCCAGCCGCTGGAGGCGGGGACGGTGCCCGGGTGGTGGCCCAGCACGTAGACCAGGCCCCAGATCGACATGCCCACGAGGATCGTGTACTCCACCAGCGCCATGGCGACCTGGGTACGCGCGGTGATCCGGATGCCGACGACCGCGATCACCATCATGATCAGCCCGACCGCGGTGGCGATGGCGACATTGGCCCAGGTGCTTGTCGACGAGGAGCCGAAGACGGCCAGGACCGACGGCCCGAGCACCTCCACCCCGCTGAGCGTCCCGAGGACGTAGCCGGCGATCATCAGCCACCCGGTGAGGAAACCAAGGTAGGGGTTGATCGACCGGCCGACCCACTCGAAGGACGCGCCGGAGTTGGCGTTCCACATATTCAGCCGGCGGTAGGCGTTCGCGATGATCAGCATCGGGATCGCGCTGATGAGGAGGACCGGCCCGCCGCCGTAGTCGGCCGTCGCGGCGAGGGAAGCCAGCGTGATCGCGACCACCGCCGCGGGCGCGGACGTGGCCATGCCGATGATGGTGTCTTGCGCCACCCCGATCGCGTCGGGCTCGAGCCGGGCCGGGGGCGCCGGAGCGGTTCCGGGGAGGGCGGTTGCAGACGGCTCGGTCATCATTCTCCTCAGCAGTTCGTCTGGGACGCCGAAGTTCGCAATCGGACCTACAGCCCGGCACCGCGATCATAACCGTCATTTCCAGCCGTTGACTATGGCTTCCTGAAATATCGAATTCCGTCATTCGGCGGCTATCGATGCCGCGATCCCGCCGGCGGCGCCGGCGGGATCGCCCGTCTCGCACGGTTTCCGTATCTTTAACAGTCAATTGTCATTTGCGTTCCGCGCGGTCACCGTAAGGTTAAGCCAGTAGCCAATGCTCCGACCGGGGAAGTTCCGGCGGGCGGGTTGAAAGGGCAACGGGTACGTTGGCCGTAAGCAGCGACTTTCCAGCCAGAATGGCAGCCGGCCCGGATGGCGGCCCGGAAGGCGGCACGCTCTCGTCGGGCGACATCCCGCCGCCGGCGGACTGCTTCACCCCCAGGCCGCACACCGGGCCCGGCCCGCTGGACCAGCGCCCGGCCGGCGAGTGGCTGGTGCTGACCGCGCCGCCCGGGCCGCGGCAGCCGGGGCACGACCTGCCGGGAGGCACCGGCAAGACGCAGCTTGCCGCGCACCTGGCGCGCACCTGGCGGCAGGGCCAGCGGGGCCTGCTGGTGTGGCTGACCGCGACCAGCCGCGACTCGGTGCTGTCCGGGTTTGCGGCGGCCGCCGCCCACACCGGCGCGACCGGGGCGGACGCCCCCGAGATAGCCGCCACCCGGTTCCTGTCCTGGCTGGCAGAAACGAGCCAGCCGTGGCTGGTGGTCCTGGACAGGCTGTCCGGCCCGGCGGACCTGGACGGGCTGTGGCCCGCCGGGCCGGCCGGGCGCGTGCTGGTGACGGCCGCGGATGAGGCCGCGGTCCCGGGCTCGCGGAACCCGGTGACCTTCCCCGTCGGCGCGTTCAGCTCCCATGAGGCCCAGGCCTACCTCATGGCGCGGCTGAGCGCCGACCCTGACCAGCGGCTGGGCGCGGTTGACCTCGTGCACGAGCTTGGCTGCGACCCGCTGGCCCTGGCCCAGGCCAGCGCGGCGATCATCGGTTCGGGGCTTACCTGCCGGGATTACCGCGACATGTTCGCCAGGCGGCGGGAGCAGATCGCCGAGACGGCCGGCGTCCAGCCCGCGGCCAAGGCGGTGACCTGGACGCTGTCGCTGGAATGCGCGGACGAGCTTTCACCCGGCGGCCTCCCTCAGCTCTGCCTCGTGCTGGCGGCGCTCCTCGGCTGCGAGCCGATCCCCGCCGCGGTCTTCGCCACCCGTGCCGTGGGCGAGTTCATCGCCGCGTCCTGCGGGGCAGCGGCCGACGCCGCCGGTATCCGATCGGCGCTGATCACCTTGCAGAGCACCGGCCTGCTGTCCATCGGCTCCAGCGGCGGCGCGCGGACGGTGCGGGTACACCCGGCCGTGCGCTCCGCGGTCCTATCGGCCATGCCCGGCTCGATGCAGGAGCGGGCGGCCCGGGCGGCCGCGGACGCGCTGCTCCAGGTGTGGCCGGACGACGCCGGGCAATCCCCGCTGGCTCGCACGCTCCGCGCGTGCGCGGCCAGCCTGGAGCGCGCCGCGGCCGACGCGCTGTGGGCGGGCGGATCGCACCGTGTGCTGTTCCGCGCCGCGGAAAGCCTCGACGCCGCGCGGCTCAGGGGACCCGCGGCCGGCCGGTGGCGGGCCATCGCCGAGGCCAGCGAGCGGGTACTCGGCACCGCGCACCCCGATACGCTGCTGGCCACCACCCGGCTGGCCGGCGCGGCGCTGGCTGCCGGGCTCGGCGCTGACGCGGTCACGGCCTACCAGCGGGCACTGGACATCCAGGCCGGTCACCTGGGGGCCGACCACCCGCGCACCGCCGCGGCCCGTGCCGACCTCGGCGCCGCCCTGCTCGCCGTCGGCCGGCCCGGCGAGGCGATCAGCGTCCTGGAGGACCTGCTCGCCGCCGCGCCCGGCCGCGGCTCCGGGATCGGCTCCCGGGACGTGGACGCACTCGCTGCCCAGGACACCCTGGTGGCTGCCTACCAGGCCGGCGGCCGGCACCGGGACGCGATCCGGCTGGCCGAGCTCACGCTCGCCGAGCGCGAGCGGAGCCAGGGGCCCGACCACCCCGAGACCATGCTCACCCGCAGGAACCTGGCGCGTGCCTGCCTGGCCGCGGGC
>Ga0209061_1004758_pt1 | contig 12682 bp, 17 predicted proteins | sample Coa_R1_10_FD_187157 | JGI IMG/M metagenome (GOLD analysis project Ga0209061, IMG submission 187157) | Surface soil microbial communities from Centralia Pennsylvania, which are recovering from an underground coalmine fire - Coalmine... | ecosystem: Environmental > Terrestrial > Soil >...
TTGATGAACATCGCCCTGCCGCGCGTGCGCGATTTCCGCGGCGTTTCGCCCAAGTCCTTCGACGGCCGCGGCAACTACACCATCGGTCTGCGCGACCAGTTGATCTTCCCGGAAATCGACTACAACAAAGTCGACAAGCTAAAAGGTATGAACGTCTGTATCACCACTACCGCGAAAACGGATGCCGAGGGCCTGGCTCTGCTGCGAAACCTGGGCATGCCGTTCCGGCAATAACGAAAGGTTCCATGGCCACCACAGCAAAGATCGCAAAAGAAGAAAAGAAACCCAAGTTCTCCACCCGCCGCCGTAACCGGTGCAAAAACTGCGGGCGGCCGCGCGGGTATCTCCGTCGATTCTCTTTGTGCCGTATCTGTTTCCGCAAGTTTGCGCTTGCGGGCGAAATTCCGGGTGTCACGAAAGCGAGTTGGTAGAAAGATGACATCAGATCCGATTGCTGACATGCTCACGCGCATCCGCAATGCGCTGGCCGCGCGCCACGCCAAGGTGGATGTGCCGGCCTCGCGGCTCAAAAACGAGATCGCCCGCATCCTCAAGGATGAGGGCTATATCTTGAATTACAAGCTGACCGAGGAGGGCTCAAAAAAATTCATTCGCCTGTATCTGAAGTACAGCCCCACCAATCAGCCTGTCATCTCGCGTATCGAACGCGTGTCCCGGCCCGGCTGCCGCGTCTATGCCGGCAGCAAGGAGATTCCCCGCGTGCTCGGCGGCCTGGGCATCAACATCGTCACCACGCCTAAAGGCGTGATGACCGGAGCCGAGGCCCGCAAGCAGGGTGTCGGAGGCGAGGTGCTATGCCAGGTCTGGTGATCCGGCGGGCGCATCCGCGCGCCAGCCGCTTGGAAACTGGTCTCAACGCTTGGTTTTGCTGAACAGGAAAGTCTCATGTCACGAGTAGGGAAAAAACCAATTCCTTTGCCCCCCGGTGTGAAGGTCAACATCGGAGCACAGTTGGAGGTGCAGGGGCCAAAAGGGAAACTGTCGGTGCCCGTGCCGCAGGGGATTCACATCGAGCAGCACAATGGCCACCTCGAAGTTAAGCGCGATGGCGACGAATATGCAGCGCTCCACGGCCTCACACGCGCCCTTGCGGCCAATGCCGTGCAAGGCGTCTCCACCGGCTTTACGCGCGAGCTCGATATCGTCGGAACCGGCTACCGGGCCGAAGTCAAGGGCCGTGTGGCCACCTTCAACCTGGGTTATTCGCATCCGATCGAGTTTCTTCTGCCGGAGGGAATCGACCTCAAGGTCGACAAACAGACTCATTTAGTCGTCAGCGGCTATGACCGCCAGAAGGTGGGTCAGGTGGCGGCGCAGATTCGGGCCCTGCGGCCGCCCGATCCCTACAAGAACAAGGGCATCCGCTATACGGGTGAAGTCTTACGCAAGAAGGCCGGAAAGACCGGCGCGGGAGGTAAGTAATGGCGCGTGAATCAAGAAATGATATGCGGCTGCGCATCCACCGCCGCATCCGCAAGCGCATTTCGGGTTCTCCGGAACGGCCGCGCCTGGCCGTCTTCCGCAGCCTGAAGCATATCTACGCCCAAATCATCGACGATGAGAAAGGTCATACCCTTGTCGCCGCTGCGTCCACCGAAAAGGATCTGCGCGGCAACGGCGGCAACGTGGAGGGCGCCAAGCTCATCGGCAAAGTCATCGCCGAGCGCGCCCGCCAGAAAGGAATCACAAAAGTGGTCTTCGACCGCGGCGGCTATCTCTATCACGGCCGCGTCAAAGCGCTCGCCGATGCCGCCCGCCAAGGGGGATTGGAGTTTTAATCGAAATGCCAGTAAACGGAACGGCGAAACGAATCGACACGCAGAACCTCAACCTGAAAGAGCAGGTCGTAAGCATCAACCGCGTGACGAAAGTCGTCAAAGGCGGTAAGAATATGAGCTTTTCAGCGCTGGTCGTGGTCGGTGATCCCACCGCCAAAGTCGTGGGCTACGGCACCGGCAAAGCCAAAGAGGTGCCCTCCGCCATCAAGAAGGGAATCGAAGCGGCCAAAAAGAATCTGCGAAAAGTGAATGTGCTCGAGACCACCATCGGCCATCCGGTTCTCGGGCGCTTTGGCAGCGGTCTGGTGCTGCTCAAGCCGGCTCCGGAAGGAACCGGCGTGATCGCAGGCGGACCCGTGCGGGCCGTCATTCAAGCCGTCGGCATTCCCAATGTGCTGACCAAATCCCTCGGCTCGCATAATGCCCATAATGTAGTCAAAGCGACCATCAACGCGCTCGAACAGCTCTGCGACAAGAACACGATCGCCGACCTGCGCGGCGTTCCGCCCGAAAAGCTCTAAACAAGGAGAGAGTCGATGGCGCAAGGAACCATCAAAATCAAGCTGGTGCGCAGCCCCATCTGCACGCCCAAGAAGCATAAAGCGATTGTGAAATCACTCGGTTTGCATAAACTGAACCGGGTGGTCGAGCGGCCCGATACCCCGGCTTTCCGCGGCATGGTGGCCAAGGTGCCGCATCTGCTCAAAATCCTCGAGGAGTGAGGATGTCCAGGCGGCGCATGCAAGCGCAAGCAAAGAAAAGAATGGAATAGCGAAAGCAATGGATCTCAGTAAACTTCAGCCCCCGAGGGGCCAAAAACATAAGAAGCAGCGTGTGGGCCAGGGCATGGGCTCGGGTCGCGGCAAATACTCCGGCCGCGGAGCCAAAGGCCAGAAGTCGATCTCCGGCTACAGCCGGATGCGCGGTTTTGAAGGCGGCCAGATGCCCCTGCACCGCCGCCTCCCCAAGCGCGGCTTCACCAATATCTTCCGCAAAGAATATGCCATCGTGAACGTCGGGACGCTGGAGCGGCTCGAAGGCGATCAGTTCACGCCAGAAACCCTCCTTGAACGCGGCGTGGTCAAGAAACTCAAGGCAGGGCTGAAAATCCTGGGCAACGGCGAGTTAACGCGCAAAATTACCGTTCGCGCTCACGTATACTCAAAGTCAGCCCTCGAAAAGATTCAAAAGGCCGGCGGAAGCGCCGAAGTCATCGGCGCAGCGGCCCCGTCCAACACGGAATAACGGCTCGCCGCCCTGCTGACAGGGCGGCCGGATAGTAGTGAACCATGACTAAGTTCTTCGAAGCCCTCGGCAATATCTTCCGGATTCCCGATCTCCGGAAACGCGTGCTGTTCACGCTCGCCTTGCTGGCAGTCTATCGGATCGGCGCCTATATCCCCACGCCCGGCATCGATACCCAGCGCTTTGCGGAGTTCTTCACCCGCAACGCCGCAGGCGGATTCCTCGGCTATCTGGATCTGTTCAGCGGCGGCATGATGCGCCGGATGACCATCTTCGCGCTCGGCATTACGCCCTACATTACGGCTTCGATCATCCTGCAACTGCTCACCGTGGTCATACCGACGCTCGATAAACTGCAAAAGGAAGGCGAGCTCGGCCGGCGCAAGATCACGCAATATACGCGCTATCTGACCATTGTGCTCTCCATCCTCCAGTCGCTCGGCATCGCCTTCGCCTTGCAAAGCTCAAACGGCAACTTTGTGATGCATCCCGGCTGGGGCTTTGTCTCCATGACCGTCCTCACCTTTACTGCCGGATCGGCCTTCGTCATGTGGCTCGGCGAGCAGATTACCGACCGCGGCATCGGCAACGGCATGTCGCTGATCATTTTCGTCGGCTGCATCATCGGCTTGCCCAGCGCCGCCGTAAGCATCTACCAGAACACCTTTGTCACCCACCAGTGGCCGGTGCTCCAAATGGTGGCGATCCTGGCCGTCATGGTGGCCGTCGTCGCGTTTATCGTACTGGTCGAACGCGGCGAACGCCGCATCCCCGTGCAGTATGCCAAACGCGTCATTGGCCGCCGTATGATGGGCGGTCAGTCCACTCATCTGCCCTTGAAAGTGAACGCCGGAGGCGTGATCCCGATCATCTTTGCGGCCTCGCTGCTGGCCATTCCGCAAACCATCCTGCAGCTTCCCGCCGCCAAAAACAGCGTCTGGCTGAGCAACATGCTCGGCAGCCTCAGCGGCGCGAGCCCGCTCTATTACCTGGTCTATATCGCCCTGATTCTCTTCTTCTGCTTCTTCTACGTCTCCATCATCTTCAACCCGAATGAAGCCGCTGACAACATGCGCAAATACGGCGGCTTTATCCCGGGTATCCGGCCGGGGAAAAACACGGCCGAGTACATGGACAAGATTCTTTCGAAGATCACCGTCGTCGGCGGCTTATACCTGGCTGTGTTGTCCATCATTCCGCAGATCATGATTCAGGGGATTAAGCTGCAGACGCTTCCCTTTGTCGGCAACTTCATTGACGCCCATTTCCCGCGCTGGCTGCTCGATGGCCTCGGCGTGAATTTCTATTTCGGCGGCACCACGCTGCTCATTGTGGTCGGCGTGGCGATGGACACGATCAACCAGATTGAGGCGCAGCTCATCATGCGCCATTACGAAGGCTTTACGCCGCGCTCGGGACGGATCCGGGGTCGCCGCAGCGCTACCGTGTAACCGATTGCAACCGCCCGCCATCATCCTTTTCGGTCCGCCCGGCTCGGGCAAGGGTACGCAAGCCAAGCTGCTGCGTCAGCATTGCATCACCGGCCCGCACATCTCCACCGGCGATATGCTCCGCCGCCATATTGAAGCAGGCGATCCCATCGGCGAGATCAGCAAAGCCCTGATTAAATCCGGCAAGCTGGTTCCCGACGAGCTGGTCAACCAGCTTGTCCAAGCCCGCATCACCGAGCCCGACTGCCAGCAAGGCATGATCTTGGACGGTTATCCGCGCACTCTCAATCAAGCCAGTTTCCTGCTCGACCGGCTTTCAGCCAGCGGATTCCAGCCCGTTGTGGTACACTTAGTGGTTGACTACGAGAGAATCGTAGCTCGTCTGAGCGGCCGCCGCCAGTGCCCTGTTTGTGGAACCCTCTACAGTTTGAAGACGAATCCCCCCAAGGTTCCCGGCATTTGTGACCGGGATGGTGCGAAACTGGTGACGCGTGAGGATGACCGCGAGCCGGTGATTCGCCAGCGGCTGGCGGAGTATGAGTCGCAGACGCGCCCTCTGCTCGATTACTTCCGGCAGGCGGGCGTTCCGATGTTTGACATTCAGGGTGCAGAAGCGCCGCCAGAAGGAATTGTGCAGCAGATTTGTGATGCGCTGAGTTCTGCCGGCCTGCTTCAGGGAGCGGTGTCAGCGCCGGAGGCAAGTGCCAGGTTGTGATTGTGCGGAGAAGTGCTTCAGAGTTGGAGAAATTGCGCCGCAGCGGCTTGCTGGTCTACCACATCTTGCAGGCCTTGAAGGAAATGGTGAAGCCAGGGGTGACCACGCTCGATCTGGAAATGGCCGCTGAGCGTATGATCGCGGATGCGGGCGCCAAACCCGCGTTTAAAGGATATTACACCCAGGCCTCCGGAGGCGCCCGGTATCCCTTTGTGCTGTGCACTTCGGTCAATGAGGAAGTCGTTCACGGGATGCCCTCAGCCAAGCGAAAATTGAAGCCGGGCGATATCGTCTCAATCGATACCGGCGTGCTGCTTGACGGCTATTATGGCGATTCGGCAATTACCGTGGCGGTCGGCGAGGTCAATGATTCGGTAAAGCGGCTGCTACAGGTGACGCAAGAGAGTTTAGAGCTGGCGATAGACCGGGTGCGCGCCGGAAACCGCCTGTTTGATATCTGTGGGACGGTGGAAAAACACGTCGTTTCGAACGGGTTTTCCATCGTCCGGGAATTTGTGGGCCACGGCATCGGGACCTCCCTGCACGAAGAGCCGCAAATTCCCAACTACATCGACCGGCGCAATGAAAACCCGCGCCTGAAACCGGGAATGGTCCTCGCGATCGAACCCATGGTGAACGCGGGTCGGCCGGAGACCAAGATTTTAGCCGATAAATGGACCGCCGTGACCAAGGACCGGTCCTACTCGGCTCATTTTGAGCATATGGTTGCGGTCACGGAAAATGGACCATGGGTGCTGTCGCGGCCGTAAATTGGGTTCGAATGGTAAAAACGGGCCGAATGGCAAAAGAGGGCCAGCCGGGAATCGGTATCCCACAGCGGGAGCAGCGGCGCGGCTCGAAATTGGGTTCGAATGGTAAATACGGCCTGCCCGAGAGCGGAGCGGCCTAGGGGTAAGATATGAAAGTCCGAGCATCAGTTAAAAAAATTTGTGACAAGTGCAAAGTGATTCATCGCCACGGTGTGGTGCGGGTCATTTGCAGCAACCCGAAACACAAACAGCGGCAAGGATAGGATATGGCGCGTATAGCAGGAGTTGATTTACCAGCACGGAAACGGGCAGCCATCGGGCTGACCTATATATACGGCATCGGAAGGACGCGGGCGCTTTCCCTTTTGCATCGCGCTCACGTGGATCCGAACAAGAAGATCGCGGACCTCTCAGAGGAGGAGGTCAACCATCTGCGCACACTGATCGAGGGCGAAGGCGCGATTGAGGGCGACCTGCGCAAGGAAGTCTCCATGAATATCAAGCGCCTGATGGAGATGGGTTCCTACCGCGGGCTGCGGCACCGGCGCGGTTTGCCGGTTCGCGGGCAGCGCACCCATACCAACGCGCGCACGCGCAAGGGCCCCAGAAGAGGCACCATCGCCAATAAGAAGAAGGCCACCGCCAAGACATAATTCGGAGCACAGAGATTCATGGCAAAAGCGCCCGCAAAAACCGCAGCCAAAAAGAAGACATTTAAAAAGAAGGAAAAAAAGAACGTTCCTTTCGGAACCGTGCACATTCAGGCATCCTTTAACAATACGATCGTTACCGTCACTGACCCGCTGGGCAACGTCATCGCCTGGTCCAGCTCCGGTGCGCTCGGCTTCCGCGGCTCCCGCAAAGGTACGCCCTTTGCCGCGCAGCAGGCCTCTTTAGCCGCTGCCAATAAAGCCAAGGAAGCAGGCGTCCGCGCAGTCGAGGTGCGCGTCTCCGGACCCGGTTCCGGCCGGGAATCCGCCATCCGGGCCTTGGCGAGCGCCGGTATCGAAGTCAAAGCGATTAAGGACGTCACGCCGATCCCCCATAACGGCTGCCGTCCGCCCAAAAAGCGCAGAGTGTGAGGGGGAAATTGGGGCAACGATGCGGCTCTCAGGCCCGGCCTTTAGGCCGGTCCGGCTGCTTGCCCGATGAACAAAGCGGGAAGAAGGCTCTCCGAGCTGTAAACCGCACCTACTGAAAGAGGAGGTTATTCGATTGGCTCGTTATATTGGCCCCGTTTGCCGGCTGTGCCGGCGCGAGGGCATGAAGCTGTTTTTAAAGGGTGAGCGCTGCCATAGCGAAAAATGCGCCATCGAAAAGCGCAATTTCGCGCCCGGCCAGCACGGAAAAGATAAGAAAGCCAAGCTGGTGGGCTATGGTCTGCAACTGCGCGAAAAGCAGAAGGCCCGCCGCTATTATGGGGTGCTCGAGCGTCAGTTTCGTAATCTTTACGAGAAGGCCGTTCGCCATAAAGGCATTACCGGCGAACAGATGCTCGCCATGCTGGAACGCCGCTTAGATAGCGTGGTCTACCGCATGGGGCTCGCCACCAGCCGCGCGCAAGCCCGACAACTGGTCCGCCACGGGCATGTCAATGTCAACGGCAAACGGACCAATATCCCGTCCTACACCGTAAAGCCCGGCGACGTGGTCGAAATTCGCGAAAAGAGCAAAAACAATCCCACGATCCTCTCTGCCCGGGATGCCACGGCCCATATGCCCAGCCCCTCCTGGCTCGAAGTGGATCGGGAAGCCCTGCGCGCCAAGGTGCTGCAGCAGCCTAAGCGTGAGGAATTAGTGCAGATTCAGTTAAACGAGCAGCTCATTGTCGAGCTGTACTCGAAGTAAGAGGAGCTTAGCCAGAAGTTAGAGGTCTCTGAGCTTCTAACTCGTTTTCAAATAAGAGTTTCAAAAAAGGTTATGTTTAAAGGATTCCAAAAACCCAAGCGTTTAGTAGCCAACACCGAAACGCTCACGGAGCGATACGGCCAATTTACGGCGCAACCCTTTGAGCGTGGATTTGGATCCACCATCGGTAACAGCCTGCGCCGCGTGCTGCTAAGCTCGATCGAAGGCGCCGCCATCACCGCTGTGCGGATCGACGGCGTCGCGCACGAGTTTAGCCCCATCCCCGGCGTGGTCGAGGATGCTACCGATATCATCCTGAACCTCAAGCAGGTTCCCTTCAAGATGAACGGAGAAGGCCTCCGCATCGCCCGTCTCAAGGTCGACTCTCCCGGTGAAGTAATGAGCGGGCAGATTGAGACGGATCCGGATGTGGAAGTGCTGGACCGCAATCTGCATATCGCCACCGTCGCCGAAGGCGGCAAACTCGACATCGAAATGCGCATTAAGACCGGCCGCGGCTATGTCTCGGCGGAGCGCAACCAGGAGGACGACCTGCCGCTCGGCTATATCGTCATTGATTCGGTTCACTCGCCGGTTCGTAAGGTAAATTACACGGTGGAGGCCGCACGTCTCGGCCAGAACACGGAGTACGACAAACTCACCATCGAAGTGTGGACGAATGGCGCCATTTCGCCCCAGGATGCCATCGGCCAGGCCGCAAAGCTGCTCAAAGACCATATGACGATCTTCATCAACTTCGAGGAGACTCCGGAAGTGGTCGAAGAGCCCGCCGAGCGCGCTGCGAACCAGATGAACGAAGTGCTCAACCGCTCGGTGGAAGAGCTCGAGCTGAGCGTGCGTTCCTATAACTGCCTGAAGAACGCCAATATTCAAACCATCGGTGACCTGGTGCAGAAGACCGAAGCCGAGATGCTGCGCACCAAGAACTTCGGTCGCAAATCTCTCAATGAAATCAAAGAGATTCTCGCAGGTCTTGGCCTCTCGTTCGGCATGAAGTTCGATGCCCAGGGCCGGCTGATCGGTGGCACGCCGCCCCCGCCGCCGCAGTCATCCGAATACGGCCGCGACCATTTCACAGGTGCGGAGGGCTAAGCCGTGCGGCACCGCAAAGCTGGAGTGAAGCTCAAGCGTGATCTGAGCGCCCGTCGCGCTCTGCTCCGTGGTTTGGTGACCAATCTCATTGTGGACGAGCGGATCACCACCACGGTCCCCAAAGCGAAGGCAGCCCGGCCGCTAGTGGATCGCATGATCACGCTGGCCAAAGAGGATACCCTCCATGCCCGGCGCCAGGCTGCGGCCTTCCTGCTCACCAAGGAAGCCGTGAACAAGCTGTTTGAGAAGATTGGTCCGCGCTTCCATCAGCGCAACGGCGGCTATACGCGGATTGTCAAACTCGGCTGGCGTAAGGGGGACGGAGCGCCGACCGCCAAGCTGGAGCTGGTGGGCTCCGAGCTCATCAAGCGCGCAGCCGAACGCGCCGCCCGCCGCGAAGAGCGCCTCAAGCAGCTTCGCGCCGGTCAAGAAGGCGAAGAATCGAAATAAGAAACCGGGTTTTTTCGCGGCACGCGGTCGGGCGTGCCGCCCGGAGACGCAACTCGCAGGCTGTCAGCTATGTTGAAGCAACCTCAAATCCATTCCACGACGATCCTGTGCGTTCGCCGTGACGGCAAAGTAGTGCTCGCCGGTGACGGCCAGGTCACCATGGGAAGCGAAGTGGTCAAGGGCGGGGCGCGCAAGCTGCGCCGCCTGTTTAATGGCAAAATTATATCCGGATTTGCTGGCTCAACAGCCGACGCCTTCGCCCTCTTCTCGCGCTTTGAATCCAAACTGGAACAGCATAGCGGCAATCTGGCGCGCAGCGTTGTGGAGCTGGCAAAGGATTGGCGAACAGACCGTATACTGCGCCATCTCGAAGCTCTGCTGCTGGTCGCCGATGCCCAGAACATCTTTATCGTGAGCGGAACTGGCGATGTCATCGAGCCAGACAGCCCGGTGGCGGCGATCGGCTCCGGAGGGGCTTATGCGAAATGCGCCGCTCTCGCCTTGTTGGAAAATACCAACCTGAGCGCCCGCGAAATCGTCGAAAAAGCAATGAAGATTGCGGGTGACGTCTGCATTTACACCAATGGCAACGTCACCTATGAGGAGTTATCGTAGATGGTCATCTATCTGCCTCAGCAATCCGACTCGGAAACCCCTCTGCTCGATGAGCTGACACCCCGCGAAATCGTCGCTGAACTGGACAAATACGTCATCGGACAAGCGGAAGCCAAACGCTCGGTCGCCATCGCCTTGCGCAACCGGGTGCGGCGGCAGAAGCTCGACCCTGAAATGGCCGAAGAGGTCATGCCAAAGAACATCCTCATGATCGGACCCACCGGGGTCGGCAAAACCGAAATCGCCCGCCGGCTCGCCCGGCTCGCCAATTCCCCCTTCCTCAAAGTGGAAGCCAGTAAGTTCACCGAGGTGGGCTATGTCGGCCGCGATGTCGAGTCCATCATTCGGGATCTGGTAGAAGTCGCAATCGACATGGTGCGGGAGGAGCGCCTGGAACAGGTTGCCGACCGCGCCGAACAGCAAGCCGAAGAGCGCTTGCTCGATCTGCTCATGCCGCCGCAGCCGGAGGCAAGCGAAAATAATGCCGAACGCACCCGCGAAAAGCTCCGCGAGAAGCTGCGCGCCGGAAAACTCGACGACCGTATGGTGGAGGTCGATGTCAAAGAGCGCGGCCCCACCTTTGAGATCTCCACGAACGGCAACTTCGAGGAGATGGATATCAACCTTAAAGACATGCTCCCCGGCCTATTCGGGCCGCGCACGCGCAAGCGCAACATGCGTGTCTCGGAAGCGCTCGAATACCTGATTCAAGAAGAAGAGCAGAAACTGGTGGACATGGACCAGGTGACCCGCATCGCGCTCGAGCGCGTCGAGCGAAACGGCATTGTCTTCCTCGATGAAATTGATAAGATTGCCGGACGCGAAGGCGGCCATGGCCCCGACGTCAGCCGCGAGGGCGTCCAGCGCGACATCCTCCCCATTGTGGAAGGCACCACGGTCAATACCCGGCACGGCATGGTGCGCACCGACCACATTCTCTTCATCGCGGCCGGCGCCTTCCACGTCTCGAAACCCTCCGACCTCATACCCGAACTCCAGGGCCGTTTCCCCATTCGCGTGGAGCTGAAGTCGCTCACGGAAGCCGATTTCATTCGCATCCTGAAGGAGCCCAAGTCCGCTCTTGTCAAGCAGTACACGGCCTTGCTGGAAACCGAAGGAATCAAGCTGACCTTTACCGACGATGCGCTTGAAGAGATTGCGCGCATCGCCGCTCAGGTGAACGAGTCATCGGAAAACATCGGAGCACGCCGCTTGCACACGATTATGGAGAAGCTGCTCGAGGAGATCTCCTTTGAAGGGCCGGATTTAAAGAAGAAGAACGTCAAGATTGACGCCGCCTACGTGCGCAAGCAGCTCGCCGATATCGTAAAAGATCAGGACCTCAGCAGGTACATTCTGTAATGCGGCCCAGGCCACCTGTCTTGATGGCCTGCGGCGTTGCCGTCGTGCTCGCAAGCTGTGGCTATGTGGGCCCCATCGTGCCGCCTTCACCGGAAATTCCGAACCCGGTCACCGATCTCACCGTGGTCGAACGCGGCGACCAGCTCGAAATCCATTTCAGCGTCCCCCCACGCACCACCGACAGCCGCGCCATCAAGCGCTTTTCGAAGATCGATGTGGCCATTGGGCCGGATCTGCGCCCCTGGGATTTTGAGCGCTGGTCGCAAGCTGCCCGGCACATTGAGCTTCCGCCGCCACCGCCCAACGACGTGCTGGCTCCGCTCTATCACGCCATGCAGACCAGCCAGCCCGTCTCAAGCTGGCAAGGTCAGACCATCGCGGTCGCCGTGCGGACGGCGGTCAAAAAGACCGATCACTATTCGCAATGGTCCAACCGCGTCGTCCTCACCGTCATTCCGCCGCTCCAGCCACCTGAAGTGCACGTGGAAGCCATCCCCGAAGGCTACCGTCTCACCTGGAATGCCGAACGGCCCGGTATGCAGTTCAACGTCTTTCGCCAGGGACCTTCCGATAAACAGCCGGTCCTGTTAGGCTCCGTCGAGCGGCCGGAATATGTTGACTCCACGGCCAAATGGGACACGCCTTATACCTATAGCGTCGTAGCCCTGCTCGGCGCTGCGGAAAGCCTCCCTTCGCCGCCGGTGCCCGTCATGCACGCCGACACATTTCCTCCTGCTGTCCCCACCGGCGTTACCGCGCTCGCAACCCCGGATTCAATCGATGTCTCCTGGCAGCGGGTCACCAGCCCGAATCTCCAAGGCTACTATGTGTACCGCTCGGTCAACGGCGGTCCGTTCACCAGGCAAGGCGGTCTCCTCGCCGTGCCTTCGTATTCGGATCGGAACGTGGAGCATGGCAAAATCTACCGTTATGCAATCAGTTCTCTCAGTCAGAAGGGTTTTGAGAGCGCCAAATCTGCGCCTTCGGCGGAAGTGACGTTCCCCTAAGGACTGCTGTCAGTGAGCGGCTGCTAGCGTAAGACCATGTCCCAGATGCTTGAAGAGATTCACGACCAGCCGGCCAGCATTGAACGCACTCTGAACGCCGAATGGCCGGAGGCCGAGAAGCTGAGAGGCCATTTTGAGCGCCATCCGATCCGCCTGGTTGTCCTGGCAGCCCGGGGAACCTCGGACAATGCCGCCCAGTTTGGCCGCTATCTGCTCGAGATCACCACCGGCATCCCGGTCTCGCTCGCCGCTCCCTCGGTGTGCACGCTCTATCATGCAAAACTCAACTGGAAAGACGCGCTGGTGG
>Ga0209061_1004761_pt1 | contig 12670 bp, 11 predicted proteins | sample Coa_R1_10_FD_187157 | JGI IMG/M metagenome (GOLD analysis project Ga0209061, IMG submission 187157) | Surface soil microbial communities from Centralia Pennsylvania, which are recovering from an underground coalmine fire - Coalmine... | ecosystem: Environmental > Terrestrial > Soil >...
TCGCCCTCGATCGCATGACGCTGCGCGCCGAGCGCCGCGTGGAAGGCACGTATCTCCTGCACACCACCGACCGGACCCTCGACGCGGGGCAGACCGTGGCAGCCTACAAGGAGCTCCTGATGGTGGAGCGCGCCGTCCGCGAGCTCACGGGGAGTATGGAGCTGCGGCCGATCTCTCATCAGACGCAGCGCCGGGTGCGGGCCCACCTGTTCGTCGCCCACCTGGCGGTGCTGCTGGGCTGTGCCTTGCGCACAGCCCTCACGCGGGCCGGGCTCACGCTCGCCTTGGACACGGCGCCGGACGCCGTGCGCCCGATCCGCCTGGTGGAGCTCGATGCTGCGGGCCAACGCCTCCGGCTCGTGACCCGCCCGGGCCCGCACGGCCAAGCGGTCCTCCGGGCAGTCGGCATCCACCAGCTCACGCCACCCCGGGAGTGTTGTGGAAAACAAAAATCAAAAACCCAGGAAAATCAAGGCCTCTAAGGCGGTTTCCTGCAAACATGGGCTAGCGTCCAGAGCGCCCCCCACCGCCATGGGGCGGCGCCGACCAGCGCCAGCAGCCCGGCCGCCGCCATGGCGACAATAAGGGCCGCCAGGACGGGCAGCCGGCCCGGCTGCAGGGCATCGCCAGCCCATCCCGACCTTGGGGGCACTCGCCCCACGCCCCGAGGCCGGGTTTCCCCCTCGCTTCCCTCCCAGAGGGGTATCCTGCTCACAGTCACTACCCTCCGCGATCCGGGAGGCATGCCATGCGGATCCCCAGACGGTCACTCCTCGGAACGACCGCGGCGGCGGCAGGAGCCATCGCGGCCGGGCTCGCAGGCCCATCCTGGCCCCAGCCCGGCCCGCCTCACCGCCCTCCCCAGGCTCCTCCCCCCTCCCCTCCCTCGGGTGTCCAACCCGGGGGCCCCGGCCCCCAGCACCCCGAGCCAGCGGCCGAGCACCGGCTCCGGGCCGCCGAGCACATGGTCGACCGCGTGATCGCCTTCCTGGAGCACGATCCCCAGGACTACGCCAGCTACAAGACGGCGGCCGTCCAGGCCCTCCGGCAAGCCCGCCAGGATCTTGAGCAGGCCATCCAGGTGGCCCGCCGGACCAACCAGTGGCCGCTGCCATCACGGTGAGAGGGGATAAGACCCGGTGAGACACGCATATCTTGCCGCCCTCGCCGCAAGCGCCCTCCTGGTCCTGCCCTGGCCCGCGCTCGCGCAGACGGCCCCCCAGCCGCCCTCGGGGACCGAGGTCACGGTGACGACCGACTCACAGGGGCGCACCGTCACCGTTGAGCGCACCCTGGCGAACGGGCACGTCACCCAGGAGCAGGTCACCGTGCGGTCATCCCCCGGCCAGCTCCTCTCCCGCACCACCACAGCGTTCAACCCCGCGACCGGCCAGCCCGTGGCCCGCGAGACGGTCACCGTCTCCCTCTCGGGATCCACCGTCACGACGACCGAGGAGCACATCGTCAACAACCGGGTCATCTCCCTGGAGATCACCACGACCACCGTGGCCAACGGCCAGAAGACGACCATCGAGCGCGACTTCGCGCTCGTCAACGGCGACCCCACCCAGGTTTCGGAGAAGACTGAGACCGAGCGGGCGGACAGCCAGGACGACAAGGCGGGGAGCCGGAAGACCGAGGATGACGATCGCCGCGGCAACGCCTCCCAGCGCAGTGAGGATGACCACGGCGGCGGCTCGACCGGGAGCGGGCACGGCTCGGACCACGGCGGATCCGACCACAGCGGGGGGAGCGAGCACGAGGGCGACCGCGACTGACATTCCCCCGCGCAAGCCGCCCTGGAGAGCGCCATGAGGGTCGCCGTCATCGGGCTCGGCGCCATGGGACGGCACCATGCCCGCTGCTACACCGAGATCCCGGGGGTCGCTCTCGCCGCCGCTGCCGACCCCGACCCGGCCGCCAGGGAGGCGGCCGCCCGGCTCGGGGCCCGCGCCTACGGCTCCGCTGAAGACCTCCTCCGGAGCGGGGACCTTGACGCCGTCTCCATCTGCGCGCCCACGCGCCAGCACCGGGAGATCGCCCTCCGGTGCCTCGAGACCGGCCTCCACGTGCTCGTCGAGAAGCCCATCGCAGCCACTATCGAGGACGCGGAGGACATCCTGCGCGCCGCCGAGCGCTCGGGGCGCGTCCTCATGGGTTGCAGAGATCGTGAGAGAGGAGATGGACGTGATGGGCCCGGTGCGGCTGCGGGGCGTCGAGGAGGCGCGCCGGTCCATCGTCGGCGTCGTGCGCCGCCTCGAGGAGGCGGGCGAGATCACGATCGTGCGCGAGGAGGAGCAGGTTGTCGTCTAGCCGGGCCGGACATCCACCGCGCAGCTGTCGGGCAGGGATCCCGCCGCTCGGGCGGGGGCGCGCTCGGCGGCCTGCCGGAGGCGTCCGCCGTCCTCGGCCAGCCTGGCGGCGATGCGCGCCGCCCAGGCGGCCTCCACAAAGGCCCCCCTGCGGGACCGCTCTTCGGCCCAGGCCGCCAGCACATCGACCGCGACGCTGATGCGGTGAAGGCCGCCTGCCCCCTCCCCGTCGCCCGCCCCCTTCCCGGTCAGGACGCCCGCACGGGCGGCCCGCCGGCTCCCCCCGGCCCGAGCCCCAGGCGGGCCTGGAGGGCCGGCGATGGCGCTGATCGCGCGGGCCGCCTCCTGGATCAGGGACTCGCCCATGGCGCGGCGCGCGGCCTCGAGCACGGCGGCCTCGCTGGCCGACGACGGCGCCATCCCGTGCCGGGCGAGCGCCACCTCCAGGGCGGCGGCCGCCTCCAGCCTCCTGATCCCCGTCCTCATGGCGAGCTGGTGGGCCCGGAGGGCGGCCGCGCGGGCCAGGGAGTGCTCCCCCCTGATCCGGTGAAGACGGGCCAGGGCGATGTCCGCCTCGACCTCCACATCCGACGGCGGGGTGTCATCCCCCAGGATGTCCTCGACCCGGCAGCCGAGGCGTCCGGCGATGTGCTCGACCGTGCGCCGGCTCGGGACGACCCTTCCCAGCTCGATCCTCGAGATGGCCCTGGCCGTGACGGCCGTGCCGGCCAGGTCCTGCTGGGTCAGACCTGCCTGGATGCGAAGCCGCCTGATGCCTGCTCCGACCGGGCTCGCGCCGTGGGAACGGGACACATGGGAGGATACACGGGGCTCTCATCGGGGTGCTGGCACTTCCGCACGCCTGTTCCGGGCCGGCGCGCCGCGGACGGGCCCGCCTGATCAGCGGCCCGGGCCGGTCAGGCGTTCGTATTCTCCGCCTGTCTCAAATGTCACGTGGTAGTAGTCGATCGAGTCGTCCCCCCAGGCGTCGACGGGGAACGCACCGAGGATCCGCAGGATCTGTAGTGATGTCACCCCCTGGGTCGGGGGAGGCGTGGCGAAGATCGTCCACCGGCGGTAGGGAACGCTCAGAGGCGCAGCCCACTGACTGCGGAAGGGCGCGAAGTCCTCTTCCCGGAGCCACCCGCCCCGGGCGCGGAGAGCGGCGCAGAGCGCCCTGGCGATGGGACCCCGGTAGAAGCCGTCGCGGCCCTCGCGGCCCAGGACCTTCAGGGTCTCCGCTAGGGCCGGCAGGGCCCACCGGTCGCCCGGCGCCGGGGGAGACCCGTCAGGGCGGACAAAGGTGCGCCGCCACGCCTCCTGGTCCGCAAGCTCCCCGGAGGCGAGGGCATTCAAGGTCCACGCGGCCTGGCCTGCCGTGACGGGGAAGCCGGCCTCGGCGTAGTAGACCGCATCCTCGAGGAGGGCCTCGAAGGGTTCCCGCCCTCCGAGAACCGCCCGGGAGAAGGCGTAGGCTTCGGCCCACCCGTCGACGGCCCCCGGAACCGTGTTCGCCGCAAGCGGTCCCCGGCGCGGGATCTCCCGGTACCCCGCCGCCCGGTAGGCGTCGATGGTGACCTCCCGGCCCGCCCACCCGATGGCCAGGAGGGCATGGACCTCCCCCGTGCGGGCGCGGTAGATGAGCCACACGTTGTCTCCGCCAAGACCGTTCATGTGGGGGTAGACTACCGCCAGGGTGGAGGCCGTCGCAATGGCGGCCTCCACAGCGGTGCCGCCGCGCTGGAGGACCCGCAGGCCCGCGCCCGTCGCGAGAGGGTGGGGCGACGCCACAAGACCCCGCGGGGCCATGACGCTACGACGCTCCCACATCCTCGCCTCCACGCTCAAAGTCCTCATTGCGCCATCGGTAGAGGAGCTCGCAGGGAACCTCCTTCGCGGAGATCAAGCCTGCGGTCAGGACACCCGGGTCAAGCACCGCGCGCAGCACCTAGTCTCCTCTCGCGGAGCTCGCGGTAGGCCAGATCTAAGGTATCCTCCAGCTCCCGGGAGGTTCGGCTGGGGACGCGCTGGAACAGCTTGAGTGCGAGGAACGTCGCAAGGCTTCCTCGAAGACCACGTATTCCTTCCTCCCGGTACGGGCGGCGGCGATCTTCACCGCCCGGAGGAGGTCGGCATCGATGGACACAGTTGTCTTCGTCCGCATGGGGCACTGCTAATTCTGACGGATTTTCTGGTCACGATGGCACCCCCCCGCTCGCCCCCCCATCCGAACTCGAAGCACACTATGGCGATGGGAGCGCCAACCCCGACCTTTCCTGGACGTTAAACATCCCCCCAGTTTGATTGGCAAGGGCCTCGATCGTCTGTGTGGCCCCGCACTTCATCGCCACGGTCATGCCCGACGCCGGGATATCCTATGGGAGGAGATCCGCCACTCGGATCCGGGCCTCCGGGGAGAACAGGGGCACCACCGTGTCCTCTCCAGTATACGTGAGTCGCTGGCGGTACCCTCTCCCCTCCGGCTCCCTGTACACCTCTAGCCCCCCGGACTCCAGGTTCACAATCCAGTACTCCGGAACGCGAGCAGTCGCGTACACCCCCCCCTTCCGCTCTCGGTCAAACCACAGGGTGGTATCCGCCACCTCCACCACCAGGACGGTGTCCCGGCCCGTGGGGTGGCGGTCCCGGTAGTCGCGCACGCTACCCTGCACCACCGCCACGTCCGGCTCCGGCTCAGAATCAGGAGCAAGTGCCAGGGGACCCTGCACACGCACGTCGAAACCGGCACCAAATGCCCTCCGCAGGGCCTCTTCCACGAGACGGATCGTGGTCATGTGCACCGCGCTCTGCGGGCTCATCTCCACGATCTCCCCCTCCACCAGCTGGACCCGCTCATCCTCCCCCAGCACCCCCAGCGCTACCAGACGCTCATACTCCTCCCGAGTCCACCTCCGCAGCCGCACCTCCACCTGCCTCACCTCCCATGCCACAGCTCCGGGCAGACCCGTGCAAGCGGCGAACCAGGAGAGCTACTCCGATCCTGGCCGGAGCCGCCGCCAGTCCGGGACCTCGCCATCATCCTCGCCCGGATCTGGACCAGCGCCTCGGGCACGGATCCCGGATCAGCCCATACCTCCTGCGTCTCCCGCTTTCGCCCGCTCCAGCGGCTCTCCCGGGCGCTGCACCAATCCCGGATGTTCTAAGGGACGACGACCCGGCCGGGATAGTGACCCACCGGTCTTGCCGGCCTATTGTACGGACGAGGCTCGTACTCCTCCTCCAGCAGAAGGGCCACCCGCCCCACACAGAACGACACTCACGCAACCGGAGGCTGTCGCATGCCTCGTGGAGCCCGCAGAAATCCCCAAGACCAGACGCTACGTCGAGATCCCGCAGGACTGGCGCAGGACGTCACCGACCCAGACGTCGAGGGGCCCCTCCACCTGCCTCTGCGGCAGGCGGCCCCTTGCCGCCATCTACGCCGAGGGCGTGGCAGAAGTCTTGGACGATCCACACGCAACGGCCCCGGGGCATCTCGTCCCCCTTGAGGAATTGGGACGCGGAGACGATCCGGGTCGTCGGCGCGGCCTGGAAACCAGAAAGACGAGCCAGCACTCCTGGAGCGAGCCCGGAAGGCCCAGGGAGGTGCTCCGTGAGGAGGACGCGGTCTGCCCGACCGGTCGCGCACCCAGACCCCCTCCGGCCCAGCTAACCGGCCGCGCCTCCATCCCGACCTCGGGCGCACTCGCCGCACGCCTCGAGGCCGGGGTTCACCCCTCCGCTTCCCTCCCCACGGGGTATCCTGCTCACAGTCACCACCCCCGCGATCCGGGAGGCGCGCCATGCGGATCCCCAGACGGTCACTCCTCGGAACGGCCGCGGCGGCGGGAGCTCTCGCGACCCGACTCATCGGGCCGGCCTGGCTCCAGCCGGGCCCGCCCCACCGCCCTCCCCAGGCTCCTCCCCCCTCTCCGAACTGAGAAGACCCTTTTGACAACGAGGGCCACCGGTGCTCCCTTCGGGATGAGGAAACCAGCACCGAAGGGAGGAATGAGCTATACCACCGGTGGGCGACACTTTGGAAAGTAGCACGGACAGGTCGCGCAGCAGCCTGAATCGGTCAAGCGTTTGTCTTCGCCCCTTGCATCACGCGTCTTGTGGTAGTAGTCGACCGAGTCGTCCTCCCCCCAGGCGTCGACGGGGAACGCACCGAGGATCCGCAGGATCTGTAGTGACGTCACCCCCTGGGTCGGGGGAGGCGTGGCGAAGATCGTCCACCGGCGGGAGGGAACGCTCAGAGGCGCAGCCCACTGACTGCGGAAGGACGCGAAGTCCTCTTCCCGGAGCCACCCGCCCCGGGCGCGGAGAGCGGCGCAGAGCGCCCTGGCGATGGGACCCCGGTAGAAGCCGTCGCGGCCCTCGCGGCCCAGGACCTTCAGGGTCTCCGCTAGGGCCGGCAGGGCCCACCGGTCGCCCGGCGCCGGGGGAGACCCGTCAGGGCGGACAAAGGTGCGCCGCCACGCCTCCTGGTCCGCAAGCTCCCCGGAGGCGAGGGCATTCAAGGTCCACGCGGCCTGGCCTGCCGTGACGGGGAAGCCGGCCTCGGCGTAGTAGACCGCATCCTCGAGGAGGGCCTCGAAGGGTTCCCGCCCTCCGAGAACCGCCCGGGAGAAGGCGTAGGCTTCGGCCCACCCGTCGACGGCCCCCGGAACCGTGTTCGCCGCAAGCGGTCCCCGGCGCGGGATCTCCCGGTACCCCGCCGCCCGGTAGGCGTCGATGGTGACCTCCCGGCCCGCCCACCCGATGGCCAGGAGGGCATGGACCTCCCCCGTGCGGGCGCGGTAGATGAGCCACACGTTGTCTCCGCCAAGACCGTTCATGTGGGGGTAGACTACCGCCAGGGTGGAGGCCGTCGTAATGGCGGCCTCCACAGCGGTGCCGCCGCGCTGGAGGACCCGCAGGCCCGCGCCCGTCGCGAGAGGATGGGGCGACGCCACAAGACCCCGCGGGGCCATGACGCTACGACGCTCCCACATCCTCGCCTCCACGGGGGCCTCGGGTCCCCTCCAATCGCTGGAAGAGGTTCCCTCAAGGCGGGGGAAGCACCTCTCCGCAGGATCCCTCCGGAGGAGGCCCGGCTGAGAGGGGCCCCTTGACCGGGCGTCCCCGCCCCGCAGGAATCGCCGCCGTGACCGAGAAGACTAGCGGCACCTGAGTCTTCGGGGAGGCCTACCGATGGTGAAGATCGTAGCGGCCCTCGTTGCCGGGGTGGTGCTCGGTCTCGTCACAACCGCGGCGTTTGCGGAGTGCGGAGGCGTGCACACTCTCCCCGCGCAGCAACCGCAGGTCCAGACCCCGCCGCCGGCGGAGAACCAGACAGAGTCCTGACGGAATTTCCGCCCGGTCCGTAGTCGCACGGGTGGCAGAACTGCGGTCACGCAGGTATAGCTACCCGGCGTGGGGGCATTTCTTCGTCGGAACTTCTCCGCCATCTCATCCCCACTTTTGAATCACGCTTGAATTAGGACGCGGCCCTCTACGGGTCTTCTCAACCAAAACCATCGACGTCGCAGAAAAACGGAACGTAATGCTCTGTGACGATGGAAGCACACGGGACGCTGAGTATCTCTGGAATTGCATCGGATTTCGCTTGAAGGAGATACTTATCCGGCTACACCGGCGTCACCGCAGAAAGGCCCAAAGGCTGATCATCCCGAGGGCGTCAAGGATTCGCCAAGTCTGCGCCACACGACTGTCCCGTTCCAGCGAGAACCCGAACCCACACGCAGAAGCCATCCCCCTAGATGATGACCGCACCCCCCGGGAGGAGGGGCTCGTGCGGAAATAGCCCACGGCAGAAGAGCGACTTCCCTGATCAGACTATGAGTAGCTATAGTCAGGCTGATCGTGCCTCTCGCGTACCCCGCACGGGGGGAACAGTGCGGACCGAGTACTCCGATCCCCAGGCATTGGGGATCCGGCCTTCGTCTTCGGGGTCCAGCCACATCACCCCGTCCACCCAGAACCCGTACACCAGGCGGCCGGGCGGAAGGTAAATTGTCCGCACCCAGTCACCTTCGGGGGTGCGCACCATGGGGTGGGCCGAGGGGTCCCACCCATTGAACGATCCCACCACAGCGACCTGCTTCGCCGTGGGCGCCAGCCGGGAGGGAAACCGAAACGTGACCGGGACGAGAGTATCCACGACCTCACCCTCCCTTCCTCCCCCCGTCGAGCAACGTCCACGCTCACCGTAACACTCGAGGCCCAAGCGCGCAACCCTGGTCTTCTCCGGATTCCCCCGGCCGACCGGAAGGCGCGCGCCTTCCCCCATCCCTCGCGGGCGGCAGCGTCCCCGCGCTCCTCCGGGAGCCCTAGGCGAGTGTGGGCGTCCGGGCGTCGACCAGCCGTTCGCCTGAATCCGCCGAGGACAGGAGGGCCGGAGTACGGGCGAGAAGGCCTCTTCCCGACGGGCAGCCTCAGGACACCAGGTCCGAGGGGAGGAGCCGCGCCGTGACCGAGATCCCGGGACAGAAGCCAAACCCCTTGCGCCAGCTACAGGCCCTCGGACAGAGCCTCTGGCTTGAGGCGCTCCGCCGCGCTCTCATCACCTCGGGCGAACTCCAGCAGCTCATCGAGGAAGACGGCCTGAGCGGCGTCACGACGAACCCTTCTCTTGTGGAAAAGGTCCTCGCGGGGAGCCACGAGTACGACACGGCGCTCCTCGCCTGGGCGCGGGAGGGTAGGACGGCCGAGGAGATCCGTGACCTCCTGGCGGTGGAGGATGCCGGGATGGCGGCCGATCTCCTCCGGCCGATCTACGAGGAGACGGAGGGGCGTGACGGCTTTGTGAGTCTCGAGGTATCTGCCCGGTTCGCTCGCGACACGGGGCGGACCGTCGACGAGGCCCGCCGGCTCTGGACCGCCCTCGGCCGCCCCAACGTCCTGATCACGGTGCCCGCCACGCGGGAGGGGCTTCCCGCGATCCGCGAGCTGACCCGCCAGGGGATCAACGTGAACGTCACGCTGATCTTCGGGCCGGACCGGTACGGGGAGGTGCTGACCGCCTACCTGGAGGGCCTGGAGGCGCGGGCCGCTGCGGGGGAGCCCCTCGACCGCATCACCTCCGTGGCGAGCTTCTCCCTCAGCCGGATCGACACCCTGGTGGATTCGCTGGTGCGGACGCTCGCCGGTCCCCCGGCAGACCTCTTCGGACGGGCGGCCATCGCAAGCGCCAAGATCGCCTACCAGGCCTACGTGGACAGTCGCCGCAGCTCCCGCTTCCGGGCGCTGGCGGCGCGCGGAGCCCGCCCCCTGCGGCTCCTGTGGACCAGCACCGGCACGAAGAGCCCTGCGCACAGCGACGTGATGTACGTGGAATCGCTCATCGGGCCCGAGACGATCGCCGCCCTCCCCCTGGAGACCCTTAACGCCTTCCGCCGCCACGGCCGCGCCGCCCCGACCCTCGAAGGAGACCTGGAAGGGGCCCGGCGCACCCTGGCCCGGCTCGTCGAATTGGGGATCGACCTCCGGGCCGTGGCGGAGCAGCTGGAACGGGACGGGGTGGACGCGCTCACGGCGTCCGGGGACCACCTGCTGGCGACCATCGAGGAGAAGCGCCGGGTGCTCCTCTCCGGACCGGCGTCCCGCGACCAGCAGCCGATCGCGGGCCCGCTCCAGGCAGCCGTCGAGGCGCGGCTCCGGGCGTTCGAGCGGGAGCGGTTCGCCGCCCGCCTGTGGAGGCGCGACCCCAGTCTCTGGACAACCGAGCCCCGGGAGGAGCCCACGGTTCTCCAGGGCCTCGGCTGGCTCCACGTGGCGGAGAAGATGGAGGACACCCTCGCGGACCTCCTCCGCTTCTGCGCGGAGGTCCGCGACGCCGGCTTCCGCCACGTGGTCCACATGGGAATGGGGGGAAGCAGCCTCGCCCCCCTGGTCTTCGCCCGGACCTGGGCCCCCGGCCCCGGCGGCCTCCCCGTGACGGTGCTCGACACCACGGACCCTGCGACCCTCCTCCGCATCGAGCGACGCCTCCCCCTCCCGGAGACCCTCTTCATCGTGGCCAGCAAGTCGGGGACGACGGCCGAGCCGGTGGCCTTTGGCGAGTACTTCTACTGGAAAGCGAGGGCGCTCGGGGGCGAGGGAGCGGGGAGGCAGTTCGTGGCCATCACCGATCCGGGCACACCGCTCGCCGAGGAGGCGCGCCGCCGGGGCTACCGCCGCGTCTTCGAGAACTTCCCCGACATCGGGGGACGGTACTCGGCCCTCTCCTACTTCGGCCTCGTCCCCGCGGCCCTCATGGGACTGGACGTGGCCGGGCTCCTCGACCGGGCGCAGCACATGGCCCACGCGTGCGCCTCCTGCGTCCCCCTGGCCGACAACCCCGGCGTGACCCTCGGCGCCCTCCTGGGGGAGGCGGCCCGGGGCGGCCGCGACAAGGTGACGCTCCTCGTCGCCGAGCCCGTGTCGGCCTTCGGTCTGTGGCTGGAGCAGCTCCTCGCCGAAAGCTCGGGCAAGAAGGGGACAGGCCTCCTTCCCGTGGCGGGCGAACCCCTGGGGGATCCCGCGGTGTACGGGGCCGACCGGGTGTTCGTCCACGTGGGCCTCGCGGGGCACCGGGAGCCGGAGGTGGACGCGGTCGTCGCGGGCCTCCGCTCCCGGGGCCACCCCGTGGTCAGCCTGGAGATGGGCGACCTTCTGGACATGGGCCAGGAGTTTTTCCGGTGGGAGGTCGCCACGGCCACCGCCTGCGCGGTCCTGGGCGTCAACGCCTTCGACCAGCCGAACGTCCAGGAGAGCAAGGAGAACACGGACAGGATGCTGGAAGCCGCGGGCGCGGGGCGAGGCCTTCCGGACCCCGAGCCCACCCTGGTCGACGGCCCCGTGCAGGTCTACGCGGGGGAGGCCGGCCCCTCCCTCGCCCTGACCCTCGCGCGATTCCTCGCGCTTGGGCGACCAGGAGACTACATCGCCCTCCAGGCCTACCTCCCCGAGACCCCCGGCGTCCACCGAGCGCTCCAGGCGGTCCGCCGCCGCCTCCGGGATGCGACGCACCTGGCGACGACGCTGGGGTACGGTCCCCGCTTCCTGCACTCCACGGGCCAGTACCACAAGGGAGGACCTAACACCGGGCTCTTCCTGCAGCTGACGGCCCAGGATGCCGAGGACGTGCCGATCCCCGGCAGGTCCTACACCTTCGGCGTGTTCAAGAGGGCCCAGGCCCTCGGCGACCTGGAGGCGCTCCGCAAGCACGGCCGGCGGATCCTGCGGCTCCACCTCACCGGGGAGCTCCCCAAGGCCCTGGAGCACCTGGCTCAGGCCGTCGCGGCGGCGCTGGGCCGGCCTCTCTGAGTCCGAAAGGGGAGGGATCTCCATGGAGATCAGCCTTGACGGAAAGCGTGCGGTGGTCACCGGCGCCAGCAGCGGGATCGGGAAGGCCATTGCGCTCGCGCTGGGCCGGGCGGGGGCCCGTGTCGTCCTCGACTATGTGGCGCACCCCAACGAGGCCGAGGACGTGGCAGCCCTACTCCGCAGTGCGGGGAGCCTGGCCCTCGCCGTCCCCGCCGACATCTCGGACCCGACCCAGGTGGCGTCTCTCTTTGCGGCCGCAGACCGGGCGTGGGGAGGGGTCGACATCCTGGTGAACAACGCGGGCCTGGATGGCGAGCGCGGCCTCGGGTGGGACGTCCCGGTGGACGCCTGGCGCCGCGTCCTCGAGGTCAACCTCGTGGGGAGCTACTTCTGCGCCCGCGAGGCGCTCCGCCGGATGGTGGCCCAGCGCCGCGGCGTGGTGCTCACCATCACCTCGGTGCACCAGCAAATCCCCTGGACGGGGTACAGCGCCTACGCGGCCAGCAAGGCGGCCCTGGACATGCTCACGCGGACGCTCGCCCAGGAGGCCGCTCCCTTCGGGGTCCGCGTCCTCGCCCTCGCCCCGGGAGCCATCCAGACAGCCATCAACGAAGCCGTCTGGCGAGACCCCCGCTCGCGCGCGGACCTCCTGAGCAAGATCCCCATGGGACGCCTCGGCCAGCCCGACGAGGTCGCCCGCATGGCCACGGTCCTCGTGTCGGACGCGGCCAGCTACGTCACGGGCACGACCCTCTTCGTCGACGGGGGGATGACGCTGTACGCCTCCTTCATGCACGGGGGCTAGCAGGGCCCCCCAAGCCCCACCGGCCCGCCGGGGAAGGGCCCGCGGGTGTCGGACGGGCCTCTCGGGCCCGGCGCGGAAGGCGGAGCCCCGCCCCGGGGGGGGAGACAAACGCTTACTCTGCGGTGGAGGGAGGACGGCCCGCGGCCGCCAACCCTCTCGTGACGCACGACGCGGAGGTGGACCTCATGGACCGCAAGGCGATCTTCCCCGTGGGCCGCGCCGCCCCCCTGGCGCCCTACTC
>Ga0209061_1004762_pt1 | contig 12665 bp, 13 predicted proteins | sample Coa_R1_10_FD_187157 | JGI IMG/M metagenome (GOLD analysis project Ga0209061, IMG submission 187157) | Surface soil microbial communities from Centralia Pennsylvania, which are recovering from an underground coalmine fire - Coalmine... | ecosystem: Environmental > Terrestrial > Soil >...
CCGCTCCCGGTGCACCCCGGTCTTGGCGAACAGTGCCCAGTCGGGGGGCCGGATCTCGGGGCGGCTCTTGAGCTGAGTGGCCAGTCGTGGCAACAGGAGGCCCGGGGGCACATCGTTGGGGTGACTCATGGACGCGCGGCGCCCACGAGACCGGGGTATTTAAATTCGGGGGGCGCATGGTTCGACCTCCCTCCGAGGGATCGGACGGGGAGACGGGGATGGGGAGCCGGTGTGCCGCCCTTCTGTTGAGCGGCGGGGGTTCGAGACGCTGGGGCGGGCAGCCGAAGGCGCTCCTCCCGGTCCGGGGCCGACCGGCGCTCGGCCACCTTGCGGAGGTGGTGCTCCGGGCCGGATGCCATCCGATCGTCGCGGTGACCGGCCCCGGCCAGGAGCTGGCCGAGTTCGCGCTGGCCGATTTTCCGGTCCGGATCGTCCATGTCCCCGATCGCCCGGACGCCCGGACCGGCTCGATTCAGGCCGGGTTGGTCCACATACCGGACGGACTCGACCTGCTGCTCTGGCCGGTCGATCATCCGTTTGTCCGGTCGGAGACGGTGGTCGCTTTGCTGGCTGCGCGGGCGACGGGAGGGCGGCAGAGTTGGTGGGTGCCGGAGTTTGACGGCCATGGGGGTCATCCGGTCGTGGTCGCGGCCGATGCCATCCCCCGGATCCGGGCCCTCTCCGCCGACGCACCCCTGCGCGATGCTCGGCCCGAAGACCCGGTCGAGCTGGGTCGGCTACCCGTCGACGATCCCGGGGTGGTGGCGAACGTCGATACCCCCGAACGTTACCGATCGTTTCTCAAGTCGGCCTCGACACGGGGGGAAGGCTGGTGAACCGCAGCCTGACCCGGGAGGCCCTGCGACTCCTCGACCGGCACGAGCCGTTCGTCCGGGCGACGGTGGTCCGAGCCGTGGGTTCCGTCCCGGGCAAGGTCGGCGCGGCGCTGATCCTCCGCGCCGACGGGACGATCGTCGGGACGGTGGGCGGCGCCGCGCTCGAGGAGCGGGTCAAGGAGCTCGCCCGGCGGGCCCTCCAGGACCGTCGGAGCGACCTGTACCATTTTGAACTCCAGACGGGTCGACCGGGCGGCCTCCCCAGCCTCTGCGGCGGGGCCGTGGATATCGCTGTGGAGTACGTCCAGTCCCGCGCTTACCTCCTCATCTGGGGCGGGGGCCATGTGGCCCGGGCCTTCACGGAGCTGTTGCCGTCCCTGGAGGTGGATTTTGCCGTGGCCGACGACCGTGCCGACTGGGCCACCGAAGCGAGGTTTCCCCACGCCACCCGCCGGGAGGTGGTAGCCCCCGACCAGCTCTGGGCCCGGTTCGATCCGACCGAATTCACCCACCTCTACGTCCTCGGCTACGACGCTGCGAAGGATCTCGAAGTCCTCGCTGCTTCGGCGGGTCGGTTCGACGGGATCGTGGGGCTGATCGCCAGCCGGACCAAGCGGGAGCGGATGCTCCGTGATCTGCGTGAACGGGGGGTGTCCGGGGCCTGGCTCCAACGGATCCGCTCCCCCGTCGGCGTGGCCATCGGGGCCGAGAGCCCCGCCGAGATCGCGATCAGCATGGCCGCGGAATTGGTGCGGGATCTTCACCCCGAGAATTTACCTACCCGGGCGCATGCGGGAAGCCAGCGGGAGACGGAGCATAAATGAGTTCGCGAACAGTTCCCTTACGGTTTCACCTGAACGGACTACCGGTGGAGCGGGCGGTCCCCCCCGAGCGGATCCTCCTCGACCTGATCCGGGACGAGATCCGCCTCACCGGCACCAAACGCGGGTGCGATCTCGGTACCTGCGGCTGCTGCACGGTCCTGCTCGATGGCGTTCCGGTCCTGAGCTGCCTTACCCTCGCCCTCCGAGCCGACGGTCGTTCGGTGACGACGATCGAAGGGATCGGGCAGGCGGGAAAGTTGCATCCCGTCCAGGCCGCGTTCGTCGAGTGCGGTGCCACCCAGTGCGGATTCTGCACGCCGGGATTCGTCCTGACTGCGGTCGCGTTGCTGCGGGATCACCCCCATCCCGATCGGGAGACGATTGTCCGGGCGATCTCGGGCAACCTCTGCCGGTGCACCGGCTACACCAAGATCGTCCAGGCGATCGAGCGGGCAGCGGAGGCGGCGCCGTGAGCTCCGCGACCGCGCCGGAGTCTCCGTACCGGCTCCTGGGGGGTCGGATCCCTTATGTTGAAGGGCCGCTCAAAGTGACCGGTCGGGCGGAGTACACCGACGATATCCACCGCTCAGGGATGCTCGTCGGGCGGGTACTGCGCAGCCCTTGGGCCCACGCGCGGATCCGGTCCATCGACACGAGCGAGGCCCGGGCTCTTCCGGGGGTTGCCGCCGTCCTTACCGGCGAGGAGTATCCCACCCCCTTCGGCGTGCTCCCGATTACCCACGATGAAACTATGCTCGCCGTGGGGAAGGTCCGCTACATCGGCGACATGGTCGCTGCGGTCGCGGCCATCGATGAACCTACTGCGGAGCAGGCCCTCGCGAAGATCCGCGTTGAAGTCGACCCGCTCCCGGAGTTCTCCGATCCCCGGACCGGCCTCACCCGGGTCACCGAGCCGATCCATGAGCGCGGACTGATGGGCAGCAACATCCAGAAGCAGGTGCTGCAGCACTTCGGCGACGTCGAAGCGGCGTTCGCCCGGGCTGCCGCCACGGTCCGGGTCCGCGGCCAGTTCGCGGGGGTCACCCATGCGTTCACCGAACCGCTCGTGACGATTGCCGAAGCGACGCCGGACGGGCGGCTCACCGTCTGGAGCGCGACGCAGGTGCCGCACTACCTCCACCGAACCCTCCATGAGGTACTGGGCATCCCGATGCACCGGATTCGGGTCATCAAGCCCGAGGTGGGGGGCGGATTCGGCGGAAAGTCCGATCCCCTCCCGCACGAGCTCGCCTGCGCGGCGCTCTCACTCGCGACCGGCCGACCGGTCAAGATGCTGTTCGACCGGGAGGAAGTTTTCTACACCAATCACGGACGGCACCCCACCCAGAACGACGTGCGGATTGCGGCGGAGGCCGACGGGACCCTGCTGGCCTACGACATTGACACGATCATCGAAGGGGGCGCCTGGAGCTCCTTCGGCACGGTCACGACGTACTACAACGGAGTCCTGGCGATGGGCCCCTACCGTGTGCCGAACTTCCGGTACCGCGGGCGGAGGGTGTACACGAACAAGCCCCCCTCCGGAGCGATGCGGGCCCACGGGGGGACCAATATCCGGTATGCGGTCGAGGTCGGGCTCGACGAGCTTGCCGAACAGCTCTCGATCGATCCGTTCGATCTGCGGGAGCGCAATGCGCTCCCCCCCCACAGCACCACGGTGAACCAGTTCCGGATCACCTCGACCTCCTTCAGGGCCTGCCTCCGGGCGGTGCGGGAGCGCAGCGGTTGGGCCGGCAAATTCCGTCGGCTACCCTACGGCCGGGGGATCGGCCTCGGCTGCGGGTTCTATATCTCGGGATCCAACAGTCCTATCCACTTCACGCCCAAGATGCCGCAGTCCACGGTCCACCTCAAGGCGGACATGGACGGCGGGATCGCGGTCCATTGCATGCAGGCCGACATCGGGCAGGGATCGAACACTTTGATGGCCGCCATCGTCGCCGAGGTCCTGGGGGTCGATCTCGAGCGCGTCCATGTCCAGCGGGTCGATTCCGACGTGAGCCCGATCGATCTCGGCAGCTACTCGAGCCGCGTGACCTTCATGATGGGCAACGCCGCCCGACGGGCCGCCGAACGGATGCGCCGCCAGTTGGTCGATGCCGCCGCCACCCTGCTGGGCTATCCGGCCGAGCAGCTGGAGGTCGTCCACGAGCGGATCCAGGTCCGGCACCGGCCCGAGGTGGGCATCGACTTCATGGGGGCGCTCCATCGGGCCATGGAGGCCTCAGGCGCCCTCCAGAGCTCCGGCGCCTACACCTCCCCCCCTATGGGGGGCACCTTCAAGGGCGCCCGGGCGGGGACCGCCCCGGCCTACTCCTTTGCGGCGTACGTCGCGGAGGTCGACGTCGACCCCGAGACCGGGGTCTACCGCCCCACCCATGTCTGGGCCGCCTTCGACTGCGGCCGACCGCTGAACCGGCTCGCGGTCGAAGGCCAGATCGAGGGCTCGATCCACATGGGACTGGGCCAGTTGATGGGGGAGTCCATGGAGTACCGGGGCAGCCGGCTCATGAACCCGTCGCTGCTCGACTACAAGATCCCGATGCCGGGCCAGATGCCGGAGATCGAGGTCCTCCTCGTCGGCGAGGACGACCCCGAGGGCCCGTTCGGGGCCAAGGAGGCCGGCGAGGGCCCGCTTGTGGCGATCCTCCCCGCGGTGGCGAACGCCCTGCACGACGCCGTCGGCGTCCGGTGCCATGCCGTCCCGATCACCCCGGACCGGCTCCTCAGGGCCATCGATGCGCGGCGGGCCGCGGGTCGGACGTGGAAGGGAGAGTAGCGATGCATCTGGATGCGTTCGAACTGCACCGGCCCGAAACCCTCTCGGAGACGGTCCGACTGGCCCAGCAGCTTACCGGCCAGGCCGACTTCCTCGCGGGGGGTACCGATCTTCTCCCCAACTACAAGATGCATCTCAACCTGAGGCCCCACCTCATTGCCCTGGACCGGGTGGCCGAACTCGGGGGATTGTCGCTCGACCGGTTCGGGGCGGCGGTCAGCCTCGGGGCGCTCGAGCGGTTCCAGGGCCTCGCGTCCGCGTACCCGGGGGTCGCCGATGCGGTCGCGGAGGTCGCCACGCCGCTGGTGCGGGCGACCGCGACGGTCGGCGGCAACCTGCTGGTGGAGACCCGCTGCTTCTTCTTCAACCAGAGCCACTTCTGGCGGCAGAGTCTCGGCTACTGCCTCAAGGCCGACGGGGATCGATGCCACGTGGTGCCCCAGAAGGAACGGTGCTACGCCACCTTCTCCGGGGATCTGGCCCCGGCCCTGATGGTGCTCGATGCCGAGGTGGAAGTCGCCGGCGCCTCGGGGGTCCGACGGATCCCGCTGCGCGACCTCTACGACCGCCAGGGCGACGGCATCCGACGGGTCACCCTGGCTCCGGGCGAACTGCTGGTCGCCGTCCATCTCCCCCCGGCGGCCCGCCAGTACCGGGCGAGCTACCTCAAGCTGCGCGTGCGCCCCTCGTTCGATTTTCCGGAGCTCGGGGTCGCCGTGGCGGCCCGGATCGATGGGGATCGGATCGAGGATCTCCGGCTCGCAGTGGGGGGGTTGGAGAGCTATCCGCGCCGGTTCGACGAGCTCACCGCCCTACCGGCCGGCGAGCGGTGGTCGGAGGACCGGCTTCGGGATCTGGCGTCCGCGGTCTCGTCGGCCGTCCGGCCGGTCCGCAACACCTCGCTCGCGCCCGACTACCGCAAGCGGATGGCCGGCGTCTATGTCCGACGGGCCATCGCCCGGATGCGCCAACGGGCGGGGTAGCCATGGAGCCGGTCTTTGAGTTGATCCCGGTAAGGCGGCTGCGGATCCACGAGGCGACCGATCCGGTTCATGTCGCGGAGTTGGCCCGGGCGATCGTGGAGGCGGGCGTGGTCCAGGAGCCCATCTGGGTCGCGCGCGGCAGCGACGTCATCCTGAACGGTCACCATCGCTACGCGGCCCTGGTCCACCTGGGAGCCGAGCGGGTGCCCGCCTGGATCCTGGAGTACGAGGCCCCGGAGATCCGGCTCGACCGGTGGACCCCCGGTCCACCGATCACCAAGGCCGAGGTCATCGAGCGGGCCCGGGCCGGCCACCTGTTCTCCATCCAGACGACCCGCCATACCCTGGCCGTCGAGCTGCCGGCCCGACCCACGCCCCTCACGCTGCTCAAGCTCCGGTCCCCCCGGGCGGCGGCCCGGCTCCCGGGAACCTGAGCCGTCCGACGGCGAGATCGTTGAGTACCTCGATCAGGAGCGCGATCTCCACCGGTCGTAACCGGTCGGCGAGTTCCTGGGGGGTCTCCCCCGGCCGGATCGGGATGCGGCGTTGTCTGAGGATCGGCCCCCGGTCGAGATCACCGGTGACCCAGTGGACGGTGGCCCCGGTCTCCGGTACGCCGTCGGCGATCACCGCCTCCTGGACCTTCAGCCCGTAGAAGCCCGGTCCTCCGTAGGCGGGCAGCAGGGACGGGTGGAGATTGACCGCCCGGCCGGCCCACCGGGCGGCCCAGGAGGCGGGGAGAACTCGGAGGAACCCGGCCAGGACCACGAGCTCGACCCCGGCCCGTTCGAGTCGGTCGGTGATCTCATGGGCCCACGCCTCTCGGTCCTTCCCCGCGGGGGCCACCACTTCGACCGGCCAACCGCGGGTCCGGGCCCGTTCCACGGCCGGGGCCTGGGGCCGGTCGCTCACCACGAGGGCGATCCGGCCCGCGAGGCGCCCCCGGGCGATCGCATCCCCCAGCCCCTCGAGGGTCCGGCCTTCCCCGGAGACCAGGACCCCCAAGGCGATGGGCGACCGGAAGGAGGGGGTCTCGGGCATCGTGGGCCGCCCGGGCCTCAGATCTGGAGGTGGAGTTCGAGCCGGTCGGTGAGTTCCTTGTAGCGGTTGCGGATGGTGACCTCGGTGATCCCCGCGACGTCCGCCACTTCGCGCTGGGTCCGACGTTCCCCGGCCTGGACGCTCGCGATGTAGATCGCCGCGGCCGCGACACCGGTCGGTCCCCGGCCGCTCGTGAGCTCCTGCTCCATGGCCTGCTTGAGGATCTCGTTGGCCCGGCCCTGGACCTCCCCCTTGAGCTTGAGCTCCGAGCAGAACCGTTGCAGGTAGTCCTGGGGCCGGGTCGGCACCAGGTTGAGCCGGAGCTCCCGGGCGATGAAGCGGTACGTCCGGCCGATGTCCTTGCGGCTGATCCGGGACTTGCCGGCGATCTCGTCGAGCGTCCGGGGGACGTTGCACTGCCGGCAGGATCCGTAGAGCGCCGCCGCGGCCACCCCCTCGATCGAACGGCCCCGGATCAGGTTGCGGTGGATCGCGCGCCGGTAGATCATCGCGGCCGTCTCGCGCACATTGCGGGGCAGCGAGAGCGCCGAGGCGATCCGATCCATCTCGGCGAGCGCGAAGGCCAGGTTCCGTTCGGTGGCGTTCGAAACCCGGATCCGGCGCTGCCACTTGCGGAGCCGGTAGAGCTGGGCCCGGTTGCGGGTGGGGATCGACTTGCCGAAGGTGTCCCGGTTTCGCCAGCCGATGTCGGTGGTGAGCCCCTTGTCGTGGATGGTGATTGAGCTCGGGGCGCCCGTGCGGGCTCGCTTCTCGTTCTGCTCGCTGTCGAAGGCCCGCCATTCGGGGCCCTGGTCGATCATCGCTTCCTCGAGGACCAGACCGCACTCCTCGCAGACGATCTCGCCGCGCTCGTAGTCTCGGGTGAGGTGCGTCGATCCGCAGCCGGTGCAACGTACGGTGATCGATCCCTCGGCCGGAGGTCCCACCTTGTCGATGGTACCGGCGCGTTCCACGGAGGGCTCCTCCTACCGGATCGGCTCAAGGGTGGAGCCGAGCAGGGCCACGCCCTCTTCTACGGAGGGCACCTGCCGGGGGCGGACGCTCCAGTACGGCCGGGCGACCGGGCCGAAGATCCGGACCACCTTGCCCTGGAAGGATTGTCGGGGGACGCCGACGATGGTCCCCTCCCGTGGATAGGCCGGGCCCTCCGAGCGCACCGTGAGGTTCCCCTTCGGGGTAATCGCAAGAATCCGACCCGTGACTCGCGATGCCGTGCGACGCTCGTCCTGCGACAAGTAATATACCGCAAATCACCGATGTATTTAAACACTTTACCGAGTCCTCCGTCCGTCTCCTCGAAGCAGGCCGGGAAACTCTCCGGCCGCGCCGGCGGTGGGATGCTAACCCCCCGAGTGGGTCGGCACCACAAGGAGGTCTCGTGGTCCCTCCAGCGGCTCGTCCAGGGGGACGGAGCTCCCGTGCTCCAGGACCAGACAGCCTTCCGGAGGAAGTTCGATCCGCCGGAGCGCCTCCCGAAGCCGGGTGCCGGGCGGGAGCTCAAGGTGGTGATGGACCGAGCGACCGGCCCGGGCGACTTCGAGGTCGACCGGCACAAGCACCGCCCGGGAGGCGCTGAGGGGGAGACTCTCCGGCGACCGCAGCGGGTTCTGCGCGCCCTTTGAACTCCCGCGATGCATACGCACCACCAGATCTCGAATCTGGCGCCTTGGCCGAGCTAGGCTACCTCAGCACCGCCGTCGCGAAGTGGGGGGAGATAATAACTATTCGTTCACCGGCGGCGGTTCGGCCGAGCGAGCACAGCCTTGAGCCGGACGATCGTCTCGACCGGGTAGGGGTCGACCCGGGCCGCCTCGGCCAGATGGATGCTCACGTGGTCGCCGAGCGCGGTGGCGAGGGCCACCTGTTCGAGGAGATCGTCGCCCGGGATCGTCGTCTCGACCAATCGGGCCTCCCGCTGTCCGAGGACCTGGGCGAGGTGGGTGAATCCCCGGAGGGTCAGCGGAGGGACCCCCGTGCGGTGCAGCAAAACCGGGGCGAACCGGCGGGCGGCGAGCCGCCCCGTGGCATCCCAACCGACCAGTGCGTTATGGAGAATCTCCGGCACCTCGTCAAAGAAGGCGACCCGCTTCGCGTTCTCCTCGAATTGGGTCGACCAGCGTCGGGCGACGGGGGAAAACTGGCTGTCGGTATAGATCACGGGAACCGCCCGCCCGATCGCCTTGGCGAGCCGTTGGGCGGGACCGTTTCTCGCCGTCCAGGCCCGGCCCTGGGAGCGGACCCGCTCGGCGGCCCGGCGGATCCGGGCCTCGTTGGATTCGGCGAAGGCCGAATCGAAGGCGCCGAGCAGGCTGCCGAGCTGGAACGCGGCCGTCGACCGCGGCGGCAGTCCGGGCGGGAGTACCACGAGCGGGGTATGGTCCCGTTCGGCCCGCTCGGTCAGTTCCCCGCCGGACGAAAGGACGACCCGGCGGGCCCCCCGGCGACCGGCCTCCTTGTACGCCTCCAAAGTCTCCCAGGTGTTGCCGCTGTAGCTGACGAGGAGGATGAGGTCCCCTGAACCCAATCCCCGCGGCAGTACCGGACTCCGCTGCAGTGCGAGGTGGAGGGGCGTCTCGGCATCGATGAGGATCCGGGCGAGGTCGACCGCGATCGCGGAGCCCCCCATGCCCACCGCCCGGAGGGTCGTGGCCCCGTGGAACGGGCCCAGATCGAGTTCCCGGCCGGCCCGGTAGCCTTCTTCGAGCTGTCGAGGAAACTCGAGCGCCAGTGCGCGCATCCGGTCGACACCGGCTCGGTAGGCGGCGGTCATCACCCCGCCGGGGGCCGGTCTCTATTAGCGCTTGCGGGGGAGTGCGGCGGCACCAAGCAGCCGCTCGTAGATCGGAAGGTGGCGTTCGACCACCGACCCCCAGGTGAATTCGGTCCGGGCCCGCTCCCGGGCCGCCTCTCCCCACGACTGCCGGTCGTCCTTCGAATCGGCGAGGGCGACCGCCGCGGCCCGCCACTGGGCCACCTCCCGTGAGGGCACCGCCGGGTCTGGCCCCGGCAGGAGCCGGCCATCCACGCCGTCCCGAACCAGACCCGCGAGCGCCGGCCCGCCGAGGACCGGAAGTCCACAGGCGAACGCCTGGAGTACGACCCCCGGCAGAAGCTCGACCCCGCTCGGGTGGAGGAGCATCCCGGCACCTTGGTACTCCCGTACCAGCTGATCGTCGGGAATCTCGCCGAGCAGATCGACCGGTCCGCTTTCTCGGAGGTGGTGCGCCAGAGCCGCATCGGGGATGGGTCCCGCGAGACGCATCCGGATCCGGGTGCCGCGCAAGGCGGCGACGGCGACCTCCCAACGTTTCGCTGGAATGACCGCGCCGACGCCGAGCGCGATCGTCGGGTCACCCGGCGCGGGGCCGGGACGGAACCGGTCCGAATCCACGCCGAGGGGGATCACCGATATCGGGGGGCGGGATCGCCCGGGCAGGGACCGGGCCATCGTCTCCGCTAGCCGGGGGGTCAGGGCGACGGTCGTGAACGAGCGCGCCACCGCCCGGCGTTCGAGGAAGAGGCCCCACCGGTCCGTGAGGCTCCGGGTCAGGAACCAGTGGCGGGAGTGGGTGGTGTAAACGTACGGCAGCCTTCGTTGGGCGAGCCGGTTCGCCACCACGGGGGTCGACGCATGAAGGACCTCCTCCCCCGCTCGGACGTCCAGGGACCCGAGCTCCCAGGCGAACCAGTACTCGTCGATCGAGCGTCGACGACGGACCGTCTGAACGATGCGCACGGCGATGCCGGAGCGTCGGAGGGCCCCGGCATACTCGGCGAGGCTCCGCTCGACCCCGCCGTAGCCGGTCGGGGGGATGGGTTCCACCCCGGTGCCCACCAGGACGACCTGCACGCTGTCCGGGAGGGCCCCGCGGAGTTAACCGTTCGCGTGCGGTCGACGTTCCCGGCTCCAGTCGGGTCCTCGACGTCGGAGCCGGTCGAGCCACCGCCGGTCCGCGTAGACCGCCACTTCGGCGACGGCCGGGTCGGCATCCCCCCAGAACCGGGGGGCCGGGGAGTGGCGGAACGGGTAGTCGATCCGGCCGTCCACCGCGAGGGCCACCTCAGTCCACTCCGGATGACCGCGTCGATGCTCAAGAAGGGCCGCGGGGTCGATCAGCACCGCGCCGGCGGGTACGCCGGCCCGTTCGGCCCAGGCATCTTCGAGCGCTCGGCGGGCGGCTCCACGCGTCAGCGCTTCGGCCTCCCCGGGATCGGTCGGGCCGGGCCCACTGTAGATCCGCTTGTAGAGGCGGCGCTCGATGAGGCCGCGGACGAGCGCTCCGGGCAGGCCGCCTTCCGCCTCGAGGCGAGTCAGAAGCTCCCCGTCGGTGGCGCGAACCCAGGTGGGGCTCCCGGCCCCGAAGTCGGCCGACCGCTCGACCGCCGCCTGAGCCATCGTCTCGGCCGCCCGGACGGTCTTGTGGTAGTAGACACTCGCATACATCAAGGCCCGTCCGACACGGAATCCCTCCACAGCGCTGCGGCCCTTCGAGGCGAAGACCAGCCGCCCGCGTTTCTGGTCGATGGTCGCGAGCAGCCGCGCGGCGTCGATGAAGCCGTGGGCGACCCCGGTGTAGTGCGCGTCGCGCTGCAGGTAGTCGATCCGGTCGGCGTCGATCGCCCCGTGCAGCAACTGGCGTAGGAGGGGTCGCCCGCTCGGTCGGGCGGGCGGGTCGACGAGGGCGGCGACCGCGGCCGGGTCGATGCCCCATCGTTCGAGTTCCTCCCGGAGCCGGGCGTCGGCGGGCAGACCCCGGCCGGCACGGCCCAGGACGAGAGCCCGGCCGATTCCCTCGTGAGTCGTGCCCAGAACTTCGGCAATGGGGCCGTCGAGCGTGTGGGAGAAGGGGGCATGGCCGATGTCATGGAGGAGGCCGGCCGCGGCCACAATCCTCCGCTCCTCGCTCGAAAGCCCGACCGCCTCGGCCATGCCCCGGGCCGTCCAGTAGGTCCCCAGCGAGTGCTCGAGCCGGGTATGGTTCGCCCCGGGGAAGACCAGGTGGGCAAAGCCGGTCTGCCGGACGCCCCAGAGCCGTTGAACCGCCGGGCTTCCGAGGAGGCCGAGCATCTCGGAGTCGAAGTGAATGGGGCCGTGCACCGGATCGAAGATCGATTTGTGAGGACCGTGTCGGGCCGGGGAGGGCGGCACGGCCTCGGGCAGCCCTCGGCTGCGGATAAGCGTCGGCCGGTCGAAGGAGGGTGCGTTACCAGTTCCGCCGAATCTATTTAACCGAGGCCCGCGGTTCCCCTCTCGGGATGACCGTCTCCTCGACCGGCACCGAACCTTCCGATCGATGGGTGACCCTCGTCCGCCTCCTCGACACCCCACCCGCAGGCTCCGGGGCCGACTTCCTGGGGGCGTCCAAGATTCTCCTCGACGGCTGGCCCCCCCAGCCCTCCACCTCGGCGGGTGCTTCCGGCGCTCACCGGCTCGACCTCCTCGGTCGCTGGAGCCGTCGGTTGCAGGAGCTCGGGGACCTTGAGGCGGCCGAACGGGCCGCCGCGCTCGCCCTCGCCGAGGCCCCCGGCACTCCGGTGCCGACGGCGCGGTGGGCGGAGCTGCGGCTGGAACGCGGGGCCGATCCCGCGACCCTCCTGCCGATCGTAACCGAAGCCCTTAGGGGTTACCCGCGGGCCCTTCCCTTGCTGGTCGTCCAGGCTCTCCTGGTGGAGAAGCTTCAGGGCGGCACTGCGGCCGCCGAAGCCTGGATGCGCTGCGCGTCGGTCGACCCCGAAGAGCCCCGGTTCCCCGAGGCGGCCCTCAACTGTCGGCCCGGTTTTCCGGCGGCTGTCCGGGCACTGGTGGCGGCGGCCCGGGGCCGCAGCCCGACCCCGGAGCTCCGCGACCGTCTGGATCGCTGGGCCCCCGGCGATGGTCGAGCGCCGGAGATCACGATCCTTCGGTCGGAGCTGTCCCTGGAGATGAACGACCCGGACGGCGCGAAGCAGGGCCTCGAGGAGCTGCGCCAGTCGGGAGGACCCCTGGGACGGGCGGCGGCGTGGCGATGCATCGCGGCCGACCGGGCGGCCGGCCGGATCGAGGCGGCCGTCGCGGAGACGATCCGCCTGATTCCCGAGGCCTCCCATGACGAACTCCCGGAACTCGAGCGCTGGGCCGGCGAATGGGAGCCCTCCCACCCGGAGCTCGCAATTCGCCTGC
>Ga0209061_1004764_pt1 | contig 12664 bp, 12 predicted proteins | sample Coa_R1_10_FD_187157 | JGI IMG/M metagenome (GOLD analysis project Ga0209061, IMG submission 187157) | Surface soil microbial communities from Centralia Pennsylvania, which are recovering from an underground coalmine fire - Coalmine... | ecosystem: Environmental > Terrestrial > Soil >...
AATAAAATTCCAGCTACGGTTCCCATATAAGCAACCTCTTAGAATATAGAACAATACATAGTACATAATGCAATCTATTAAAAAAAAACTAAAGAAATTCTTATTTATAAAATTAATTTCATTTTTTTTATTAGTTAGTAAAAATTTTGATTGCTCTCCTGACTCAAATTCTTTTTTTTTTTCATTTAGTCAGCACACTGGTTATTTATTTACATTTTTCAAATATTTAGGACTCATTTTTAGTAAAAATAGCCTTATATTTAGTATTTATTTAAATATAAAACTAAGCCTCTTTTATATTGACTATTAATTTCATTTTAACTTTTTGATTAATAGAAAGAATTCAAAATAAGCCTTTTTGAATAGAAGCTCGTTCTTCTGGTTTTACTTTTGATTCAAGCGCGTTAGCTTTATCCATTAATTTTTTTCGATTCGGAAGTAAAAAATAAAAAACGACATGCTATTTTTTCCAGCAAATTTCTTTTTAAGATTAGTCGTAGTTTCGCAAACCTCTGTCAATGGCTTGGATGAAGTTAATATTTCATCTAAATGTAGAAAATTCCTTAGTCGCACTTAAAAGCCGAGTACTCTACCATTGAGTTAGCAACCCTTTTTTTTTGTTTTTATTAAAAAATTCTTTTTTAATAAAATTTTCTAAAACACAGTGTAAATATTAAATAACTTTAAATATAAATAACTTTAAATAATGTTAATTAATTTCACGCTTTTTTTTAATAATATTTGTTTCAATATACTCACGAAATACTAAGAAATATCAACATAATTATATGTTAGTAAATTATTTTTGTCAATGCTATATAAAAAAAAATTTTATTTGTTTAAATTTTAAACTTTTTATAGCTTTTTTCTTTTTGACTTGAAAGTCAAAAAGAAAAAAGCTTATTGTTTTTAAATTATTCTTTAGTAAACTCCAATTTCTTTTTTATAGAAATTAAAAAAATATAAAAAATGTTAGCAATATTAACCGTATTTTTAATTGGAACGAGAAAAACTAAATAAATATATGATAAAAAAAAAAAAACTGGATAATAAAATAATAACTGAATGAAACAAAAAATGGGACTCATAAATTTCTCCTAAAATTTAAATTAAATTTGTTTAAATATTCTTGCTTTTTTTTTTTATTGCAAACTTTTTTTTAAGCACTTAAAGCTTCTTTGGCTGCATACATTATTTCAACAGTAATATTTGTAATATTATTTTGGCGTGCAAATTTTTCAGTATTTCTTTTAATTTTTCCTCTAACAAATCCAGGTATTTTATTTAGTTCTAGTTGACTTTCATAATTCCAAGTTAAATCAGTATCTGTTGATAAAGATTTTGTAATAACTTCTTTCGTATCATGACCACCAAAAATTTCTAAAAGATGATCTTCCATACCTAAAGTAAAAGAATTATAAACTAAATCAGCTATTTGATTAGTGCCTTCATAACCTAAAAAAGGACGGTATCCTAACGGAAAATTTTGAATATGAACTGGTGAAGAAATAACTCCACAGGGAATATCAAGACGTTTACCAATATGACGTTCCATTTGAGTACCAAATATTGCAGACGGTTCTATCCGAGCAATCATATCACCTACTTCAGTATGATCATCCGTAATTAATATTTCATCACAAAAGCCTTGAACTTGTTCTTTAAACCATTCTGTATCATGTTTACAATATGTACCAGTACAGCTAACACGAATTCCCATTTCTCTCGCAAGAATTCTAGTTATGGAAGCAGCGTGGGTTGCATCTCCAAAAACGACAGCTTTTTTTCCTGTTAAATTTTGACAATCAATAGATCGTGAAAACCAAGCCGCTTGCGAAACGAATCTTGTTTGTTGATCAATATAAGGCTCATAATCAACATTTTTATTAAACATCAAATTATTAACATGTTTTTGTATTTGTCGAATACATTCAGCTGTATCTACAATTCCCATTGGTGTTATAGATATATAAGGCATTCCAAAATTTTTTTCTAAATAAATAGCAGTCATTAAGCCTACTTCCCGATATGGAACTAAATTAAACCAAGCTTTTGGTAATTTATGAAGATCTTTTACAGATCCTCCCTCAGGGATTATTTTATTAATTTTAATATTCAAATCTTGTAATAGACGTTTTAATTCACGACAATCATGTTGATTATGAAAACCTAATGTAAAAATTCCAATAATATTTGCTGAAGGTTCTTTTGTTATAGATTGATCTAATGTTCCTTGTCTCCGAGCTTTTTCTAAATAATAACGGACTACTTGTTCTAAAGTTCTATCTGCCGCTTGAAGTTCATTAACTCGATAATGATTTACATCAGCTAAAATAACATCTGAGTTTGAAGTAATAGAAGCTCTATTAACAAAATTTTGTAAATCTTCTTGTAAAATACTAGAAGTGCATGTGGGTGTTAATATAATTAAATCTGGGCGCTCTTCTTTATCTTTTCGCGTTATATTATCAACTACTTTTTCTTGAGATCCGCGTGCTAATACATGACGATCTACTATACTAGCAGTTATAGGAGTAAAATCTCTTTCTCTTTCTAACATTGAACGCATTACATTAAAATAATCGTCTCCTAAAGGAGCATGCATAATAGCATGAACATTTTTAAAAGAACTTGCTACACGGAGAGTTCCAATATGAGCAGGTCCAGCATACATCCAATAAGCTAATTTCATAAATATAATCTCTTTATAAATTTCAATAAATAATAATATGATCTTTTTTTATTTTACACTATAAAAATATCCCTTGCCATATTTATGTAATTGTCATATTGGGTTATTTCTAATACAATATATTATAAATTATTAGTAATAGAAAAAATTTTTTAATATTTCATTTTAAACTTTTTCTGCATTTTTCATTTATTAGGAATAGTAAATCTGGGACGGAAGGATTCGAACCTCCGAATAACAGGACCAAAACCTGCTGCCTTACCACTTGGCCACGCCCCATAAATAGACAATCTTAGTAAATATTTATATTGCTATTTTGTCAATCGCTTTTTTTATTATTAAATAATATTATTTTATTTTATAAAAAAACGATAAATTGAAAAATAAAATAACTATTATTAAAAATATATAATCTCTTTGACACTAATAAAACCTATAGTAAGATATACCGAAGAGCCTTTTTTATTAATTAATGAAATTTTTTTCATTTTTTATTAAAATTATTATAATAATTTTTATTGGAGAATATAAATGCTAGCTATATTTAATATTTATTTAGATCATTCGTTTCATTTGAATGGTATCATTTTGGCTAAATTACCTGAAGCTTATGCTATTTTTGATCCAATTGTAGATGTAATGCCAATTATTCCTGTATTTTTTTTCCTTTTAGCTTTTGTTTGGCAAGCTTCTGTAAGTTTTAGATAAATTTTTTTTTTTAATTTCTTTCATTATAATTTTATTTATATAATTTTATAAGGCGAAGGTGATTTTTTCACTTTTGCCTTATATACGTATAATATATATATATATTTTTTTATATATAAATATAAAATATTTTAATCATTTCTTCATTATTTATTATAATTTAATTAAAAAGTTTAATTAATTACAAATAAGTTTATTTATTTTTCTTTTTTACTTAAAAATTTAAATTATTAATTTAAATTTATTTATTGGAGAAATGGCAAAACGGTTAATTACATTTATTTTAAAATTATTTTATTTTTAGTTTCTTTTTATTTATATTAACGGAGGTTCAAATCCTCTTTTCTCCATTATTTCAATTTACAATCTATTCTATTCTATTTCTAGTAGTAATGATATTGGAGATTACGTTATGCTTACTCTTAAGCTGTTTGTTTATACAGTAGTTATTTTTTTTGTTTCTCTTTTTGTTTTTGGATTTTTATCAAATGATCCTGGTCGTAATCCTGGACGTAAAGAATAATTTTTTATAGATAAAATCTGATTAAAATAAAAAAAATGAATGAATTTATAAGTTATAATAAACATAAGTTATAATAAGCATTTATTATTATTTTTAATTTTAGAAAATTTTTTATGTAGAAGGAGAGAGAGGGATTCGAACCCTCGGTACAAAAAAATGTACAACGGATTAGCAATCCATCGCTTTAAACCACTCGGCCATCTCTCCAGCCAAAAAATCATAACATGTTGTAGAAGTAAAAGTCTATATAATAATAATATTAGATTATGTATATATATATATATTTATTATGTAATTTATATAAAATAAAAAAAATTTATTTTTAAATTTATTTCATTAAAATACAAATATAAAAAATTTAATTAAAATAATTTTTTTTAATTTGAATTTTATTCGGGCCTAGCCAGATACTGGTACTGGCCAGGTTACCCTTTTGTAAACAAATAAAAAATTAATCAAATTACTGATATAAATTTTTACCTAATCTTAGAGCCAAAATGCCTGTTATAAAAGCACTTACAAGAGCTACAATAATTTGACTGTCTGAAATTGATGTCATTTTTTTTCTCTCCTAATAATTTATAATATAAACTACAAATTCATTCAAAAATTTTATATTAATTTTCAAATTATTTAAATTTATTAATTAATAAACTTTTATTAATTAAAGTAATTTTTGACTGAATAGACTCTTTATTATTGTACTGATCTTAATTCTATATTGCTATAGATATTTTTTAACAAAATTACATTTTTATTTTATAAAATCAATTTGAAAATACAGAGGTTAAATCAGAATGAATTTAGAGGTTATTGCACAGCTTACTGTTTTGGCTCTTATAGTTGGCTCAGGTCCTTTAGTAATTGCTTTATTAGCAGCTCGTAAAGGCAATTTATGATTTTAAAAGCCATCTCCGGAAACAAAATAACTTTTTTTTAAGTACAAAATCTCCGGAGATGGAGTTTATTAAGTTAAAATATTAAAAATAAAAAAAAATTAAACAAAAACAAAAAAATTATGCTATAATAATTTCATAGCGGGTATAGTTTAGTGGTAAAAGTGTGATTCGTTCTATAATCAACTTAAATATAGTTGAGGGGTCTTTAAAGTTTTTTTAAGTAAAAATTTGACCAATACTTTATTTCTAAAAAGATTTAAAATCTTTCCTAAAAAAAGAAAAGCATAATTCCTGCAATTAAAAAAAAGCAACGCGGAATTATTTTCAAATTAAAAATTTTTCAGCTAAAATCTATGGATAGAAAACCAAAATATCTTTTTTCGTAACTAAATCTTTATTTAATTAAATAAAAACAAATAAATAAAAGCAATTTAGCCTAAAAAAATAAATGTAGTTTGCTAAATTTATTAATATTTTTATTAAAAAAGCCCGGTAAAAAAGTATTTTCCTAATGATTTAATTAAATAGAAAGAAAAAACGAAGTAATTATAAATAAATTTATTAAAAATTTATAGTAGGATCATCTACAAAGTTATTTAATAAAAAACTAACATAGATGATATGGATCAAATTTAATATAATAAAAAAATTTTAGTCCATAAAGGAGCCGTACGATATGAAAATTTCATGTTCGGTTTTGAAATAGAGGCATAACAAAATAAAAAGCGCCGACTATAACCCTTAGCCTTCCAAGCTAATGATGCGGGTTCGATTCCCGCTACCCGCCTTTTACTTTTTTTAGCAAAAAGAAATAATGAAATAAAAAAAAAAAGATTTCATTATTTCTTTTTACTAAAAAAAGCGTCCATCGTCTAATGGATAGGACAGAGGTCTTCTAAACCTCCAGTATAGGTTCAAATCCTATTGGACGTAATATGAAAAAAGTTATAAAAAAACAAAGTTTATATTATTTTTATATTTTTTTTATATCCTTAAAATTTTTATTTTAAATTCTCACATTGTTATTTTTTTTCTCGAAGTAAAAAAAGTTCAGTATGTTCTTTAATAGCTTCTTTTAAAATATTTTCAGCTTGTTCTGTAAAAATTTTGGTAGAACGCACAATTTCAGCAAATTGAGGTTTGTTAGTCATTAAATATTCACGTAATTGAACAAGAAATTTTTTTACTTGATCCACTTCTAATACATCTAGATATCCATTTACTCCGGTGTAAATAGTAGCTACTTGCTCTTCTACAGCTAAAGGAGATGACTGAGACTGTTTAAGTAATTCACGTAATCTTTGACCTCTTGCTAATTGGTTTTGAGTAGCCTTATCAAGATCAGATGCAAATTGTGCAAATGCTTCTAATTCTGCAAATTGAGCTAATTCTAATTTTAATTTTCCAGCTACTTGTTTCATAGCTTTGATTTGAGCCGCAGAACCTACTCTAGATACAGAAATACCTACATTGATTGCAGGACGAATTCCTGCATTAAATAAATCTGCTGATAAAAATATTTGTCCATCAGTAATAGAAATAACATTAGTAGGAATGTAAGCTGAAACATCCCCTGCTTGAGTTTCTACTATTGGTAATGCAGTCATACTTCCTTCACCTAATTGGGAACTTAATTTAGCAGCTCTTTCTAAAAGACGAGAATGTAGATAAAAAACATCACCTGGATATGCCTCTCTACCAGGTGGCCGTCTTAATAAAAGAGACATTTGTCTATAAGCTTGTGCTTGTTTAGAAAGATCATCATAAATTATTAAAGTATGCTGTTTACGATACATAAAATATTCTGCTAAGGCAGCCCCTGTATAAGGAGCAAGATATTGCAACGTAGCAGGAGAATTTGCTGTTTCAGCTACTACAATTGTATACTCTAATGCACCACGCTCTTCAAAAGTATTAACTACCTGAGCTACTGAAGATGCTTTTTGTCCAATAGCTACATAAACGCATATTACATTTTGACCTTGTTGATTTAAAATGGTGTCTGTAGCAACTGCTGTTTTACCAGTTTGTCGATCTCCAATAATTAATTCACGTTGACCACGGCCAATAGGAATCATAGAGTCAATAGCAATAAGACCTGTTTGCATAGGTTCATATACAGAACGTCTTGAAATAATACCGGGAGCTGAAGATTCAATTAATCTAAATTCTGAAGCTGATATTTGGCCTTTACCATCAATAGGTTGAGCTAAAGCATTTACAACACGACCCAAATAAGCATCACTTACAGGTATTTGAGCAATTTTTCCTGTTGCTTTTACCGAACTACCTTCTTGAATAGTTAAGCCGTCACCCATTAATACAACACCAACATTATCAGATTCTAAATTTAAAGCAATACCTATACTACGATCTTCAAATTCAACTAACTCACCAGCCATTACTTTATCAAGACCATAAATACGCGCAATACCATCTCCTACTTGAAGTACAGTACCAACATTTACAACTTTTATTTCTTGACTATAATCTTCGATTTGTTTACGGATAATACTGCTAATTTCATCAGGTCGAATTTTTACCATTAGCGTTCGTTAATAATTTTTTAAAAAATAAAACTTAATGAAAGCTAATCAGTTGTGCTTTCCATGGCTCTAAGTAGGCCAATATGATAATCAATTACGCGTGAGTGTAATTCGTCATTTAAACGTTTATTTAAAGCTTCTAAAGCTCGTTCTAATGCAAGACGCGAAACTTGTTGTCGAACTTGTTCAATTGTTCTTTGTTCTTCAAAACGAATAGTAGCATTTTTTGAATCTTCTAATCGTTTAGAATCTTCATCAGCAGCATTTATTAATTCTTTTTTTTCTTTTTCTATTTGAGAAAGGCTATTTACACGAATTTCATCTGCTTTTATTTTTGCTCTTTCTAAACGAGTTCGAGCTTGGTTAAGTTTATCAGTTGCTTCATTGTATCGTTCTTCCGCGTCATTAATTGTACTTAAAATAGTTTGTTTACGATTACTTAATAAATTGTTTAATGAAAGTAGATTAATTATCGAAGATTTTTACAAATTAATAATCTCTTCCCAAACCGAACATGAATTTTTCAATTCATTCGGCTTTCTCGCTTAGTTAAAAAACTAAGCCTGCCTCTATTAATTTTTTAAATTTTTTATAAAATTTTTGCAAGCAATTTTAAATAGTTTTTTATTTACAAAAAAAAATTTAGAGGCTCTTCTGACAAAAGTTATGTTATTTTTTTTTTAACTGTCAGCAAGGTTATTTTTTTGAATAATTTATATTAGACTTTATTTAGGTTGTTAATTTAGCATAAAAAACCAAAATTGGTTATTTTTTAGAGATAATAATAATTTATTTAATAAATAAATTTAAGAATTAGTTTGACATGAGTGTTATATATCAAATAAATCTCTAAAGATGTTTTTATAGAAAAAAACATACATTAGGGGGAAAGAAAAGCCCTAATAGTGCTTAAACTTCAAGCATTTTAGCTTTAACCATTTTCTTAATATTTCCGAATAAAATAGTATAAAAAACTATTAATTTTACGAAATGCTATAGTTGTTCTAACCTTTTTTAGAAGTAATTCGTCGGAATGATACACTTTCTTTTTATTTTAAAGTATAACTGGCTTATTCCAGCAGTATTATTCAAATGACTAACCCGCACACACTCCCTTTCCAAAGTAAACTAATAAGCTAAGTACTACACTTAAATTAATTAAATTTGTTTCTAAAAGATTTGTATTTAAACCAAAATTACCAGCAATAGGCCAATAACCTAAATAAATAACTAAATTAATAATATTATTTTGCATATTCTTTCTCCCATTAATATAGGTTATCTAAGCTTTTTAGAGTTTTTTTACTCGAAATCACTTGAATTTGTAATTATAGATAAAAACTCATTTATTTAGTTTTAAATCTAATTAGCAATATAATTAAAAAAGTTTGCTTTATATAAAAATTATAAAACTTTTTTACAAAGTTAATATATATTTTGTTTAATTTAAATAGCTGGTTTAAGAAAGAAAATGATTAATCATTTTCTTTCTTAAACCAGCTATTTAAATTAAACAAAATATAACTTTTAAGACATTTGAATTTAAACAAAAGGATTTGCAAATAAAAGTGCCAACGCTACAACTAATCCATAAATAGTTAAAGCTTCCATAAAAGCTAAACTTAATAGCAATGTGCCTCGGATTTTACCTTCTGCTTCTGGTTGTCTAGCAATACCTTCTACTGCTTGCCCCGCAGCAGTACCTTGACCAATTCCAGGTCCAATCGAAGCTAAACCTACAGCTAATCCAGCAGCAATAACAGACGCAGCAGAAATTAAGGGGTTCATTATAATATCCTCTAACCAAAATTAAAAAAGGTTTATATAAAAAAAACCTATTTTCTATTGCTAACTTAAACTTTTAATAGAAAAAAATTAAGTTAAGCAGTTAATAACTCAAAATGTCTCTTAGTAAAGTGGTAGTATCACTAAAAAAATAAATTAATTTTTTTATTTTAATTGTTTTAATTTTTTGATAAAAAATTAAAAATGCATTGAATAAAATAAAATAATAATTTTTATTAATTCATTATTATTTTTCTTATTATTATACATCATAAAATATTTTTTGGATCTGTAATTTAAATAAAAAATAAAAAAAAAAATAAGTTTTTTTATAAAATAATTTTAATAGATTTATATATATAAATATATCTATATATTTATATATTTATATTAATTTTTTATAATTTAATGATGACCTTCTAACGATTCCCCTATGTAAGCTGCAGCTAAAGTTGCAAATATTAAAGCTTGAATAGCACTTGTAAATAATCCCAAAAACATCATAGGTATAGGGATAACTAAAGGTACTAAAGAAATAAGAACAGCGACTACTAATTCATCAGCTAGTATATTTCCAAAAAGTCGAAAACTTAATGATAAAGGTTTTGTAAAATCTTCTAAAATATTAATTGGTAGAAGTACCGGAGTTGGCTGAATATACTTACCAAAATAACTCAAACCTTTTTTATGAAGACCTGCATAAAAATAAGCTACTGAAGTTAATAAAGCTAACGCAACTGTTGTATTAATGTCATTTGTAGGTGCAGCTAGTTCTCCGTGAGGTAGTTCAAAAACTCGCCAAGGAAGAAGAGCACCTGACCAATTTGAAACAAAAATAAATAAAAACATAGTTCCTATAAAAGGAACCCAAGGTCGATATTCTTCTTCCCCTATTTGAGTTCTAGTTAAATCTCGAATAAATTCCAAAACATATTCGACAAAATTTTGACCACTCGTTGGAATAGTTTGTAAATCACGCGTTGCTAAAACAGCTAAACTTAATAAAATAGCAATAACAATCCAGGAAGTTATAAGTACTTGTGCGTGAACTTGAAAACTGCCTATTTGCCAATAGAAGTGTTGACCTACTTCCACACCAGATATTTCATATAAATTATTAAGTGTGCTAATGGAAAATTGTGCAGTATGCATATTACCCCTTCTAAAGATTAACTATGAAAAATAGAAATGAATTTTATAAACAATTCCATTCTTTAAATCTTTTATTGTTTGAAATTTTTTTGTTATTATTATGTTATAACATATTTATTACAATAAAATATTTATTTTTATTGTAATATATTTTTAAGTTTTAAAATAGTAACGAGTACTAAAATAAAATCAAATTGTTTTTTACTAAAAAAGTTAGTCGATTTTTATAGAATTATAGCGACCTTCACTAATAGCTAATGTTAATTTATTTAAAATCCATCGAATAGAAGCTCTAGCATCATCATTTGCTGGAATTGGAATATCTGTAAGATCTGGATCACAATCTGTATCAACTAAACAAATTGTTGGAATACCTAAAGTTATACATTCTTGAATAGCTGTAATTTCTTTTTGCTGATCTATTATTATTACAATATCTGGTAAACTTGTCATATATTTAATTCCTTCTAAATATTTTCGAAGTTGAGTTAATTGTCTTTTTAAATTTGCCGCTTCTTTTTTAGGAAGCTGATTAAGTATCCCTGTTTTTTCTTTATTTTCTAACTCTTTAAATCGTTGAAGACGTTTTTCTATAGTCGACCAATTAGTTAACATTCCACCTAGCCACTTTTGATTTACATAATGACATCTAGCTTTTATAGAGGCTGATGCTACTAAATCAGCTGCTTGATATTTTGTACCTACAATTAAAAATTGTTTTCCTTTACTTGATGCATTAGCTACTAAATCACAAGCTTCTGATAAAAAACGAGCTGTTTGAATAAGATTTAAAATATGAATACCTTTACGCTCGGTAAAAATATAAGATGCCATTTTAGGATTCCATTTTCGAGCTTGATGACCAAAATGAACCCCTGCTTCCATCATTTCTTCTAAATTAATATTCCAAGATTTTTGTTTCATTTGTTTTTTTTATTAAAAGAGTCTAATTTAGTTTTATCTTTAGACTAAAATCAATACATTTTTTAAATTTTTTTATAATTTTATTATGGTTCACTAAATTTATTTAAAAGTTTTTTAATAATTTAATTAAGTTTATTTATTAACATTTATTTCAGAAAATTATTGTTTTAGTTTTCTATGAATCTTTTCAGAAGGAAAAGAAATAAGAAATTTTTTATAAAAAAAAATTTCTTTTACTTTGTTATCAAATAATTTAATTTTTTTTTTTTTTAATAAAATATTTTTTTGTTTTTCCAAAATTATTTGACAACTAACTTCTTCACATCCAGTACCTGCAGGAACTATTCCACCAAGAATAACATTTTCTTTTAAACCTTTTAACCAATCAATTCGGCCTCGTAAAGCTGCTTTTGCTAGCACTCGAGTCGTTTCTTGAAAACTAGCTTCTGATATAAAACTTTGAGTATTAAGAGATGCTTTAGTTATACCTAATAATACAGGCTTATAAGGATTTATTTCTTCAAGAGCACGATTCATTCTTTTAGCTTTTGTAAATTCAATTAGTTCTCCAGGTAAAAAACCATTAGTCATTCCATCTTCTAAAATAATAACTTTAGAAGTCATTTGTCTTACAATAATTTCTATATGCTTATCTGATATTCGTACTCCTTGGGTTCGATAAACTTTTTGAATTTGATCAACTAAATTTAATTGACTCTGTTCCATACTAATTCGAGCACTTAAAAAATAGCCCCAGAGGCTTCCAAAAAAGTTTATCATATCTTTATTCCAATCTTCGAAGCCTTTTTCTAAATGAATAGAAACTGAATTTATTGGACGAGCTTCTAGTAATTGTTCAACTTTAGGTAGTCCTTGAATAATATCTCCAGATTTTAATCTTTCATATATTAAAGTTATTAATGTATCTCCTTCTTTAACAATTTCACCGTAACTATTATGAATTGTAGCTCCACTAGTTGCTAAATATGGTTTAGCCAATCTAACTACTAAAGAAAAATCTTCGTAAATAGTTATAATTTGACCAGATTCATAAAAAGTATAATATTCAGAAAGAGAAAAACCATCACAAAAAAAATGTCCAAGATTAACTAATTGAATTTTTTTTTCTAATAAAAATAATAAAGAAAAAGGCCAATTTAATAAATTAAAAATATTATTTTTAGTTAAAACAAATTTATTAGTTTTTTTATTTTCATCTAAAAAGTACCATTTTGTTATTTTAAATTTTTTTTCTAAATTATCAATAATTGAAAAATGAATTGGTATTAATTTTTTCTTATATTTTATACAAAAAAAAGATTGGTAATTTTTTGTAATGTTTTGGGAATGGCCTATAAGACCTAAAAATTCTATAAAATTTTGTTTTGTAAAATTTTTTTTTTTTTTTTTTTTAATTTTTTTAATTTTTTTTTTT
>Ga0209061_1004768_pt1 | contig 12658 bp, 11 predicted proteins | sample Coa_R1_10_FD_187157 | JGI IMG/M metagenome (GOLD analysis project Ga0209061, IMG submission 187157) | Surface soil microbial communities from Centralia Pennsylvania, which are recovering from an underground coalmine fire - Coalmine... | ecosystem: Environmental > Terrestrial > Soil >...
TTGACCTCGGGATAAATCGGATGCCAGTAGCGGCGCATCAGCTCGCCGCACGGCGTGCCCGGCCCCACCCGGGTCAGGTATTCGTTCTGTTCCTGGGTCAGCATTGGCCGCGTCCTCCTGCCGCTCTCGACGCCGAAGGTTCATGTGCCGGCAATCTACGGCTCAATGTAGTCAGCTTGCATGCGAAACGGAAGCGCAAAATCGCCCCGGTCGAGGGACGCCATCGGGCCAAGGCGCAGGAGTAAGGGGGGAGTAAGGGTTACTGCTGGATGAGCGCGGTTACCATGCCCTGGGGAGTGGAGGAAAGATTCAAAGCTTTACCGATGATCGCTCCGGGAGGGGGATATTCGCCCGGCGTCAGCGCGCGGGCCACGCCAGCAGCAGCGCTGACCAGGATGCTACCACGCAGGACGGTGCCCGTGACCGCGACTCTTCCGATGCCGCGCGTCAACACCTGGCCCACGGCGCCGGGAGCGATGGTCTGCTGGGCGACGCCGACGACAGCGGGATCGTCGGGGCTAGTGACTGGCACGATGGCGTTGTCGTGCTCGGGGTCGATCTTCACGACCATAGCGGCGTTGATTGTGCTGTTGGAGTCGTTTACCAGATCGACCACGCTGGGAGTGTCGGCCAGCGAGGTCGCCGAGAATTCGGCCTCGGCCCGCAGTTGTCCGGGGCCTACCCGATGCAGCACGGTATCCCAGTTGGTTGAGGTGAAGGTATTGGAGTCGGAGGCGGCGAAATTGAGCGAACCGTCATCGAGGATAGAGAAGCGGTAGTTGCCATAGCCGTCCATGGTAGCCAGGGTAGGCGAAGACGGGGTGGTCTGGGTGGGTCGAATCACCAGTGCTGGCCCCATCACGTCGGACCACAGGCCCAGCATGAAGCTGTCGCTGGTCGGCGACAAGACCCAGGGGGTAGGAGAGCTGTCGCTGCTCAGCGCTCCGCTGATCACCATCCAGGCGTTGGTTTCGAATGCTCCGCTGTCGTTAATGTAGCTGCGCAGGACCTGCCCTTTGGTCGGGTCAGGGGCAAAAAAGCGCATCAAAGTTCCGCCGCCGTGGCTATACAGATCGACCGCGGCGGGTTGGTTGCCGACCCGATCCACCTGCAGCGCGGCTTGCGGCGACTCCTGCGGCTGAATCGCCACCGGCCCGGCGAAATTGGTTTGGCTCTGGGCCCAGCCGCATAGAGGCGCGATCGCGACTGCCGCCGCAACCATTACCACAATTTTCCGAGCCTGAAGCGCGCGGCGAAAAAGCGACTGTGCCCGTTTATACATGCGTGCGATTGTGAAAGTTCGAGTTCGCGTTCGCTGTAATAAAAGCGCGCGCTTACGCAGGAGCCAGGTCAAAGGATAGCGCGCCGGAGACCGTCAACGGCGCACCTCAGGCATGCAAATCCAATCCGGCCTGTTCGCGCCCCAGACCCACCACGAAGACTGCGATTACGGCAGCGCTGCCCGCTACCAGCGCGAGCGCGTTGCCATAGCCCAGATGCGCTCCCAGCAGCGACTCGGTGTAGGCGCAATTGGCGGCTAGCAGCACGCCGAGCTGATAGGCCAGACCTGGAAACAGGCCGCGCACCGCCGGCGGCGACAATTCCACCAAGTGGGCGGGAATGACGCCCCAAGCGCCTTGGACCATGAACTGCATCAGGAAGGCTCCGATCACCAAGAGCCACAGCCGCTGAGGAAAGATCCACAGGGGCACCAGGAACAGGACCATCGCCACCGCGACCATCATGGTTCGCTTGCGTCCCATCCGATCGGAGATCGCGCCGAAGACCAATCCGCCCGAAATCGCGCCCAGGTTGTAGATGATAGCGACTGCCGCCACCAGGTGGGCCCCCAACTGGCGTTCGCGCTCCAAAAAGGTGGGATACAGGTCTTGGGTGCCGTGGGAGAGCAGATTCATCACCGTCAGTAGCACGGCAAGGTAGGCAAAGGCCGACAGATTGAACCAAATTGCGCTGGCCACCATACGGGCATTGGGACGATGTCGTTCCCAGGCCTCGGATTCAGGTACGCGGGTGCGAATATAAAAGGTGAGCAGGGCAGGCAGGCCGCCGGCAAAAAACAGGGCCCGCCAGCCAAAGGCGGGAAAGATCAGAAAGTAAGCGGCGGCGGCCAGCAGATAGCCCAAGGCATAGCCTTCCTGGAGCAGCCCCGAGAAGAAACCGCGGCGATGGGTCGGCACCGCTTCCATCGCCAGCGAGGCTCCGACGCCCCATTCGCCGCCCATGCCGACACCATAGAATGCGCGCAGGAGCAGGAACGTACGATAGGAGGGGGCGAGTCCGCTTAACACCTCGACTACCGAATAAAAGATTACGTCGGCCAGCAAGGGCAGGCGGCGGCCATAAATATCGGCCAGCCAGCCGAAGAGCAGAGCGCCCAGCGGACGAAATATCAGTGTGATTGTAATGGTGTAGGCGATATCGCTGATGGGGCGGTGAAACTCATGGGCGACGGCGGGTAGAACGAAGATCAGGACAAAAAAATCGAACGCATCCAGAGTCCATCCCAGAAAGCTGGCGATGAAGGCCTCCTTGGAATAGCGGGAATGGCGCGGAGCGGAGGGGGCGGGGGCGGGCGTCGCCACAGGTGCTTCGGCGATGCTCATCGGGGGACGTGGCCAGAGGTAAAAAAGCGTTTGGGCAACGGCAAAAAGTGGCCTGGTTGGTAATTTTTCATCGCCCCTGATGGTGGCGGTGGCGGCTGCGGGATGCAAGCTTGACTGTGATTCTTGGCGACGCCTATAGTGGCCCTCGAAGGTCTGTTATACGAGATCGCGCGTTGATGGCGCGCCTAAACGCGGCGGAGACGGATGAAACGAGCGCAGCAAATGAGCTTAGCGGAGCGGATTTATTTGCCCGAATTTCTCCGCGGCTTGATGATCACCAATTACCATTTTGTGCGCAACTTGGCCCTCCATCTGGCGCACGCCATGGGCTTGGCGCGCACCCGCCGGGCCGCCCTGACGGTGCAATATCCGGCTGAGCGCAAGCGCTACTCAGAGGTCTATCGCGGCAGCCATCGGCTGACCTTGCGACCCGATGGCGGGGTGCGATGCACGGCCTGCTATCTATGCGCGACCGCCTGCCCGGCGCAATGTATATATATCGAGGCCGGGGAACACCCCGATCCCAACGTCGAGAAGTTTCCGGTGCGCTATGAGATCGATACTCTGCGCTGTATCTACTGCGGCCTTTGCGTGGAAGCCTGCCCATGCGACGCGATCCGAATGGACACCTACGTTCATCCTCGGATTTGGGGCTTTGACCGCAGGGATTTCGTCGAGACCAAGGAAGCTTTGATGCATCGCTCCGAGGTGCTAGCGACGGCCGGCCGCGAGGGCAACATGGATGAGATGCTGGCTTGGTACAACGAGCAGGCGCGCGAGGTCTTCAACCCGGTGCGCCCCGAACTCAAGACTTATACCGGGCGTGCCCAGCCCCAGCCCTGGCAAAGCCAGCGCGTGCCGGAGGTGGTCGCGATCGCGCGCCACAAGCCGACGGATTCGGCCGAATAAAACCGCGGGACGAGCAGAGTAGACCGCACCGTGCGAGGGCGCGGCTGGAGTCCACAACCGTGGCCAGCTAAGGTCATTTTGAGGAACATGCGATGACTCAATTGGAAGCGGCACGCAAAGGCCAGATAACCGAACAGATGATTGAAGTGGCAGAGGACGAAGGGTTGACCGCCGAAGGTATCCGCGAGCTGGTGGCTAGCGGCGAAGTGGTTATCCCGCGCAATCATCATCACGAATTTCGCGCGATTGGGATTGGAAAGGGGCTGCGCACCAAGGTCAATGCCAATATCGGCGCTTCTAACTTCCATCAATTGTTGGAAGAGGAGATCGAGAAGCTATACACGGCCACCCGTTACGGAGCTGACTCGGTGATGGACCTCTCCACCGGGACTGATCTGGACCGGATCCGGCAAGAGTTGCTCTCGCGCTGCCCGGTGATGTTGGGCACGGTGCCGATTTACCAGGTCGCCTCTGAAGGGTCGATTCTGGAGCTGGACGCGGAGTTTTTCCTAGAGATTATCGAACGGCAGGCGCGCCAGGGAGTCGATTACATGACCCTGCATTGCGGGGTGACCCGCGAGAGCGTCCATCGCTTGCGCCAACATGAGCGGATCGAGGGGATAGTCTCGCGCGGCGGCGCCTTGACCGCAGCCTGGATCGAGCGGACTGGGCGCGAAAATCCACTTTACGAATATTTTGACAAGGTCTGCGAAATTCTGCGTGAACACGACGTGACTATTTCCTTGGGCGACGGCCTGCGCCCGGGTGCCACCGGAGATGCGACCGATCGCGGCCAGATTGGCGAGCTGCTGGTGCTGGGCGAGCTGACTCAGCGCGCGCGCGCCGCCGGCGTGCAGGTGATGATTGAGGGACCGGGCCATGTGCCGTTGGATCAGATCGAGGCCAACGTACGGCTGGAAAAACGTATCTGCGCGGGCGCTCCTTTTTATGTGCTGGGGCCGCTGACCTGCGACGTGGCGCCCGGCTATGACCACATCACGGGCGCAATTGGCGGTGCGATTGCTTCGGCAGCGGGAACCGATTTCCTGTGCTACGTGACCCCGGCCGAGCATCTGCGCTTGCCCGATATTGATGACGTGCGCGAGGGTGTGATCGCCACCCGCATCGCGGCTCACTCCGGCGATTTGGTCAAGGGTGTGCGGGCGGCCAAGCTGTGGAATGACCAGATGTCGCGCTTTCGCAAGGCGCTCAACTGGGAGGGGATGTACGCCATGGCGATGGATCCCGATAAGGCGCGCCGCTACAAAGAAGAAAGCGAAGCCGCGGGTTCCAACGTCTGTACCATGTGCGGCTCGTTATGCTCGATCAACGTGGACAACGCCGCCATCAAGTTCGCCAAGCGGCGTGCTGAACAGTCGGCGGAAGCCCATGCCACGCCCTGAGCGGCCGCAGATAGGCGATCAGTTCCCGGCCGATTGGGTGCTGCCCAACCAGTTCGGCGAAGAGGTGCGACTGGGCAGTTTTGCTGGCCGAAACCTGGTACTCTATTTCTATCCGGCTGACGATACGCCTGGCTGTACCGTGGAGGGCAAGGAATTCCGCGAGCTGTACGAGGAGTTCCGCGCCCTGGATTGTGAGGTGGTGGGAGTCAGCGTCGATTCGGTCCAGTCCCATCGCCGCTTCGCCGAGCGCCACGACCTGCGCTTCCCTCTGCTATCTGATCGCGAAGGGAAATTGGCGCGCTGGTTGGGCGTGATGGGCGAGCAGGTGGCCGAGCGTGCCACTTTCGTCATTGATCGAGAGCTGCGAGTGCGGCGATGTTTCGAAGCGGTGCATCCGCGCGGCCACGCTCAGCAAGTGCTCGACTTCGTCCGCTCGCTGCTGGAGTCCCATCGGATGCTGGGAGGCTGAGGGCGGTCAAGCTTTATCACAAGGCAAAGCAAATGGCTAAAACGGCGAAAAATCTGTTAGATGAAGCGCGCGCCAGCGTGCGCGACATCGGGGTGGAAGAGGCGCGGGAGCTGCTTGCCCGCCAGCCTGGCACCGTAATCATCGATGTACGCGAGAGCGACGAGTGGCGCCAGGGACATATTCCCGAAGCGATTTTCATTCCGCGCGGGTTTTTGGAGATGCGGATCGAGGAGAAGGTGCCCAATCGCGACACTCCGGTGATCCTGCAATGCGCTTCGGGTACCCGCTCGCTGTATGCCGCGCGCGCCCTGCGGGACCTGGGCTACAGCAAGCTCTACAATCTGACCGGCGGCTTCAACGCCTGGAAGGACAAAGGCCAGCCCTGGGTCGCCGACCGTCAGTTCAGCGCCGAGGAGCTGACTCGCTACTCGCGCCATTTTCTCATCCCCGAGGTAGGCGAGACCGGTCAGGCCAAGTTGCTTGATAGCAAGGTTTTGCTGCTGGGCGCCGGCGCGCTGGGTTCGCCGGCAGGATTGTATCTGGCGGCGGCCGGAGTGGGCACAATCGGGTTCGTGGATTTCGATGTCGTTGATCTGTCTAACCTCCAGCGCCAGATCATTCACGGCACCGACCGGGTCGGGATGCTAAAAACGGAGTCGGCGCAGAAATCGATCGCGGCGATCAATCCCGGAGTCAAGGTCGTACGCCACGACGTGCGGCTGAGTTCCGAGAACGTAATGGAAATCGTGGCGGGCTACGACGTGGTGGTCAATTGCAGCGATAATTTTCCCACCCGTTACCTGATCAACGATGCTTGCGTGTTCGCCAAAAAGCCGCTGGTCGATGGCGCGATCTTCCAGTTCGAGGGCAACGCCACGGTCTTCCATCCTGCCCAGGGTGGTCCGTGCTATCGCTGCCTGTACCCGGAGCCGCCACCTCCGGGCGCGGCGCCGTCGTGCGCCGAGGCTGGGGTGCTGGGCGTGCTGCCGGGGCTGGTGGGCTCGATCGAGGCACTGGAGGCGATCAAGCTGATTTTGGGAGTGGGCAAACCCTTGATTGGGACCATGGTGTACTTCGATACCCTGTCGGACCGCGACTATGTGCGGCTGATGCGGATACGGCGGGATCCCGAATGTCCGGTCTGCGGCGAGCATCCGACCCAGACCAAGCTCATCGACTACGAGGCTTTTTGCGGCTTGGCGGAAGGGCCGGCAGTGTCAGCCAACGGCCATGTGGCGACGGGAGAAGCCGCCCAGCTCGGCGGCAAGTAAAATTCGCTCGGCGCGCTGAGTCAGAGTTAATGGCGCTGGGGCCGTTCGGAGCGGCGGACAAACTCAAGGAAAGCGGGCGCCCTGCGACAATCGTGCTGTTGATGCGGCACGGCGAGACCGCCTGGAATCGCGAGGGGCGGGTGATGGGTCGCCAGCCGGTAGACCTTGACCAAGCCGGGCGCGAGCAGGTCGAGCGCGCGGTCCCGTTGGCGCGCATCCTGGCGCCAGAGGTAATCCTATCAAGCCCGTTGGCGCGCGCACGGCAGTCCGCCCAAATCATTGCCGACGGCGTCGGCATCGGCCAAGTTTTCAGCGACCCACGGTTGGAAGAAGTTCGCTACGGCACCTGGGAAAATAAGACCTATCATCAGCTCATCCAGGATCCCCATTATGTGGGCTACCGGCGGGCGCCGCTAGAGAGCCGAACGCCGGGGGGCGAGACAATTGCCGACGTGCAGGGTCGCGGGGTAGCCGCTGTGGAGGCCGCGATCGCGGCCTATGGCGGCCGGCGGCTTCTGCTGGTATCTCACGGCGACATTATCCGCACGATTTTGTGCCATTACTTGCGGCTGGAATTGCAGCATTTCCATCGTCTGCGAGTGGACAACGCTACTTTCTTCGGGCTGGAGATCGGCGACGACTTTGCCGAGATCAAATTTATGAACCTGCTGCCCGATCCCGAGCGTGCTTTCAAGCTGCCCTTCAAACGCGATTGAGGTGAGCGGGCGTCGCTTGGCGTTTGTGCCGTTGCTGTTTCGGTTGTTCGGTAGCGCAGGCTTGTGCCGGTGACCGCGGACACCACCCGACTGGTCGACCCTCGCGGGTGTCATCCTGAAATAGTGGCCGCAGCGCTAGCGACCGCCTTCGACAAATCCGCTGCGCCTGAGCGTTCCAGCCACCGCTGAGACGCCTCGCGGGCGCGCTCGCGAGGCTCGCCCTGGCTCGGAATGACTGCCGGTGACGGCGCCCGCGCGGGTATTGCCCAAAACGGTGTGCTTCCCAGCCAGTCCCTCGCCGCAGTCAACCCAAGGATTGCGTGGTTCAGCGTGTTGGCCATGGTACCTCGATCAATTCCAGGGGCTGGTGGCCTAAGCGGTATCCGCCGCGCTCGCCAACGACCACGGTGTCGCCGACCTGAGCACTGCCACCGCCTGGGCGGCCGGCGCGCGGCTTGAGTACGAAGACCATCCCGGCCTGTAGATGCACGTTGCCCAGGCGATCGAGGTCGCGTGGTGTGAGTACCGCGGGATATTCGTCACCCAATCCTCGCGCATGCATTAATGGATAAGCGGGAGTGAGGTGGCCGCCGCCCTCACGTGCGATCGTACGGTCGTAGACCGCCATCACCTCGCGCAGGCTTACGCCCGCCTTCAGCGTTTGGAGCACCGCTTCGAAGCAGGCGCGCGCGATGGCGAACAGATCGCTATAGGCGGACCGCGGTGGGCCGAGCGTGGCGGGGCGGACGATCTGGCCCGAATAGCCAGCATAGCGCCCCTCCATCTCGCCAACGATCAGATCTCCGGCTTGTAACTGGCGCGAGGTAGGAACGAAATTGCCGCTGGTGATTTCAGGACCGCTGCCCACGATGATCATAGCCGGCAGCTCGCCGCCCAGGCTGACCAGATTTTGGACCAAGCCGGCATAAGCGGTGCGTTCGCTGGCGCCAGGTCGCAATTCGCGCAGCGAGGCCGCCATCGCTTCGGCGATTTCGGTCGCGCGTCGAATCAGCCCGATTTCCTCGGGGCTTTTAATGGCGCGCGCCTGACTCATCAATTCGGTGGCATCGACGATTTCCAACGCTGGCATGGCAGCGCTCAGTCGGCGCAAGGTGCCGTTGGGCACTACTCCATCGGGGGAGCGGGTCAGGCCGTCCAAGCCAGCGATTCCGATTCGGCCGCGCTCCAAGCCCAGTTCGTTCAAGCGTTCGCGGATGTTGTCGGCCCAGCGATTGTGGCCGTCACGGACGTCGGTGACCCAGTCCTGGGCCCGACGCCAGAAGGCGGCGCGGTTGAAGACATAGGCGACGACCTCGCCATCGCGCGGGAAGATGGTCAAGCTCTCGGTGCCGAAACCACCAATTGAGGTTAGGTAGCGTGAGTCCGCCATGGTCTGCTCCCAGCGCGACGTACTGGCAGGAGCGATGAGGAGATCGAGGCCGGCGATAGCCATCGCCGCGCGCACCCGCATATAGCGCCGATCCCGCTCGGCGAGCGAGAGGCGGGGAAGCAAATCGTCGACACCAGCTTCCATTTATTCCAGCTCCCACTTACGGCGCTTGGATGGCGCTGCGCCAGGGCGCGGCTTCGATCACGGTCTCCTGGACCTGGAAGCGGGTTTTGCGCGCCGGATGGGCGGGATCGATCAGCAGCTTCCAGGGATCGTGGCTATAGAGATTGAACCGGCGAAAATTGGGACTGCCAATTACACGATGGGAAATGCCGCGCCGCACGATCGCCAGATCGCCCGGTTCCATAAGGTCGCGGCCGAACTCCGAGATGTTGTCGGCAGTGCCGGCGAATTGGAACTGAAATTCTTCGCTGCGATTGCCGCGATGGAACATAAACTGAGCCCCGGTGGTGTTGTAGCATTCGACAAAAAAGCGCGAATTGCGCATCGATACCGGGCCGGGCCCGCGCACTCCCGTGATCTCGGTAAAGATGTCAAAAAGGCGTAGATTTTGTATGCGACGCCCCTCGCCGGCGGAGCCTACCAGGCGTCCGTAGTCGCGTTCGATCAAGGTCTGCTCGCCGGGTCCATCATCCCAGGTGTGCAGGCTTTCGATGACCTTGCCCGCGCGCGGCTGATCGCTTTTAGGCAATGGCCATTGCGGCCCGTTTTCCCAGTTGACGCGGTATTCGGTGCGACCGATATGCCGATCCTCGCCAACCAGTACTTCCAGCGGTTCACTCAGTGCCACCGCCATCCGCAAGCAGTCGCCCGAGCCGGTGGCGCGATGGGCGATGCCGCTGGGAATTAGAGTCAGCGTGCCTGGTGTGGTGGAGCACAGGCCGAATTCGGTTTCATAATGAGTCTCGCCCGCCCATTGAAAGAACAAGCTGTCGAAATCGACATTGCGGTGAAAACAGGATTGAGTGCCGCGCAGCGCTTCGACGCTGACTCGGCTGGAGGCACTGCTTAGAAAAGTCAACGGTTGGTTGGGTGCGGTTAGAAAATCGAAGGGACGAAAGCAGGGAATCATCAAATGACCGCGCGCGGTGCCGATCAGATCCTCTTCGCTGCGCTTGAACATGGTGCGCCGGTCATGCTCGCCCCAACCAGTGCCAAACTCGCCGACAGTTTTCATAGTGTTCCCTTTTCGCAATGATGGGCCTTTAGCAGTCGCCACTGCCTCTCTTAGCATGGAAGCGCGGCTGCAGGAAAAGAATCGAGATGAGCCAGGAAGGCAAGTTGTTTCGGGAGGGATGACTATGGGGCCAGGCGAGAGTCAGCGCAATCCAACGATTCTGGGCGGCAATAAATTCAAGTTGGCGGTGTTCGGCTCCAACTGCTCGGGCGGACGTGCCGCGACCACGGTGCCGGAGCGCTGGCCGAATAGTTGGGAGGGTAACCGCCGGCTAGCTTTGATGTGCGACGAGGCGGGAATCGAATGCATGGTCCCCATCGGGCGCTGGAAAGGGTACGGGGGCAAAACTGATTTCGAAGGGCGAACTTTCGAGACCATTACCTGGGCTTGCGGCCTACTGGCTTGTACCCGCCGATTGACGGTGTTCGGCACCGTGCATGTGCCTATCTTTCATCCGGTACTGGCGGCCAAGCAGATGGTCACGGCCGACCATATCGGACGTGGCCGCTTCGGACTCAACATCGTATGCGGATGGAATCAGGATGAGTTCGATATGTTCGGTACTCGCCAGGACTCGCACGAAGACCGCTATGTGCGAGGCCAGGAATGGTGGGATATCGTGCGACGGATCTGGGCCGGGGAGGGGCCGTTCGATTACGATGGCCGCTATTACCACCTGCGCAACGTCATCGGGGCGCCGCTGCCTTGGGGCGGCAAGCGGCCGGTGATGATGAATGCTGGCAGTTCGGATACCGGCCGGCTGTTTGCTGCGCGCAATTCGGACCTGCTCTTCGATCAACCCTACTTTCTGGACAAGGCGCGCGAGCGAATTGCGCAGGCCCAGCAAATCGCTGCGGAGCACGGGCACAGCGTGCAGGTCTTTACCTCGGGATCGGTAGTTTGCCGCCCGACGCAGCAAGAAGCTGACGACTATTTTCATTACTTCGCGCGCGAAAACGCCGACGAGGCGGCTATCGATGGCATGTTTCGCGTCTCCTTTACACCAGGAAACTCACGCGCTTTGACCGCGGAAACGGCGCAGGCGATTCGGACCCGCTTTGCGGCCGGTTACGGCGGGATGCTGGCGGTGGGCGATCCCGACCATGTGGCGGGCGAGTTGAAGAAATTGGCTGATGCGGGTTTCGCCGGTTTCGCCTTCAGTTTCGTCAATTATACCGACGAATTGCCGTTCTTCGTGCAAGAAGTGCTGCCACGCCTGGAAAGGATGGGTCTGCGCGAGCCGCTGCGCGCTTAATCGTTGTCGATCTACCGGAAGACACTGCAGCTAATGAGCCATGCGCTCTTGCTTGTCCATAATATGCTTTAGGCGAGTTTGATGGCCACCTTCGTCCCGATACCTTGACCTTGGCCAGCTTGAAGGCTACAAGGGACGGTAGCCGGCGCGCACTGGAAGAGGGTCTATGTGCGCGCGGTGCTTGGTTCGTCCGAAATGGCTCGATCAAGCTGCGGCGGTGTGAGGCATGTTAGGTGAAGGCGGCAACAGTGAATTTTTACCCGCCTGATAGCGTCAACTATGGCGATGCGGCACGGTCGCGGGGATGACCGATTAATTGACGAAAGAAGCGATGCGTAACCATAGCCTGATGAGAGCGCTATTCGAGGCTAGCTTCTTTGCCTTGTTGATTTTGATCGCGCGGCCCGTGCGACTGCTGACCTATCGCGACACCGGAGTACATTGCGCACCGAGCAATTTTTTTGGTCGTGGGCACAACCAACCCGATGTCCCCTGCGACGCGGCACCAGACCAGAGCCCGACTCTGGCCATGCCTGAGTTGCTGTCGCCCAAGGACCCGGTTGCGCCGTTCGCGCTTGATCCTTTTGCTTCGTCGCGTGGCCAAGACGCCACGGATCCATTTGTACGTCGAATCCTTCTGAGTTATCGCAGATTGGCCCCGTCCGGGGCAGAACCCAACTGAAGTACTCTCCCTAACGTCTGGCTTGAGCGGCAATCGGTTAGAGCCGATGCGCCCGTAGCTTGCCGCTGGTCGGCCTTTTGGCCGACCAGCGGTGCGAAATGTGGCCGCGCGCCGGTCCGTCGGTAGTCTGCCAATCTGAGATCGTCGCGTGGCGCCTTTCCAATGTGATGGGAGTAGGTAATGCCAGGTTTTTCGCTGCGTAATCCGTACATTATCATCGTCGGTGCGCTGTTGGTCGTTCTGCTCGGGGTGACCGCGTTCGCTCGGATGCCGGTGGATGTATTCCCGCGTCTACACATCAAGGCGGCGGTGGTGGCGACCTTTTATCCAGGTTTCGCTCCGTTGTCGATGGAGCAGGACATCACGAGCCGCTACGAGCGGTTCTTCACGTTGGGCAGCGGGATCGAGCACATCGAGTCGCGCTCACTACCTGGGGTAAGCCTGGTTACGGTCTACTTTCAATCCGACGTGAACATGGACGCGGCGTCAGCCAATCTGGCCACGTTGGCGATGGGGGATCTGGGATTGATGCCGCCCGGGACGTTGCCGCCGCTGGTCTTGAAGTACAACGCATCCTCCTCGGTGCCGGTAATCCTGGTGACGGTGGCGGGGCCCTACGGACAGACCGAATTGCAGAACCAAGCGCGCTACAACGTGCGCAATTTCATGGCGACGGTGCAGGGCGCCTCGGTGCCCTATCCCTTCGGTGGCAAAATTCGCCAAATCATGGCCTATATCCAC
>Ga0209061_1004770_pt1 | contig 12654 bp, 8 predicted proteins | sample Coa_R1_10_FD_187157 | JGI IMG/M metagenome (GOLD analysis project Ga0209061, IMG submission 187157) | Surface soil microbial communities from Centralia Pennsylvania, which are recovering from an underground coalmine fire - Coalmine... | ecosystem: Environmental > Terrestrial > Soil > Unclassified...
CCCTGGACCACATCGAGGTCGAGGCCGACGGTGGGGAGATCGTGCTCGTTCCCCGGCGCGACGGGCCGTGGGCCGGGGTGTACCGGCCGGCCCTGGGGTACTGGAACCGTTCCGAGCGGCCCGCCGAAGGGCGGGTGTTGCGCACCGGCGACCTCGGGAGGCTCGAAGGCGGCCACCTACGGGTTCTCGGCCGCAAGAGCACGGTCATAATCCGCGGCGGCGCCAACGTTTACCCCGCCGAGGTCGAACGCGTCCTCGCCGAGGCCCCCGGCGTGGGCGCCTCGTCGGTGGTCGGCGTCGCCGACGAGCGGCTCGGCGAGAGGGTCGGCGCAGCGCTGGAGCCCAAGGCGGGCGAGGTCCTCGACGTCGACTCCGTGCTCGACCACTGCCGGCGCAACCTGGCGGCATACAAGGTGCCCGAGCGGGTCGTCGTCGTCGAAAGACTGCCCCGCAACCAGATGGGCAAGGTGCCCCGCACCGAGGTGGTCAAACTTCTCGAAGCCGTACCCGACTGGAGGTAGAACCGATGACCAGCATCGCCCAGGGAGAGCACCGCATCCTCCTCGACGGCAAGCTCGTGGAGGCGGCCGGTGGGCGCACCTTCGACAACGTCAACCCCGCCACCGAGGAGGTCCTCGGCTTCACCGCCGACGCGGCACCCGAGGACATGGACGCGGCGATCGCCGCGGCGCGCCGCGCCTTCGACGAGACGAGCTGGGCGACCGACCGCAAGTTCCGGCGGCGTTGCCTGCTGCAACTCCAGGAGGCCCTCGAATCGGAGAAGGAGGAGCTGCGCGCCGAGCTGGTCGCCGAGGTCGGCACGCCGGTGCTCATCACCTACGGCCCGCAGCTGGACGCCCCGCTGGCCGACGCGCTCACCTGGCCGGCCCAGTTCATCGACCAGTTCCACTGGGAGCGCGACCTGCCCGAAGGCCATGCGTTCGGCCAGAACAGCTGGCGCAAGGTGTACAAGGAGGCGACCGGGGTGGTGGCGGCCATCGTGCCGTGGAACTTCCCGCTCGAGGTGACCCTCAACAAGCTGGGTCCGGCGCTGGCGACGGGCAACACCGTGATCCTCAAGCCCGCCCCGGACACCCCCTGGAACGCGACGCGCATCGGACGCCTCGCCGCCGAGCGGACCGACATCCCACCCGGAGTCCTGCAGGTGGTGCCCACCTCCGACAACGCTGTAGCCGAGCGGCTGGTCGTGGACCCCCGGGTGGACCTGGTGTCGTTCACCGGGTCGACGGCGGTGGGCCGGAGGATCATGGAGAAGGCGGCGCCGACGCTCAAACGGCTGTTCCTCGAGCTCGGCGGCAAGTCGGCCCACGTCGTGCTCGACGACGCCGACCTGGAGGCCAGCCTGGCGATGGGCTCGATGGTCTGCGTCCACGGCGGCCAGGGGTGCGCCATGCTCACCCGCACCCTGCTGCCCCGCTCCCGCTACGACGAGGGGGTGGCGATCCTCGAAGCCGCCTTCCGCAACGTCTCCTACGGGGATCCCACCGACCCGTCGAACATCCAGGGTCCCCAGATCAACGCCCGCCAGCGGGACCGGATCCTCTCCTACGTCGAGTCGGCCCGACGGGAAGGCGCCCGCGTCGTCGTCGGGGGGGGACGGCCGTCCCACCTCGAGCGCGGGTTCTACGTCGAGCCGACGCTCATCGCCGACGTCGACAACTCGATGACCGTGGCCCGGGAGGAGATCTTCGGCCCGGTGCTCGTCGTGATCCCCTACGAGGACGACGACGACGCGGTGCGCATCGCCAACGACAGCGAGTACGGGCTGAGCTGCGGGGTGACGTCGGGATCGGAGGAGCGGGCGCTGCGAGTCGCCCAGCGGATCCGGGCCGGCACGGCGATGGTCAACGGCGGGGTTTGGTACGGCGCCGACGCCCCCTTCGGCGGCTACAAGGCGAGCGGCGTCGGCCGCCAGAACGGCCTGGAGGGCTTCGAGCAGTACACCGAGACAAAGACCGTCGCCGGGCCGGCGCCCCGGGGCTGAGCGCCCGAGCCCGCCTCGTCGGGCGCCTCGGTTCAGGCTGGGCGCCGCTTCGTCGCCCGCCGCGGCGGGCCGGCCGTGGCGAGCCGGAGGAAGCTGTCGAGCGTCCCCTCCAGCGCGCCGACTGTGGCGGCCCCGCTCTCGCCGGGCACGAGGAACACCGACAGCACGACGCGCATCAGCAGGTCGTTGAGCTCGGTGACGGTCACCCAGCCCTCTCGTACCGGCCGGGTGCGCGACATCACCGACCCGAGCAGCTCCTCGGTTATGCGGTGGAAGAACGGCATCTGCCGGCGCATGAAGGCCAGGACGAACTCCGGTTCCACGTCGATCATCAACGGCAGGGCCGGGTGCTGGCGCAGGTAGCCGATGATGTACTCGACCACCGCCTCGACCGACGCCTCCTCGGGCGCCGAGGAGGCCAGGGTCCTGCGCAGCCCCTCTGCGAAGCGGTCCTGCTCGTACTCGGCGAGCACGGCTAGCAGGTCCTCCTTGGTCGGGAAGTACCGGTAGACGGTCCCGCGCGACAGCCCCGCCTTCTCGCTGACGTCGCTCATCGTCAAGCGGCGCGGACCGACCCGGCCGAGGGCTGCGAGGGCCCCTTCGAGGATGCGGTCGCGCGTTGCGGGGACGAAGTCGGCCATCTCCCCCCGACGCTAGTGCCTCCCGGGCGCGGGGCCGGCGCCCGGCTGGTCAGCCGAAGCTGAGGGGCAGCTCGGTGACCGAGCGCAGCATCGGGGTCCAGGCCAGTTCCGTTCCGTCCGGCACCGTGTAGTCAGGGATGCGACGGTGCCACTCCCGCAGCGCGACGCGCAGCTCCTGGCGGGCCAGGTGGGACCCGAGGCAGCGGTGGATCCCCCCGCCGAACGCCCAATGACGGTTCGTCTCGCGGTGGAAGTCCACCGAGCCCGCGTCGGGGATGCCGTCGGGGTCGGTGTTGGCCGCCCCGACGAAGACCAGGACGTTCTCCCCCTTGTGCACGGGGCAGCCGCCGATCTCGGTGTCCTCGGCGGCGATGCGCGCCACGGTGCTGACCGGCGACTCGAAGCGCAGCATCTCCTCGACGGCGGCGGGTATCCGCTCCGGCGCCTCGACGATCGTGCGGCGGTGCTCCGGATGGGTCGCCAGGAAGGCCCAGAAGCAGCAGAGGCTGTCGGTGACCGTGTCGAGGCCGGCGATGATGAACAGGTAGCAGATGTCCATGATCTCGTCGCGGCTCAGTCTCTGGCCGTCGACTTCGGCGTCGAGGAGGTCCAGAAGCAGGCCTGGCCGGCGCTCGGCGGCGATCCTGTTCAGGGCCGACTCGAAGTAGGCGTAGCACTCGCGTCCGGCCGCCGTCCGCACCGCCTGCTGCTTGGCGAGGGAGAGCTCCCCGTTGCCCCTGATGATGCCCTCCTTGATCCTGAGGAAGAAGTCGAGATCCTCCAGGGGCAGGCCGAGCAGGCGGAGGAAGACCGTGCACGGCAGCGGCACGGCGAACTCGGAGGTGAACTCGCACGAGCCGCGCTCCTCGAAGCCGTCGATCAACTGGTTGACCAGCGCGGTGATGTCCGGCTCGAGCCTGGCCACCTGGCGGGGCGCCAGGTAGGGGTCGAGGAGCACCCGGTACTTCTTGTGCTCGGGCGGGTCGATCTGGAGCGGGATGAGGGGCCGTTCGTTGCCGATGCCTTGCATCCCCTCGCCGAACTTGGAGGAGAAGACCTTCGAGTTGCGCAGCGTCGCCTCGACCTGGTCGTACCGGGTGACCAGCACGGAGCGCCGACGGCCTTCCATCTCGAAGTCGTCCCTCGCCGGCCCGTTGCGCCGGAGGGCCTCGAAGTACGGTCTCGGGTCCCGGGCGTAGGCGGGGTCGAGCATCATGGCCAGCGACCAGCCAGGCTTGCTGAAGTCGAGGTCGGGCAGCGTGCCGATGTCGGTCATGTCTCCTCCCGGTCTTTCGACGGCGCCCTGCGACGGGAGCAGCCTCAGGCGACTCATAGTACAAGATTTGTCAAGGGTGTCGCATGGTCCTGCTCGCAGGAGCCGCTTCTCCTAGGAGGCCGGCAGCTCCACGTCGACCGTCCCCCGCGCCAGCACCGCCCCCTCCTGGTTGGTCAGCTCCACTTCCACCTGGGCGATGTGGCGCCGCCGCTCGACCCGGGTGCCGGACACCTGGCCGCGCACGAACGTGGCGTCGCCGGTGAAGGCGGGACTGCGGTACTGGGCGACCGAATGGGTGATGAACCCCCACTCGCCGGCCCAGGCGGCGACGTAGTCGAGCACCCACGCCCCCATCGACGCGCCGTAGCCGTAGCCGCGGGCCATACCCACGTGGCGCGCCCAGCGGGGTTGGAGGTGGCCCCTCGAGGGCCCGTAGTAGGCGCCGTCGGTGAGCTCCGGGTTGACCCGCTCCATGCGCCGGTCCCCCTCGAAGCCGGCCATCTCCTTCGTGTAGCCGAGCTCCTCCGCGCGTACGGTGGTGGGGCCTTTCAGCGTCGCCCCCCAGACGGTCATCGGGTACGCCCGCCACTCGGTTGCGAAGCTAGCCAGGCTGTGCGGGCCGAGGACGTTGGTGGCCAGCTCGTCGCCCACCGACACCGACTCGAACGGTCGCGGCTCGTGCCCGAGCTTCTGGATCTGCTCGATGAAACCGGACTTGACCTTCTCCAGCTCGAGCAGCTGCTCGTCGGTCCACTCAGGGTCGAGCTCCTCCTCGAAGAGCTTCTTCTCCTTCGCCTCGCGCACCTGGTAGCGGATGGACGTCGAGCGTTGCTGCGCCACTCGCTCGCCGCGCTGGTTGATGTAGAGGGTGTCTCCCCGCTGGAAGCAGGTTGGCCCGGCGAACCGGGTTTCGGTCACCCGGTAGTCGTAGGGCATGCGGTGGCACACGAGGCGGTCGCCGGGTTGGACCAGGGGGCCGAAGAACCACCACTCGTCGCCGCCGAAAATCAGATGGGAGTTCGGGATCCTGCCCACCTGGGCGGGCGAGGCGCCGTGGCTCGTGTCGCAGGCGACCGTGAAGGACTGGGGGGCGACGATCCGCCCGTGGCGGCTCTCCGCCGCCCATCGCTCGTCGTAGTGGAGCGGGTTGGGGTAGTGCATCGCCTGCACCCAGCGGCGGATGTCGTTGACGGCGACCGGCTCCTTCAGTTCGCCGGGCTCCATGGGGACCCCCATGTAGCGGTCCAGGTCGGAGGTGTCCAGGGTGCTCAAGTCGCTCCTTCCTCGGGTTTGCCCGACGCCGACCGGGGGAGGCGCTCGCCGACCATGGCGAGCAGCTCAGCGTCGCGGACCTTGATGTCGCTGCCGGTCATCGGCATCTCGCCGTCGGCGAAGAACAGGACGTGTCTGGGGACTTTGTAGGCGGACAGCCGTTCCTTGAGGAACGCCTGGATGTCGGCGGCGCTGGCGGAGGCCCCCTCCTTCAGCACGACGCAGAGGACCACCACCTGGCCGAGCCGCTCGTCCGGCCAGCCGACCACCCGGGCCAGCTTGACCGGGGGGCAGGCGCGCAGGGCCACTTCGATCTCCGCCGGCGAGACGCTCGCCCCGGCGGTCTTGATCATCTCCGAGCGCCGTCCCGTCCAGTGCAGGTATCCGTCGGCGTCGTAGAAGCCGACGTCGCCCGTGTGAAAGAACCCGTGGTCGTCGAAGCACTCCCGCCACTCAGATCCCACGTAGCCGATCATCAGCGTCGGTCCGGCGATGGTCAGCTCTCCCACCTCGCCCGGCCCGAGCTCACGCCCGTCGTCGGGGTCGACGACGCGCAGCCGGTTGCCGGGCAGGAGCCGGCCCGAGCTGGACCTGAGGAGCTCCCGCGGGGTGTCGAAGCGGTGGCTTGCAAAGCTGGTGCAGGTCTCCGACAGGCCGTAGGCGACCGGCATGTTCCAGCCCTTGTCGCCCTTCACGCTCGGGTGGCGGGCGAAGGCCGACTTTCCATAGACGCAGCGCAGGGAGGAGAGGTCGGCTTCCGGCCAGTCGGGGTGCTCCTCCAGGGCGGCGGTCTGGTGCGGCATGCTGTAGGGCTCCGTCACCTGCTCTCGCTGCATCAGCCTGAGGGCTGCACCCGCTTCGAAGTGCTCCTGCATGACCCAGCACGCCCCGGCGGCCAGCGTGGAGCCCATGGCGGTGTTGAGCCCCGCCGTCCAGAACATGGGGAGGCTGGTCCACATACGCGTGTCCTGCGTGCGGCCGAAGATGCGTGCCTGCAGCCAGAACTGCAACGTCGGGGACCGGTGGCAGTGCAGTACTCCCTTGGGGTGGCTCGTGGTGCCGGAGCTGTAGATGATCAGGCCCTCGTCGAGCGGCGAGGCGGCGTCGACGCGACCGTCGACCACCGAGGGATCGACGATCTCGCCCGAGGCGAGGAACTCCTCCCAGTCGCGTCCCACCGCCGCCACTCGGCGCAAGAAGGGGAGGTTCTTGCGCATCGCGTCCACCTCGTCGGCGAAGCGCCGCTTGAGCATCGACGCCTGGGTGAGCAGCGTGTCGGCGCCGCAGTGCGCCAGCAGCCACTCGAGCTCCGCCGGGGGGGCGAAGGTGGACAGCGGAACCACGACGGCGCCCGCCATCGCCGCGCCGAAGAAGGAGGCGACCGCCTCGGGGCGGTTGCCCATCAGCACCCCGACGCGGCTGTAGCGCGACGTCCCCCCCGCGACGAGGGCCGCCGCCACGCCTCTCGCCCGGCGTTCGAGCTCCCCGTATGTCCAGCGGACGGTACGGCCCCCTTCGAGGGGGTCGTCGAAGACGAGAGCCTCGTTGGCAGCATGGCGGGCGCAGACCTGGCGCAAGAAGGCGCCGATGGTCAGCTCTCCCACCCCTTCGGCGGAGGCGAGCGGAGGACCTTCGAGGATCTTGCTCATCGGATAGGTGCGACAATACTTGTGTTATCTGCGCGGGTCCGCCCGCCGAGAGGAGGTGCCTCGAAAAAGTGCTCGACCTGTTGATCTCCGCCGGCCGCGTCCTCGACGGTACGGGGGCGCCTTCGACGGTGGCCGACGTGGGCGTACGCGACGGGACGATCGTCGCCGTCGGGACGATCGACGAGCCGGCGAGGTGTGTGCTCGACGCGACGGGGCTGATGGTCGCCCCCGGCTTCGTCGACCTGCACACCCACTACGACGCGCAGCTCTCCTGGGACCCGTCGGCCGCCCCGTCGCCGCTGCACGGAGTGACGACGGTGCTCGGCGGCAACTGCGGCTTCGGTCTCGCCCCAGCCGGCCCCGCTGACACTGGCTACCTGACTCGCCTCATGTCGAGGGTGGAGGGCATACCCCTCGCCACCCTCGAGTCGACCCTGTCTTGGGAGTGGAGCTCCTTCGGCGAATGGCTCGACCGCTTCGAGGGGCGGCTCGGGGTCAACGCAGGCTTCCTCGCCGGCCACTCCACGCTGCGGCGCGTGGCGATGGGCGACAGGGCGGTCGGCGAGGCGGCCGGGCCGCGCGACCTCGAGGCGATGGTCGGGCTCCTCCACGACGCCCTCGAAGCGGGGGCGCTCGGCTTCTCCACCTCCCAGGCCCCCACCCATCGCGACGGGGAGGGCCAGCCGGTCCCGTCGCGCTTCGCCGGCCACGACGAGATCCTCGCCCTCGCCCGCGCGGTTCGCGAACACGAGGGGAGCACCGTCGAGTTCATCCTGCCGGGCTGCCTGTCGGGATTCACCGACGAGGAGGTGGAGTTGATGACGGGCCTGTCGCTCGCCGCGGGCCGCCCTGCGAACTGGAACGTGCTGGGAGTGTCGGCGGCGAACCCCTCGGGGCACCTCGGCCAGCTGGAGGCGTCCACCCGTGCCGCCCGGCGCGGGGCAAGAATAGTGGCGCTCACATTGCCGCATTCCATGGGCGTCAGGTTGTCGTTCCTGACGGGCGCGGTGCTCTCCGGGTTCCCCGGCTGGGCTGAGGTGCTCGGCCTGGCGCCCCACGAGCGCAAGGCGGCCCTCGCCTCTCCGGAGGTGCGGCGCCGCATGGCCGAGGGGGCCCGCTCGGAGGAGGCCGGCGTGCTGCGCCACCTCGCCGAGTGGCATCGCCTGCGGATCCTCGAGACGTTCGCCGCGGTCAACGATGGTCTCGCCGGGCGCAGCGTCGGCTCGGTGGCGAAAGAACGCGGCCAGGAGCCCTTCGACGCCCTGCTCGACGTGGTGATCGCCGACGACCTGCGCACCGGTCTCAGCCCCCCGATGCCCGAACCCTCCGAGGAGGACTGGCGTCTGCGCGCCGAGGCGTGGCTCGACGAGAGGACGGTGGTGGGGGGAAGCGACGCCGGCGCGCACCTGGACATGATGTGCGGGGCGGTCTACACGACGAGCCTTCTCGCCAGCGTGCGAGACCACGCGACGATCAGCTGGGAGGAGGCCGCCCGCCAGCTGAGCGACGTCCCCGCCTCGCTGTACGGTCTGCGCTGCCGGGGCCGCTTGGCGCCGGGCTTTCGCGCCGACATCACCGTCTTCGACCCCGAGACCGTCGGGCCCGAGCCGGAGAGGACCGTCGACGACCTCCCGGGCGGAGCGTCGCGGCTTTGGGCGGGAGCCCGGGGCATCCAGCACGTCTATGTGAACGGCACGGCCGTGGTCGCCGACGGGCGCCTCACCGGCGCCCTGCCCGGGGCCGTCCTGCGCTCTGGACGCGACACCCGAACCGTCGCGGTCCCCGGTCCGCTCACCTAGGGGTCGCGGGGGAGGCCGAGGAGCCGTTCGGCTATCACGTTGCGCTGCACCTCGCTGGTCCCCCCGGCGATGGTGAGGCACCGGTTGGCGAGGAATCCGAAGGCCCACTGGGCGGCCGCGCCATCGGTCGTGGCCCCCTCGGGGCCGAGGAGCGACAGGCCGAACTCCTGGGTGCGCTGGTCGTGCTCGGCGCCGAGCAGCTTTCGGACGCTCGATTCGGCCCCCGGGGGTGCGCCGGCGACGGCCCGCACGGCTGCCCGCCTGCCCATCATGGAAAGGCAGTGCGCTTCGGCGAGGAGCCGGCCCAGCTCGTCGCGGTCGGCTTCCCCAGCGGCCGTCGCGGCGAGGGCCAGGAGGGCCTCGACGCCGCCCCCGAACGACGACCCGCTGCCCATCGCCACCCGCTCGTTGGCGAGGGTCGTTCTTGCCAGGGGCCAGCCCCCGTCGACAGGGCCGACAACGTCGGAGTCGGGGACGAACACGTCGGTGAGGAACACCTCGTTGAACATCGCGTGGCCGGTGAGCTCGCGAAGCGGCCGCACCTCGATCCCGGGGCGGGACATGTCCACCACGAAGTAGGTGATGCCCAGGTGCTTGGGCGCGTCGGGGTTGGTCCGGGCGAGGCAGATCCCGTACTGGGCCTCGGCGGCCATCGTCGTCCACACCTTCTGGCCGTTGAGCAGCCAACCCCCCTCGCACCTCGTCGCCCGGGTGGAAAGCGACGCCAGGTCCGAACCGGCCCCCGGTTCGCTGAACAGCTGGCACCACACGATCTGGCCGAGGAGGGTGGGCCGCACCCAGCGTTGCTTCTGCTCGGCCGTGCCGTGGGCGGCGATGGTCGGCGCCGCCCAGGCGCCGACCATGAGGTTCTCGCGCCTGAGCCCGGCGCGCTCCAGCTCCTCGTCGATGACGATCTGCTCTGCCGCCCCCGCCCCGCGTCCCCACGGAGGCGGCCAGTGGGGGACGAACAGGCCTGCGTCGACCAGCGCCTCGCGCCTTTTCTCCCGGGGCAGGGCGGAGATCGCCTCGACCTCCCTGCGGACCGACCGGCGCAGCTCGTCGTGGCCCGACACCAAAGGGGACGCCCCTGTCCGCCTGGCCCCCGACAGGGCCAGCTCCGCCAGGCGCCGTCGCCAGGGGCCCGGGCCGCCGGTGAGCGCCGCGAGGGTCGTTGCTCGCCGCAGGTAGCGGTGGGCGTCGTGCTCCCAGGTGAAACCGATGCCACCCAGGACCTGGATGCAGTCCTCGGCGACCTGCTGGAAGAAACGGGGAGCGACCGCACCGGCCGCCGAGCAAGAGAGGGAGGCCTCGTCACCGCCCGCCGTCGCCACCGCGGCCGCCGCGTCCCAGGCCGCTGCGCGGATCTGCTCTGCGAGGATGAGCATCCCGGCGCAGCGGTGCTTCACCGCCTGGAACTGGCCGATGGGCCGGCCGAACTGCTCGCGGACCTTGGCGTAGTCCGCGGCCGTGTCGACGCACCACCCCGCCCCCCCGGCGCACTCGGCGGCGACGAGAGCCGCGATGATGTCCGCCGCCCTGGAACCTCGCAGGTCCAGCTGGTCGGCCCTTTTGGCCGGGACCGAGCGAAAGGTGACCGCCGCCACCCTCCTCGTCGGGTCCAGGCTGGGCAGCACCTCGACGCTCGCCTCGGCGAGGTCCAGGGCGCACCAGGTGACCCCGCCAGGATGCTCCACGGGGGCGACCAGCACGGAGGCCAACCCGGCGGATAGCACCGGGCGGATGGTCCCCGAGACGGTGAGCGTGCCGGTTCCGTCGGCCTCGGGTGCAGCGAGGCGCCCCGCGCCGGGCAGGGCGGCCGCTCCCACGATCGTTCCCGCAGCCAGACCGGGGAGCCACCTCTTCGCGGCGTCCGCCGAGCCCCCGGCGCCGAGCAGCGCCGAGGCGAGGATCGTCGCCAGGAACGGCCCCGGCGCGGCGGCCCTGCCCAACTCTTCCAGGACCACAGCGACCTCGGGTAGCCCGAAGCCCTCCCCGCCGTGGGACTGCTCGACGTGCAGGCCGAGCCAGCCCATCCCGGCCGCCTCGGCCCAGAAGGGCGGCATGACCTCCTCGGGTGCGTCGAGGCCGGCGCGGGCCACGGCCGGCGGGCAGCGGCTGTCGAGGAAACGCCGCACGGTGGCGGCGAGCTCGACGTGCTCGTCGCTTATAGCCAGGCTCACGCCGGCGCCTCGGCGATCGGCTGGGGGCGCGACGGCGGCCCCGACAGCTCGAGGAACCGCTGGTAGCGCAGGTTGGCGTGGTTGGACCAGGTGGGGTCGGGTTCGACCACCCTCCCGGTGGAGGCCCACCGCCTGGCGTCGTCGAAATTGGTTTCGAGACCGGCGGCGTGGCGGGCGACGAAGGCCGCTCCGCGCGCGGCGCCTTCGGGGTCGGAGGCGACGTGGACGGGCAGCCCGGTCGTGTAGGCCAAGGCCTCTACCAGCCCGGCCACCTGTGTGCCGCCTCCGGTGGCGACGATCCGCTTGGCGGGCGCCGCCGAGAGGTCGAGGTGGTGGCGCACCACGAAGCCGGTGGCCTCCCACGCCGCCCGCTCGATCGCCGCCGGGCCATGACCCAGGTTGATCTCGTGCAGGGCGGCGCGCCGGTAGGGGTCGTGGTAGGGGGTCCGCTCCCCGCGGGGGTAGGGCACCCACACCGGCACGTCGGCGGGATCCACCCTCTCCGCTTCGCGACGCCGGCCCCTGCTGCCGACCAGCCGGCCGGCCCAGTCGAGGAAGAGCCCTCCCGCGTTGCTGGCGCCGCCCACCATCTTGAGGTTCGGGTCGCCGAGCGGCACGCTCCAAAGTCCCGGGTGCGGCTCGCCGGTCGCGGCAGCGTTGTCGATGGCCCAGACGATCAGGGTGCTTCCGAGCACGACGTGCACGTCCCCGGCTGCTCCCACGCCCGCGACGAGATGCTCGCACCACACGTCGGCGGTGCCAGCGGCGACGATCGGCCCCTCTGCGCCACCGCCGAGGCGTCCCACCGGCGCCCCGGGGGCGTCCACGGTGGGCAGCTGATCCGGCCTGACCCCGCAGGCGGCGCACAGGTCGGGGTCCCACCCGTCGGGGCCGTAGATGGGCGCGGCGATGAAAGCCACGATCATGTCCACCGCCGGGGCGGCGCCCAGAGCCCGGTTGGCCACGGCCTGCGCCGGCCAGTAGCCGTGCGCGTCGGGCACCTGGCTCGCCGCCCACGAGAGGAAGCCGGCGACCTCCGCCCCGCTGGTCCCGGGGCCACCCTCGGCGAGAGCGCTGATCGCCGGTCCGGAACGGCCCCGGCTGTCACCGTAGATCAGGCCCGCGGTCATGGGCCGGCCCTTGGCGTCGACGGCCGTCACCGACGGCATCATCGACGTCACCGCGAGCGCCACGGGCTGCACGTCGCCGAGCGCCGCCAGGGCCCGCAGCGGGCCCCTCCTCCAAGCCCGGTCGGCGTCGTGCTCCATCCGGTCGGGGGCGGGCACGACCACGCCGTGGGTGATCCGAGCCCGGCGCAGCACGGTCCCGGCGGCGTCGACCGCGACGGCCTTGGTGGAGGTGGTGCCGATGTCCAGTCCAACGGTGACCTGATCCATGTAGGATCACCAGACTATGACACGCGCGTCACACTTCGCAGGCCGACCCCGGGTGCTGGTCACCGCCCCCCTGCGCGGCGAGGGACTGGACCGCCTGAGGGAGATGGCAGACGTTGTGTACGACCCGTGGATCGACCAGAAACCGCTCAGGATCTACGACTCGGCCAAGCTCGCCGAGCGGCTCGCCGGCGAGGAGGCCGACGGGCTGGTCGTCGAGTCCGACCTCGTCGGGCGGGAGGTTTTCGAGCGCCCGCTGCGGTTCGTGGCGGCCACCCGGGCTGACCCGGTCAACGTCGACGTCGGCGCCGCCACCGAAGCGGGGGTGCCGGTGATCCGCTGCCCGGGCCGCAACGCCGACGCCGTGGCCGAGCTCGCGGTCGCCCTGCTGTTCTGCCTCGCCCGCAGGGTGCTGCCCGCCGACTCCGACGTCAGGGC
>Ga0209061_1004772_pt1 | contig 12643 bp, 12 predicted proteins | sample Coa_R1_10_FD_187157 | JGI IMG/M metagenome (GOLD analysis project Ga0209061, IMG submission 187157) | Surface soil microbial communities from Centralia Pennsylvania, which are recovering from an underground coalmine fire - Coalmine... | ecosystem: Environmental > Terrestrial > Soil >...
GCGCGCCCGGCGTCGTCGAACGCCGCCGGGTAGTACGCGGCGGTGCCGGCGTCGAGAACGCACAGGGCGGTGTCCAGGTGGTAGAAACGCGGGTCGACGAGGCGCACGCTCACCACGGGCACGCCGAACGTCTCCGCCAGCTCGGAGTGCGCCGCCAGGTCGGTACGGAACCCGTGCCCGGCGATCAGGGCGCGCCCGGTATAGAGGATGTCGCCCTCGCCCTCGTTGACCAGGCGCGGCGCGCGCACCCATGCGTAGCCGTGGGCGCGGAACCACTCCAGGTAGGCACGCTCCTCCGCGGCGCGCTCCGGGTACCGGAAGCGGGCGCCGAGCACCCTGCCGCCGACGACGGTCGCGCCGTTGGCCGCGAACACCATGTCGGGCAGGCCGGGCACCGGGTCGATGGTCCGCACCTCGTGGCCCAGGTCCAGGTAGGTCTCACGGAGCCGTTCCCACTGCCGCATGGCCCGCGCCGCGTCGGCCGGCTGGTCGGGCCGCATCCACGGGTTGATCGCGTACGTGACCGCGAAGTACTCCGGCGGGCACATCAGGTACGCCCTGGCCGACGCCTTGCGCGGGCACGGGGCCTGCCCGCGCGGAGTCTGCCCGCGCGGCACCCCGGCGGGCGCGGCGCCCCCGGTACGGCCCTGCCCGTCGCCCTCTGCACGCTGCCCGCTCAGCGGCATGACCGTCACCTGGCTCCCTCCTCGTCCTGTTCTCGCCTCGTCCTGGCCCCGCCCCGGCTGCTTGGGCGATTTTTAGCTTAGGCAGCGCTGAAGCGGAAGAACATGCTGGAATCATGCGTATAAACAGCAGATCGTTGCTAGATATGCCAATGAATCGAAAGATCATTAACTTACCCGGACGGGCACCCGGGAGCGTTGCCCGCCTGCTGGCGCGGCGGGGACCATGCACGGGCTGGCGGGTGACGCGAGCATCTGGGAGCCGGGGGTATCAATGCGAGGCAGGGGCCCGTGTGCCCCGTACGGGGCAGACGGGCGAGCGGGCCGGTCCTCAACCCGCCCGTGGGCGCACCTGGTCAGGTCCTGGCCAGCCCGGGTGCGTACGTGTGCGGTGATGGCCTAGCCGGCAGCAGTCCCCGTGCTGAGGCCGGCCGCGAGGTCGAGGCCGAGCAGCCGGTCCATCGCCGCGAACGTCTCGAACTTCGTTCCAGCGAGTTCGGTGTCGTCGGGCTCCAGGTGGCTGAGTTCCCGCAGGGCGGCGGGGGTGTTCAGGTCGTCGCCGAACGCCGCGACCACTGCGTCGGCGTACCGGCGCGACATGGGGGTGCTCGGGGAACGCGCCCACTCCGCTACCCGCTCCCGCCAGCGCAGCAGTGTCCCGCCCGCCTCCTGCAGCATCTCCCAGGTGAGGTCCAGCGGGTCGCGGTACCGCCGCCCGAGGAAGGCCAGCCGGAGCGCGAGAGGGTCCAGCCCCCGGCCCGTGACATCGCGCAGCCCGATCATGCTCTCCCCGGGGGCGGCCACCTCGCGGCCCTCGAACGTCACGGGCCCGGTGCGGGCGGCAACATGCCCTGTCAGGGCGGGATCCGCGACACGCTGGCGGTCCTCGCCCTCGCCGCCGAGGCCGATGTCGAAGACGGGCAGCTCGCCGGGTGCCAGCCGGGCCGGCGCGGTACTGCCCGGCGCCTGGCCGGCGTGCCCCGGCTCGACGAACTCGATGATGCGCGTGACCGGCTCTGAGGCCGGCAGGACATGCTCGGCGGGATGGATGTTCAGCGAGATCCGGGTGTCGTGCAGGGCGGTGGCGGAGGGCTCGCCAGCTGGGCTGCTGATCTCGCAGACGGTGACCATGAGCCCGCGCCGCTCGGCGAAACGCCGTATCAGGTCGGGCTGCAGCCAGAAGCGGAGCTGACGGAAGTGTGCCTCCTCGCTGACCGGCGGCGCGCTCGCCAGCATGCGCAGCTCTCCCGGATGCACCGGCCTGATGACCTCGTCCCGCCCGGTTCGCGCGTCATAGAGCCTGATCACATCCCAAGCCTATGGGAGCGGTCGCCGGTCATCTGCCCATGTGGCCGGATCCTGCCCCAGCGTGTGCGGTCTGCGGCCTGGTCCAGGGCAGCCAGCCTCGGCCGTAATCTTTCAGCCACGACGTTGACGTTCGGCGACAGTGACGTGACGAGGCAGTGACGCGCTGAACAGCACGCTGCGTGCCGGGTAGCCTGACTCCTCGTTGGCTGGCATGCTTCGCCGATGATGCCATCAGAGCATACGATGGTGCTTCATGTTGTGCATCGCGCTGCGACGCACAATGTGGCGATGTCAACCTCCATGTCACGCCACAGCGTTCCCCTTACGCCAGAAGAACAGGCTGACCTGCAGGAATCTCGGCGAGGTTCTCGTAGCCCGGCTGACGAGGAGCCGCAAGGAGCCGCGGTCACGCATGGTCGAACTCGACCCGCGCTCCGATGCGCCCCTGGCCGGCCGGGTGCTATGCGATGACCCCGGCCCGCTCGACAAAGATGAGCTGGGCCGGGTAGCGGGCGCACTCTCCCGGGCAACCATGCGCCGCGTCGGCGCTGGGCTGGCGGCTGCCCTGGGCATCGACATCGAGTCACCCCCGCGCCTGTGATCTGGGCCGCCGCTGCGGGATACGGCACGCGCGTCAGGTTGCTTCGTCATCGCGGAGCCTGTCAATGAGATCGTTCGAGGGGGCCTCGCCCCGGCGCGGGAACGGCTCGGAACCGTGAGACGGTGGGCTAGCGGCCGAGGATGCAGGAGCACTACCGCTCGACGCGAGGGCGGTGAGCCGGGCCACGGCGGCGGCGATGCGCTCGTCGGTGGCGGTCAGGGCGACCCGGATGTGGCGGGCGCCGGCCGGCCCGTACAGCTCGCCGGGGGAGACGAGGATCCCGGCCTCCGCGAGCACCCGCGCGGACTCCCAGCAGTCGCAGGAGGCCCGTGTCACCCACAGGTACAGGCCGGCCTCGGAGTGCTCGGTCTTCCACCCGGCCGCCTCCAGGGCGGCACGCAGGGCGGTCCGCCGCGCCGCGTAGCGTGCCCGCTGCTCGTCGGCATGGGCGTCGTCTTCCAGGGCGGCCGCCATCGCGGCCTGCACGGGGGCGGGCACGATCATCCCGGCGTGCCTGCGGATCTCGTGCAGATCCGCGATGAGCGCGGGGTCGCCGGTGACGAACCCCGCGCGGTAGGAGGCCATGTTCGACCGCTTGGACAGCGAGTGCACGGCGAGCAGCCCCTCGTGGGAGCCCCCGCACACGTCGGGCCGCAGCACGGAGACCGGTTCCGCCTCCCAGCCCTGCTCGATGTAGCACTCGTCGGAGGCCAGGACGGCACCGCGCTCCCGCGCCCAGGAGACCATTTTCCGCAGGTGCCCGGGGGGCAGCACGCGGCCCGTCGGGTTGGACGGGGAGTTCACCCAGGCCAGCCGGACCCGCCGTGGCCCGGCGGCCACGGTCGCGTCGGCGGCCAGTGACCTGGCGCCCGCCAGCCGGGCCCCCACGTCGTAGGTCGGGTAGGCGAGGGCCGGGTACATGACCGTGTCGCCGGGTCCGCAGCCCAGCATGGTGGGCAGCCAGGCGATCAGCTCCTTGGTCCCGATCACGGGCAGCACGGCGTCCGGGTCCGCCGTCACGCCGTGCCTGCGCGCGAGCCAGCCCGCCGCGGCCTCGCGAAGGCGTGGCGTTCCCCGCGTCAGCGGGTAGCCGGGGGTGCCGGAAGCGCCGGCGAGCGCGGCGCGCACCACCCCGGGAACCGGGTCGGCCGGCGCGCCGATGGACAGGTCCACGATCCCGTCCGGATGGCGCCGGGCCACGTCCCTGTAGCGCGCGAGCCGGTCCCAGGTGAAGGCGGGCAGCCGGGAGGCGAGCGTCAGTTCTCGTCTCCCTGCGGCGGCAGGGCCGCCACCAGCGGGTGGTCCTTGCCGATCTTGCCGGTCTTGGACGCGCCGCCCGGCGAGCCGAGGTCTTCGAAGAAGTCGACGTTAGCCTTGTAGTAGTCCTTCCACTGGTCGGGAAGGTCGTCTTCGTAGTAGATCGCCTCGACCGGGCAGACCGGCTCGCACGCCCCGCAGTCCACGCACTCGTCCGGGTGGATGTAGAGCATGCGCTCGCCCTCGTAGATGCAGTCCACCGGGCACTCTTCGATGCATGACTTGTCAAGCACGTCGACGCAGGGCTGAGCGATGACGTAGGTCACGTGTGAACTCCTCTGTCGTCCGGGCTCTGCGGTGGTGCCGCCCGGGCCTTGTCGCTGCCTGTGCCCGGCCCCGCCGTCGCGAGGTCCCGGGACACGTCTCGATTCAACCCCAGGCGGCCGTCTCCTATTGCCCCGGGATCAGTATGGCGCGGCGCTGGGGCCCGCATGGCCTCAGTCAAGGAGGATACTTCCGTCCCCGGGGCCCGCGTCACGCTGCCATCCCCGGCTGCCGGCCGCCGCGTTCCAGGCGTACCCGTCGTAGCGCACCCGGGTGATCCCGTAGGTGCCGGCGTGGGTGACGAACCATGCGGCGACGGCCCAGCCGCCCGAGCGGACCCGTACCACCGCCGTGTCCCGTGATGATTCAGCCGAATGCGCGGTGGCGGATCGCGCCACAGAGCCATCTCCCCACCGCGGCCCGAACGCCCCGGCCATCGCGTGCAGCGCCGCGGACAGGTCGGCCTTTGCCGCCTGGCCGGGCGTGTACCAGCACCACACGGCGCGTGGCGACGCACCGGTGAAGGCGGCAGCCATCGCGGCGGCCATCGGCGCGTACTGGCCGTAGGCCGTGCCGTCGGCGCTGTGCTGCACGGCCTGGGCCGCCTTGTCCACGGGCATCTGCTCGTACCCGGGGACGCGGACGAGGGCGGCGAAGAACTTCATGGCCGCGTAGACCGGGTCCTCCAGCTCACTGGCGGTTCCCCAGCCCTGCGACGGCCGCTGCTGGAAGACGCCGACGGAGTCCCTGTCGCCGTAGTGCAGGTTGTGCATGTGCGACTCCTGCATGGCGGTCGCGTAGGCGATCGTGACAGCCTTCTCAGGCAGATGCTCCCTGGCCGCCACGCCGGCGATCGTGGCGGCGATACCCGCCTGCTCCGTGTCGAGCAGGACCGCCTGCTGCCCCGTGCCCGCCTGGCACCCCGGCGGCGTCAGGTAGGGGGTGACGTGCTGGTAGGCCGTGTAGGCGGCGAAGACAGCGGCGATGAGCAGCGCCGTGACGGCGCTGGCGATGACGGCGGCGGCGCGCCGCGATCGTCTGTTCGGCACGAATCCGACCGTACCGTCCGCATCTGCCGCGGGAGCCCCGGTGAGCGAGACCGTCAGCGCGCGGCGGCCACCGCAGCGGGCTAACGGGGGTTCCGGGGGCCGCCCCGGGCCGGCAGAGTAAGCTGCCGTCACCATGAGTGAGGCACTTTCCGGAACTGGCGCCGGTTCTGCGGCACCGGCGTCACCGCTGTCGCCGCGGATCGACGAACTGTGGGAACGGCGGGCGGGACTCACGCCGGAGGACGCCGCGGAGCGCGCCGAGGTGATGGCCGCGGTTGACGCGATCGACTCCGGCGAAGCCAGGGTCGCGCGGGTCGATGGCGCGACCGGCGAGGTGCTCGTTGACGAGCGCGCCAAGCGCGCGATCCTGCTGTCCTTCCGGCTCCTGCCGATGGCCAGGTCCCAGGTGGGCGACTTCTGCTACAACGACAGGATCCCGCTCAAGACACGCCTTGACGGCGTCCGCGTCGTGCCGGGGGCGATCGCCCGCTGGGGGGCGTACATCGCGCCGGGTGTCGTGCTGATGCCGTCGTTCGTCAACATCGGCGCCTACGTGGACGAGGGCACGATGGTGGACACGTGGGCAACGGTCGGCTCAGGCGCTCAGATCGGGAGAAACGTTCATTTGTCGGGCGGTGTCGGGATCGGCGGCGTGCTGGAGCCGCCGAACGCCGTTCCTGTCGTGGTCGAGGACGAGTGCATGATCGGCTCGCGGTCCATGGTGGTGGATGGCGCACGGGTGCGGACCGGCGCCGTACTCGGCTCCGGCACGAACCTGGGCCGTAACACGCACGTCATCGACGTGGAGACGGGGGAGGAACTCCCGCGTGGTGAGGCGCCGCCGTGGTCGGTGTGCGTGAACGGCATGCGGTCGCGGCGGTTCGCAGGCGGGGAGTTCGGCATGCCCTGCGTGCTGGTGATCAGGCGGCTGCCCGAGGGCAGCCGGCACGACAGGGCCGCGCTCAACGACATCCTCCGCGACCACGGCGTGGACGCCTGAGGGGGCGCTGTACCCGATCCGGCGGCGCATGCTGCGATGCGAGACACGCCCCGTCTTTGTCCCGCGTGGCTGGCCTGGGGGACACCCAGGGCCCCGGAGCACCGCCTCCGGGGCATCGGGGCTCCCTCGGCAAAACGCCCCAGGATGGTTTTGGTCCGCTGCGCTATTACCGTGTGATAACGATGAGCGAGAATTCCGGGCCGCACAGGCGGGAGCGCCGCCAGGGCCCCGTCACGCTGCGCGGCAGGCAGATCCCGGCGACCACGACCGACCAGCGGCTGCTCGACAGGCGCGGCCCCACCGACTGGGTGCACACGGACCCCTGGCGCGTGATGCGCATCCAGGCGGAATTCGTCGAGGGGTTCGGGCTGCTCGCCGAGCTGGGGATGGCGGTGTCGGTCTTCGGCTCCGCGCGCGTGACGCCGGGCAGTGACGAGTACAAGCTTGCCGAGCGTATCGCGGCGGGGCTCGCGGAGGCCGGCTATGCGGTGATCACCGGGGGAGGCCCCGGCGTCATGGAGGCGGCGAACAAGGGTGCCACGGAGGCGGGCGGTGTCTCGGTCGGCCTGGGGATCGAACTGCCCCTTGAGGTCGGGCTGAACGAATACGTGGACATCGGCATCCAGTTCCGCTACTTCTTCGTCCGCAAGACCGTGTTCGTGAAGTACTCGCAGGCGTTCGTCGTGCTGCCAGGCGGCTTCGGCACGATGGACGAACTGTTCGAGGCGCTGACCCTCGTCCAGACCGGCAAGGTCACGAAGTTCCCGATCGTGCTCGTCGGAAGCTCCTATTGGTCGGGCCTGCTGTCCTGGCTCAGGGCCACGATGGCCGGGGCGGGGAATATCGCGCCTGCCGACATGGACCTGATCACCGTGGCCGACGAGCCCGGCGAGGTGGTCCGCATCATCACGAAGGCGCACAACGACCAGGGTCTCGCCGTGGGCACGGACGAGTAAGCCCCCGCCCGGGAACCGCGGGCTGCACGGGGAATCGGGCGAGATCGAGCAGGCACGTCATGCCTGCGTTGCAGCGGGGATCAGGGCGGCCGGCCGGCTCTGACCAGTCAGTTCCCCGGTCACGTGCGAGTCAGCCCCCCGGTCACGTGCGAGCTGCGCATGCCGTTCAGCGACCCGGGCGGTGGCGCGGGAGTCTCCCCGTGCGGAGGAGGCGTTCATACTGCACTGAAACAGCGCTGCCGGTGACTAGGCCAGGCCGCGGAGTGTCCAGGCGGGGGGGCGGGTGCCCATGATCGAGGCGGTCATGTCGAGGGCGCGGCGAACCTCCTTGACGTGCCGGGTGCGGACGGCGGGGATACCGAGCCAGGCGCAGATCGCAGCGGCGGCTACCGGGGCGGCAGGGTGCGCGCCGCCGGCCGCCGTCGCGGACGGCGCCGTGCGTGCCTCTTCTGCGGCGAGGGACGCGACGCTGCCCGGCCGGCAATCACCGTCCTGTGCCGCTGTCTCCCCGGCGGCGGCCGTTTCCCCTGTTTCCGGTGTTTCCGGTTGCGCCGGTTCCCCCGCTACCGGTGGCGCCGCGGCCGCACCGGGTGTCCAGGGGAGCGCCTCGTCCACCTCCGCGAGGACCGCCCATCCGGCTGCCGCGGCTTTGCCGGCGAGCACTGGGGGGACCGCCACGAGGATGGCGTCGCGCGGGATGCCGGTGCGCTCCGCCGCAGCGGCGTCCGGCAGGCTGCCGCAGATCAGCCCGGCTCCGGTCCGGCGGGCCGTGGCCGCGTCCCGCACCACATCGGCGGTGTGAGCGTACCCGGTGACGAGCGTGCCCGGATGATGGCCGCGGACCCGCGCGACCGCCTCGGGGCTGGCATGCCCGAGATCCAGCATGTCCGCCCCGTCCCGGATCGCCGCGTCTGCGGCGGCCGGATCGTCCACGATCGCCAGCAATGCTGTGGTGATATGTGGCGATATATCCTTTAGATTCAGATTCGCACTCGGTGGCCATACCGCGTGCGGTTGCCGCTTCACATGTCCAGCGTGGCACGATTCTTACTGTGCCTGTGGTCCTGCTTATCGCGGCCGCCGCCATCCTGGTGGCCGTCGTGGTCGTCGCCTCGGGGCGTGGCGGTGAGATGGCCTCCCCGCGCCCGGATTATGCCCCACCCGACCTGGGGCCCGTGACGGCTGCGGACGTGGCGCTGCTCCGTCCGCCCTCTGCGGTCTGGGGTTACAACATGCGGGTCACCGATGAGGCGCTTGAGCGGATCGCGCAGGCCATGCAGGAGCGGGACATCCAGATCGCCGCCCTGCAGCGTCAGGTCGCGGACCTGCGCGAATCCCGGGGAGCGGGTCCCGTCCCGCAGGATCCGGGTGCTGGCGGATCTGCGGGGCAGAGTGCGCCGCTGCCCAGGCGGACGGTGCCCGGACGGGCCGCCCCTGGCCGGGACACCGGGGGAGCCGGCTCCGGCCAGGGCGAAGCTGCCCCGGAGCAACTGTCCCGGCGGGACCAGACGGGCCAGGCGCAGGCCGGGCAGGACCAGAGGCAGGACCAGAGGCAGGACCAGAGAGGGTACGCTCAGCCGGCGTGGGGCCGTGCCGCCGGGGGGGATGTGGAGCCGGTTCTCCAGGGCCACGTCATCCCCCGCCATGCCGGCGTACGGCCACCTTCCGGTCACGGGGAGGCGCAGGACAGCGCCTGGTACGGCCCGGCGCCGCCAGGATCACCGGAGCCGCCGGGATCGCGGGAGCGCGGGGACTGGCGGCAGGAAGAGCCCGGTGAGTGACGCCGGCGGTGCCGCCGCGCCCGGGCCGGACGGGCGGCTGCGCTGCCCGTGGAGCCTGGGCAGCGCGGACTATCTCAGGTACCACGACGACGAGTGGGGCAGGCCGGTCCACGGTGATCAGGCGATATTCGAGCGGCTCTGCCTTGAGGCATTCCAGTCCGGCCTGTCGTGGCTGACGATCCTGCGCAAGCGGGAGAACTTCCGCGCCGCGTTCGCCCGCTTCGACATAGCGTCGGTTGCCGCCTTCGGCCCCGATGACGTCCGCAGGCTGCTGGCCGACGAGGGCATCGTGCGGAACGCTGCGAAGATCAACGCGGTGATCGCCAACGCGCGCGCGGCACTGGACCTGCCTGGCGGGCTGAGCGCGCTGGTCTGGAAGTACGCAGACCAGCCGGCAGCCGCCCCGCGGACGTCCGCAGACGTCCCGTCCCAGACCGCGGCGTCACGGGCGCTGGCCGCCGAGCTGCGGCGCCGTGGCTTCACGTTCACCGGGCCGGTCACCGCGTACGCGACCATGCAGGCATGCGGCATCGTGGACGACCATCTCGCCGGCTGCTTCCGCCGCGGAGCGTCGTTTGCCTGACCGGCGGCCCTGCCGTGTCACGGGGAGGAGACGGCCATTACCCACCAGCGCGAACGCCCCGGCCGTCACGGGACCGGCCAGGTGATCGTCACCGTGACGCTCAACGCCGCGCTGGACGTGGCCTATGACGTGGCGGGCGTGTCCTGGGAGTCAGACAGCGAGGTCTCCCGCGTGCGTTACCGGGCAGGGGGGCGCGGCGTGGCTGTGGCCCGCGTGCTGCACAAGTTCGGGCACGACGTGGTCGCGGCGGGACTGGCCGGGGGCGCCGCGGGCGAGATGATCAGGGAGGATCTCGCCAGGTCCGGCATACCGGGGGCGTTCACACACATCGCGGGGGAGTCGCGCCGCGTGCTCGCCATCACGGACACGGCGCGCGGCGGCCGGACGGCGCGGTTCCGCGAGCCCGGCCCCTACGTGACGACCGAGGAACTAGGGCGCTTCGCCGCCGACTACCGCCGGCTGCTCGCCGACGCGGCGGCCGTGGTGCTCTGCGGCAGCCTTCCCGCCGGCCTGCCGCCGGAGATCTACGGGTCGCTGGCTAGCTGGGCGTCCGAGGCCGGGGTGCCCGTGATCCTCAGCGCGGGCGGCAGGGCGCTGTGGCATGGGGCCGCCCGGCGGCCCGGCCTTGTCATCCCCGACGCCGTCAGCCCCGGTGCGGCTGGTCCTGTGCCCGGTGCGGCTGGTCCTGAGGCTGGCGCCGGTGGCCTTCCGCTGCCCGGGGCCGGCGCTGATGCGGTCCTCCTCGGCCTCGGGGCGGCCGCGGTGGCGATCCCGGCAGACCGCGGCGTGCGCGCTGTGACGGCGGCCGGGCAGTGGAGCGCGTGGCTCGTGTCCGGCGAGGCACCCGGTTCGCAGGGCGCGCTGGTGGCTGGTCTCGTGCCCGGCCTGCTGCTCGGCTGGTCGTGGCCGGACCGGCTCCGCCACGCGCTGGCCGTCGCCGTCGCCGCCGACGAATCGGGAGAGGTTGATCTCGCCGTCTACGAAAGCCTCCTCGACGCCGTCAGGGTCGAGCAGGCCGCGGGACTGACCTCACCGTAACGCCGGGCGTACGGGAACCTGCCGTACCGGGTCACTGCATAGAGTCACCGTTCAATAACTGTATGTGCTATGGTCCGGAGTCGTCTGATTGCGGCCGGCGGACCCCGCAGTTCTTCCGCCTCATAACCTCACCTGACCATCAACGTCGATATGGAACACATCATGCACACACGGCGCATTGCACTCAGCGGCCTCACCATGGCGACCGTTCTCGCGGCAGGCCTGTGTGCGGCAGGGCCCGCGTTCGCGGGCACCAGCACCACGCCGCACGCCTCCCCTTCGCTGCCGCTCACAGCCGGCTCGCCGGTGATACCGGGTGGCCCGATGGCATACGTGCCTGGCCTGCCCAATGCCCTGGGTACGATCCCCGCGACTGGAACCCCGGGCGGCACGGCCAGCCCCCTCAGCGGCACGCCATCCCAGGCCGGCGGCACGGCTGGCCCGCTGCCCGGCCCCGGCAACGTGGTGCCCGGCCCCGGCAACGTGGTGCCCGGCCCCGGCAACGTGGTGCCCGGCCCCGGCAACTCAGTGCCAGGGCTGGGTAACCCCGGGAGTAACCCCGGGTCGGCCAGCGGTCCCGGCGGCACGCCCGCCAATGGCGGCTCCCCGGCCGGCCAGGTACCCGGTCTCGGCAACTCCGCGGGCAACCCCGGGTTCCCCCTGGGGCAGCTACCGGGCCTGAGCGGGGTCGCGGGCCTGGTGCCCGGCCTGGGCCAGGGCGCGAACGCGAGCGGCCTCCTCGGCTGAGCCAGCCCGGGAGGCGGCCCGGAGTTCCCCCGTGCCGGTAAGCCCGGCCGTTTGGCCAGGTTGCTGCACTGCGGTCCGGGGAAGTTACGTGGCTGCGCAGTCATGAGCAGCGATCGTTCGCCCTGGTCAATGTCCATGCCGGTTCGCGGGCGGGGGAACTCCGGTATCCGTACAGCGCACGGCCGCCAGGCGCCGCCGGAGCGGGCACGGCTCCCCGCCGGCGGGAACCGGGGCGGTCACGGCGTCAGGGCGAGGGTGGCTCCTGTCCCGCTGAGCAGCCGCTGGCAGCCGGCCGGTGCGGGGAACCTCACGAGGTCGCCGCGTACCCGGGCGTAGGGCCCGTGCGGTCCGGCGAGCACGGTGCCGTCGGCATCCACCGCCACGAGTTCGTCATCCACCCTGAGCAGCACCGGGCCGTCCCGCTGGGCCGAGATCGCGACGCGGCCCTCCCGCAGGCCGTCGAGCACGTTCGCAGCGCTGCGGTCGGCGCATGCCACCCACGTGGTGGGTGACCCGGGCGAAGCGCCGGAACCCTCCCGGTGCCAGTCGCTGCCGCCGACAGGGACGGTCTCGGGGTCCCAGGCCAGCCACCAGCCAAGCGGCGTCGTCCAGTGCAGGTCCAGCCAGCTCCAGTGCCAGACCTCCACGAGCGGCGGGCGACCGCGCATCGTGTGTATCCAGCTCACCGGGCCCGCGATGGGATGATTGACGGACAGCAGGCCACCCCGCTGCCGCGTCGCGTCGAGCCAGTCGTCGGGGCGCTGGCGGAAGTCGATCCAGCCGATGTCGCCGAGCGCGCCCGCATGGCCATGCTCGGTCGTCACCTCCTGGCCCGGCAGCAGCGTGATCCCGTACCTGGCCTCGGCGGCGGCCAGTTCCGCATGGTGGCTGACGGTGTTGTGATCGGTGACGGCGATGAAGTCCAGGCCGCGTCCTGCCGCGAAGCAGGCCAGTTCAGGAACAGTGAGTGCGCCGTCCGAGTGCACCGTATGGGTGTGCAGATCGCCGGCCAGCCAGCGCTGCCCGCCGGTTGCCGGGAGATCCCGTCCTGGCGGGCGTTCCGGCGGCGGCAGCGGCTCGGCCGGCTGGGGGGCAAGAGCGCCCGGCAGGTGCGTCACCTCCGCCGTCAGGCGGTAGCGAAGGCCCCCAGGCGGGATGCGGTGCGTGCCGATGATCACCTGCCACAGGCCTGGTTCCAGCTCCCCGGGCAGGTAACCGGGGGTAGCGCCGTCAGGGGTGATGACGTAGGAATCCCTGGCGCTGCCTGACCAGCCGCGGAAACCTCCCGGGCCCAGGCAGCCGAGGTCGAGCACCCC